>Ga0335073_10007099_pt1 | contig 15701 bp, 17 predicted proteins | sample Lox_Sample_22_FD_207093 | JGI IMG/M metagenome (GOLD analysis project Ga0335073, IMG submission 207093) | Soil microbial communities from Loxahatchee National Wildlife Refuge, Florida, United States - Lox_Sample_2.2 | ecosystem: Environmental > Terrestrial > Soil > Wetlands | place: USA... | reverse complement strand
ACGGTTGCGCTCTACACCGAGCTCGCCGGGGTCCCGCTTCCCGCCTAGGCTCGCGATCCGCCGGAGCCGCGGCCGGCCGCTGCTCCCCCCGCCGACGTCCGAGCCGTCGCCCGCCGCTGCTCCCCCGGCCGACGTCCGAGCCGTCGCCGGCCGCTGCTCCCCCGGCGAGCGTCCACCTGGGTTAAGATATATCGCAAATCTTGCCGTTGGTGTGGCGAGAACGCGCCGCGGGTGTGGCGAGGGCGGTCCCGCGGGCATGGCGAGGAAGCTTGGGAGGTGCGATTTGAGCCCGGAAGAGATCGCGATGAGGACAGACAGCGCGCCGGAACCCGGCCAGCCTCCGGCAATCCGCGCGTCCGATCAGGACCGGGATGCCGTCGTGCAGCGGCTACAGCAGGCCTTCGCTGAGCGGCGGCTCGACGATGACGAATTCGACGAGCGGATGCGCGCCGCACTCTGTGCGCGGACCAGCACCGACCTCGACCGCCTGACCGCAGATCTGCCGGCCGCCGCCCCGCAGGGCAGCGCCACGCCAGCGGTCTCGGGCACGGCGCCGGGCCGGTGGGCGGTGGCGTACAAAAACTCGATCCGCCGCGGCGGCCGGTGGCGCGTGCCCGAGCGCTTCACCTCCGTCGTTTACAAGGGCGGTGGCTGGCTCGACCTGCGGGCCGCCGAGCTGACGGCGCCGGTGACCACGGTGGTCGCTGTTGCGTACAAGTCGCGGATAGACATCCTGGTTCCGCCCGGCGTCCGCGTCGAGATGGACGGCTTCGGCGTGAGCAAGGGCTGGTCGGCGGAGGAGGAGACGGAGATCCGCCTGCCGCACGACGCCCCGACGGTGCACATCCGGGGCATCGCGTACAAGGGCACGATCGAGACCAGGACCAAGCCCCAGGAACGCTGACGCGCCTTCGCCACGCCCGGCGGCCCACCGGGGCCCGGCCGGGTGCTAATTGGTCAGGTGACGGAGCCGGCGGCGGCGCCGGTGATGCGGTCGCCCCACCGGGCGATCTCGCCCTCCAGGTCGAGCGGCGCGATCATGTCGCCGGCCTGCATTTCCCGCTCCCAGTCCTCCGCCGGCACCCGCCACATCACCTCGAACTCGATGCCGCTTGGGTCCTTGGCGTACAGGGACTTGGAGACCCGGTGATCGCTCGCGCCGACGAGCGCCCCGCGCTCGTCGAGCCTGGCCCGGGTCTCCGCAAGCTCAGCCAGCGTGCCCACCTCCCAGGCCAGGTGGTACAGGCCCACGTAGGGATTGCGCGGCACGGGCGCGTCCCCGACCTCGAACAGGCCGAGGTCGTGATCGTTCGCCGACTCCGGTGACCGAAGGAACGCGGCGCGACCCGGGATCTGCATGCGCACCTCGAAGCCGAGCGCGTAGCAGTAGAACTCGACGACCTTGGCGAGGTCGCTGACGTAGAGGACGGCGTGGTTCAGGCGGCGTACGGCCATGGCAGGTCTCCAGGATCGGCGTTCTGTCAGAGAAAAGGCGGCCGCCTCCGGTCTGATTCCCGCGGCCGTGTGGGCTGGGGCGGGCGGGGCGCGGTCACGTGATGGCGGCCTGGCCGGTGTAGACGCCGCGGGGGCGGATCGGCGTGGCGCGCGCGTACTCCTCGAGCGCGTGCGCCAGCCAGCCGGCCGTCCTGGCGATCGCGAACACGACCTCACCGGCGCCGGGAATCATCTCGGCCACCGCGGCCAGCAAGGCGAGGGCGAACTCTATGTTCGGCGCGGGCAGCGCGCGCCGGCCCGCCTCGGCCAGCACCGCCTCGGCGACGGCCAGCCGGCTGGAGTCCGGGGCCGCGGTCCTGATCAGGTCGAGCAGCAGCATCGCCCGCGGGTCCCCGGCTTGGTATACGAAATGGCCGAGCCCGGGGATGCGCTCCCCGCGGCGCAGCAGTTCGCCGACCACGCGCGGCGCGTCGGCGGGCTCGCTGGCCGACGCGAGCAGCACCTCGGCGCCCAGCGAGGCTCCGCCATGCAGCGCGCCGCTCATCGTGCCGAGCCCGGTGCCGACCACCGCGTACGGGTCCGCTCGCACCGAGGCGGCGACCCTGGCGGCCAGCGTCGAGGCGGCCAGCTCGTGATCGGCCGCCAGCACCAGCGCCGCGCGCAACGCAGCCACCAGGCCAGCCGAGGGCCGGCGCCGGCAGAGCTTGGTGGCCAGCCGGCCCGCGATGCTGTCGTCACCGGGCTGGCCGGCGTCCGGGCCAGCCGGCGGCAGGCAGTCGGCCATGGCGGCGATCAGGCCGCTGGCTGCGGCGATGACCGCTGGCCGGTCCAGGTGCAGCCGGAACCGGTCGGTGGCCGCCACCGCGGGGACGATCACCTGCAGCCGCTCCAGCGGATAGGTGTCCGGCGGCAGCGCAGCCTGGGCGGCGGTCCCGGCGGCCACAGCCTCATCGGTGGCCCGCCACGGGACCGCGGCGGACGGGTCGTCGAACGAACCGGTCCACAGCAGGCTGGCGACCTCTTCGAAGCTCCTGCTCGTGGCCAGGGCGATCGCGTCATGCCCCCGGAAGCGAAGCCGGTCGTCGGCGATTTCGGTCAGCTCCGACTCGATCACCAATTCGGCGCCGCCCGCCGCCCGCCGTGGCCGGCCCCGCCGGGCGAGGTCCTCGATCTCGGCCGCGTCAAACAGGCTGGCCCGGCCGTCCGAGCCGCGGCGCGGGGTCAGCACGCCACGGCTCACGTACGAGTACAGGCTGGCCGGCTTGATGCCGAGCCGCTGCGCCGCCTGTGCGGCGCCAATCCACTCCGCCACGTTCCCGCTCCCTCGCCGTGTCCCCGCACGACCGACTGTGGACCATCATGGCGACCGCCCGCCGTCATGATGACCACCGCCGCCGACCGTGCCGCGCGTCATGACGACCGGCGCCGCCGACCGTGCCGCGCGTCATGACGACCACCGCCGGCCGTGCTGACCGTCATGACGACCGCCCATCGACCATAACATTGATTTTAGTCAATGTTGACTAATGTGGATTGCATGGCACAGGCTATCGGTGTCAGGTGAGGGCATGTCACCGCAATTGGGCAAGCCAGTAACGACGGCTCATCGTCGCGACAGGCGGAGGAGATCACAGATGCCAGATACCGCGCAGGTAACGACGAATGGCGGCGGCCCGGACGGCGCCGAGGCGCCCGCGGGGCTCGAGGGAGTGGTGGTTGCGCACACCCAGATCGGTGACGTCCGCGGGCTAGAAGGCTTCTACCACTACCGGCAGTATGACGCGATCGAGCTGAACCGGCGCCGGTCGCTGGAGGACGTCTGGTACCTCATGTTCCGCGGGCACCTGCCCGACAAGGCGGAGCGGGAGGAGTTCGGCCGCGAGATCGCGGAGCACCGGGCGCTGACCGAGGACATGATCCCGTTCCTGCGCCTAGTCGCCGCCACCGAGCCGTTCGACCCGATGACCGCGCTGCGCACGGCGATCTCGTTCGCCTCGCAGCGGGCCGGCTTCCGCTCCTGGCTGGACATCCCAGCGGAGCAGCTCTACGACAACGCGATGCAGATCTCGGCGCAGACCCCGGTGCTGCTCGCAGCGCTGTACCGGCTGCGGGGCGGACAGCAGCCGGTGCCGCCCGACCCGGAGCTTTCCGTCGCCGGCAACTACCTGTACATGCTCAGCGGGCAGCGCCCGGACCCGCAGCGGGTGTGGGCGCTGGAACGCTACCTGGTCTCCACGATCGACCACGGGTTCAACGCGTCCACGTTCACCGCCCGGGTGATCGCCTCCACCGGCGCCGATATCGGCTCCGCGGTGACCGGCGCGATCGGCAGCCTGTCCGGGCCGCTGCACGGCGGCGCGCCGAGCCGCGTGCTGGAGATGCTCGACGACATCGGCAGCCCCGACCGTGCCGAGGACTGGGTCCGTGCGGCGGTCAGGCGCGGCGATCGGATCATGGGCTTCGGCCACCGCGTCTACAAGGGCAAGGACCCGCGCTCCGCGCTGATGCGCGAGGTCGCGAGCACCCTGGGCGGGCAGACCGCCGAGTTCGCTATGGCGGTTGAAGACACGATCGTCCGGGTTCTGGCCGAGGAAAAGCCGGGCCGGGCGCTGAACGCGAACGTCGAGTTCTACGCGGGGGTCGTCATGGACGCCAGCGGGATCCCCCGGGAGCTGTTCACGCCGACCTTCGCGTCGAGCCGGGTCATCGGGTGGTGTGCGCACGTGCTCGAGCAGGTCTCCGGCAACCGGCTGATCCGGCCGTCGGCCCGCTACGACGGCCAGGCGCCGCCACAGCCGGTCCCGGCAACCGACTAGCCCGACCTGGCCCGCCGGAGCCCGGCTTTATGGGGAATCGCGCCAGTATTGGGGTAACAAGTCAGTCGTATGAGCTGGCGCGTTACCCCATTAACGCGCCGCGGGCAGATGCCGACGGGGTTAGCGGCAGGAGGGCCGCCAGGGTTAGCGGCGGCGAGGCCGCCAGGGTCGGCGGCGGGAGGGCCGTCAGGGTCGGCGGCGGGGCCGACGGGGTTAGCGGCGGCGGGGCCGACGGGGTTAGCGGCCGAGCTGGCCCCGGCTGCGCATCGAGCGGATCCGGCGGCGCTGGGACGGGTCGAGCGTCCGCCACGCTATGACCGGGATCGCGATCGCGGCGACGACGATCAGCGCGCAAACCCACAGGGGCAGCACGGCCAGCAAAATAAGCCCGATGATGACCCCGCCGATGCCGAACATCAGGTGACGCGACATGTCCATCTCTCCTTAGGCGGGATGCAGGGATCCCACTTCCTAGAACGCCAGGCTATCCCCATATAGTTCCTGTGCCGACTGCCCAGCCCGGCGGCAACCCGGCGTTTTCCTGCGATGATGGCAGTCTGACCTGGAGGGATCGATGACGCTCTCGCTGCCGATCGAAGACGGCGCCAACGAGCTGCTGTCCCGGAGCCCGCTGGCTCTGTTGACGGCGATGCTGCTGGACCAGCAGGTGCCGCTGGAGAAGGCGTTCAATTCGCCGTACCAGCTCGCGCTGAGGCTGGGGCACGAGCCGACCGCCGAGGAACTCGCCGGCTACAACCCAGACGCGCTGGCCGCGGTGTTCAGCGAGCGGCCCGCCCTGCACCGGTTCCCGAAGGCGATGGCCGCGCGGGTCCAGGACCTGGCGAGGCTGATCGTGGAGCGCTACGACGGCGACGCGAGCCAGGTCTGGGCGACCGCGGCGACCGGCACCGAGCTGGCCAGGCGGCTGGCCGAGCTGCCGGGATTCGGTGCCTATAAGGCGCAGATCACGATGGCGCTGCTGGGCAAGCAGCTCGGCATCCGGCCGGACGGCTGGCGGGAGGCTGCCGGCCGGTTCGGCGAGGAGGGCTCGCACTACTCCGTGGCCGACATCACCGACGGCGCCTCGCTGGCCGCCGTCCGCGAGCACAAGAAGCAGCTCAAGGCGGCCGCGAAAGCGAAGGGATAGCCGACGCGGCGGGTCAGGTAGCGCCGGGCGGCGTCCACTGCTGCCAGCCAGGTTCGGCCAGCACCGACAGCTGCCAGCAGGGTCGGCCAGCACCGACAGCTGCCAGCAGGGTCGGCCAGCACTTGGGGCGGTCGGCTGGGCCGATCACCAGGCGGCCGGTATCGGCCCGGAAATGGCGTTCATGCCTGGCAGCCGCGTGAACCGGCCGTCGTCCCATCGCCCGAAGACGAACTTCGGGTAGGGGCACTCGATCAGCGCGTGGAGGCCCGTGGACCCCAGCGAGAAGACCCAGCACATCTCGGAAGCGGGTGGGAGGGTGGGGCGTTCCCTTCCTGCGAGCAGCACTCGGAGCGGGCGACCCGAGCGCAGCGACCACTCGACAATTTTCATGTCCACTGCCGGGGTCTGGCCGGACCCGGACGCGGTGAGCGTCGAGCCGATGACCGCGCGCCCGTCCGGGGTGATGAAGGCCGACTCTGGAATGGAGTAACCGGTAAGGACGGGAAGCGACGGCAGGCGCAGCGTTCCGGCGCTCAGCAGGTTGCCGCCTCGCCCCGTGACGTCCAGCAGCCGGTACCCGCTCGGCCTCGACGGCCCGGGATGGGCGGGCACCCAGGAGAACAGCACGTGACCGTTGCCGTCCCAGGAGATCCACAAGGGCGCCTGCCCCGGGGTACTGGTGTGCCAAGTCCTGGAGGCGTCGGTCCTCAGCGAGACAACTCGGATTTCGCTGTACTGGCACTGGCTCACGGTTCCCCTGCAAGTCTGTGACTCGATAGCGATCATGTTGCCGCGAGGGGACAGCGCCACATAGTTCACCGACTCCGGCACCGTGATCGGAAGCCGGCTGATCCGCCCGGAAAGCCCGTCCGCGGCCAGGCGCAGCAGGAGCAGAGCGTTGCCCTCGTTGATCAGGAACGTCCGGTCGTCGGCCGCGGCCGTGATCGATTGCGCGCCCCCGGGACGCCAGGAGAACCGCACTCTGGCCAGCACCCGGCCGGTCACCGAGTCCCGCACGACCGCCGTGGACACTGGGTTGCCGCCTTCGCCGTCCTGGACGACCACGTAATAGGGCGGCATCCCGCGGAGCGTCTCCCGGGAGGCTGGCGGGTGGGTGGCCAGAGACACCCCGGTGATGACGCCAACCACGGCCACCACGGCGGCGATCGCCGCCACCCAGCGCACGGTCGACGATCTCCTCCTGGCCGCGGGCGCCCGGAGTGGCCGGACCGACCCCGGGGCTACCCGTTCCGTCACTTCTCGGAGGTCCCGGCGCAGCCGCTGCTCGATGTCGGTCACGGGGCTTCGTCCTCTCCGAGTGCCCTGGCAAGTGCGGCGAGTCCGCGGGTGTTCGTGGAGCGGACCGCGCTCGGGCTGATCCGGAGCGTCTCAGCGATCTCGGCCACGTCCAGGTCGACGTAGTAACGCAGCACCAGCACCTCGCGCTGGCGGCGGGGCAGCGACCGCAGCGCAGCCGTCATTTCGCCGCGGTCGTCGGCGGCCGCCGTGTCCACGGAGTCGGCGTCCGGCTCGGCGAGCTGCGGCACGTGCTTCCTGGCGACCGCCGCGCGGCGGTGCACCGACCGGCAGCCGTTCAGCACGCTGGACCGCACGTAGGCCAGGCCGCTGGACGGCTGGCGCAGCCCGTGCCAGCCGCGGTGCAGCCGCTCGAAGGCGTCCTGCACCACGTCCTCAGCGGTGGCCAGGTCGCCGACCATCACCAGGGCCAGCCGCACGAGCTCCAGGTGGTGCTCGCGGAACAGGTCGGTCACGGCCGCTGCGTCGTCGGCCATGACACCTGCCATCGTCCCGTCCACGCTAAAGAGACGCCGACTCCCCCGCCGGCGCTGCGCGGGAACGGCGGCGGCTCAGACCGCGTCGCCCTTGAGCGAGAACTCCGACAGCCGCCGGGACGCGTAGACCAGTGTCGCCGCGGTCACGATCCCTCCCATGATCAGCGCCGTGGTCAGCGTCAGGCCGGCGTGCAGCGCCGAGTCGTGCGCGATCCCGTTGGCCACGCCGAGCGAGTACTGCCCGACCGACAGCACCCGGGCGCCACTCACGAAGTTGCCGAGCACCGCCTCCCAGATCAGCACGTACAGCAGCCCGACCGCGATCGCGCGGGTGGTGAGCACGGACAGCATCACGAAGACCGCGTTGTACATCACCGACCCTGCGAGCGCGCCGATGAACAGCCCGATCGCGAGCTTGCCGAACGTTCCGCTCGCGATCAGCCCGGCGATGAGCTCGGGAACGGCCACGAAGGCCATGGTCAGCACCGCGCCGACGGCGAACTTGGTCACGATCACCGAGGACCGGCGCACCGGGGTGGCCAGCAGGTGCACGATGCTGCCGTCGTCGATCTCCGCGCCGAGCACGCTCGTGCCGATGATCAGCGCGGTGAGCGGGAGGATGACCGTGAACCCGAAGTCGCCGAGGATCCGGCCCGGCCACGGCGCGCCCTGCGGGCGGGCCGCCTTCAGCAGCAGCGTGACCAGGATCAGGATCAGCGGCGGGATCGCGAACAGCAGCGCCCGCCGCCGGCCGAAGACCGCGCGCAGCGTGATCGAGGCCACGACCTTGTTGAACACACCGCTCATGGCGGCCATCTCCTTTGCTTCCTCAGGACTCGATCAGATACGCGAAGACGCTCTCCAGCGACTCGTCCTCGGGCAGCACCTCGCGCAGCCGGACGCCCTGCGCCCGGGCGAGGACGGCGAGTTCGCGGCTGAACGCGCCGTAGTCGGACGCCCGGACCTGCAGGCCGCCGTTGGTGAGCTCGACCCCGGCGACCGCCGGCCGGCCGATCAGCGCGGACCCGAGCAGCCGGTCGTCGGAGGTCCGGACCAGGAACACGTGCGGCCTGCTGGTCATCAGCCTGCGGATCGCGCGGAAATCGCCTGACGCGGCGAGCCGCCCGGACACGATCACCTGGATGGTGTCGGCCAGTCGCTCGACCTCCTCCAGGATGTGCGAGCTGAGCAGGATCGTGCGGCCCTCGGCGCCGAGCTTGGTCAGCAGGTCCATCATGTGCAGCCGCTGCCGCGGGTCCATCCCGTTGAACGGCTCATCGAGCAGCAGGACCTGCGGGTCGTGCACCAGCGCGGCCGCAACCTTGATCCGCTGCCGCATGCCCTTGGAGTACGTCGAGATCCTGCGGTCCTGGGCGTCGGCCATGTCCACGATCGCGATCGCCCGCCGCGCAGCGCCCGCCGGGTCGGCCAGCTCGTGCAGCCGGGCCGTGGCGAGGACGAACTCCTCGCCGGACAGGAACGCGTAGACCGAGTCGCGCTCCGGGACCAGGCCGACCGTGCGGTAGACGCCGGGGTTGCGCCAGCTCGGCACGTCGCCGACGGTCACCGCGCCCCGCGACGGCGCGAGGAACCCGGCGATCAGGTGCAGCACGGTCGACTTGCCCGCGCCATTCGGGCCGAGCAGGCCGGTCACCCCCGGGCCGATGGTCATCGTGATGTCGTTGACCGCGACCACGTTGCCGTACCAGCGGGAGACGTTTCGCAGCTCGATCGTGCTCACAGGGCACCCGCCTTCCGGTACCTGGCGAACAGGCCGCCGACGCTGACCGCGAGCAGCACGAGGAACATCGCCCCGTACAGCGCGCCGTAGCCGCCCACGCCCGGCAGCGGGCCTTTCGAGGTGCCGCCCAGCCACAGCCGCACGCCGTCGAGCGTGGTGAAGGGGCTGACCAGGCCGGACAGGTGTGAGGCGGTCGTCGGCGCCTGGGTGATGATGTGAACCGGGATCGGGCCCGTCGCTGGGGCACCCGGTGGGCGGGGCGCTCCGGGCGGTGGCTTGACGAACGCCGTGCGGGCGACGTTCCGCTGGGTGACCGCGATCAGGATCCCGGCCAGGATCCAGGTGAGGAAGAAGTAGATCGCGATCGCGCCGGTCGCGTACGCGCGGCGGCCGCTCAGCGAGGCCAGGGCCAGGCCGATCGCGGCGAGCAGCACCGCCCACATCAGCCCGACGAGCAGGCCGGGTATGAGCGCCCTGGTCTGGCTCCAGATCGCGTGGGGGGTGTGTGACTGGGCGACCGTGCCCACATAGAGCAGCAGCAGCGGGATCTCGATGATGGCCAGGCACGCGGTGATGAACGCCGCGAGCTTGGCGAGCGGGTAGTCCATCCGGCGCAGCGGCCGGCAGAAGTACAGCGGCAGCACGTGGCTGCGCAGGTCGCGGGAGACCAGCTCGGGAGCCTGGGCCGCGACGAAGATGATCATGAGCACGACGCGCAGCTGGAACACGTAGGTGTCGTAGGGCACGAGGCGCGCGTTGCCGTTGGCCACCGCGACCGCGTTAGCGATCGCAGGCAGGCACATGATCGCAAAGACGATTAGTGGGACGATCTTGGCCTTGGCGCCGCGGCCGAGGCCGAAGGCCGAGCGGAGGCTGTGCCGGTACAGGGCGCGGACGATCTGGGCCCGGCCCAGCCGCCGCCCGGTGTACCGGCGGTAGCCGATGTCGTGGATGACTCCCGTCTCAGCGGACATGCGGTGCCTCCGGTGTGCTGCCCGGGCCGTCAGTGCCGCCGGTACCGCCCACGCCGGCCCCGGTGAGCGCCTCCGGGGCGGCCGGATCGTCGGCGAACAGTTCCTCCACCCGGCGGCGCCGCTGCTCCAGCCGGTTGAGCGGGAGGGCGAGGTCCGCGATCGCGTCGCGGACGACGTCGTAGGTGGCGTCGTCGTCGAGCCCGACCAGCAGGGATCGCTCGTGCCGCCGGGGCTCGAGGCCGCGTCGGCTGAGCTCGGCCAGCAGGACCTCGGAACCCTCGTCGACGTCGATGAGCAGGACTTGGCTGACCTGGGTCATGCTGGTGATCGTGTCGGCCCGCAGCAGTCGGCCCGCCTCGATCGCGACGAGGTGATCGCAGATCCGCTCGATCTCACCGAGCAGGTGCGAGGCGACGACGATGGAGATGCCGAACTCGGCGCCGATCCGCGCGATCAGCTCCAGCATCGAGTTGCGGCCCGCCGGGTCCAGCCCGACCGTCGGCTCGTCGAGCAGCAGCAGCCGGGGGTCGCCGACCAGCGCCTGGGCCAGCTTGACGCGCTGCTTCATGCCGGTCGAGTACGTGCCGATCTGCCGGTAGCGCTCCTCGTACAGGCCGACGTGCCGCAGCGACTCTGCGGCGCGTTCCTTGGCCGCGGTCGGCGGCAGCCCGGACATCCGGCCCAGGTGGGTGACGAACTCCGTGGCGGTGACGTCCGGCGGCAGGCAGTCGTGCTCGGGCATGTAGCCCGTCAGCCCCCGGATCTGCTCACCGTCGCGCTGGCAGTCGCGGCCGAGAACCCGAGCCTCGCCCCCGGTCGGCTCGAGAAGGCCGAGCAGGATCTTGATCAGGGTTGACTTGCCCGCACCGTTGGCGCCGACGAGCCCGGTGATGCCGGGCGCGACGGTCACGGTCAGCGCGTCCAGCGCGCTGACCGGGCCCGGGTAGCGCTTCGTCAGCGCGCGGGTCTCGATGACCGGTCCGCCGGCGCCGGGTCCGGCGGCCGGTGCTCCGGGCTGTGCCGTTAATGGAGCGCTCACGTGCCTGGCCTCGCATTCATCGTGATCCCCGGCGGTACCGCGCGTCCCTTGCTCCTGTGCAGTCCGCGGCTCCAGTGCGGTCCCTGGCTCCCGACAGGCCGCGTGGCCGCGGCCGGCCGCACCCCGCACACGGCCGCGTTTTGTGCCCCCCAGCGTGCCGCCTCGCGGGCCCATTGTCGTCACCCCGAAGGCTGATCTTTGCTAGCCCTCAGGGGTTAGGCCGGATCCAGACCGGGAATCCGGGAACCGCAACCGGATGACCGCCTGCCCAGTGGGTAGTGTTTTGTCGCAGATGCCGGGCCACGGCGCCTGGCTCGATCCGGAGGACGGGACGGCATGGCGCAGCAGCGCCCGGGGGACGGCGGACAGCGGGCCGACGTCCGGGAATGGGCCCGCGTGGCGCTGGCCGCCTGCCTGCTCGCCGTCGTCGCGGCCGGGCTCAGGGTCGGCGTGCCCGCGCCCAGGCTGAATGGCCCGTTCCGCCACGACGCCCTGGCCATCGGGGCGGTGCTCGAAGGGGTGCTGCTCTGCCTGCTCGTCGCGCTGATCATCCGCGGCGCACGGGCGCCACGCGACGCTGTGCTCGCCGCGCAGCTGCGCAAGGTGCTGCTGTACGTCATTGTCATCGGGCTCGCCGCAATCCCGCTGACGTACGTGCTGACCAGGCACGTGCCCCCGTTGCAGCCCATAAAGCCGCTGAAGATCAACGCCCCGCCACCCGCCCAGCTCCACGCGACGCATCCAGGGGGCCCCGCTGCCGGCGCGATCATTGTGGCCGTCATCCTGGGCGTGCTGGTCGCGGCCGCGCTGATCTACCTCGTGGTGCGCTTGGTGCGTGGCCGGGCGTGGCGCGGCTTCCGCGGGATGGGCCCGGGCCTCGGCATCGAAGCTGAGGCCGGCGAAGACGAGTCTGACCTGCGAGAGGCGGTGGAGTCCGGCCAGAGCGCGCTGCGCAGGTTCGACGACGCCAGGGCGGCCATCATCGCGTGCTACGTGGCCATGGAGGAGAGCCTCGCCCATGCCGGGACGGCCAGGGCGGTGGCGGACACCCCCGACGAGCTGCTCGCCAGGGCCGCGAATCGCGGCCTGGTCCGGACCGGCGCCGCGGCGCGGCTGACGGGACTGTTCTACGAGGCGCGCTTCTCCAGCCACCCGATGCCGGCCGCGCAGCGCAGCGAGGCCGAGCAGGCCCTCGCCGAACTGGCCGACAGCCTCCGCGACCTGGAGTCGGCCAGAGCAGCCACAGCGGACGGTGCGGGCACAGCGGACGGTGCGGGCACAGCGGACGGCGGGGCCAGCGGATGAGCGGCGGCGCGGCAGGCCTGCCAGGACGGGGCGACGGATGGCGGTCGGCCATCCCGGAGGTCTGCATCGCGGCGGCCGTGACCGCGGTCGCCGGCGCCGTCGGGTACGCGGCGGCGGGCATGCCCGGCACCGTTCTCGTCGTGACGGTGGCCGTCGTTGCGGCGCTGGTGCTGCTGCGCATCCTGGCGCCGCCGCCGATCGGTCCACCCCAGCCCGGCCAGCTCGCGGATACCGAGTCGATCCCGGTCACGTTCGCCGGGTACTGGCGCGAGCGCGCCGGGCTGGTCGACGGGACCAAGTCCATGACCGTGTACGACGCCGAGCTGCGCGGCACCCTGCAGCACCTGCTCGCCGCGCGGCTGGCCGAGCACCACGGCATCAGCCTGCACGACGATCCCGCCGCGGCGCGGCGGCTGCTGTGTCCCCGTCCGCGCGACAGCGGCCTCTGGTACTGGGTTGACCCGGCGCGCCCGCCGACGACGACCGGCAATCAGTCCGGCATCCCGCCACGAACGCTGGCCAGGCTCATCGACCGACTGGAGCAACTTTGACCGAGCTCACCCGAACCCCTGGCCAGACCGCCGAGCGGTGTGCCGCCGTCCTTGACGAGATCGAGCGGGCGGTGGTGGGCAACCGCCGGGCACTGGAGCTCGTCATGATCGGCATCCTGGCCGGGGGCCACATCCTGCTCGAGGACCTGCCCGGCCTCGGCAAGACCCTGATCGCCCGCTCGTTCGCGCGCACGCTCGGCCTGGACTTCGCGCGGATCCAGTTCACCCCCGACCTGCTCCCCTCGGACGTGGTCGGCGCGCCCCTGTACGACCAGCGGACCGGCGAGATGGTGTTCCGCCCCGGGCCGGTCTTCACCCAGCTGCTGCTCGCTGACGAGATCAACCGGACGCCGCCGAAGACCCAGGCGGCGCTGCTCGAGGCGATGGGCGAGGGGCAGGTGAGCATGGACGGCGAGACCCGGCAGCTGCCGCAGCCGTTCGTGGTGCTGGCCACCGACAACCCGATCGAGTACGAGGGGACCTACGAGCTGCCCGAGGCGCAGCTCGACCGGTTCCTGATGCGGCTGCGGCTCGGCTACCTGCAGAGCGCGGACGAGGTGCTGATGCTGCAGCGGCGGCTGGACCGGGCCACGGAACGAGCCGAGCTCAGCCAGGTCACCGGCGCCGGTGAGCTGACCGCCATGCGCGAGTCGCTCGAGCAGGTGGAGGTATCGCAGGATCTGCTCGAGTACGTGGTCGCGATCATCCGGGCGACCAGGGAGCACTCGCAGATCCAGGTGGGCGCGAGCCCGCGCGGCGGGCTGGCGCTGGTGCAGCTGGCGCGCGGTGAGGCGCTGCTGCGCAAGCGCGACTATGTGATCCCCGACGACGTCAAGAGCATCGCCGTCCCGGCGCTCGCTCACCGGGTCACGCTGCGGCCGGAACTGTGGGTACGCCAGGTCAGTTCCGACGACGTGGTGGCCCGGCTGCTGGCCACCGTTCCGACCCCGAGGACCGACCCCGCCGCCGAGGCCGGAGCCTGACGCCGGTGGACACCGCGCGGGACACAGCGCAGCGGCGGGCGCCAGCGCCCGGGGCGCCCCAGGACGCCCAGGCACGCCAGGCCAGGCTGGCCTGGTCGCTGTCGGCCCACGCGCAGCGGCTGATCACCCTCGCCCTCGCCGGGCTGGTCATCGCCGTCATCACCCGGCGGCCCGAGTTTGCCGGCGTGGCCGCCCCGGCGGTGCTGCTGCTCGCGGTCCGGCGGCCGGAGCGGCCCGCCCGTGTCGGCGTCACCGCCAGCCCGAGCGGGACGAAACTGACCGAGGGCGAGCAGGCCGAACTCACCGTTACCGTAACCGGGGACCGCGGCTACCCCGTTGACCTGCTGATACACCCCCGCTACGCGGTCGTGCCGGGAACCCCGGACGGCGAGCCGGCGCTGCGCGGCGGCAGGTCCGCCCTTCCGTTTCAGGTGACCCGCACCGGGCGCCGGAGCCTCGGCCTGCTCGAGATCACGCTCTGGGACCGGATGCGGCTGACCGAGGGCCACGCAACGATCGAGCTGCCGATCGTCGACTGCTACCCGATGCCCGCGGCGCAGCGGCAGCGGGTGGTGCTCAGCCGGCTGCCCAGCCGCCTCGGTGAGCATCCGTCCCGGGCCTCCGGCGAAGGCATCGAGTTCACCGGCGTGCGCGAGTTCGTGCCCGGCGACCGCCAGCGCCGGATCAACTGGCCAGCCACCACCCGGCGCGGGCGGCTGCAGCTGAACACGTTCGCGGCCGAGCGTACCCAGAACGTGGTGATCATCGCCGACGCCAGCTCCGACGTGGGCGAGCCCGGGTCCACGCCCGCCGATCTCGCCTTCCGCGGCGCGGCTGGCGCGGCCCGTGCCTATCTGGCCGTCCGGGACCGGGTCGGCGTCATCGTCTACCAGCGCAGCGTGCGCTGGGTTTCGCCCGGCCTCGGCGCACGCCACTTCTACCGGATCATGAACCTGATGCTGCTGGAGCACGCGCGGGTCGCCGACCCGGCCCGGTATACGGCGATTACCCGGCTGCCCCGTGCCGCGCTGCCTCCCGGCTCGCTGATCCTGGTGTTCAGCCCGCTGCTCGACCGGCGCCTGGTCGAGACCGTCCGGGACCTGCGGGAACGCGGTTTCTCGATGCTGATCATCGACGTGCTCAACACCGAGCCGTCCGGCTCGAACGACAGCCTCAGCGGTCTCGCCCGCCGGATCTGGCGGATGGAGCAGGAGGCGATCAGGTTCTCGCTCCGCGAACTCGGCATCCCGCTGGTCAGCTGGGACGGCCGGCAGAGCCTTGACGAGCCGCTCGCCCCGTACACCAGAAGGGCGATGGTGATCCGCCAGTGACCGCCCGCACGGCCGGCGCCGCCGGGATGCTGGCCGCGGTGTGCGTGGCCTGGTCGGCCCTGCCGCTGCGCCACGGGGGCCTTGCCGGCCTGTTCCTGGCCGTCGCGATCGCCTGCGCGCTGCTCAGCGTGGCCCGGCTCGCGCTCGGCCGCGCCCCGGACGAAGCGCCCGCTTACCTGAACACGGTGGAGCAGTGGGCGCGCTCGGTGGCCGACCTGATCCGCCTGTGCCCGTGGGCCGAGGGCATGATCGTCGCCGTGCTGGCCCTCGAGGCGCAGCACCCGTCCCGGGCCTGGCACACCGCGCTGCTCGGGGCGGCGCTGCTCGCCTACCTGCTCGCCAGCCACCTCGCCGAGTCCCGGTCCCGGCTGGCCGTGCTCCGGCCGCAGGCGCCGCTCATCGCGGCCGGGCTCGGGCTGCTCGCCCTGGCGGCGGGCGCCGCGGCGCTGCCGTCCGGCACCGGGTCGGCCGCTGACGTGCTCGCGGTGCTGGCCGCCGTGGCCGCGGTCGCCGTCGCCGGCATGGTCATCCCGGTCTGACCGTCCGCGCCGCCCGGCAGGCGAACG
>Ga0335073_10007098_pt1 | contig 15702 bp, 10 predicted proteins | sample Lox_Sample_22_FD_207093 | JGI IMG/M metagenome (GOLD analysis project Ga0335073, IMG submission 207093) | Soil microbial communities from Loxahatchee National Wildlife Refuge, Florida, United States - Lox_Sample_2.2 | ecosystem: Environmental > Terrestrial > Soil > Wetlands | place: USA... | reverse complement strand
CTGGAAGCAGCCGCCGGCTTCTGCTTGGCTCGCACCCATTACGACATCGAAATCGAGCACTTTCTTCTCAAATTGCTCGATGTGTCCGACAGCGATTTGCCGCGCATCTGCAAACAATGCGGAGTCGACAAGTCCCGCCTTACCAGCGATCTGACGCGCAGCCTCGATAAGCTCAAATCCGGCAACGCTCGCACTCCGGCGTTTAGCCCCACGCTTACGCAAATGCTTGCCGATTCCTGGACGATTGGTTCGCTCGACTTCGGGGCCGCGCAAGTGCGCACGGGCTTTGGCATCCTGGCTGTCGTATCTTCCGGTGATCTCTCGCGGCTTATGCGCGACGTCACCCGTGAATTTCAGAAAATCAGCGCCGAGGCCCTGCGCAAGGATTTCTGGAATATCGTGGCGGGCTCGCCAGAAGACGCGGAAACTGCGCAGGCTGTTCCGGTCGGCGTCGAAGGACTACCGCAGGGCTCCGGAATTTCTGCCGCGGGCAAACAGCAGAATCTCAATCAATTTACGATTGACCTTACGGCCAACGCGAAAGCCGGGAAAATTGATGCAGTTCTGGGTCGCGACCATGAGATTCGCCAAATCATTGATATTCTTACGCGGCGCCGCCAGAACAATCCCATCCTCACCGGCGAAGCGGGCGTTGGCAAAACCGCGGTGGTCGAAGGCTTCGCGCTGCGCGTTGCGGCAGGCGACGTTCCGCCCTCGCTGAAGAATGTCACGATTCGGTCGCTGGATCTTGCCCTCTTGCAGGCAGGTGCCGGAGTAAAGGGTGAATTCGAAAACCGTCTCAAGGGACTGATCGAAGAAGTGAAGTCTTCTCCTTCGCCCATCATTCTGTTTATTGATGAGGCCCACACGCTTATCGGTGCCGGTGGGCAGGCCGGACAGGGCGACGCTGCGAATCTCCTCAAGCCGGCACTCGCTCGTGGCGAGCTTCGCACCATCGCCGCCACGACGTGGTCCGAATACAAAAAGTTCTTTGAGAAGGATGCCGCACTGGCCCGCCGCTTCCAGGTCGTGAAAGTCGAAGAGCCCAGCGAAGAGCAGTGCATGGTGATGCTCCGCGGCATCGTTAACTCGCTGGAGAAGCATCACAACGTCCGCATTTTGGACGAAGCGGTTCTGGCCGCGACGAAGTTTTCCCATCGCTATCTTGCCGGACGGCAACTGCCGGACAAAGCCGTCAGCGTCATGGACACGGCATGCGCGCGCCTCTCGCTTGGCCAAAATGCAACGCCGCCGTTGATCGAAGACGCGAGGCGCCAGCTTGACGATCTGGAAGTTCAGCAACGCGTTCTCGACCGGGAAGTCGCCGTCGGCGTGGACCACTCGGAGCGTCTCGCCGGCATCGCCAAGAAGCGCGCTGAAGTGTCGGAGCGGCTGGCAGGTTTGCAAGGCCGCCGCGACAAAGAACTCTCGCTCGTTTCCCGCATTCGCGAGGTGCGCACCCAACTGGAAACGGCCGCAGCTCCGCGCCCAGCAGCGTCTGCGCCTTCCGGTTCCGCGGTACAACCCGCGATGGTTGATGCCGCGGGACTACGCGCCGAGCTCGAAAAATTAAACGCCGAATTGGAAGCCTTGCAAGGAGAATCGCCGCTCATGCGTGTTTGCGTGGATACGCAAATTGTCGGGGAAGTGATTTCGGCCTGGACGGGCATTCCTGTCGGCAAAATGCAGCAGGACGAAATCAACACCGTTCTGAATCTAAAGAATTTGCTGGCGGCGCGCGTGATCGGACAAAATCATGCGCTCGAAGCCATAGCGCAACGCATTTCCACCAACCGTGCCGGCATGGACGACCCCGTCAAACCGGTCGGCGTCTTTATGCTCGTTGGGCCCAGTGGAGTTGGCAAGACCGAAACGGCGCTCGCGCTTGCCGACCTTCTTTATGGGGGCGAGCGCAACCTGATCACTATCAATATGTCCGAATATCAGGAAGCGCATACGGTTTCGAGCCTGAAAGGTTCGCCCCCAGGTTACGTCGGATATGGCGAAGGCGGTGTGCTCACGGAAGCAGTGCGGCGGCGTCCCTATTCCGTCGTCCTGCTCGACGAATGCGAAAAAGCTCATCCCGACGTGCTGGAGCTGTTTTACCAAGTCTTTGACAAGGGCAACATGGAAGACGGCGAGGGCCGCGAGATCGATTTCAAAAATGCGATTATTATTCTCACCTCCAACGCCTGCACGGATCTGCTCATGAAACTGACGGCAGATCCCGAAACCATGCCGAGCCCGGAAGGTTTGGGCAAAGCTCTCAAGCCCGAACTCAATAAGATTTTTAAGCCGGCGTTCATGGGGCGAATGGTGACTGTGCCGTACTTTCCGTTGCGCGACGAAGCGATGCGCAATATCGTCACGCTCAAGCTGGGCAAGATCCAGCGGCGCATTCGCGAGAACCACAAGATCGAACTGACTTACGATCCCGCCGTCGTCGCGGAAGTTGCTAAGCGCTGCACCGAAGTCGAATCCGGCGCCCGCAATGTGGACAACATTCTCACCAACACGATGCTGCCGGATGTCTCGCGGTATCTGCTGACGCGCATGGCCGAAGGCAAGAAACCTGCCGCCATTCATGTGAGCGTCGCGGAAAACGGCAACTTCGCCTATGCCTAAACCCATGCCAGCGCAAAGCCCGGTCTCGGAGGTTGCGAGAATGTCCAGCGGAGCGATCCGCTCGCTCTGTTAAGGAACCGTCGGAAACTTCCATGTCCCACCGCCACGCACAACAGTTTCGTTCCGCCCACCCCGCCGGCCGCGACAACCGGCGCAATCCTCATTTCGACCAACAAGGTGGAACCCGAGCAGCCGGTTCCATCGGCGCAAAAGCGTCCACGGCCGGACCAGCCGTCGAGCGCGACTCCGATCCGCCGGACCTCACCCCGAATCAGGTCGTTCGCGTCTGGAAGCGAAACGGGGAACTCGTCGTCTACGAGTACAAACAAGGCCACCGCGTCGCCAAGCTCTCGTATCCGGTCAAAGAGCCGAGCCGCAACTACTACCGGGAGGGCGACATCCTTTTGGTGGCCAAGTTGGAAAAACGCGTTGCCGAGCGCGAATTTCCCGAACTCAAGGAACCAGACGCGGGGCTGTCCGCCTTTGATTTGTTTATGATGCTGCTCGGGGAATACGAGGAAGAAGAGTACACGCTGGGCTGGCAGATTCTGAGGGTTTCGGACGTCGGTTGGGGCGGCGGTGTAATCATCGTTCAAGGGGTCATCTTTTTCGAGGATGTTCCCACCGCACTGAAAAAACGGGCCGAGTTCAGCGTGGACGAGCTGAATACGTCCTTCATTTACGCGCGGACTGCCCACCAACTCGAATCGCTTATTCCGGTAATCAAGTTCACTATCGAACTTTCTGAAACCCTGATGGGCGGCGCACTGGAACAACTTGAGCAGGTTGCCGCCAAGCGAGTGCTCAAAGAATCCGCCCGCATGGCGATGAAACGCGGCGCGAAAAAAGCGTTCAACCGAATCCTCCGGGGCTTGGGCAGTGCAGCGGGCAAAGCGGCGATCGCCTTTCTCAAAGCCGCCGCCAAAGAATTCTTCAAGGACATGCAGGAGGCGCAGAAGGCGCGCAGCCTGAAAGAACATCTTGGCGTGGCTAATCTGCCGAAGGATCTCGACCGCCATCCGATCTATAAGAAGGCCGTTCTCGCCGGCGCGGATGCCGCCGCCCTCACGTTCATCAATGAAGCGTTTCAATCGCCAATGATGAAGGGGATGGACAAGTCCTTCAAGGTTATGTATCCAGATGCCCAGAAGACGACTTCGCAGTATGTCACGATTTATCTCTCGAAAGAGATCGTCAAGTTGTGTACCACGGAATTCGCTTCGGACATCGTGGATGCCCTCGTTTCTGCCTGGAAAGAGGCTCTCGATGCTTCCGGCAAAGTCGACCAGGGAAAATTTGCCAAGCTCGTTTCGGACAAGTTGCTTGCATCCCTGGCCGCAATTTTCACGAAGCGCTTGGATGCGATGTTCGAAAAGATCGCGGAGGAAGTGTTCGAAGGCGCAAAGTCTTGAGCAGCCGTATGTCGCTATCGCCGACTAAACAGGCGGTTCGAGCTAGAGCTTGCAGCAGCCATCGCGCAGTGAGGAGACGCTCCTAACATGTCGTCCAGCCCGAGCCAAGCCAACCGCCTCATTGCTATCCAAACGCCTCTTGGCGAAGACGTCTTGCTCCTTGCCAAATTTTCGGGCCGCGAGGCCCTCTCCGAACTGTTCCATCTCACTGCGGAATTTCTCTCTACCAATCATTCGTTGGCGCTGAAGGACATGATTGGGAAGAAGGTCACTATTTCGATGAACCTTCCCGATCGGTCCAAGCGTTATTGGAATGGCTATGTCAGCCGCTTCAGCTACGCGGGCCGCGATGACCAGTTCACGCATTACCAGGCGGAGATCGTGCCCTGGCTCTGGTTGCTCACGCGCACCGCCGATTGCCAGATCTTTCAGCAGAAGACCGTCGTCGAAATCATCAAGAAAGTGTTCCAAGACCACGGCTTTCAGGATTTTGAGGACCGCACGCAAGCCTCGTATCCACAGCGCGAATACGTCGTGCAATACCGGGAGACGGCTTTCAATTTCGTGTCGCGGCTGATGGAAGACGCCGGTATTTTTTATTTTTTCGAGCACACGCAGTCCGCTCACAAGCTGGTTTTTTCGGATACTCCGCAGGCCCACAAGAATTGTCCCGGGCAATACAAGGTGCGGTTTAATTATGCCGGTGGGGCACAAGTCACCGACGAAGACCTCGTCGCCGGTTGGGATGCGGAATGGGAGTTGCGCCCTGGCAAGTATGCTTTGACCGACTACAATTTTCAGACACCCAACACCTCTTTGTTGGCCACGGTAGAAACGGTCGACCAGGCAGGCGACAACACCAAATACGAAATCTTCGATTATCCCGGTACGCAGACAAAGAAGTCCGAAGGTGATACCCTCACCAAAATTCGTATGGAAGAAGAAGAGGCTGTGCACAGCCTGGTCAGCGGATCCGGAAGCTGCCGGTCCTTCATCGCCGGTTACAAATTTCATTTGGACGAGCACGCTCGAAAGGACCAAACCGGCGACTTCCTGCTCACCGAGGTCGCGCATGCGGCGTCTGTCATCGACAGCTACGGTAAATCGGAAGGCGAGGCGAGAGAAACTTACAGCAATCACTTTAGTTGTATCCCTTACGACGTTCCCTTCCGTCCGCAGCGCCATGCCCCAAAGCCCATCGTGCAGGGGCCGCAAACCGCCGTGGTAGTTGGTCCTTCGGGCGAAGAGATTTACCCGGACAAGTATGGTCGCGTGAAGGTGCAGTTCTTCTGGGATCGCCTCGGGAAAAAAGATGAGAACAGTTCCTGCTGGGTGCGCGTGTCGCAGCCGTGGGCCGGCAAGAATTGGGGTGCTATCAACATTCCCCGGATCGGCCAGGAAGTCATCGTCGAATTCCTGGAAGGCGATCCGGACCGTCCCATCATCACCGGCCGCGTTTACAATGCCGATCAAATGCCGCCATACGCCCTGCCGGACAACATGACCCGCACGACGTTTATGACCCGCAGCAGTAAAGGTGGCGGCTCGAGCAACTACAACGAATTGCGGTTCGAGGACAAAAAAGGCAGCGAACAGATCTTCATGAACGCCGAAAAGGACATGGACCTGCGCGTCGAAAACGACATGCGCGAGTTCATCGGCCAGGATCGCAGCCTGATCGTTACCCGCGACCAGAAAGAAAAAGTTGGCGGCGAGCAAGACGTGCAGATCGCCAAGGACCAGAACGAATCGGTCGGCGGCGATGCTTCGCTGAATGTTACTGGCAATCAAAACGTGCAAGTTGGCCAGACCATGTCTCTGCAAGTCGGCCAGAACCTGCAAGAAAAGTCCGGCCAAAACTACGCGCACGAAGCCGGCATGGAGATTCACCTCAAGGCTGGTATGAACGTAGTGATCGAGGCCGGCTTGGAACTCACCATCATGGCTTCCGGCAATTTCATCAACATTGGTCCTGCCGGCGTGGCCATCTCCGGCACCATGGTGCTGATCAACAGCGGCGGCGCCGCCGGCTCGGGCAGTCCTTCGAATCCGACCAGTCCGAAATCGCCAAAGGATCCGGACACTGCCGACGACGGCAGCAAAGGAGACAAGCTCAACTAGCAGTCACACGAGCTAGCAGTGAGCATTGACCATGCCTCCCGCCGCCCGCGTCACGGACATGCACACTTGCCCGATGGTCACCGGTATCGTTCCTCACGTCGGCGGCCCAATTATCCCACCCTGTGAGCCGACTGTGCTCATCGGCATGCTGCCCGCCGCCCGCATGACCGACATGCTTACCTGCGTTGGCCCGCCCGACATGATCGCCATGGGCTCGCCCACGGTTCTAATCGGCGGACTGATGGCCGCGCGTCTCGGCGATCCTACGGACCATGGCGGCATCATCATCCTCGGCTGCCCCACCGTCGAAATTGGCGAAGCCGGGACTCCCGGCCCGGTCTCTGCGCCATCGGCACCGCCGACGCCCACCATGCCGGCGGCTCCGTCGTCCTCGGCGCCCTCTGCCGGTCCCGCGTCAAACTCCGGGGCTGCTTCCTCCGGAGCTGCCGTGTCCTCCGTGCCCGGACCGCCGCTCACTCCCGAACAATACGAACAAAACCTCATCAACGCAGCGAAGTCGGAAGGGAACGGCCCTTTTCAGCAAGCCGCCCGAAAAGCCGTGGCCGCCAAATTCTATAATGCGAATTGCCCGTCGATGTCGCCGGCTGACATTAGCAGCCACCTGCGCTGTATTGATTATTCCAAACCCGTCCAGGTGGTTACCGTTCCGCCGCCGGACCAGTTACTTCGCTGGGGCAAGCCGGGGAGCAAAGGGCAGTACTACACCGACGATCCCAAGGCCAAGCCGACCGATTTAGGTGTTCCCGATCCACAGCAGGCACTCCAGCGGGAGGCTCACGCCCCAGGCGGGTCGATGCAGTGCCTCAAGAGCACGGCCGCTCCCGTGCGCGCGGATTGGGTGGATCCGCCAGTAGAAACCAAAGGCGGAGGCACGCAATACTTCATTCCCAAAGAGAAACAACAATGGAAGCCTCCGGCGAAATGAAAGCGGCCCGTTCATGAAACCTCTGCTCATCGATAGTAAGAGCAAATTCCGTGAAGTGCTCGATGCTGCATTGGCTAAAGCCCGGCAACACGTCGCGGCCGAGCCCGCCGATTCCTTTCAAAAAAGCATTCTGGCGCAACTCGAGTTTGTGGCGCGTTGTATCGCGGAGAACCATGCGGCGTCGGCAAGCGAACTGGAAAAAGTAAATTTTGGCGTAATTGCTGTGCGCACCTTGGAGGATACCGAACCGGAATACGCGTCAACGCTATCGGAGCTTGAATACGCTTTTCGGCGTTGGCCAACACTTCGCGGATAAGGGCATGGGCATAGCGTTGGAAATTCGGAATGGGCCAATGGCCGGCAAAGTGATCACCGTGACCACTGGCCGGACTGTGACTTTAGGGCGGGCGAGTGGGCGAGCTGACGTCGCGTTCCCGCAGGATACATTTATGTCTGGGGTGCATTTTGCGGTGGAATGCAGCGCTTCCGGCTGCCGCGTGCAGGACCGCAAAAGCAGCAACGGAACGTTTTTGAATGGCGCGCGCGTCCAGGACGCGATGCTGGCGAACGGCGATGAGATCAAAGCCGGGCAAACTATTTTTGCGGTGAAGATTCTGTCGGACGAAAAGCTCGCCGGGTTGGCGGCTTCCGCGAGTGCCGCAGTTCCGGCAGCTGCGCAGGTTCCCGATGGAGCCGCTATGCCCGCCGGCCAACCTGCTGCGGAAGCGGCGAGTGCGAAACCAGGCGAAGCTCCCCCTACGCCACCGCGCCGGACCGTCCAGCCGCCGCCGCGAAATTCACCAGCCTCGCCGGGAGTGAACAGCGATTTGCCTTCGCGAGCTTCCGCCCCGCAAGCCGCTCTACCGGCTCCGCGCGCTGACGCTGCCGCGGAAGAGCGACCCGCTTCTGCCTCCTCTAAGGCTCCAGAGCAAGCCGCGCTGAAGGCCCAGGAGTGTGCCGCAGAAATCATGGGCTGGCTATTTCCTCGCGTCCCGCCAAAGTGGCAACTACAGCCGGGGCTTGGCTTTCAAAGTGACGAGGGCAATTTCCCCAGCAGCGTCGCAGCCACCCAGGAATCGCTAGGGGGAATGACCCTGGCTCAATTTGTCGAATTTCAGCTCAATATGCTTAAGAACTATCTACGCGAAGCGAGCGTCGAGCCAGTGGTGCCTCCACAAGTGGCCGGTGCCGAAGAGACGCTGGCGGTGGACGTGCGACACAAAACAAAAGACGGCAAAGATCTGGTGTACCGGCGGATTTATGCGCGAAGCGGAAGCGTTGTGGGCGTGCTGACTGTAACGGCGTTGGTCAGCGAAGTTGGGCCCGTGCTCGACAGCTTGGCGATCGCCTTGAACGGCGTGGTGTTCCGAAGCGCGAAGTGATTTCCAAGCAGCATCGGCGCTTTGACGTCAGCGCCCCCCAAAAGGGAGGCTCATTGAAGGCTCGAGACTTTGGCTCGCCGCCTTGCCCCGCCATGTTATTGACAATTCAAGGCTGGGCTTGGTTTTTTGTGGCGCACTCCAGCGACCTCAGCGTGAGCCGCTATAGACGAATTGTTGCGCCTCCCAATAGCCAGGAAAGTAGAAGCTGCGAAGAATCATCGTTCCGTTCGACTGTTCCTCTAGTTGGAATTTAGAATGGTCGGGGGTATATGCGGGCCGGTCCGGCGGCGGCCAGTGCGTTTCGGAATTAGTTTCCAGACTAGCGAGAAGATGGTCCTGATTAGCATTCCATATCTCTACAACGTTGCGGTTCGCCGGGCTGTTTAGCAGCATGAAGACATAACTACCCGGCGCGAGAATCTGGCCCGGAACTTGGACCGGTTCGTCAAAAGTCACCACCGCCTTTTTGTTGTAGTCGTCGGCTCGAATACCCGCGGCGAAAATAGTGGACAGTGTCGCCGCGCACAAAGCGAGTCCTACAGCTTTGAAGATGCGCATGAGCAAATCCTCCTGAGAATTGGGGCGGTTCTTCCATGTGAGCCGGGCGTCATGGTGCCTATCCGCTCCAGCTTATAGGATGCATCCGCATACCATCGGATTCTGCAAGCCAGTGACCATTTCAGATTTCTGCGGACCCTAGTGAAAAACAATTAAGGTGTAATCGGTAGCGGAACGATCGCAGCTCCTCAAGCGTTCTCGTGGAACCCAACGGTCCATTAAGGAACATCGCCCGGGTGTGCGAAGCGCCTTTTCTTCAAGCGGCCATGGCGCGTTGAGGTCGGAGCACCTTGCGCAAGCGTGTCCGCGCGCGGTGCAGTTGTGATTTGGAATTGCCCACGGTCCAGTCCAACAGGTGAGCGATCTCGTGGTGCTGATAGCCGTGGATATCGTGCAATTCTACGACGAGTTTTTGCGCGGGCCGGAGTTGCTCGAGAGCGCGCTGGATGTGCAAGCGCTCGACGGAGTTGGCGACTTGCGGATCCCGCACGATCAGTTCTTTGCGCGTCGGGGTATCGGGGTGTGGGCCGGCGGTTTCCTCGAGTGAAACTTCGCGGGAGGTCTTCCGGCGCAGGCGCATCAGGGCGAGATTCACCGCGATGCGATGCACCCAGGTGGAAAACGCCGAGTCGCCGCGGAAGCTGCGAATCTTTCGTAGTACCTGGAGGAACGCATCCTGCGTGAGATCTTCAGCCTCCGCCTTGTTTCCACAGATACGCAGGCACACTGCGTACACGCGTCCACTGTGCCGCCGGTAGATCGCGTCGAAGGCCGCCATGTCCCCGCGCTGCGCGAGAGCGACGATTGCAGCTTCGGAAGTGGAGGAGGTGGCAACATGAAAGGCAGGGATAGCTCGCAGAGCGTGCGCACGCGGGCTGCGACGAGCGCTAGGAAGACGCTGCTTTGCCATGTTGGTTTGCAATGTTGGGATCATGAAATTCCTCCTGTATGTATGAGCGTGCTTCCAACCTCGACAGCAGTTGATCGACGAAATGTCTGGTGTAGCGCTCGCTCCGTTACATGCGAGTTTGCCTATTCCGCAGGTCTGTCCTGAACAAGGTAGCGACGATTGCGAAAACCGCAGTCACGTGCGTGGTAATCACCAAATTCGAAAGCTGACGCTCCGCATGTCGTCGGAGCGGGAGTTTCAGCTACCCGAGAGCCCAGTCGCGGCAGCGCTGCTCCTCTTGTTCTTGCGAGCCGCTGACAGCAACCGCAACTTGGCAGCCAAACTAGAAGAGTTCCTTAAGGTAATGAAAAACCACTTAGGTAAGACATAAGTGGAAGCATTCCGAGCGAAGCGAGTTGGCAGCCCTCCGTGTAGATTTTGCAAATGAGCCGAAGTTCTTCCGTGCAGGGAAATCTTTAGATCGAGCCAGGAAACGAGATAAGCCGCGTGCGCCGACAGTGCTACAGGAAACTGCGTAGCGAGGTGCGCGGAGAGCGCTTCGGCTGGTTGGCGCGTGACGATCACCAGAAGGTGCGGGCAAGTCTGGATTTCAGGCTCTGGTGGTTTGCCGCGAGCAGATCAATACAGTTTGGAGCAAAAACAGGAATTCGTTTGCGCGTGAGGGAAGAAAATCAATATACTGCGCCCGCCAGAACTGAAACGGATGTTTCATGTGGCGGGAGGATAGGATGGCTGGTCACGCAGAAACAAGCATCGCGAACAGCAGGCGACGATTAAGTGTGGCTCACGGGATCAGCAGCGTGGTGCTGGCACTGGTGGCCGTCGTGCTGGGCGCTTCAGCGGCGATCTCGCAAGAAGCACCGAAAAGCAAAGACGGCAAGAAATTATTTGGAGCCGCGGAAGCTCTGAAGCTGGGGCGCGTGACTTCGCCGCGAATTTCGCCCGACGGGATGCGGGTGGCCTACCTCGTGGCGGAAAACCAGACGGACAAGGATACGTGGAAGACCGTCACACATTTGTGGGTGGTGCCGGCAGCCGGCCCGGCGAGCGCGGCGCGGCCGTTTACGCGGCGAGAAGAGCGTCGCGAATCTGGCCTGGTCGCCGGATGGGAAGATGCTGGCCTTCACAATGGATGCTGGCGACGACAAAGACGCCAAGCCGCAGGTGTGGTTCATGTATGTGGATGGCGGCGAGCCGTGGCAGGTGACCAAGCACAAAAGTGGAGTCCGCGCATTCGAATTTTCGCCGGACGGTAAGGCACTGTTGCTTACGGCGACCTTGCCGCAAAGTGACGAGGAAGAGAAGCGCGCAAAGCAAAAGGACGACGCCGTGGTGGTGGACCGCGACTTCAAGATGGCGCAGCTTTGGACTTGGAATATCGCGAGTGGCGAGGAAAAGCAGGTCAGCAAGGGCGATTTTACCGTAAGCGAACCACGCTGGTCGCCAGACGGAACGAAGGTGACATTCACCAGCAATCCGACACCGCGGCTGGACGAGATCAGCATGCAGACGGTGTGGGTGCTGGACGTGGCCAGCGGGAACCAGCGAAAGCTGACCGATGCCGCCGCCGCGGAATTTACACACGCCGCGCGCTGGTCGCCGGACGGGCGGTCGATCGCCTTTTTGGGGACCGCAGGAATGCTGATTTACAAGCAGAACCTGTTTGTGGTGGACGCGAACGGTGGAGCGCCAAAGAAGCTCAGTAGCTCATTCGAACTGAATTCGGGGGAGCCGTACTGGTCGAAAGACGGCAAGGACATTTACTTCTCCACCGATGACCATGAATCGCTGCGTATTTTTGAGGCGGATGTCGCCGCCGGGACGGTGAAGCCGCTGTCGAAGGAAGGAATCACCGCGAGCATAGCCGGAATTAGCGCTGACGGAAAAACGGCGGTGGGAACGACCGGCGACCCACTGCATCCGGACGAAGTGTTCCACAGCGAGTTGAGCTTCGCCTCGCTCGAGAAGATTACCGATCAGAATGCCTGGCTGAAGGACTATGCACTCGGCGCGACCGAAGTCGTGAAGTGGAAAAGCGGCAAGGATGGAATCGAGATCGACGGGATCGTTACCAAACCAGTTGATTGGGACGGCAGCAGGAAGGTGCCGTTCCTCCTGAATCCACACGGCGGCCCGACGGGTGCATCGCTGCTGGCCTTCAATCCTGGAGAACAGGTGATGGCGGCGAACGGCTACATGGTGCTGGAGCCGAACTTCCGTGGGTCCAGCGGTCGGGGCGAGAAATTCGCGACAGCCAACCAGAACGACTGGGGCGGCGGCGATTACAAGGACGACATGAGCGGTGTGCAGGCCCTGGTGGACAAGGGCTGGGTCGACCCAGACCGCATGGGCGCGTATGGCTGGTCGTACGGTGGGTATATGACGATGTGGATTGATACCCAAACGGATCGCTTCAAGGCGATTTCGCCGGGTGCGGGTCTGCCAGACCTCATCTCTATGTATGCGCAAACGGACATTCACAAGTACCTGACCGAGTTCGAAGGATTGAAGACGCCGTGGGACAACTATCAGGAGTATTGGGACCATTCGCCCATGAAGTTCATCAACAATGTAAAGACGCCAACGATGATTCTGCATGGGCAATCGGACACGCGCGTCCCTATTCCGCAGAGCGAAGAGTTCTATCGCGGCCTGGTGGATCGCAAGATTCCCGTGGAGTATGTGACCTATCCGCGCGAAAACCACGGATTCGTCGAGCCGCGGCACATTCAGGATCGCCTGCAGCGATACCTGGTGTTTTTTGGGAAGTACCTGAACAACCCGCCGGTTACGGAGCCTAAGGATACCGTGGAAAGGATGAAGAAGGATCTGCCGTAGACCAGAGGTTCCAGTTAACCGCTAGCAGCGAATTAGCTCGGGGCTAAGAAGCAAAGAAGGAGACGACGCGCGCGCGGAATGCTCGCAGTGGAGAAGACTTCAGCGGAAAAAAGAAAAAGCCAGAGGCTCGATTCGAGCCTCTGGCTTTTTCTTTGCTACTGGTTTTGTCGGGATTCCGGCGCGGCGCCGCTCGCCGGGGTGTGCCAATGAACGAGCAGCGCCGGCCGGAAAGGGCTAGAACCGGAACCGGATACCGAGCTCGATGGAGCGCGGGTTATTGGCTTGCGTGCTGAGCACGCCAAAAGCCGACGGTTCCTGGAAGCTGAGGAATGGATCGCCAAGCTGGTCATGGTTGAAGACGTTGGTGAAGATGGACTGCACCATGAGGCTGTAGCGCTCGTTGAAATTGATGCTCTTCTGGACCTGGAAATCCACGTTCCAGAAGGGCATGCCGCGAAGGATTCCGGCACCGCCGGCGCCGCCGTCCAGACCGAGAATCGGGTCGCGGAGGCAGTTGTAAACCGCGCTGGGATTGGCAAAGAGGTTGACGTTACCGCCAGATCCCGGACCAGAAGCGGGTGCCACGTTGTTGTGGCGGGAGCTACCGAAGTTATTAGCGCAAGCGAGCACCGCATTCTCGTCGGAGGCGAAGTTAATCGCATCCGCTTCGCCGAAAGACTGGCCGTCGCCGTTCGCGGTGTTTACCTCGAGCGGCAAGCCGCTGGCGGTCACGAAGATGGGCGAGAAGGACCAGCCGCCGAGAGCCCGGCCGACAATCCCGTGCTGGGACTTGAACCAGGGTGGCTGATAGACGAGGAAGAGGTTGTTGACAAATTTGCGGTCGAAAGGTTGCACGCCGTACCCAGCCCCGATGTCGTACGGGTTTACAGTCGTGAATTCGCTGGTAGCTTGGACCGTAGCGACGGTGCCGAGCGCCTTGCTGTAGGTGAAGTTTTCCTGCAGCGTCATGCCATGCCAGTCCGCCATTTTCAGCGTGACAAAGCCGGCGTTGTAGTTGCCCCAGCCGAGGCTGGCATTGACGGCAACACCGGAGGTCAACTGGCCGTTAGCCCCAAAAGGCGAACCGGGAATGGGGCTGTTCAACATAGTGCGCGCAAAATTGAAGCCGCACGGAGTCGTCCCGGAGCAGGTCGCATCGCCCTGATCCAGGTCGCTCCACAGGCTCCAGACGTTTTGGCTGGCGAGGTTGCCCGTGCCGGCCACGCCTTCTTTCATGGCCACCGCCTGGGTGCAGTTGGCGAAGCCGGTGCAGTAACCGGTGCCGGCTAGCGCTGTTTCAAAAAACGGTTGTGCGGTAACCGCAGCGAGATTTGCTGCGCAGTTCCCGCCGAGCAAGCCAGCGGTCGTGCCGCCGCCGCAGTACTGCAATTCCAGCGCGGCGTAGGCTTTAGAAAACGACTGGCCTCCGAGCGTCATCATCGTCGGCACGGCGTTGATATTGATGGGCTGATATTCGTTTCGGATCAACCGGCCGATGTAGCCGAATTCGATGGTGGTGCGGCTGTTGATCTGGCGCTGAATAGTGAGGTCGAACTGATCGGACTCGTCGGGCCGGAAGTTGCTGTCGAGGGCTTCGCCGGTCGCCGCAGCGATGGCGTTAAAGCCCGGGAAATCCGGCTGCGGAAGAGTAGCGCTGGGCGCGGGCAAAGGCGCAGTCAACCCGTCCGTGCCGATGCGGAAAGCATTCGCGGGTGTCGAGCCGAGCGTGCCGCCACACGCGTTCGCCAGACCGGTCACGCTTTGGCTGAGCGGGTCGATGCATTGCACGGGCTGAATGAGACCAGTGCCGAGCAGTGGAACAAGGACAAGGTCTACTCCGTTAAGGCGGCCAAAGATGCGACTGTAACCGCCGCGCACTACGGTCTTGCCGGAGCCGAGGATATTTCCCAGCAAGCCGTCATGGAAGTTGGGACTCCAAGCGAGAGCGACACGTGGGCTGAATGCGCCGTAGAACGGGTTGTAAGGATATTTCTGGCCAGCACCGGTATTGCCGACCAGCGTGAAGCCGAGTTCCGGATTGTAGACCTGCCCCTGCAGCGCCGCGTCTTCGCGCTGCTTGAGATAGGAGGCGACGTCAAGTTGCTGCCCGGCGGCGTCCACCAATTCCACCTGACGGCCTTGCTCTTCGACGGGAGGCATTTCGAGAGTCCAGCCGAGGCCGTAAGTCAGAGTGAGCGAAGGCTTCATGCGCCACGAATCGCTGAAGTAGACGTTGTAGAAGGGAATCGTGCTGATGTCCTGCGCCGGGGTGAGCGGAGGATTGAGAGCCAGGTTCGAACCGCTCCGCGTGTAGGCGACCTGAGCGATAGAGAGGATGCCCAGGGCGGCGAGATAGTCATTGCCGAAATTGGTCTGGTCGGTGGCCGCCAAGCCGGAGGGGAAAATACCGGTCATGTTGATTTGCGGACCGCTGGTGGTGCCCAGTTGATAGACCGGCTGGAAGTTAATGCCGCCGCCGTTGTCGCTGCGCTGATGGAAGTCCCAGTTGCGTTCGTAGGTACCACCGAACTGGAAGAGATGATTGCCGCGCAGGATGCTCATGTCGTCGCGGACCATGTTGTCTTTGCCATCCCAGAAGCGGGTGCGCGTGTCCTGGGTGTTGACGTTGTAGGGAGTTAAAGCATAACCGGCGCCGGCGCCCTCTTCACCCAGGGGTTCCAGCGCGCCGCCCAGTCCAGCGATTTGGGGCGTGTCACCAGCGTCGCCCCACTGCCAGAAGTTGCGCAGGAAACTGTAGTGGAAATCATTGGTCGTGCTGGTGGAGATGTTAGTCGTCAGACCGGCCACATAGAACCAGGGAGCTTGCGGCCGCTGGGAAAGAGCCACTGGAGTGCCGCCCGCGATGTTGTACTGGCTAGCTGTCGTGAGATCTAAATGGTAGTAGCGGTA
>Ga0335073_10007097_pt1 | contig 15702 bp, 16 predicted proteins | sample Lox_Sample_22_FD_207093 | JGI IMG/M metagenome (GOLD analysis project Ga0335073, IMG submission 207093) | Soil microbial communities from Loxahatchee National Wildlife Refuge, Florida, United States - Lox_Sample_2.2 | ecosystem: Environmental > Terrestrial > Soil > Wetlands | place: USA... | reverse complement strand
AGCATCGCGAACATGAACAGGTTCAGGTATCCGAAAAACCGGTAATACCCTCCCTCATGCGCCATGTAGCCGATCGAATAAATATGGATCAGCATGCCGACGCCGGTCACAAACAGCAGCCAGATACAGGAGAGCGGATCGAGCAAAAATCCGGCGTCAGCCTGGAAGTTGGCTTGCGCGCCGTCGTGCGTAAGGTAATTCAGATGGCCGGTGTCACTGCCCAGCCAGGTGTAGAGGATCGTCTGGTACGGCTGATGATTGTGCGCTTCGGCCCACGCCGTGTATTCCAGAACCGATCCGCAGGCCATCACGAACGCCAGCACAACCATGCCAACGCAAATCGCGTTGATCGTGGCCTTCTCCAGCTTGCGGCCGAAGAAGAACATCATGGCCGCGCCAAACGCTGGCAGCAACGGAATGATCCAGATGTGGTTGAGGAAAATCAGCCTCTAGCTCCTGGCGGCTGGCCTCCAGCTATGCTGCCTAGGCGTTAGCGGTTTGCTAAAAGCTTAGGAGCTAGCAGCTAGAAGCTGCCGTTCTACCACTTCAACAAGTTCACTTCATCCACATTGACCGTCTCCTTATTACGAAAGAAGGCGATCAGAATTCCCAGTCCAACGGCAGCTTCTGCTGCCGCGTCGGTGATAACGAAAATCGCGAATACCTGCCCATGCAACGCCGTCGGGCCATGAATACCCTGCCAATATCGCGAAAACGCAACCAGGTTCAGATTGACCGCGTTCAGGATCAGCTCAATCGACATCAGGACGATGACGACATTCCGACGTGTGAGCACACCAATCACGCCCAACAGAAACAGCGCAGCGCTCAGCACCAGATAATGCAGCGTCGAAATGTGAAGCATTGCTTCCATAAAACTCAGTCGAACTAAATTCTTTTCTTCGCCATCACCACCGCACCGATAATCGCCACCAGCAACAATAACGACGCGATCTCAAAGGCAAACATGTACATTCCCGAATGCGGCCCGTAAAGCAAATCAGCCAGGGCTTGCGTGTTTCCAGCCTCCGCATAGGTCAGCCGGCCCTCAGGAAACAGCGCCTTCCCTTTCGTATAGACGGCGATGAACAGCCCTCCGAGCGCCGCCGCTGCCGCAATTCCAATCAGCCATTGCTTATTGAATTGGCGCTCTTTTTCTGTTCGCTCGATGGAAATCAGCATGATCACGAAAAGGAATAGCACCATGATCCCGCCGGCATAGAGAATGATCTGTACGCCAGCTACGAATGGAGCATAGAGCATCAGATACAGCCCGGCTTGTGCCAGCAGCGTAGTGATCAGGGCCAGCGCGCAGTGAACCGCATTCTTGCGCGTGACGACCAGCACACCGCCGATCAGCATGGTCACCGCGAGCAGGTAAAAGAAGAATGGCGTCGCTACCGGCGGGCTCATAGCACCCCTCGCAACCAAGCCGCCACCGGAGGCTCAACGAACCCCAGCACTGCAGTGAGAATCAACAGCGCGAAGCCGGTCGGTAGCAAAACCTTCCATCCTACCTTCATGAGTTGGTCAAAGCGATAACGTGGGAACGTGCCACGATACCAGATGTAGAGGTACATGAAGGCAGCAACTTTCGCCGAAAACCAGAAAATATCGCCAACTCGTTCGCGTACGCCGGGGATAAACAGCACCACTCCGATCAGCGCCAGCGCCGCACCGAATCCCGCGAGCCCGATCGTCTGAATCTTAAAGAAAGGATGCTTCGGCATGCGGGCGGCATTGAAGAAACACAGCGCACCCAGGAACAAGAACGTAATTCCAGGAAACAACGAGAACACGAGGTCCCACGTGGAACCGCTCAGTGCGTTCGGGAAGGGCCGCAGCCATCCCCCCAGCCAGAGCGTGACTGCGATGGACGAAACGGCGATCATCGCCGAATATTCGGCCAGGAAGAATAAAGACCAGCGAAAGCCGCTGTACTCGGTGTGAAATCCAGCCGTCAATTCCGATTCCGCTTCCGGCAAATCAAATGGTGCTCGATTGGTCTCGGCGATCATCGCCACGGCGAAGATAAAAAAACCGATCAAGCCCAAGGGGAAAAACTTGAAGATGAACCATTCATGCTGCTCCAACTGCGCCTGCACGATGCCGATCATGCTCAGAGTACCGGTATCGGCGGAACCCGCTGCGCCCACGCCATACAGCCCCAGCCCGTGCAAGCTGGTCATCAGAATGACTGAGACCACGGCTAAGCCCATGGCCACTTCGTAAGAAACCATCTGCGCACTCGAGCGCAGCGCGCCGATCAATGGATAGTGGGAGTTCGAAGCCCATCCGGCGGTGACGATACCAAGCACGGCCAGGGAAGACACGCCCAACATGAAGAGCACCCCGATATTCATGTCGGTGATGGCGTGCGTCGGCCCGAACGGTACAACTACAAATACTGTGAATGCCGCCAGTACCACGATGAAAGGCGCCACCCAGAAGACCGCCTTGTCGGCTTCCGCCGGCATGATGTCTTCTTTGAGGAGGAGTTTCAGTGCGTCGGCAATCGGCTGCAGCAAGCCGTGCGGCCCTACGCGCATCGGCCCGAGGCGTACCTGCATATGGGCGAGGATTTTCCTCTCGAGCCAATTCATGCAGATAACTGCAATCGACAGCCCGACGAATACAAGCAGCACATAAACCGTGGCCCAAAACCAATTTCCGGCCGCGCCCGGCGTTTGATCGCTCGAGAGATAGGATTGGATGTATTCGACGATGGCGTGCATCAGCGAGACCTCATTCAGCGATCCACCTCGCCTAAAACGATGTCGAGCGTACCGATGACCGCAATCACGTCTGCTACCAACTGCCCGCGACACATCAGATCGAGCGCTTGTAGATTCACGAACGAGGGCGGACGCACTCGCACCCGGTACGGCTGCGTCGATCCATCGCTGACTATGAAATACCCCAGCTCGCCCTTGGGCGCTTCAATCGAATGGTAGATCTCCCCGACCGGCGGCTTCATCACCTTCGGAACCTTGGCCATGATCGGCCCTTCCGGAATGCCGTCGACCGCCTGCTCGATAATGCGCAGCGATTGTCGCATTTCGATCATGCGCACGATGTATCGGTCATACGTATCGCCGTTCGCGCCCGTGGGAATTTCAAAATCGAAATTCTTGTAATTCGCATAAGGCTGCGCCTTGCGCAGGTCCCATTTCACTCCGCTGGCACGCAACACCGGCCCAGTCACACCCAGCGCAATGCAATCTTTCCCGGAGATGACGCCTACCCCTTTCGTCCGTTCTAGCCAAATGCGGTTCGTGGTCAGCAGCTCTTCGTATTCGTCGATCTTCGGCTTGACGAAGTTCACGAATGTCTTGACGTCCCTCTCAAATCCGTCGTATGCCTCATATTGCAGGCCGCCGATGCGGAACGCATGCGTCGTGAGCCGGGCCCCGCAATATTTTTCGAAAATCTTGAGGATCTCTTCCCGGTCCCGGAACGTATAAAACAGTGGGGTGATCGCACCGATATCGAGCGCGTGCGTCCCCAGCCAGAGCTGATGGCTGGCAATCCGATTCAGCTCGGTCAGAATCACGCGGATGTATTGCGCACGCGGGGGCGCTTCCACGCTGAGAAGTTTTTCGACCGCCTCGCAATATCCCAGTCCGTTCGAGACCGCCGCCACATAATCCATGCGGTCGACGTACGGATTGAACATGGTGTAGGTGCGGTTCTCAGCAATCTTCTCGACGCCGCGGTGGAGATATCCGATCACGCACTCGAGCCCGAGAACTTTCTCGCCATCCAGCCGCAGAATGACGCGTAGCACGCCATGCGTGGCCGGATGCTGCGGCCCCATATTGATGACGAGCTCGTTCGCATCCAGATGCGTCTTATCCGGCGTGTCCAGATCGAGCGGCGAAAGTGTTTTCGGTTCGGTCATGAATCAGTCGTTGGTCGCCATCGTTACCCGTTAGTCTGTTTTACTTGCCGGTGGTAAAGCCGTCGTCCCAGCCGCGTTACGGCGGTATTCGCTCGCCGAGGACGTAAGCACCGGGCTAGGTCCCATCCTCCAATGTGTCCCGAAGGGACCACAATTCTCACTGCCCGCTCTCGATCCCCAAATTGATCTGCACCCATTCGCTGTCCTGCTGCAGAATCCCATAATCCTTGCGCAGCGGAAATCCCTTCCAGCCGTCCGGCAACAAAATTCGCTTCAGATCCGGATGCCCATCGAATTTAATTCCGAACATGTCGTAAACTTCGCGCTCCAGCCAGTTCGCCGTGGCCCAGATCCGCACCGAACTCGCCAGAGTCTCGCTCTCGGGAATTTGGGTCTTTACGCGAATGCGCTCGTTCCGCGCAAAGGAATACAAAATCCACACCACGTCGAACTGCTTCTCGCGCTTGGGATAATGCACCGCCGTGATGTCGACGCAATAATCGAATCTTTCTTCGTCGCGCAGAATCTGCAGAAGCTCTGGGATCAACGACCGATCGACCACCATGTAGTTCTGGCCAACGTAGGTCAGCGCCTCAATGCCGGAACCATACGATCGCTTCAATTTAGCGATCATCGGCGAGTCCCATGGCGTGGGCGCCGGCACGGCCGGCTTAGCTGGAGGAACGCTCGCCGCAGCCGGCTTGGCTGGAGCGGCAGCCGCGGGTTTCGCCGGCGTTGCCGCTGCCGGTTTTTCAGATTTTTCGGGGGTCGGTGCAGGTTTTTCAGAAGGAGCCTTAATCTCAGATTGAACCGAACCAGAGGGTGTGGACTTCACTCCGCCCGGAGTCGCGGGCTGATCCGCCGTCGGTTTCTCATTTTCCGGCGGCGGCGTCGAAGGGGATTTGGTTTCGTCCGGCATAGCTCGCGAATACAGAGATCTCGCGCCGTCTGCGTTCGGGAAGAACGTTTTGTTGTATCAGCTTGAACCGCCAGTGTCAACGCGGGAACACGCGACCAACTCGAATTTCACAAGTGGAAACGTGGCGAGAGCAATTACGAGTTAAATCCCTTCAAAAGTCGGTTGTTCGAGGGAGGTGCCCCGGTGGGCAATCGGTCAATGGCTCAGCCCTATACCCACTCCAGCGCGCCCTTTTTCCAGACCCACACATATCCCACGATGAGGATCACGAGGAAAATCAGCATCTCAGCAAGCCCAAACAAGCCGAATGCCTTGAACTTCACCGCCCAGGGAAAAAGAAAGATCGTTTCCACGTCGAAAACGACGAACAGAATCGCAATGATGTAATAGCGAACGGTGTAGCGCCCGCGGGCGTTGTCGATCGGATCGATGCCGCACTCGTACGGCATCAGCTTCGTTTTGCTCGGATTCTCCGGACGCACCAGCTTGGCCAGAAGCAGTGTTATAGGCAGAAGCGTACCGACGATGGCAATGAAGATGAAAATGGGAACGTAGTTTTGCGGCATGGGATTCCTTGCGTAAGCGGCAGCAGGCCATCCTAGCGCGGAACGGCGTAGGGTTCAAGCTCGTACCAACCGGATGAACGAACGAGGCGACTATACGCGCTTAGTTTCTCGTTTCAGCGCCCGCTGCAGGGTCTGGTCCAGGGCGGCCTTCGCCTTCTGGTATTCTTCCTGCGAGATCTGGCCCTGTTTGTGCTCGACCTCGAGCTGGAAAAGCTCTTCTTTTAGACCTTCCAGGAACATGGACGACGCCGTTTGCGCCCACCCAGGCTGGGGCCGCACAGCTTCGCTCACAACAGTATCGATGCGACGGCCATGGCGGGGAGCAGTAGCCACAAGTTCCGTTTCCTCGTAGCCAACATCGAGTTCGCCTTCGGATTGTGATTGCGCTCTGATGGTGCGTGATGCGGCCCGGTTCGCGGCTTGCTGTCGCGAGGCAACATAAACACCGCCAATCACAAGCGCCACTCCCATGCCACCTAGAATCCACCAGCGGTATTTCTGCAGAGGATCCGGAGCATCAATCGGCGGTCCCAATCCTCCACCAGGACGGTCTTCATTCTGCGCCGAACTGCCTTCGCTGGGTGCGCCCCCACTTTCCTGCCGGGCCTGCAGCGTGCCTTCGCCGGAAATCTTGAAAGCCAGTGGCTGACCGACCGTCGTTCCGGAAATAACCTGCACATTCGCATCCGGCTGCTGGGGATCATTCATCGACTGAAAATTGGTTCCCGACGCTGCCGCAAACTTCATCTGTTTCGGCAGAATCGCGACGAAGTGCTGCAGCGGATAAATGCTCTTCGGGTCAATATTCGCACTGCCGTCATATGGAAGTTGATACGCGATCTCGAATTGCGTCGTACCGGGCCGGAGCGGAAACAGAAAAGAATAGCGCGTCTTTTTGTCATCTACGGGGACGGGCATCGTGTTCAGCGGGTTGCCATTCGCCGTCATGGCCGAGCCTTCGATGATCTTTGCACCCTCAGGAACATAGAACTCCAGGTTGCGCTCGTTCATCTGCGTGCGTGGAGGCTTCGAACCATTCTGCACCGCGAAGGCCCGCATGACCTCCAACTGTCCCTGCTCGGCTTGAATCCGCATCACGTCAGCTACGACTTGAACGCCTTCGACTTTCTTACCTACATCGTAAACATCGAGTTCCACGGAAGTCGTTCCTGGTGGTGCCATGCGGTGATACGTCACGTCCTGATGAATGGCGCGCACCAGGTGCGGTGCTTGCGCATTATCGAGCTTGAAGCTGAAATTGCCCTTCGCGTCCGTCTTGGTGCGACCGGATTCTTCCATGCCCTGCCCCAAACTGAGCAGGACGACTTCGTCACCCGCTGAAGGTTTGCCTGTGGTCGCGTTCTTCACTGTGCCCGTGAGGGTCTGGGCAGCCGCGAACGCGGAGAGCAGCAAGAAGGCAAGAATCAACCGTCGGGTGCCCCACTTCTCGCCGCGTTTGCGAGAAGTGGGAATCGTTGATGTTCCGGAAGGCGCTGTCGAACTGCGCTCGACCGGGCAGCCGCAAGCGGCCGTCCCTGCAAAATTCGATTTCAAAACCGCTCCTGTTAGCTTCATGATCCTGCTTTTCCTGTCGCCGCATTCCCTTCCAGCCGCGCAATCTCGGCAAGTAGCGCCGCCGCTTCGTCTTGCAGCGACACTTTTAGCGACCGATAATCCGCATCTGGAATTTTCCCCGCACTATATTCAAAGTTCAGATCGCGGAGATTTTCGTAAACTGCATCCTTGCGCTCCCGGAGATACGACGCCCGCGTCTTCTCCCGGCCCGTATAAATTTTGTCCGGCAAAACGAAGACGTAGAACAATGTCGCGAACGTGATCAGCAACGCGCACGCGAGAAAGACGGTCATATCTCGGTCTCCCGGTCGGCTTGTTCTCTGAATTTCTCTAAACTCGGGTCGCTTGGAGCACCCGACCCACCTGCCCCAGAACTTACACCACCCATGCCACCTGCGGAGGGCGGAGGAGGCCGATTCTTCCATCTACGAACTACGATCACCACCCCGATGAGTCCGAAGCCGAGTGCGACAAACGGCACGATGTACGCGGTCCGGTCGAATCCGGAGGTCGTTGGCGCGGCCAGCACCGTCGGCCCATATTTCTGCACAAACGACTGCTCGACCAAGCTGTCGCTGTCGCCACGAGTCACGGCCGCCATCAGTTCGTTGCGCATGCCGTCGGAATCCGGGCAGCCGACGTGGTTGCATTCCAGCAGAATCTGGCCGCATCCGCAGATGCACATCATCTGATGGCCAAGATCGTGGAACCGTGCAGCAGGATCCGAGCCCGCGCCCATCAGCGCAAAGACGGCCACGCAGACGACGCCGCATCCCAATACGCGCCGCAAAGCAGAATTCGATTTCGTAATCATTGGCCCCAATATCAGGTTAGTCTCCGGCCGTTGGCACCGGGGTCGCGTTCGCCGTCGTTTCCACGACCCGTGCCACCGGCATGCGCACCGGCGCAGGCGCGTTCGGCACCAGAGCCAGCACGGTTCCGCCGATGATGATCCACACCCCCAGCCAGATCCACATGACCAGGGGATTCAAATGCGCCTTCAGAATCGGATGGCCGGTGTCCTGGTTCAGCCCTTCATAGACAACATAAAGATCTTCGTTTAGCGTCGAACGAATGAATGGCATCGTCGAAGTCTGCTGGCTGGCCTTGTAGAAGCGGCGCTCAGGCGTCAGCGTATCGATCTGCTTGCCATTTTTAAAAACATCAAGCACCGCCCACTCCGCCATGTAGTTCGGAAACTCCTCATCTGTATACGACCGGCAAACCAGCGTATACGGCCCAATCTGCATCTTGTCGCCGTAGGCCATTTCTTTCTCTTTGTCCTGATTGAACGCGGCGCCGGCGATGCCAATGATGACAACCACCACTCCAAAGTGCACAATGTATCCGCCGTAGCGACGCGTGTTCCGATGCGTAAGCTGGACCATCGACGCAAACATACCCTGGCCAGTCTTTGCCGAGATCACCCGGCCGCCGCGGTAAAACTCGCTGGCCACGGCGAGCGCGACAAGAACCGAGAGCCCGATCGCCATCAGAGAATAGAAATAAGAAATGTCCTGCCACGGACGCAGTCCGAACGGAGATCCCCACGCCGGAGGCGTAATCATCAGGAAAACCATGACGACAATTGCGCCCACGCTTGGCCAGAAGAAATTGCGCATCAGGCTTTCAAAGGATGTCTTTCGCCACGCCAGCAGTGGGCCGACGGCAGTCAAGATCAGCAACAGCAGCGCGACCGGGATTGCGACTCGGTTATAAAACGGAGCGCCCACTGTGACTTTATTGCCCTGCACCAGTTCGGAAATCTTCGGAAACCAGGTTCCCCAGAGCACGGTGAAGCAAAGCAGGACGAATAGAAGATTGTTGAACAGAAAACTCGATTCGCGCGAGGCCAGTGATTCCAGTTTGTGTTCGCTGCGCAGATGATCTTTGTTCTTGACAAAGAAATAGACGAAAACGGCAAACGTCACCGCCAGGAAATACGCAAACCAGTCTCCGATCGACGACTGCGCGAAGGCGTGAACCGACTGAATCATTCCACTGCGCGTCAGGAACGTACCCAGAATCGCCAGCCAGAACGCGGCAAACACCAGCCACATGTTCCAGACTTTCAGCATGCCGCGCTTTTCCTGCATCATCACCGAATGCAGAAACGCCGTGCCCACCAGCCACGGCATCAGCGATGCATTTTCGACCGGATCCCATCCCCAATATCCACCCCAGCCGAGCACGGAATATGCCCAATGCGCGCCCAGGAAGATTCCGATCGTGAGAAATCCCCACGTGACCATGGTCCAGCGACGCGTGATATGAATCCATTTCTCGCCGGGATATTTCATGATCAGTGCGCCCAGTGCAAAGGCAAAGGGCACAGTAAATCCGACGTAGCCGAGATAAAGCATCGGTGGATGAATCACCATCTCCGGATATTGCAGTAGCGGATTGAGGCCCGCGCCGTCCGGACGCATTGGGCCTTCGAGAAGGCCAAAGGGATTTGCAGCGAAATTGATCAGAGCCAGAAAGAAAAGCTGCACCCCGGCGAGCACCACCGACGCGTACGCAAACAGACGCGGGTCCGTCTTGTAGCGTAATCGCAAAACAAAGCCGTAGGCGGAGAGCAGCAGCGCCCAGAAAACCAGCGAGCCCTCCTGTCCAGACCAGAGTGTCGCGAACTTATAGGGACCAGGAAGATCGCGGTTGCTGTGATGAAAAATGTAGGCGATGGAGAAATCGTTGCTGAAGGCAGCGACCACCAGCGCGGCAGCCGCCAGAAACACCGCCGCAAAAATCATGATGCCGGCACGCCGTGCGGTCTCTCCAATGCGATCCGAATTTCGTCGAATCAGCCCCGCAAAAGACGGATCGGCATGGCTTCGCGCCGTACCAGCCAGAGCCGGCACAGGGTTCCGAAATACGAGCGCGATCAGCCCCGCGAGAAACGAATAGACGCTCAGCGCCAAGGCGAGCAGGAGGGCATAACTACCAATTTCTGACATGTCGGGGAACCCCACCGTATTTTTTCAGAAACTCAGGGCGCTGGCAACCGCAGAACCGGCAACTCGAGAGCCCACAGCACATGCAGAGAGTCGCTGGACCCACACGTGAGAGTCGGCTTTAAAATCCCTACGGGGACCCTGGGGCAAGTAATCAGAAACTGCCGCATTCATCAGAAACTTTCGCCATGGGCTGCGGCGGCCGGGGCTCGGCCGCCGGCCGGATACGCACTCAGCTCTTTACGCCGTCTGCATCGTCTCGTGGTGGTAGCGCTCCCGAACTTCGTGCTCGGCCGCCAGCCAGTCTTCGGTCTCATGACCGGGCGTGAAACCGCGACGCTCCGACATTAAATACGCGAGACGGCGAACTTCGTCCTCCAGGTTGATCGGGACCAGTTTCGAGCGGGTTTCGGCTTTAATGATTTCCGGCTTGCGGGCGGACTTCCTCGCTGTGCTCTTCATTTCACCATTCCTTGTTTCCGCGGATTCTGCATCGGGCACTCCGGCCGATCCGTTCGCAGGACTCGTTTCGAGCGCGGCGTTGGTGGGGGGAACTACTTCGTTTCCGTTGACTTTCTTGCGTGGCATTCGTGGTTTCGGCATACTCGTTACTCCTCGCTGCTCCTTGTGAATAGGGTGGGTTGGATCGGCCTCTTTATTGGGAAGAAACACCTCGCGGCGTGCCTCCCTGACCGACATCAAACACTGTTGCGCAAAGCCGTACTAAACACTATAGCCCGACCTCGGCTGTGGATCGCGCCAACTTGCGTCAAAATTTCGATATGAAGAGGAGGGGTTACCAAATTGAGAAACTTAGAACAGGGGGCGAGGATCGAGTTGCGCATTGCAAGTGGCCGGATGAGTGTAACTGCCTTCGTTCCAACCGCAAACATGCTTCAACAGAAGTACAGCTTGAATAAAAAATGAGCCGATCAGACAGAGTCGGAACAGCGTCATTCACGCCGTTAGGGCCCGGTTACCGTCGCGGAATACATTGCGTTCATTAGGTCTTGCGAGTGGCCGTCGTAGTCTTCATCAATGGACCACATAAACGTGCCGCCGAGTCCCCGATCCCAGTCGGAATACCACACCCGGAAGTACGTTGAAAACGTGTCGTCATACGTAATGTACCCGTCGTCCCCATTTTTCTTCAGCATGTACGGAACGTAAGCAATCGGGTCGTACAACGTGTACCAGCCATCTTTGTTAATACGATGCTTTATATCAGGACCATAATTCAGGGTCAGTACTGTATTGTCACACTCGCCGTCTGGCGTAGTCGCCGCATTGGGACACAACCCAAATAATTGATTGATGTTGGTGTAGTGATAGCCATAAAAAGGCGTGCCCATGTTGAGTTGCTTGGCGGGCACATCCTTCAGAAAAATGTTCGCCGCTTCCTGCGCGCTGCCTCCCGGCTGGCATTCGTAGGGAGCTGGATCGTGGTGATCCCAGAAAATTGGAGAGTTGAGCTGGCCATGTGCCGTCCACGGCCCGGCACAGTCATACATCATGATATTGAAATAGTCGGTCGAGAGTTTCAGTTTCTTGACGTTCCAGCCCGAACCGCCCCACGGAGCCACATCAATCGAGAGTGTGTAGTCGGGGTTGGATTTCCGAAGCAGATCCATGAGCTGCACAAAGAAACTGGCATCGCCAGCCGTGGCGGGATATTCCCAGTCCATATCCACGCCGTCGTAGTGATATTCCTTCTCGAATGCCTTGAGATTGTCGACCAGAGTCTGCACTTGGCCGCTGGTTTCCAGCCCGGTGAAGTCGCCGCCGAGCAGAAGCAGAACCTTCACTCCTCTGGCGTGAGCCTCTTCGTTCAGTTCTGGCTCGATGAACCCATCGGGAATCGAGAGACTGCCACTGGCATCGAACGAGGGTCCGGCGTGATTAATGTGAGTCAGCATTTGATACGGAATCTGGGCGTGACTGTACGCCGGAGTCTGATACTTGCTCCAGTACCCATAATCAGCAACCACGCGCTTCGCTAAATGGTTCGCAAGCGCATCTTGTGCTGAAGTGTTTTGGATGGAGGCTGCAGAGGCGACGAAAGTCAATAAAATGAACCGACCAAACCAGCGCGAGCGGAGAAGCATGAAGTACCCTCCTTGGAAGCTGAAACAGCGCACCAGAAGCGGCACCAGCCGCGAAGCCGGAGGATTTTAGCACGAAAAGACACTCGTCGATTTGCCGGCTATAGAGGTTTGCCCGGAACCAGCCGCATACAGTGCATGGCCCTTACTGCAGCATCACGTTCATTCCCACGTTGTGTGCGACGAACGCCCATTCGTCGGCCGTCTCGTCGATGATTTTTGAAATCGGCTTGCCACCGCCGTGACCGGCCTTAGTTTCAATGCGGATCAGCACCGGCGCCGGTCCTGCCTGGTCGGCTTGCATGGTCGCGGCGAACTTGAAGCTGTGTCCAGGTACAACCCGGTCGTCATGATCGGCGGTTGAGATCATGGTTGCCGGATACTTGCTCCCGGACTTCAGATTGTGAAGGGGCGAGTAGGCGTAGAGCCATTTGAAATCCTCGGCATTGTCTGACGAGCCATAATCCGAGGTCCACGCCCACCCGATCGTGAACTTCTGAAAACGCAGCATGTCCATCACACCAACTTCCGGCAATGCAACACCAAAAAGATCAGGACGCTGGGTCAGCGACGCCCCGATCAGCAAACCACCGTTGCTGGCGCCTCGAATCGCCAGCTTCGGCGTCGAGGTGTACTTGTTATCGATCAGCCACTGTGCCGCCGCAATGTAATCATCAAACACATTCTGTTTGTGCACTTTCGTGCCGGCCAGATGCCACTCCTCGCCATATTCGCCGCCACCGCGCAGGTTTGGCTGCGCATAGATGCCGCCCATTTCCAGCCAAACCAGATTCGGCACCGAGAAGAACGGAGTCAACGAGATGTCGAACCCGCCATAGGCGTACAACAGCGCCGGATTCTGGCCATCCCGCTTCAATCCCTTCTTGTAGGTGAGGAACATCGGCACCCGCGTGCCGTCTTTACTCTGATAGAAGACTTGTGTGGTCTCGTACTTTGAGGGATCAAAGTCAACTTTGGGCTGGCGAAATACTGTACTCTTCCCTGCCTCAGGATCGTAACGATAAATCGTAGTCGGCGCAATGAAGCTGGTAAACGCGTAAAACGTTTCTTTGTATTTTCGTTTGCCGTGGAATCCGCTGGCAGTGCCGATTCCCGGCAGATCGGCGTTGCGCAGGAACTTGCCCTTCAGGTCGTAAACCCGGACTTCCGTCTTCGCGTCTTTCAAATAGCTCAGGAGAAATTTGTTGTCTACGACGTCGCTGGTCTCCAACTTGTCAGCACTCTGCGGGACCACGGTCTTCCAATCTTTTTTGTCCGGATGCCGCGTATTGATGGCGATCAGCCGGCTGCGGGGAGCATCCAGATCGGTCTGAATCCAGAAAACCGGCCCGTCGTTGTCTACAAAGTTGTATTGTGCGTCGAACTCGTCAAGCAGCTTCACAACCTGCGAATCCGGCTGTTTCAGGTCTTTGTAGTAGAGGCGATTCTTCGGCGACGTTCCCTGCCGGACGGTGATGACCAGGTAACGACCATCGTCGGTTACGTTGCCCTGGAACAAGAGTTCCTTGTTGTCGGGATTTTCATAAATAAGCTTGTCTTGCGATTGAGGCGTCCCCAGCCGGTGATAATAGAGCTTCTGGTAATAATTCGCTTCTCGTAACGCGGTACCTTTGGGCTCGTCATAGCGGCTGTAGAAAAATCCTTTCTTGTCCTTTGTCCACGACGCCCCCGAAAATTTCACCCACCTGATCACGTCGGGGAGGTCCGTGCCGGTGTCGACATCGCGCACGTGCCACTCCATCCAGTCGGACCCTGAGGTTTCGGTGCCGTACGCCATGAGCTTGCCGTCATCGGTAATGGCGTTGCCCGCAAGCGCGACGGTTCCATCACTCGAGAGAGTATTCGGATCCAGAAGCTGGCGGGGTTGGCCGTTCAGCGAATCCGTCACGAAAAGTACGCTCTGATTCTGCAAGCCGCTGTTGTGCTGATAGAAGTAGCGCCCGCCCTCCTGCTCAGGAGCGCTGAAACGCTCGTAATTCCATAGCTTCAGCAGGCGCTCGCGAATCGTCCCTCGATATGGGATCTTGTCGAGATAGCTGAACGTCAGTTTATTTTCCGCTTCGACCCAGGCTCGCGTGTCCGCCGAGTCAGTATCTTCGAGCCAGCGATACGGGTCGGCGACTTTCACTCCGTGATAGTCATCGACCTGATCCACTGTTTTGGCCTTGGGATAGACCAATGCGGGATCGCTCTGCGCCGATAGAATGGCCGTCGACGCCAACGCGACGACTGTGAATGCGATGGAAGATAAGACATCGCGAACCGATTTCATAGAAGCTCCTTGGCGGGTCCGGACCACTAGAGAAGGTCTCGCTGCAGAACATTCATTCTGCCTCATCGCCAACACGCCGCACAACCAAGGCTTTATTCCGCTATCATTTAAACAACGGATGTCGCCGCGTAAATGGGAAGGAAATCACATGCACAAGATCACGCCATTCTTATGGTTCGACGGGAGAGCTGAGGAAGCGGCCAGCTTCTACACCTCGATATTCAAAAACTCGAAACTCGGACGCATTGCCCGCTATGGCGACGCTGGGCCAGGCGCCGAGGGCGCGGTCATGTCAGCAAGTTTCCAAATCGACGGCCAGGAATTCGTGGCACTCAACGGCGGACCTCAATTCAAGTTCACTCCGGCGATCTCGTTCCTGGTGCACTGCGAGACGCAGGACGAAGTCGATCACTTGTGGGAAAAGCTTTCCAATGGCGGTCAAGAAATTCAATGCGGATGGGTCACCGACAAGTTCGGCGTCACCTGGCAGATTGTTCCAACGATTCTTGGCCAGCTCCTCGCCGATAAAGATTCTGCCAAAGTGAGTCGTGTGACGAAAGCCATGCTGCAGATGAAAAAACTCGACATCGGCAGATTGAAGCAGGCCGCAGAGTAAAAGGAGGCCCCCCCATGATAAGTGAAACACAGCCAAACCCGGAAGAACCCGAATACCTCAAAGAGAAAGACGCTGCGGAAGATCGGGCTGGAGAGACTCCGAAAGAGAAACGTGCTGAGGAAAGTCCCGACGAAGACCGCAAACGCCAACGAACTCTCGATTCGATCATCGGAGGGACCTTCGATCACTGACACCCCAGCCCGCAGATCGCGCCCCGTATCACTCTGTCGCGTTGTGATTGAACCGCGATTGAGAGATGCGACCCCGGTTTGTCAGTTGGGGTAGTTCTTTGCCTGGGTTATCCAGTCGTTGGTTTCTTTTTCCGATGCGCCCTTCTTCTTTAAATAAGTCCGTAAGTCTGCTTCCGACATCGATTGCGATGTGCTGGTGATCGCGCTCTCGGCGAAATCGATTCCAACCACGATGAACCTTTCCGGCTTCTCGCCTTTCACTTGGATGACCCGGTATTTGCTTGCCATGGTTCTCCTTTATCGCAATAGACGATATCATTTTGCCCCACGAGCTGAACGCTTTCTAATGGGCGTAACAAATCTGACGTAGATATGAGCACGGCTCGCCTTGTCCCAGAATCGCCATTCTGCCCTAATAACCTGACAATTTCGCTTTCGAACACCGATTTGTCGGTCGTGCCGATATGCTTGGCATAGATGTGGCCGTCACGTTCGATTAAAAATGCGATCGGCAAACCAAGAACTCCGCCGTACTGCTCGGCAACCTTCACCGTGCCCATGACCACGGGATAGTTCATTTTGAAC
>Ga0335073_10007096_pt1 | contig 15708 bp, 19 predicted proteins | sample Lox_Sample_22_FD_207093 | JGI IMG/M metagenome (GOLD analysis project Ga0335073, IMG submission 207093) | Soil microbial communities from Loxahatchee National Wildlife Refuge, Florida, United States - Lox_Sample_2.2 | ecosystem: Environmental > Terrestrial > Soil > Wetlands | place: USA... | reverse complement strand
AAAACTATGCTTCGGACCTACTGGTATGACACGGTCGATCCGCTTCGGGAACTCACTTCCCTTCAACAGTGGATGGATCAGACTCTTCAAGCCACACTCAACTCATTTGCGCAGACTCCTCAAGTCGCCACGAACACTGCCTTCCTGCCGAGGGCTGAAGTGTTCGAAACCGAGGATCAAGTAGCCCTCAAGATCGAAGTTCCTGGCCTGTCGGAGAAAGACTTCGAGATCACTGTGAAAGAGCGTGTTCTGACAGTTCGCGGGGAACGGAAACTTGAGAACGGCTTCAAACAGGAGAAGCTGACCTGGACTGAGCGTCCTTATGGGACGTTCATGCGCAGCTTCAATCTGCCGCAGACGGTGGATGTAAATACGATCAATGCCACCTACACCAATGGCATCCTGCAGATCGTGTTTGCGAAGCACGAGGCAGCGAAGCCGAAACAGATTCCTGTCAATTTTGCGCAAAAGGAATTGACGGCTTCGGCGTAGTCCAGTGAGTTGTTCCAGTCCGGGAGTAGCACTCTGAAGCTACTCCCGAATTCGGGTTGCGGGGGGCCCTCCTTCCCGCCTCCCGTGACCCAAAACAAAGGCGCCCACGTCTGTATCGTGGCAGATTGCAGCCAATCCGGCGGAGGTAATTGCCAATGGTTGAAATTCTGCTATCGCTGGTCCTCTTGGTCGCGGCGGCCGCTCTCGCCTTGTGGCCCTGGGTCGGCACTCACGACTACACGGTTGATGGTCTTTTCCTAACTCTCACGGGGTCTGTCATGTTCCTGGCATTCCTGTTCAATTTCATCTGGCAACTGCGCTCGCAAGGTGCTGTACAGAAGATTCGCATTCGTAATGCGTGGCAACAGTTGGCGCATGGTATTGCTGCAAAGTTCTCGAACGGAGGTACACGTATGAGGACAATTCCGCCTAGAGTAAGCATCGCGCTTGTCTTAGGGATCGTGCTGTTGCTGATCCTTGCATTTCCGGGCAGTTTGTATGCCAGCGATCTTTCCATCCCGCAAGAGTGTCGTGTCCCTGCGCACTGCCCACAGCTACTGGCGGTCTCCGTAACCTATCGCCTTTGGGTGCGCAGTCGTGAGCATCGCGAGGCGCGGGTACTGTTAATGGATGCCGATGTTCGCCTGCGAGCAGCCGCCGCGATGTTTGGCAATCCAACGAGTGAAAAAGCTATCGAGCACGCAGGCGCTCCGCTTCGAATGATCGTCATTACGGTAAGTCCATTACTGGAGGTGTAAGCTGTCAGCCTATTAGTCTTGGTGGGACTGCTCGGAGGAAACTTGATGACGAAGGATTACTATGCGATTTTGGGCGTTCCTCGCGCTGCAGATGGAGCAACTATTCACAGCGCATTTCGCGCACGTGCGCGTCAGTATCATCCTGATGCTGGAGCAGGGTCCTCAGCCCCGAAGTTCAGCGAAGCGCTTGAGGCATATCACACCTTGAGTGACCCTCAGCTCCGCCGCCAGCACGACATCGATTTAGGGACGCCGACCAGACAATCGAACATTATTCCCGAGCCGCTGTTTGCACCGGAGAGATCCTGGCCCGATTACCGTCACGCGGGCGCATACCAGTTTGACATCATGAGGGAACTGTTCGAGTTGGTTGAGTCCGACCTCGATTTTTCGATACGTGTCTCTCGAATATTCTTTTAATGGCATCTGCAGAAAAGGAGGCTCTCGAAACTGCGGGATTGCAAAGCGAAAAAGATTCTTGGTCAGAGCCGCACTTCAGGGACCGACTAGAAAATTCACTTCGATTCCGTTGACTCAATCTCACTTGGAGGTTTCAATGAGCGCGATGGCTGAGAAACAACTCATCATGCTCAAGCTTGTGGATCAGACCCCGGTGCTGGCTGGGTGCTCTGGCTGCAACCTAAAGTTTTTGGTTCCCAAGGCACTCATGAAAGTCCCGTTTCAGGTGAACAACTACTTATTGTGGAAGTTTGACCGGCACGTTTGTACAGGCGAAGATCCGCCGCCAAAAACGCGCAGCCAAGAACTAGGCGGGTGCAAATTCGAGACAGAGCTAATGCAGAAAGCGGCAGAACGACACTACACACGCGACTCCGGTTGGCAGCACTGGCCCGGCTCGTGCAGTGGCCAGAAGTTGTGAGCAGACTTAACTGCGTACCGGCCGTCTTATGCGGAGATGGCGCTGTAGATGAAATGTAGACAAAGGTTCGTAAAACGATGCCCCGAATGGCAAACGAATCCCGATTGAACAAAAGGCAGATCGCTCAATTTCAAGCAAGGCTGGAGCTCTGGTTGGCGGAACTTCGCGTGGCTGCTGGTCAGATGACACGCGAAGGGCGCGAACTGGTCGATAAATCCGCACTAGATGTCGCCGATCGTGCTGTTAATAGCGCGACCAAGGAATTCCTCTTCCGACAGGCTCATGACCGTCACCGGATGTTGCATCTGGTTGAAACCGCTCTGGACCGCATTCGAGATGGGAATTTTGGTGAATGTCTGGCCTGCGGAGGCTTGATTGGGCTCAAGCGGCTGGAGGCCGTTCCTTGGACCGAGCACTGCGTCGCCTGCCAGGACAAATTAGAACGAGGGGAACTCTCGGGAGTAGACATGTGGGGTAACGACGTGCCCTCTCCCCAGCTCCGGTTTAGAACAAGAACCGCACTACGGTGAGGGGAGAGGGCTTACGTTTCGCCGCGAAAGATTCTGCGCGACTGGCGTCGACTTGCAGTTATAGGCAACACTGCCGTGCGGACAATGCACTTCAAGGTTCTGCTTCCCACACGTAAAAGTTTTGCTCATCCGAGGAGGTCGAGACCTTGGTGCCGTCCTTATTCGCCGCCCGCACTATAGCCGAGCGCAGATTGAGAACGGAAACTCCTTTGATGCTGGACAAAGGGATTCGGACAGCGTAACCGGGCGCTGATTTCTTCAGGTCTTCCATAATCCTTCCCAGCAACTCATGATGCTTGCCCTTCCTCGACTTCTTGAGCGCCGATATGCGCACTCTTCCATAGTTGGGGTATCTCTTCTCTTCCCTTTCTTCGTTTGCCACGATGCTAAGCATTTCACAAAAGCGATGTTACGTCAAGCTTTTAATGTCCGTTAACTACATATTCTAGTGACCTTGCTGACAATATTTTGCTTGACACACTACAAGCAATGTTTATTATACTTTTACGTGCGAGGCAGACGGAACCTGCGCCACTCGATAGGAAAGGAATATGTCAATGAACGCCCGGAAACCGTTCCTTCCCGATGCGAACTGCAGTGCAAGCGCTGGCCTCCAGCCCCCTGCTGCACGTGCCCGTCCGTGGAAGGTTATCGCCCAAGAAGTTTCGGGCGAACAAGACCCTGCGAAGCTGACAAAACTAGTCGATGAACTCAATCAAGCTTTGGATGAGCAGCTAGTTGGAGGGTCATCCGCCACAATAAGTCCTCATGACCAAGTCAATGAGAAAGGGGATGGTTCTGTTTCTTTGGAAAAGCATTAAGGAGCACTGCGATGAAAGGAGGAAGTTACCAATGACCGCAATTGCCCGCTGGGATCCTTTTCAGGAATTTACGACGCTACAGGATCGTATGAATCGGTGTTCCGCGACTCATTTGGATCCGAGGGACGGGACCAAGCATTGTCCAGGACTGGCTTTGCTCCGCCAGCAGACGTCTACGAGGACGAGCACAGCATCACCGTGAAAATCGAGGTGCCGGGGATCGAGGAGAAGGATATCGACGTCCGCATCGAGAACAACACTCTAACGGTGCACGGTGAGCGCAAAATTGAGAAGGAAGAAAAAGAGGAAAACTACCTGCGTGTTGAGCGCAGCTACGGTAGCTTTGCGCGATCATTCACACTGCCTAACACAGTGGACGCGTCGAACGTCACTGCGGACTACGACAAGGGAGTGCTAAAGATTACGCTGGCAAAGAGAGCCGAAGCTAAGCCCAAACAGATTAAGGTGAACGTCGGCAGTCAAAAGTCTCTCGAAAACAAAGGACTCGGCAAGTCCGCGTAAGCTGTCAGCTAGGCCTGTAGCACACCATAGACGGGGATGCCGCTGACGTGGGCTCCAAAATCATCCCCGTTTGCAATAGCCGGGTGGAGAGCGGGCGTCAGTTCGGATGGACAGCGAAGAAGCGCAAAGATCCGTATTGAGCGTTTTGCCGACCAGCTTCGCAAGCCCGAGGCTGTTCTCTTCTGGCAATACCTGGACGACAGCCCCAGCGAAAGGCAAATGCTCGGAGGTCTCTACCAAGCGGGATGTGACCCCCTGACGTTGATGACCGGGGCAGGCCTTTACTGCAAAAGGCGAGGAACTGGGCGTAGCGGAAGTCACGAAGCGGGCGACCTGGTATTCTGCGCAACAACTTGCAAGTTTTTCCGAGCAGCCTGCTGCAAGCCGCAAAGGACATTCAGGCGCTCAACGAAGCCGCGATGCCGGGTGGAGTCACGCGGAAGTTGATCCGAGTTCTCGGCGGCGGCAAGCTTTTGGAAAAGACCCTCGCTCACGGCAAAGCTGTGCAACGGGGGGGTGAAGTAATACATCACCGCCAGGGTGCTGCAAACAACCGCAAGCCAGCCAGGTCCCGTTCGGTCAAACCAGGTGTCGACAATTACCGCAACAGAAAAGAAGAACCAGAAGGGATTGCCAAATGAGTTTTGTAAAGCCAAAGACACTATCAGTGCAAGTGCGACTAGCACGATCGCAAGCGCATGGCGCGCGACTGGATGCATACCCCGTCGTGCGTCCATTGTTGCCCCCATCGTTCCGGCCGGCTCCCCCACAAAAACTCGGCTTTTATATTACGCCGATGTCGTTACGCAGCAATTCCATTCCTGCGAACTGCCCGATTACAGAGCTTCGATCTCTGAGAGTCCTACCCCAAGCTCCAGCCTATGGGTTCACTGTTACCCCAGGCACGTTCTCTCTCGTTGCGCCTTAAGGAGACGCCCGAATGTCCGCTGTCGTTCATCCCTGATGCGCATGACCTATCGCACCTTCCAGGCTGGGTCAAGGCACCCAAGCAAATCACTGACAGTCATCTGAGCGATCCAGCGAAGGGGAATGGCGCATGTCTCGCGACTTAGGATGACAGCGATTAGATCCGAAAAGTCACTGCGAACCTGTTCATGCACTTCCCCGTGTCGAGTTTTGCTTCCATCATCAAGAAGAGTAAGTGGTCAAAGGTCGTCGATGTTCACCGAGCGGCGCAGTGGCGCCCGACATAAAGTGCACGGTCCGGTCTTCGCCAGTTTCGACGGAGTCACCGGCGGCATGATCCTCGATCTCAGTGATCAAGGCTTGTCGATGCAAACGGCTGTTCCTCTCGAGCGAAATCAGCGGCTTCAACTCCGTCTTGATTTGCCTAAGAACGAGTCGTCGAAAAGTAACCAGTCCGATGCCTTCGAAACTTCCGCGTATGTGGCCTGGGCGGACGCGCTGGGCCGCGCCGGTGTGCGCTTCTCCGAACTTCCCGCGGAGGCGCGCCAGCGAATCGACCAATGGCTCGCCCTCAACGACCAAGCAACCAGCCGCAAAGCCCCAAAACTCAGTTTCGACCCATCACCGAACCGCATTGCTTTGCGCGACGCCTTCGAAACCGGCCCCCCGTGCTCCATCAGTTTGGAGCCGGCGGGCGTTGCAGATGAATCGGAAGGTGAAACACCGGCCTCAACCACAATGCAATATGAATTTCACTCGCTGGGTCCGGATCTGGATGACGCTCTGCGAACCATCAGCGAGCGAGCACGCAAGCTGTTGCGTGGCAGCGGTGCAGCCATCGCGCTCATTGATAAAGCGCCCCCAGGTCCGCACTGTGAGCCGTCGCACCACATGGTTTGTAGAGCCAGTGCCGGGAATGGCGGTCCACTACTCGGTAGTCGGGTCGATGTCAATTCCGGTTTTTCTGGCGAGTGTATCCGCACTGGACAAGCCTTGTACTGCGCCGATGCTGAGACGGATGAGCGCGTCGAAGCGGAAGCGTGCCGCAGCCTTGGCATTCGTTCCATCGCCGCCGCACCCATCCGTTACGAGCGCGAAGTCGTCGGCTTGATCGAGGTCTTCTCTACGCACGCCTTCGCCTTCGACGAGGGCGATCTCGCTGTTCTCGAGCGCCTAGTCCAAACCCTGCTCCTCTTGCTGAGCCAACACCTTCAGGGAGCATCTACGGTTAGTCGCCGCCAATAGGCCCTCCGATTAATTCGTGCATCGTTCCTCCGATCTCGCGCGCGGTCCGCACCAGCGCGTCCACCGGAGAAAGGGCCCGTCGACTCAGCCAATACCCGCCTGCGGCAGCGGCCAGCAGAATCAAGGGTGCGAACATCAATAAGTAGGAGCGGAAGAATTAGCGTCATCGGCCGGAACTTCGATCATGGCGGTATACACATGCCCATTCGCCGCGAGGGTCGCCACAGGTCGCCTTCCAAATCTTCCAGTCGGTTGCCGGCTGCTCACAACGGGCATCGGGATGAGCGGACCAGAAGCTTTTGACGCGTAAACGATTCCCGGCCAGCGCACTCAGATCTCTGAGCTCGACGGATGCTTCTAGGCGATCAAGCTTGAGCCGTGCAGCGCGCTCCGCCCCCGAAAAGGTTTTGACCCGTTTACCGTTCTCGTTCAACGTATCCGAGAGGACTGTAGCTCGTCGCCTGTGTTGATCTTCTCCACCCGGGCCGCTGAGACACTAGCGCGTGCTGATTCTGGACGCGAAACACTCAACATGCAGCCGGTAAATTTGAGCGAAACGCTGCGGGGCATCGTCGAGGGATGGCAGCATGTGGCGCCGATTCGCAGCCTGCTGTTTTCTGTGAACCTCGAAGCGGCCGAAGCCTATGTCATGGGCGACGAGATGGCCCTGCGGAGGCTGGCCGGCATTTTGCTCGACAATGCCTTCAGGTACACGCCCCCACCGGGCGGAGTATCTCTGACGCTCGAACAAAACCCGCAGCACCTGGTGATGAAGGTCAGGACTCGGGCGTCGGGATCTCCACTGAAGAGCAGAGCAAGATTTTCGAGCGCTCTTACCGCGCCGGCAAAGCGCGTAGCCGCGCACAGGGAGGAGCCGGCTTGGGACTCGCCATCGCACAATGGATCGTGGCGCAACATCGTGGGTCAATTCGGGTAGAAAGCCAACCGAGTTTCGGCTCAACTTTCATTGTCGAGTTGCCGATCATTGCCGCGCCAGTCGGCGGTCCGTCCTTGTCGGTTGGCTCTAATTGCGTGAACGTATAGCAGCCCAGAGCGTGAGAAGTCTGTGTCGCACCATCTTGTCGGGCCTTTGAGGCGCTCTGCGTTGAGCCACTCATGCTCGCTAATATATTCAACTTCTCGGAGACGAAGAGCCTTGACGGAAGCGCTAAGATGGTGCGTCCCGGCCGGGATATTTTGCAATACGATTTGGCTTGATGCCTCTCAGGGCGCAAACACCTAGAGCGCTCCCAGGTCCCTGTTGATTATGGGCGCCGGCGGTGTGCGGTGCGGAGGAGCCACTACCGCCTGGCATCAGACATTCGTCAGTCGATTCCGTGAATCCGCATGCTTACCAACTTCTCGACGCTGAGGTCTTTGATCCCGCGAGCACGCATGTCGGCGATGTATTCCGGGGTGACATTATGAATGCGCATCGCAATCAATTCGTCCGGATCAGGATGTGAATATCCCACGGCCTGCAATTGTTGAATGAACTCCGGCGAAACATCATGAATCCGGAAGGCGATCAGCTTCTGCAGATCCACGTGATAGTATCCGCACTTCTTGAGCTGCTCCATCCATTCCGGCGTCGCGCCATGAATGCGCATGGCGATGAGCGTGTCTTCATCGGGGTTGTATCCAGCCTGATGCAGGCTGTGAACCATCTGCGCACTCACGCCATGAATGCGGAACGCGACCAGCTTATCGGCTTCTGAGATCTTCAGACCTTCAGCGCGGAGGCCTTCGATGAACGCCTTGTCGACTCCGAAAATGCGGAACGCGATCAGCTTACCGGCGTCGAGACCTTCAATGTTTTCAGCTTTCATCTCGCGGGCAAATCCAAGGCTGACGTCGTGCACGGTCATGGCGTATTGCTTCTCTTCATCGACATCAAAACCGATTGCGTGCATCTGGCGGGGGAAGTTTGGATCGGGCTGGAAATAAAACACGCCCGCGCCTTCGCCGTCCTGCAAATAACCTTCGCAGTCGATCGTGCCGTCGTCGCGGCTGATCGTGAAGTGTACGTTCTGTTTTCCGGGTTTGGAGAAATCGACGCCGGAAAATGTGCTCATCGGCCATTCCGATTGATAGTTCGACATGCCGTCGCGACGATGCTCCATGAGCGCGAAGTCGATTTTGCCCGTCTCATCGGACTTGCGGATCGCCCAGCTGCCGCTGCGAGGCGAGCCATGCCGATCAGCCGAGTGACTCTTTGCCACGATGAAAAGCACGCAAGATACAAAAACGAGGCATGCCGCCGTTCGAGCTATTCTCATAAACCCTCCTCTCGCTCTCGCCAGTCACACTGCTCCTGGCCCTTCTTTTTACGGAAAGGAATTCGATCCGCGATATCGTTTGTTTAGATTTCGCCTTTGTTTTCCAGAATCCCCATGCGCTTGAGCTCAATCAGTTTCTCGATCGTCAGATTCTGGAAACCGTGCTTGCGCGCCATGTCGATGAACTCGGGAGTAATTCCCTGCACTTTGGCGCCAATCACATCATCGACAGTCGGCTTGAATCCCGCTGCCTCGAGTGCCTTGATGAATTCCGGTGTTACGCTCTGCACCTTCATCCCGACGATTTCGTCCGCGTCGGGATTCAGGCCGAGAGCACGAATGTCGCGAATGTATTCCGGAGTTACGCCCTGCACGCGCATTCCCACTACATCATCAACATCCGGATTCAATCCTTGCTCGCGCAGCCCTTTGACGTACGCAGGAGTGACTCCCTGCACCTTCATCGCCACGACGTCGTCGGCATCGACCTTCAAACCTAGCTCTCGCAAGTCTCGTACATATTCCGGCGTCACTCCCTGCACCTTGAGGCTGACGATGTCGTCCGCATCGGGCTGAATGCCGACCTCTTTCATCCCGCGAACGTAACTCGCCGTGATGCCCTGCACTTTCATTCCCACGATCTGATCAACATCAGGATTGAATCCAAGCGACCGCAACTCCTTCACATACTCGGGTGTGACGCCTTGGACCTTCATGCCGAGAAATCCGTCGGGATCGGGATGAAGACCGAGCTCATGCATTTGCCTGACGTACTCGGGAGTCACACCTTGGTTCTTCAGGCCGATCAGCTCATCGGCAGTCAAATGGGGCAGCCCAGCCGAGCTCATTGCATCGATATACGATGGCGAGCTCCCCGGCTCTTCCGATGACTGAGCCGACTGTCCGACAGAAGGCTTCGGTGCTGACCCACGAAAGGATTGTGGCGCGGGCTGAATCTGTGGTGCCGCGGATTGGAGCAGTCGCCGGACCGGATTCACGTTCGCGTAGGCGGTCGGTTTCGGATAGACCATATCAACAACCGCGTTTCCGGCGAGCAACGCAGCTGCCAGAAACAGCACGCCGCCTGCAATATCAAGCTTGCGGCCATTTTCCCGGCCTGAACTCAAGCTCAGCAAATGAGCAATTCGCTTCGATAGAGGACCGCGGTTGGCCGCCATGACGAATGATGGCGCCGTGCGCCATTCTTCCATCAACGTCAAGGCACGCGCGAACTCGAGTGCATTACCGCAGAGCGCAACCGCCATCTCATCGCAGCACTGCTCGCGCTCAACGCGAATGCGCCGATTCAACCACCAAACCGCCGGATGATAAAAGAGCAATGTCTCTACACCCACCTGCAGCAGATTGAAGAATGCATCGAGTCTCCGGATGTGCGCCAATTCGTGCGCGATTACGAGTGTCAGCTGTTCTTCGGATAATCCTGTGAGCGCAGTAGCAGGGAGAAATACGATCGGCCGAAACCATCCGATCACCGCTGGGGCCTGAACGTAGATGCTTTCCGAGTATTGAATAGCACGGCGTATCCCGAACCGGTCTTGCAGCCTGTAACAGATCTCCAATACCCGGTCTTGGACGATAGACGATTTCCTTCGACGTGTGCGCGTCAGTAGGACGAATCCGCCGGCCGATCGCAGACTAAGAAGGACGACTCCAATAAGCCAGACTTCAACCAGCCAAGGGAACGCAGGCAGAAGACGAACGTGCACCGGCTGACTCGCACCCAACGAAGTGCGGAACTGGGTAATCGGACCGACAGCGATGAACGGTGCCGACGGCTCAACAGCGGCCGAGCTCAACTGCGGTGATGCATATATGAAGAAGCTCGCGACCGGCCCCAGCAGCATGAGCGCGAGGCAGGAAATCCCGATCAGGTGACGTACTGAGGGCCGACGAGACAGAGTCATGGCCGCAGCGCTCAGTGCCGCCAGAACAGCCCCCTGCCAGAGGAAGTGTACGAGGGCCCAGCCCAGCGCTTGCATCGTAGCGGAACTAATCCAGCTGGTTAACGTCATCATCGGCTTTTCCTCTCATATTGATCGAGGAGACGGCGAATCTCCTCAATCTCTTCCCGCGAGGCCCTCTTGCCGGCCAGCGCATGCATCATTAACTGACTGGCAGAGCCTTCAAAGACGCGCTGCAGCACGTCTCCGGCAAGCTGTCTCTTGGTCTGCTCAGCCGGAAGCCCTGCCTCATAGACGTGCGCACGTTGGGTTTCGTTACGCCGGACGATGCCTTTTGTGGTCATGATCTGTAGGAGTTTTAGAACGGTGGTGTATCCCAGCTTCTTTTTCTCACTAAGCGCGTCGTGCACTTCGCGGACCGTCGAAGGTCCGCGAGCCCATAAAACGCGGAGTATCTCAAGCTCGGAAGCGGTCGGTTTCTGCAGAGAGCGTGACATACGCGGACCATACTACGAAGGATTTCGTAATGTCAACGAAAATCTTCGTAGAGCGTAGTGACTGGCCTGCAGGCCCGGAGGAGAACTTCGGACTGTCGCTTGCCTCCGAGACCAAAGCCGCTGCCGAGTTCCAGAAAATTGTCGATCATATGGTAAGCCCCTGGATTTCTCTGACTGAATGGTTTCATCGCGCAAAGCCTATGCCGGGAGCTGCTAGCGGAGGTTCAAGTCAGCGTAGTAGGCAAAGCTGGAAACCGTTACTTTGTCATTGCCGGGTATGTAGAAGCCAAACTTGCCCGAGGCGAGATTAGTCCCCTTCAGCGTCAAGCGATCAAGAATGGTCCAATTGTTCCCGTGCCGAATCTGGTGGACGATTTCATTGGGACTTAAGCGGATGTGGAACTGGCGGAGACTTTTCTTGTCAGCCTTATCGGCAATTTTGACCTCGTCGGTTTTTGCTCCGTTGCGAACGACCGCGCGATAGAAAGTATCGTCGTCCATTTGGTACAAAACGTAATTCTTGGAGTCGATATAGTTGACCACCCATTGCAAAAGATGCCCCTTGGTATTCATCGCTGAGAAAACAAAGGTGCCCGAGCCAGGCGTGGCTCCGTAGAGAACGAAGTCCCCGCCCTTGCGAACGAAAGATTCTCCTTCTTTCTTCCAGGCATCCGGGTCATCCCAGTTCGACATACCGTTCGGCGCAAGAGACAAATCCACTGTCTTCAGTTGACCGGCGAGGACTTCGAGCGTGGAGGAGCGCGTGAACATCTCGGTGGTACGCGCCGTAAGAGTGTAAGTGCCGGCGGAAAGATTGAGCGGGACTCCGTTGCTCACCATGGTCAGTGACTCGCCTTTCACGATTGCAACTTTGGCGTCGGCAGGCGTGAATGTAATTTTCAATTCGCCAGGAAGAGCTTCCAACGCGGTATCCGCCGCAACGAGAGATACCGTTTCGCGCAAATCGAAGTGTCGCTCGAACTGCCGGGGCTTGAATCGCTCTTTGCGCAGTTCGACGGTGTGGTCCCCGGGGCTGACGTTGGACACTGAAAGCGAGCCATCGGCCTGAATGGTTCCGACGACCCTTCGATCAACGAGAACCTCGGTGCCGGCAACTCCGCCCTGTATGGTCAGCGAAGCCAAACGAGCTTGCGGTTGAGGTCCACCTTGCGGCTGGAGGTCGAAAATGAGCCGGGCCTGTTCGCCCTTGTGAATGCGGATCTGTTGCTGAGGAGGATCCTGAAAGCCGCTCTTGGAAACTTGTACAACGTAGTTCTTAAGTTCGAGATTCGATATACGCAACTCACCGGCTTGTGTGAGTTGCGTTTGACGTTTTCCGTTGAGAAAAACCACTGCATTGTCTTGACCTGCAATGACAAGCAGCGTGCCCAGATTGTGGCCGGACGCGATGAATGCGCTCGGCGCCGGTCCGGCGGATGCCTGATTATCGGCCGTGACATTGAGCGTGCCATATCCCGCGGCCGTTTTAGAAGATGGCGTCGAAGCAGGCAGAGGCGGCTCGGCAGTTGTTGGTGCGGACGCGTTCTGGGTGGAAGGCGAAACCATTGGGGCCGATACGGCCGGGGAAGAAACGCGAGGTGCTGAGGCTACTGGTGCTGCCGCCGAGGTCTTCGGTACTGGCAGGGCCTGATGTTTTCCCGCCAGGAAAGAAACCGCAGCGATCAGGATGATCGCGGCCGCGACGCCGACGATTACCGCGATGGACTTCGTCCTCTCCACCGCTTTTGCTTCAGACGATGGAGTTGCGACTTTGACCTTCGCTAAAAGAGGTTCCATGGCGGCAGCAGCGGCCGTTTTTGGCAGATCGGGCTCTGGCTCCGGCGCAGTAGTCGGGCGTTTGACCAGCGGCACAGTATTGGGCGGAACTTTGCTAGGCCCAATGATGCTGGGCCGATCAATTCCTGGCGCGACCATTATGGGCGAGGCAACGCTCGGCACAACCACGTCGACCGAAACGCTTCCCCCCGGAATCGGTTGGGGTGCAAACGGGATGCTCGCAACGACTGAAGTCACCGCGACATTCGGGGGCGGAGTGCGATGAACAATGGTCGTGGTCGCGCTCTCGCAGCCGGCCGTCGCCGCTGCAGTCTTCTGGGGGACTCCCAATTGTCCAAGACGCAGCAGTAGTGCATTGGCGATGGATAAGATTTCTCCATCCGTCGAATACTTGACGGCCGTCGCTCGGATTCGCTCGGCTAATGCTGCCTTTGAAGCGACGTCGACGACCGCATCGAGTTCACTTGCTATGCGACGCAGGTCTTCTAAATCGCGGCGGCGAGCTTGGCGGCGCTGTGTGCTGTAGTCCCGCTGGATTTCATCCTGAACCTGAAGCAATCGGGCGTCGTGAGGATAAACCGAGAGTCCCTCAGCAATCTGGGACAAGGCTGCGGATAGATTGCCGGCGATCTGCAGCTTGTGCGTCTGCGAGACCCATTCGTCGACAGCGGCTGCCGTTTTCTGGTCGAGGACCAGCCCCTGGATCGTCCTGGCGGTGGGATGCGCAGGGTTCAAGGTGAGTGCTTCGTTCGCCAACGTTTCGGATTCCCACCAATCGGTTTCTAGAATGGAATGCGCATGCTCGACCAGCGCATTCGCCAGAATGGAACGCGAGAGCGAATTGTTCTTATCCAGAGCGTAGGCCCGGCGCAATAACTCAATCGCTTTGGCGGAGTTCTGCTGCGCGAACAGTTCCTGGCTTTCGGTAATAAGGCGGTCGGCTTCGGCCTTGCGCTGGATGCCGTCTTGGGCGCACTTTTCCAGTGCGGAGAACTCGGCATGGTTGGGGAATTCGCCGACTGCGCCACGCAACAAATCCAAGGCGCGGGAATAGTGTCCCGAAGACAGACAGAGGTTAATCCGCACCTCGAGCTCCGTCTTGATTTCGGTGCGAGTTGGCTGGTCGGGTCTCTTCCCCAAGCGCTCTTCCTCGAGGGTTCAAACTTCGTTTGCCTGTGGCGCATCTCGATTGGGGCCATCAATCCCCTGAATGCCCATATACAGCAATTATGAGTGACCATCGACGCCGGGCGGAGATGACCGACGTAATCAGATAGAAAGAGAAAGGCAGGTCTTCCCCGAGCGCTCTAGTCTCTACCAATCGGGATGTGACCCCCTGACGTTGATGACCGGGGCAGGGACAGGTCAGTTATTGGCCTCTACACTCCACGGTCCCACATGGCTAACTGGAGGAACGGCTGGTCCCGAAGGAAGTGCTATCGGGTTGGCAGTTTTAGCTATCTCATTCCCGATTTTTTCAAGGTTGTCCCCCATTTTAGGTTCCGCGCAGGAAAGTGCCGGCCGGATCCCGCGTGGTCATCCGACATCTGCGGAGATCAAGTAATTCTCGTACCCGAGAGAGTCGACGCGACGTGGCGAAGTCTCAGGGTCTCGATCAATGCCTTAACAATCTTGTGATGCGGGATTTTGGACGCAGGTTTCAGTGGCTGGTGCGGTGGGGACCAGGCAAGGCTCGAAGTGGTATCGCTCCGGAGCGATGCTGCAGTCTTTTACCGGGCGACATACGTTTATTCAGTTCGATAAGAATTCACGCTATCGGCGAGGCCGGAGAATGGGACGGCTCTGAGAGCTGCACTCTACGCCACGCGAAAGCGCCCCGCGTCAAGACCCTGACGGATCTGCAGGGCAGCCGAGAGGCCCCAAGAGACTAAGACGCGGACTAGATGGACGGACGACGATAGTTCTATAAATAAGGCAAGGACATGAGGGAACAAGCACGCAATCAACAGACCCCCAAGCTAAGTGAGTCAGCGCCCTCCCAGCCCATTGGCCCAGTCTCGGGAGAGCTTGTCACCGAGACGTTCGAGTACGACGGTGGACGGCAGGTCACGGTGTACGTTCCACCTAAACCTCCTGAAGCAATCGTCTTCGCCGGTGATGGTCAGAGAATCTCGAAGTGGGGCCGGTTGCTCGCGAAGGCCGACGTACCGTCCACAATGATCGTCGGTGTGCATGGGCTGACCGATGAAACGCTGCGGCTCCATGAGTACTCACCGGGCTTTGAGCCGGAGCGGTTTGCAGCACACGAGAAGTTATTCGTCGAGGACGCTCGCCGATGGACCGAGTCGCGGTTTGGATTGGCGCTGCCCAGTGAACGTACTGCAGTGTTCGGCGTCTCGGCGGGTGGAGAGTTGGCCCTCGCTCTAGGACTTCGGCATCCACATGTCTACGGTGCGGTCTTCTGCGCGTCACCTGGCGGCGGATACAAACCGCCCACCGTTATGCCGACACTGCTTCCGCGCACATACCTTGTCGCTGGCACGCAGGAGCCATTCTTCCTAGAGAATGCAAGGAGGTGGGCGAACGCTCTGCGCAACGCAGACGCGGATGTCGTCATGAATGAGCGATCTGGGTCGCATGGTGGCGCATTCTGGCGAGACGAGTTTCCGCTAATGGTAGCGTGGGCATTCGGACCATGATGCATCTCGGTACTCTGATCGGCGGTCTGATACGACCATCCGTCTCGTGTGATCATCGATACACAGTCAACGAAGAGCGTGATAAAGATCGGCGGCCCCGCCGGTACCGCCAGAACTCTAAAACACCTGCGAGAACCGGGTTTCCAGAAACTCTCCCAATTTCGTGGTGGCCCGAAATTGAGGAATGGACTCCAGTTCCTTAAACGCCGACGTGAATGCGTTGGAAAGACTCCAAATTGTTCGCGGATGGAATTCTTTGTACCTCGGCTCGAAATAGAGATCATGCACGGTCCGCGCGAGGTGTTTCGGTGCCTCCCAGTTTGCCCTCGACGAACGCCTCGTAGATGGCGGCTTTGGCAGTCACGTCCCTAAGTTCCC
>Ga0335073_10007092_pt1 | contig 15717 bp, 13 predicted proteins | sample Lox_Sample_22_FD_207093 | JGI IMG/M metagenome (GOLD analysis project Ga0335073, IMG submission 207093) | Soil microbial communities from Loxahatchee National Wildlife Refuge, Florida, United States - Lox_Sample_2.2 | ecosystem: Environmental > Terrestrial > Soil > Wetlands | place: USA... | reverse complement strand
TCCGGCCCGCGGCACCTCGCCGAAAGCCGCCAGCAGCCCCCGGGCCTTGGCCCGGCACTCCTCCAGCTCATGCTCCGGATCGGAGTCGGCGACGATACCGGCGCCGGCGCGAAACTCGATGGCTCGGCCCGCAAGAGTCATGGTGCGGATCAGGATGTTGAAATCCATGCTGCCGTCGCGCCCGAGAAGCCCGAGCGAGCCGGTGTAGGCGCCGCGTCCCTCGCCTTCCAGCTCCGCGATGATCTGCATGCAACGGAACTTCGGGCAGCCGGTGATCGTGCCGCCCGGGAATACCGCGCGCAGAGCCTGGATCGCGTTTACTTCCCGGCGCAGCGTGCCGGTCACGCTGGAGACTATGTGGTGCACGTGGGCGTAGGACTCGATCGACATCAACTCCTCGACACGCACCGTGCCGGCCTCGCAGACCCGTCCGAGGTCGTTGCGCTCGAGGTCGATGAGCATGATGTGCTCGGCGCGCTCCTTGGGGTGCGCCACGAGGGCCGCGGTCTCGCGCGCATCCTCGCCCGGCCGCCGGCTGCGGGGTCGGGTGCCCGCGATGGGGCGGGTCTCGATGCGCCGGCCGGCGATGCATGCCAGCCGCTCGGGGGAGGAGCTGAGCAGCGCGCCACCGCGCCACTGTGCGAGCGCCGCGAACGGCGCCGGATTGACGGTGCGCAGGCGCTCGTACAGCCGGCCGACATCCGCCTCGCCCTGCAGCTCGACCCGCCAGGGCCGCGACAGGTTGGTTTGATAGATATCACCCGCCCGGATGTACTCCTTGCCGCGCCTCACCCGCTCGAGGTAAGCGGCCGGCTCCTCCTCCATGACGCGGGCCACCGCGAGCGGCGCGGGCGTGCCGGTGGGCCTTGCGGCATGCGTCAACGCCCGGGCGTCGCTCTCCATGGCATCGAGCGCCCCGGCGGCACTCTCCTCCGCGATCGCCAGGACTTTGCCCGACAGCTTGTCGTGAGCGAGCGCACAGGGAACGCGCAGCGCGAAGGCTTGCCAGGCGTGCGGGGCCGATGGGCGCGGCAGGACGAGCCGCGGCTCGATTTCCGCGGCCAGCTCGTAGCCGAGGAAGACGGCCCAGCCGCCGCGAAACGGCAGGTCAGTCGGCTCGCCGGCGGCGATTTCGTCACTCGAAGCCCACCGCTCCAGGGCGCGCAGGAATCCCTGTCCCGGCACCACCACACCCGGCGGAATCGCGCCCTCGGTCTGGATACGCCCGTGCGCATCGAGCCAGAGGGCCCCGCTCGGCGGTCCCACGAGCACGCTCGTGCGGCTGAGCGGCCCGTCCGCCGCGCTATCGAACAGCACGGGATAGCGCTCCGGATGCGCCACGGCGAGCTGCCTGAGGACGCTGGAGGGGACATCAAGCTCGCGGAGAATCAATTCGTGCCTCCCGTGCGAAAGCACACCATTGAGCGGCCCAGGGCCGTTCCCTGGGCCGCGGGAACGAAAGCGGTTACATGGCTGGCTGCCCGACAAAATCGCCTGGAGCGATTTTGGACGGCGCTAGCCGGCCCGAAGGGCTAGGCGCACGATGCGCCTTGCAACCGCCGCAGGCGACTTCGGGCCAATAGACTGACTCAGTTGTTGAAGCGCTTGAAGACGACCGAGCCGTTGGTGCCGCCGAAGCCGAAGGAATTCGACAGCGCGACATCGATCTTCATCGGCCGCGCCGTGTTCGGCACGTAGTCGAGATCGCAGTCGGGGTCCGGGGTGCGATAGTTGATGGTGGGCGGCGCAACCTGATCGCGGATCGCGAGTATGGAGAAGATCGCCTCCACCACACCCGCGGCGCCGAGCAGGTGGCCGGTCATGGACTTGGTCGAGCTCACCGCGAGCCCCCGCGCGTGATCGCCGAAGGCGCGCTTCATGGCGATGGTCTCCGCCTTGTCGCCGGCGGGCGTCGAAGTTGCGTGCGCGTTGACGTACTGCACCTCGTCCGGATTCAGCGCGGCATCTTTCATCGCATTCACCATCGCCGAACGGGCACCTTCGCCGTCTTCAGGAGGCAGCGTAATGTGGTAGGCATCGCCACTCATGCCGAAGCCGACGAGCTCCGCGTAGATGCGCGCGCCGCGCCGGCGCGCGTGCTCGAGCTCTTCGAGAATCAGGGCGCCGCCGCCATCGCTCAACACGAAGCCGTCGCGGTCGAGGTCCCAGGGCCGGCTGGCCTCGGCCGGCGCCTCGTTGCGGGTCGACAGCGCCTTCGCCTGGGCGAAGCTCGCGAGACCGCATACCGTGGTCGCCATCTCACCGCCGCCGGCAATCAACACATCGGCGTCGCCGTACTGGATCGTGCGCATCGCAATGCCGATCGCGTGCGTCGAGGTAGTGCAGGCAGTCACGACACCGAGGTTGGGTCCCTTGAGACCGTACTTGATGGAGAGGTGCCCGGCGATCATGTTGATGATCGTGGCAGGCACGAAGAACGGGGAGATCTTGCGCGGGTTGCCGGTCTTCACGTACTCGTGGTACTCGGCCTCGATCGTGCCGAGGCCGCCGATGCCGGCGCCGCAGACCGCGCCACAGCGCGCGGCGTCGGTCTTGGAGAAGTCGATCCCGCAGTCCTGAACGGCCTCGATGCCCGCGGCGACGCCGTAGTGCATGAACTCGTCCATGCGCCGCAGCTCCTTGGTATTGAAGTAGCGGCTTGGCTCGAAGCCCTGCACCGGCCCGCCGAAGCGCACCGGGAAGTTGGAGACATCGAACCGTGTGATCGGTCCGATGCCGCTCTTGCCGTCGAGAATGGCCTGCCACGCCGTCTCGACCGCGCTGCCCACGGGCGAGATCAACCCCATGCCCGTTACGACTACACGACGTTTGCTCACACGCTACCCGTCTCTACGTAGAAACTTTTCCCGGGGAATCTTCCGGCGCTTCGCGCCGCTACATGGACGGGGTTCGCCGCAGGCGAACCCCGTAGAACCCTGCGCGCAGCGCATGAATAGCGGCGCCCGAGCGCGAAATCAGCCGCTGGCTCAGGCCTTGTTGCGGCGCTCGTTGATGTACTCGATCGCCTGATGGACCGTGGTGATCTTCTCAGCATCTTCGTCTGGAATCTCGATTTCGAACTCCTCCTCGAGAGCCATCACAAGCTCGACCGTGTCGAGCGAGTCGGCTCCCAGATCGTCTACGAAGGAGGCATCATTGGTCACCTGCTCCTGCTTGACACCAAGCTGCTCGGCCACGATGGCTTTGACCTGCTGCTCAACTGTGCTCATTAGCGGATGGTCCTTATGTTTTAGAAATTGGATTGCGGAAATACGTTCCCCTGCCGCCTGGCCGGGGCCGGCGGCGCGGGCGCGGTATTGTAGGGGAACACCCCCGGGCCTGCCAGTCGCCATGCAACGGCGCTGAGTGGTTGTTTTTCCTGGGGAATCAGCGCTGGGGGCCGGCGCCGAAACGGCGCCGCGGATGGCCCCGCCCGCGCCCCGCTGTTGCGCCGATCCAACGAGTTTCGGGGCGCGCCGCCGCGAAACCGTCACGGCATGTACATTCCGCCGTTGACGTGCAGGGTCTCGCCCGTGATGTAGCTCGCCTGCGGGGAGGCGAGGAAGAGAACCGCCGCGGCAACGTCCGCGGCCGCCCCGAGCCGGCCGGCGGGAATCTGCGTGAGCAGCGCGGCGCGCTGCTCCTCCCCGAGAGAGCGGGTCATGTCGGTGTCGATGAACCCGGGAGCGACCGAATTGACGGTGATGCCGCGCGAGGCGACCTCGCGCGCGAGAGACTTGGTGAAGCCGAGAATGCCTGCTTTGGCCGCCGCATAGTTGCTCTGCCCGGGATTGCCGGTCACCCCGACCACGGAAGTCAGGTTGACGATCCGGCCGCGCCGCTCCTTCATCATGCGGCGCAGGCATGCCTTGGAGAGTCGGAACACCGAGGTCAGGTTGGTGGCGATCACCCGGTCCCAGTCCTCCGGCTTCATACGCAGCAGAAGCGTGTCGCGCGTGACCGCGGCGTTGTTCACGAGGATGGTGGGCATCTCCCCGGCCGCATCGAGCTCCTGCATCAGGGCATCGATAGAGGTTGCGTCCGAGACGTCCAGCGTGGCACCCCGACCGTTGTATCCGTGCGACGCTAGTACCGCCGTGAGCGCCGCCGCACCCTCGGACGTGGTCGCCGTACCGATCACCCGGGCGCCCGCCCCGGCGAGGGCGAGCGCGATTTCCCGCCCTATGCCGCGGGAGGCCCCGGTAACCAGCGCTACGTCATTCTCGAGCATATGTTCCACCCTCAAGCCTGGACGGCCGCAAGCGCGGCCTGCAGCGACTCCGCATCCTCCAGCGCCAGGTACTGGAGACCACGCTCGATGCGCCGGTTGAGCGCCGTGAGCACTTTGCCCGGACCGCACTCGATGACGGTGCCAATGCCGCCTGCGGCGAGCGAGCGAACGGTGTCGGTCCAGCGCACCGGGCTCGACAATTGGCGGCCCAGCAGCCCTCGCAGGTCCTCAGGGTCAGCATGCGGCGCAGCATCGACCGCGCTGACGAAGCGGATCCGCGGCGTCCTTAGATCGACCGTGGCGAGCCGCTCGGCCAGGCGTTGCCCGGCGGAGCTCATGAGGGTGCTGTGCGCGGGTACGCTGACCGCGAGCGCCATGGCGCGCTTGGCGCCCAGACGCTTGGCCACCTCGATGGCGCGCTCGACGGGCTCGCGCGCCCCCGCGATGACCACCTGTCCGGGAGAGTTGAAATTGACCGCCTCGACGACGCCCCCCTGCGCGGCCTCGCGGCAGGCTTCGATCACCTGGGCGTCGTCGAGCCCGAGGATGGCGGCCATGGCGCCAGTGCCGGCAGGGACGGCCTCCTGCATGGCGCGGCCCCGGAACTGCACGAGACCGATCGCCGCCGCGAAATCCAGCGCGCCGGCAGCCACCAGCGCCGAGAACTCCCCGAGGCTGTGGCCGCAGACCACCTTGGGCTCGGGTCCTCCGCGCTCACGCCAGAGCCGCCAGGTCGCAATACCGGCCGCGAGCATCGCCGGCTGGGTGCACTCGGTGCTGTTCAGCCGCTCCTCGGGCCCCTGCGCCACCAGCTCGCCGAGGTCGTACCCGAGCACTGCCGACGCCTCGGCAAAGGTGTCGCGGACCACCGACTCGGCCCCGGCCGGAGCCAGACCCGCCAGCATGCCGACGGACTGTGAGCCCTGCCCCGGAAATACCAAGCCAAACGTCATACACCCTCGCGCGATCGAAAAATTCCGGCGATTATAGCCAGCCGATCGAGGAACCCGCTTCCCGCCCGGACTGTCGAACGGCGCAAACGCACGCAACCGCCGCCGCGGTTATGATTCCGCGTCGCGCCGCCAGGCGCCGCCGCCCGCAGGAAAACCTCAGCTCATGATGAACCATCGACCGTACCCCGCTGGATCCGCTGCCGCCGATGCGGCGCGCCCCGAGACCCGCACCCTGACCTGGCGACTGCGCCACGAAGCCCGCAACGCACGCGGCTTCACGCTGATCGAGATCATGGTCGTCGTGATCATCATCGGCCTGCTCGCGGCCGTCATCGTGCCGCAGGTCGTCAACAAGGTCGACGAGGCGCGCGTCACCAAGGCCAAGGCGGACATCCAGTCCCTGGAGACCGCCCTCACGGAATACCGCCTCGACAACTCCGTCTACCCGTCCACGGACGACGGCCTGCAAGCGCTCATCCAGCAGCCGAACGACCCGGCGGTCACGCACTGGCACGGCCCCTACATCCAGCAGCTCTCCAAAGACCCGTGGGGCCGTGAATACCAGTACGAGTACCCCGGTACGCACGGACAGCCCTATGACCTTTACACGCTGGGTGCCGATGGTCAGCCGGGCGGCAACGACACTATTGGCAACTGGAACCTCAACGATTAGCCGCGGGGTGGCGCGGACCGCCGCGGGCGCGCCGGCCGCGAGCCGCGCGGCGCGCCATGCCGGCTTCACTCTGCTCGAGATCCTGGTCGTCGTCATGATCATCGGGATCCTGACCGCGGGGATGTTGCTGTCGCTGAACTTCGCCGGCAAGGACACGCAGCTCGAGACCGAGAGCAAGCGGCTGGTCTCGCTGATGAACTACGCCCGGGACCAGGCGGAGCTGCAGACGCGCGATTTCGGCATCGTCTTCGGCCAGCACGGCTATGAATTCGTGGTCTATGACGTGCGCACCGGCGCCTGGCGCACCGTCGACGAGGATGACGCCCTGCGCGAGCGGACGATGCCGAGCGGACTCGACTTCCAGCTGACGGTGGATGCGCGGCCGATCGTGCTGGAGGAGGCCGTGAAGCAGCCGCCCGCTGCGCCGTCTGATTCCTCGTCAGACTCCGCCGACTCCGCCGATTCCACCCCGACCCCGCAGTCGCATCCGAGCGTGCCGCATACGAGCTCGGGCTCCGGCTCCGACTCGAATTCGAATTCCAGCTCGGATTCCGACACCGACTCCGACTCGAATTCGAATGCAACCGCCTTCGCCCCGCAGGTGATGATCTTCTCGAGCGGCGATCTGTCCTCCTTCAGCATCACCCTGGAGCGTCCGAGCGCCGGCCGCAGCATCACGCTGGCCGAGAACAAGGACGGCGACATCGTCGCGAAGCCGATGGTCGGGGGCGGCAAGTGAGAGCCTCCGGGGGCTTTACTCTGATCGAGGTGCTGGTGGCGCTGGCCATCGTCGCCATCGGCATGGCGGCGGTCCTGGAATCGCTCACCTCCTCCGCCAACACGACCATGTACCTCCAGGACAAGACGTTCGCCGGCTGGGTGGCATTGAACCGCATCGAGACGGTGAGACTCTCAGGCTCCGTGCCGCAGGCGGGGACGAGCAATGACAACATCAGTTACGCCGGACAAAGCTGGGAGTGGCAGCAGAAGGTCACCACCACCCAGATACCCGGGATGGTGCAGATCGAGGTCGACGTGAGGCCCGCCGACAGCACCGCTGGCGATGACCGCGGCTGGTACGCCAGCGCCACCGGCTTCATGAGCAACGCCATTGCGCCACCGACCAATCCGCCGCCGCCGCCGTGGTCCCAGAATCCCATCGACACTCTGCCGACCGGCATCCCCGGCCAGTCGGGCACCCCTACGACCCCCACGGTCTCCACCCCCACGCAGTGATTGCAATGAGAGCCCGATGCCGTGCTCCTTACAGCCGTCCGCCGGGGTTCCCTGGAGGATTCACGCTGATCGAGCTTCTGGTGGCCCTCTTCATCGCCGCCGTGATGTTCGCGATAGGCTACGGGGCGATCAATCAGGCGCTGCAGAACCGCGGCATGATCAGCCGCCACCAGCAGAGCCTCGTGCAGCTCGAGAGCGCGATGCAGATCATGGAGCAGGACTTCGTGCAGATCGCGCCGCGGCCGGTGCGGGACCCGGGCGGCAACGGGTACCTGCCCTGCCTGCAGGGAAGCCCGTCGTCCAATGCATCCGACGCACCCGATACTTCCAGTGCCGCCGCCACATCCGATACGGATGATTCGGATTCGGATACGGCCACGCCGCTCGTGATCCTGACGCGGGCCGGCTGGAGCAATCCCATAGGCGTGCCGCGCACGGAGCTCGAGCGCGTGGCTTATGTTCTGGACGACGGTACCCTGGTGCGCGAGCACTGGAATGTGCTCGATGCGACGCTCTCGAGCCTGCCGGTCAGGCGCAATCTGTTGCAGCACGTGCGCAGCGTGTCGTTCCAGTACATGTCGGTCACGCATTCCTGGGTCGATAGCTGGCCGCCGACCGCAACGAGCGGCGAGAACGTCCAGGACTCCCTGTACCGCATGCGGCCCCTTGCGGTGCAGGTCGTTCTCGACACGCAGCAGTGGGGCAGGATCACGCGCATCTTCGAGACCCCGAATGATCAATAACCGCTCGCGACCCGGCATGGCACCTGCCCGCCGCAGCGGTGACGGCGTACCGTCGCGCCGGCAGCAGCGCGGCGTGGCTCTCCTCGTCGCGATTCTCCTGGTCGCGTTCGGCACCATCATCGCGGCCGCGATGGCCTACGACAACGCGATGACCGCGCGCCGCGCGGCTGCGACCTTCGAATTCGATCAGGCGCTGCTCGTCGCCGAAGGCGCGGAATCGCTCGCCGCCTACGGGCTGCAGCAGACGGCCAAGGAGAACCCCAGCTACACCGGCCGAGGCCAGCCCTGGAGCACGCCGCTGCCTCCCTCGGAGGTGACCCCCGGTGTGACGCTCGAGGCGTCGCTGGAAGACCTGCAGGGACGGTTCAACATCAATGACCTGGTCATGACGGACGGCAACACACCCAACACGGCCGCGATCGCGGCGTTCCAGCGGCTGCTCACCTCACTCAACCTCGACCCCAAGCTGGCCGACCTCATCGTCGACTGGATCGACAAGAACACGGAACCGATGGATGACGGCGCCGAGGACAGCGTCTACATGGAGATGAATCCACCCTACCGTACGCCCAACCTGCCGATCACCAGTACCAGCGAGCTGCTGGCGCTGCCCGGCGTCACGCGTGCGCAGTTCGACACGCTGGCGCCCTACATCGTCGCGCTGCCCCTTGGTGTCCAAATCAACACCTGTGACGCCACGGGTGTCGTGCTCGATGCGCTCACCGGCCACCAGCAGTGGAGCTCCTTGAGTCCGCGGGAGTTCGCGCAGGACCGCGCGGCCGCCGGCGGCTGCTTTCCGACCCCGGCGCAGGTACTCCAAGCCGCCGGCGACGTGACGACCGGATCCGTGGCGGGTGCAGCGGCAAGCACGGGCAGCAACGTGCAGCAGAGCATCTCGGGCCTGCTCGGCGAGAAATCCGTCTGGTTCCGCCTGACGAGCTACGTGACCCTCGGGACGGCCGAATTCTCGGTTTACACCTTGCTCTACCAGGACCCGACGGGAATGGTTCGCCCGGAGTTGCGCAGCTTCACGCCCGATTGAGCGGGCCACTGCTAGTATGACGCCCCATGGCTGACTGGCTCCTCCTCAGGCTTCCGCGCACGCCGCAAGAGCAGGCGACCTGGCTCGTGGTCGATGGGCGCGGCACGGCCCCCGGCCCTCCCCAGGCCGGAGCGCTCTCTCTGGCCGCGCCACGCGCGGCGGGGCGGCACGTCGTCGTGCTGGTGCCGGGGTCCGACGTCCTGTTGGCGCAGCCTGAGCTGCCCCCGGCCAAGGCGGGCGCCAAGCTGCAGCAGCTCGTGCCCTTTGCGCTCGAGGAGCAGCTCGCCGAGGACATCGAGGAGCTGCATTTCGCCATCGGCCGCCGCCAGGGAGAGTCGACACGAGTGCCGGTGGCGGTGGTCGCTCGCAGGCTCATGGACGAGTGGACCACCTTCCTCAAATCCAGCGGTCTCGAGCCCGAGGCGCTGTATGCCGACAGCGAGCTGCTGCCGCAGAACCCCGGTCAGGCTGTGGCCCTGCTCGAGGAGGACGCGGTGGTTGTACGCCCGCCCTCGGGAAACGTGGTGACGCTGCCTGCCGACGCCCTCGCCGAGGCGCTCGAGATCGCGCTCTCGGGCATCGAGCCTGGCACCCCCGGCGGGCGCGGCCTCATCCTCTACACGGGCGCGGCAGAGTGGCACCGTCATTCCGCGGCGGTGGAGGCGGCTCGCGAGCGCTTCGAGGGCATCCAGATTCAGCTGCTGACGGGCGGACCGCTCACGCTCTTCGCACAACAGCTTCCCACAACCGCGGCCACCAACCTCCTGCAGGGCCCCTATACCCCGGCTGCGACCCATCCGGTGGGGTGGAACGCCTGGCGGGTGGCGGCGATGCTGCTCGCTGGCTTCATCGGACTGCACGTCGCCGGCAAGGCCGCCGAGCTCAGCGTCCTCAAGCACGCCGACCGCCGGCTCGATACCTCCATACAGCAGATCTTCCAGACGGCGATGCCGGGCCAGCCTGTGACTTACGAAGCGCGGCGCGTGATGGAGCAACGTCTCGCCGCGGCGCGCGCCAGCCAGGGATCCGGCGGCTTTCTGTCGGCGCTGCAGGCGCTGGTGCAGGCCCATCGCGCCGCGCCCGAAGCCGTGCTCGAAGGGCTGACCTTCCGCGACGGGGCGCTCGAGCTGAAGGCGTCGGCGCCGACAGTCGAGTCCCTCGATCAGCTGAGTCGCCAGCTGCGCCAACAGGGCTGGCAGGCCCGCCTGATCGCGGGCACTCCAAAGGGCTCCACGTACGAGGGCAGCATCCAGATGTCCCCGGGAAGCTGACATGGCTCAGGCATTCGACCTTGCCGACAGATTTCAGTCCCTCTCCCCGCGGGACCGCCGGATGCTGCTCGTGGGCGGTGCGATCGCCGCGATCCTCTTCGTGCTCGCGGTCATCCTGCCGCTCGACCGCAGCGTCTCGAGCCTGCACGACCAGGTGACGCGCAAACAGGCAGACCTGGTCTGGATGCGCAATGCGGCGCCCGAAATCGCCGCGGCGGGACCGGTGCGAAGCAACTCAGGGGAGTCGCTGATCGTGATCGTCGATCAGTCGGCGCGCGAGTCGGGACTCGGCGGCTCGCTCGCCGGCAGCCAGCCGAGCGGTGTCGGTAACCTGAGCGTGCAGTTGGAGAAGGCGCCGTTCGATGCCCTGGTTGGATGGCTCGCGCGCTTGAGTCAGCAGAACGGCGTGCAGATCGAGAGCGCGACCATCGACAGCGCGGGCGCGCCCGGCCTCGTGGACGCCTCTTTGGTACTGAAGAGCCCTTAGTTTGAAGCGGGGCACATTCTTGTGCCTGGATGGTCTTTTCGGGATCGACATGAGGCTTGGGATTGAAGCGTACCGTAACCGTCATCGTGTTGGTGATCGTGGCTTTCGCCGCGATCGTACTGGCGCGCCTGCCCGCGAGCTGGCTGCTGCCCAAGGGCGGCGCGAATTTCAGCTGCGCGAGCGTGGAGGGCTCCATCTGGAGCGGCTATTGCGGCGGACTCACGGTGGGGGGCACCGCGCTCGGGGATCTCACCTGGCAACTGCGGCCGGCGCGACTGCTCGTCGGCAGGCTCGCGGCGCACATCGACCTCGAGCATCCTCCCGCGAGCTCTGCCCGGGCTGACGTCGAAATCGGTCTCGGCGGTACCGTCGTCGCCCGCAATCTGACAGCATCGCTGCCTCTGGACCCGACGGTCCTTCCGGCTGTGCCGCCGACGCTCACGGGCGCGCTGAACGTCGACCTTGCGCTGGCGAAAGTCACCAAAAAGGGCGTCGTGACTGCGCTCAAGGGCAGCATCGAGGCGAGCAATCTCGTCGACCACAGCGGCTATGTCACCCCGCTCGGCAATTTCACCGTGACCTTCCCCGGAGGAGGGTCGCAACCGACAGGTACCGTACAGGACGCGGGCGGTCCGCTGGCGGTCGCAGGAACCCTCGTTTTGACGCCGCAGCCCGGGTATGACTTGTCAGCGTACGTGACGCCTCGCGCCAGCGCGACTCAGCCCCTGATCAACGCGATCGAATTTCTCGGCTCGCCGGACGCCCAGGGACGGCGTCAGTTCGCGATGTCGGGCACCTATTGAGCCTCGCGGAAGGCGCCGAGCAGCGGGAAGTAGAGCGCTGCCCGCACCGGCTGCGGCCCCAGGCCCCGGGCCAGGGCCGCGTAGGTTTCCAGCTGGCCGCGATAGCGCCGCAGCTCCTCGTCGAGGAACTGCTCGAGCCGGCCGCCCTCGTGGCGGCTCGTCTTGAAATCGATGACCCAGCGGGTGCCTTGCGCGTCGAGGAAGGACCGATCCACGACTACGCTCGTCAGCCGGCCGCCGACGATTCCCGTGAGGGCGAGCTCGCTGGCCGCTTCGCGATGCCGACGCGAGAGAATCCAGCACCCTCTGTCATCGCCCACGGTCCGGACCAACGCCTCGACCACTGCGGCGGCTGCCCGCGCGAGATCGCGCTCCGGCACACCGTGACGGCGCAGTTGCTCGCGATACAGGCCGGCCCGCGATTCGACCCACGTGCGCGCCGGCAGCTCGGGAGCGGCTGCGAGAGCCTGCAGGGCCGCATGCACCACGGTGCCGACATGGCGCGCCGTCTCGCCCACCCAACTGAACTCGGGCGGCTCGAGCGAGCGCTGCGCCAGCGGCAGGCGCGCGAGCGGCGGTGCCGGCGGCAGCCGCCGCGGCACCCATCCGGGAGCGAGTCTGCGCAGCGCCGGCCGCGGCATATCGCGCCGCTCATCGGTCTTGCCGCCGGCCGCAGCGGACAGCGACTTGCGCAAGTCCGCTTCGAGCGCGGGCCAGAGGCGGGCCAGCAGAGTGCGCGGGCGCGGCGCGATGAGGCCGTCGGAGCGTGGTTTGGGAGCTGCGTACAGATGCAGCGACCGCTTGGCTCGCGTTGCCGCGACATACAGCAGCCTCACCTGCTCGTGGCCGGCGCGACCGGCCATCAGGCGCTTCAGATACGTGTTGACCTCCCCCGGCTCCTCATCGCCGATCACGGGCGCCGGCGCCATGATGAGATCGCTCCCCTCCTGCCGGCGCGGCAGGTCGAGCCAGCGCAGCAGCGGCTCGCGCCCGCGGTTGAGATCGCGATCGAGGCCGGGCACCAGCACGTGATCGAATTCCAGGCCCTTGGCGCCGTGGATGGTCAGGACCTGCACCGGCCTCGGCGTGCGCGCCCGCGGCTGCGCGTACAGGTCCGCCAACACCGAATCGAGCGCGGCGATGCCACTCCACTCGCCGGATGCGGTGCGCTCGCTCAGCGCGTCGAAGAAAGCGCGCGCGTGGCGCAACTCCGCGGCCGGATAGGCGTCCGCGGCGCCGAGTGCGATCCACACACCCTCCAGCCAGTCGGCGAGCGGCATGCGATCACGCTGCGCGACCCCCTCCTCGAGCACCTGCCGCACACGCTCGATCCGCGAGCGCTCCTCCGCGGGAGCCTCCTCGAGGCGCTCCGGCTCGCTCAGCGCCTGACAGAGCAGCCGCGAGTCGCCGCGCGACGAGAGCCCGGTCAGCGTTGCAAGCGACGCCCCACACCACGGCGCGCGCAGCACGGCGAGCCATGCCGTACGGTCGCCCAGGTGGCAGAGCGCCCGCGTGAGCGCCACGAGATCCCGTACGACCGGCACCTCGCCGAGCGGCACGAGCTCGACGCCGATCGCATCGATGTTGCCGGCATGAAGCGCCGCGATGACAGCGTGCGCGTGCGAGCGGGCGGCGACGAGGATGGCGATGGCGGCTTGTCCATCGCTCTTCTTCAGGTCTCTGACTTTCGCCACCATCGCCTCGGTCTCGGCGGCGCGATCGGGCAGCAGACGAAGCTCGACGGCGCCCGAGCCGGCGCCTGCAGGCGGCTCCTCCTCATCTCGGCCGCTCAGGCTCGAGGTGAACGCCACGGCGCTCTCGCGCAGATCGTCGGCCCGCGGGAAGAGCTGCCCGAACGCCTCATTGGTCCAGCGGATCAGCCCGGATGTCGAGCGGAAGTTGCGCAGCAGTTGCAGCGGCGTCAGCCGGATCGTGCCTATCCCGCTGTCGCGGGCACGCAGGAAGCAGCCGACCTCGGCCTCGCGGAACTGATAGATCGACTGCATCGGATCGCCGACGACGAACAGCGTCCTGCCGTCGCCAGGCTCCCAGCCCGCGGTCAACATCTCGAGGAGGTCGAGCTGCGCGACGGAGGTGTCCTGAAACTCATCCACCAGGATGTGCCGCAGGGAAAGTCCGGTACGCAGGGCCAGGTCTGTCGGCAGCCCTTCCTCGGCGAGCGCCGCCCGCGCGGCGCCGGCGACGTAGGTGTGGTCCACCCGGCCCTCGAGCGCGAACCGCGCCTGCAGTTGCACTGCCGCAGCCCGCAACACGCGCGACAGGGCCGCGAGAGCGGCGGCGTCCGCGGCTCCGAGCTCCGGGCTCGGCAGCGCCAGCATCTCGAGCAGCGTCTCGCGTGCCGCGGGCATCGCTCCCAGCTGCTCGATGCAGGCCCGCAACGCTTCCTTGGCGGCGGGCACCTCGTAGCCGGCACCCAGTCCGCGGTCGATCTTCCGCCGCCAGTGGCCGCGGCCCTTGTCGGTGAGCGCGAGCCGCGCCAGCATCTTCCAGGATCGCAGACAGCGCGCTTCGGCCCGGAGCGGACCGACGCCGGGCAGGCCGCCCGCGGCGGCGCAGAAATCGGCGCCCAGGGAGCGGCTTGCCCTGCTCAGCCGCTCGTCCACGATCTGCGCGAGACTCGAGCCGACACGCCGACACAGGACTTCGGGCTCGTGACCCAACACGTGGCGCAGCCAGTGCGCGCGTTGGCGCAACATGTCCGCGAGCAGGCGCTCGACGTGGCCCCAGCGGTTGTCCAGGCGCTCGAAGAGCAGCTCCAGGTCCGCGGCGAGCTCGGGGTCCGCTTCCGCCGCGAACAGCGTCTCACGCGCCGCGAGCCGGTAGAGCTCCTCGGGACGGGCGCTGAGCACGAGCTCGCCGCCGGCGCGGGCCGTGACCGGCAGCTGGCTCGCGAGCCTGAAGTTGAAGGAGTCGATGGTCTGGATGCGCAGCCGCCCGGGGTCCTGCGCCAGGCGCCAGCCGCGCACCTGCGAGCGTTGCAACGCCGCGGCCGCGAGCTCGCGCAGGCGGCGGCCCTGGGCATCCTCGCCCACCTCTGCGCGCAAGGCGCGCAATACCCGTGCACGCATCTCCGCCGCCGCGCGCCGCGTGAAGGTAATCGCGAGAATCTCCTCCGGCTCATCGACCACGGCGAGGAGTCGCAACAGTCGCTCCGTGAGGACGGATGTCTTCCCGGAGCCGGCAGGCGCCTGCAGCAGTACGGAGAGACTGGGGTCGATCGCACGCTCGCGCGCCAGCTGGTCCGCTGCGGCCGGATCGCTGTGCGGGCTCGGCGCGCTAGTCATGGTCGTCCATGTCCAGTGCAACGTCCTCCGCACCTTCATCGGCGACGATGCCGTCGCCCACGCGGCAGACACTGGCGACATGACAGTAGTCGCAGGCCCGCGGCAGCGGGTCGACCGGGGCATGGCCTGCTGCGAAGTCGCGCGCCAGCCGCTCCATGACGGCGCGCCACTCACGCACGCGCAACTGCCACGCATCCTCCGATCGCCCTTCCGGGCCTTTCACGCCGGCCACTCTCGGCAGCAGCTTCTCGGTCGCAGAGATGCCGTCGAATCTCACTTCCCGCGCCGTGACGTTGACGGTCGCCATCGCCACGACCCCCTCCCCGACAGCCGCGAGATACGCGAGCAGCTGCGGATGGGACGGCCTCTCGCCGTACCAATCGGCGCTCACTCGCCGGCCGCTCTTGTAGTCGAGAATGGCGATGCCGCCGCTTTCGAGGGCGTCGAGGCGATCGATGCGCAACTTGAGCTCCTGATCCGCCAGGCGCAGGCGCGACCCATACTCCGTGCGCTGCACCCGAAACGGCGCGCGCGAGCGCTCGAGCTCGAGGAGCCTGCGCACCAGCCTCGCGGTACGGCGGCGCTCCCGTGCCAGCGCCGGCCCGGCGAGCGGCTCCTCGGCGTGCGGATCGAGCTCGCTCACCGCGCCGTCGAGGCATGTCGAGAGCAACTCGTCGAGAGCCTCGGGCGCAATCGAAGCCAGCGCCCGCGAGTCGCCGAGCCGGTCCCAGAGCTTCTGCAGGATAGAGTGCAGGAGTTGCCCGCGCACGTCGGCCGCGATACCCGGCTCCGGCACATCGAGCTCCACGCTCCCCAGGCGCAACTCCGCGTATGCGCGGAACGGACAGTTATTCTGCAACTCGAGGCTTCGGGTGCCGGAGGGCAGCGGCACGCCTGGACTCCACGCAACACCGGCGTCGTCTTGCCATTCCACCGTCCGTCCCGCGCGATGCAGCCGCGCCGGCAGCCAGAC
>Ga0335073_10007091_pt1 | contig 15717 bp, 10 predicted proteins | sample Lox_Sample_22_FD_207093 | JGI IMG/M metagenome (GOLD analysis project Ga0335073, IMG submission 207093) | Soil microbial communities from Loxahatchee National Wildlife Refuge, Florida, United States - Lox_Sample_2.2 | ecosystem: Environmental > Terrestrial > Soil > Wetlands | place: USA... | reverse complement strand
CGACCCCACAAACGTCGTCTTCCCCACCCCAAACCCGCCAGCCACCACAATCTTCACCGACGTCATCGCGGCCTCAGCCGCCACGCCCGAGACCGCCTCAGAGCTTGCGAAGTCCACTGAGCACCCTTCGCCTAGGCGCGAGTTCGACGCATGAACAGGCTCAATCTCCAGCTCGCACCTCGGCCTGGCCGGGCCCCCCGTTACCATTTGCGGCCGGACCGGAGATTCCCGGCCACCCGGGCGGCTGACCGCCGTGCGCCCCCGGCGTCAGCGCGCTGCCCACCTGCTCGACCAGCAGCACCATCTCGTACGCCACCAGACCCATATCGCAGTCCGGAGCCGCCAGTACCGCCAGGCTCGACCCGTCGCTGACGGCCATGATGATCAGCACCCCTCGCTGCATCTCCACCACGGCTTGGTTGACGACACCGCCCTCGAAAACCCGCGACGCCCCCTGGGTTAGGCTGGCCAGCCCCGACGTGACCGCGGACAGCTGATCCACCCGGTCCGACGGGAACCCCTCCGAGAACGCTATCGGCAACCCATCCGACGACACTACGATCGCGTGGGCGACCGAATCCACCCGCTCCACGAACGTCGTCATCAAGCCGTTCAGGTCTGGGACCTGGCGCACAGGCGGGCTCACAGCCGCTCCCTCCCAACACCGGCTGCCACCGGTGTCACCCTTCATTCCGAAGTCTCGTCGTCTCCGCCATCCGACCCGTCACCGCTGACGACGGCACGGCCCTGCCTGACCCCGCGCTGGAAGCTGGCGAAGCGGTCTCGCGTCGCCGCCGCGGACCTGGCCGACGGCGGCAGCTGGGCCCCCGTAGGCGAGACCGCCGCCGCAGTCCCTGGGACCAGATTCGCTCTGGGGGTACGCTTCGGGAGCCCGGCGTCGGTAAAGCCACTCGAGACAGGCTCCAGGACGGCCTCGGCGGCTCGCCAACCCCCACTTGTGGGAGAAGCCCAGCCATCGCCCGCCTCATGTGCAGAGCCGAACCTCACCACCGCCTGGCCGCCCCGACGGAACCAGTCGGACTCCACGGCCTCAAAGATGGGCAGCCGGTTCACCGGCGCTGGGGTGTCCTCCGCAACCAAGGCGGCGGGGGCCGGAGAGCTTGTCTCGTCACGCTCGTCGGCGTCGCCAGGAACCGGCTCTGCGTCCGGCAGCGCGGCCGCCACGGAGGCGGCCGCCGGCCCGCGGACCAGCGTCGCGGTCTGCAGATCGGGGCTGGTCGAGTCGGCTTCCAGCGCGTCCACGCGCAGCGGCGCGAACCGCGCCGGAAATCTAAGCGCCGGCTCGGCGGCGCCGGGATCACCGACCGCGCCGAGATCGCGCAGGTTCAGTGGTGCGTCCGGGCTCTCATGCATGATCACCTCGTCGGGCAGCCAGACCAGCGCGGCAAGCCCGACCGAGTCGGCGGGGCGCAGCCGGACCCGGATGCCGTGCCGGGCGGCCAGCCGGGCCACCACGAACAGCCCCATCCGCCGCGACACCGCCACATCCACTACCGGCGGATTGTCCAGCCGCCAGTTGGCATGGGCCATCTCCTCCGCCCCCATGCTCACGCCCTGATCGGTGATCTCAAGCAGCACTCCGCCGCTGCCCAGCAGGTGCCCTGCAATCGTCACGGGCGTATCGGCAGCCGAGAACGACGTCGCGTTCTCGGCCAGCTCCGCCGTCAGGTGCACCAGGTCGCTGACGACTTGGCCGCGGACGACGATCCCGGGCTGGACGTTCAGCGTGATCCGCTCGTAGTGCTCGATCTCGGAGAGGGAGGCGCGGAGCACGTCCACCAGTGGCAGCGGGTCGGTCCACCGTCGGGTCTCTTCGTGGCCCGCGAGCACCAGCAGGTTCTCGGAGTTGCGGCGCATGCGGGTGGCCAGGTGGTCCATCTGGAACAGGCTGGACAGCCGCTCCGGGTCCTGCTCGCCCTGCTCCAGGTCGTCGATCAGCCGGATCTGCCGCGTTACTAGCGACTGGCTGCGCCGGGACAGGTTCACGAAGATCGAGTTGACCTGCGTGCGGAGCGCGGCCTCGCTGCGCGCCAGCCGCAGTGCTTCCCGGTGAACCTGGTCGAACGCGCGCGCGACGCCGCCGATCTCGTCGGTGGAGGTGACATCGATGGGCTCGACGTCCAGAGATATCTCCTCGCCGACTTGGCTCTGGGCCACTGCCGCTGGCAGCCGTCGCTCGGCTACGTCGAGGGCGCCGGCCTGCAGCCTGCGCAGCGGCCGCACCATGGACCTGCCGACCATCGCCGTGATCACCACCGCCAGAGCGAGGACGACGAGGACGATAAGGCACACGAAGACTAGCGAGGTGATGGCCCTGTCGCGTGCTGGGCTGGGCCCGTGCACCATAGCTGCGCTTTGCAGCGACGAGACAATGCGCGCCCCGGCGAAAGCGAGAGCGGTGATGCTTGGTATAGAGACCAGCAGGAGGAGCCGGGAGCGGACGCTCCAGTTCTCCAGCGCAAAGGGTGATGTTGCACGCGGTACAGCCTGGACAGGCTCGGCGCGACCGTGATCCAAGGCCGACTGATCGGGGCCGTCAGTGCGGGTTCCGCCAACGAGATCTCGCTGAGCTTCACGGCCCGGTTCCGCGACTTGCTCGCTGGGGGCCTCGATTGGTGCCGCACGTACACGTACGTCGACCAGCACACCGACGGCGACGGTCAGCACGAGAGCCAGCAGGACGATATCGAGCATTGCCTTTACTCCCGGTCGATTGCTGAGGCCGTGCCGAAGATCCCTAACACAGCAGGACGCCGGTACTGTCGGATCCCGTCATCCTCAGGGCTGCCAGCCTTGGAGACCGATAGGAGCCGGGCCCGCGGCGGAACGGACATGGCACTCCTCCTAGGAGTCTGTCGTGCGGGCGTGGTGGGCACAGCGACCCCAACTCTAACGTGCTATCGGCCTGCGCATGCCAATACCCGCATGGAAACGGAAACCGGTCACTGGCCAAGTTCGCGACACGAGTCCGCGGGGCCGTGTTCGGCGTAGGGCACTGCTGGTTTTGAGCGTGGAGACAGGCCTGAACGCCACCTTGAGCTGAGGCGGTGCCGACCCGGCGAGAACAGTTCCGGCGAGCGTGACGAAAACCAATACGTCGAGGAAACGGTATTATTGCATCCCTTAACGGCTTAGCGCCTCAAATCCGGCAAGATATGGCCGGGCGGCGCAGATCTCCCGATGACCTGGGCAGCACGCAAGTGGATGTTCTTGACCTTGCTAAGGGAGTACCGTATGGATTCATGCTCCCTGACGGCGCCGAGGCGCGCTCACTGCGTCCGCTATCTCACAGGTTCGGGGAGCTCGCCGGGCCGGCCAAACGCCCGCCCGGGTGGTGTGCTGGGAAACCCTCCCGGACCCCGGCGAACATGATCCAGGGCGATACGTAAGGTGATCACTTTACGCAGGTCTAGCCGCGGCCCAGAACGCTCGCGGTCAAGCAGGTCCCAGGCAGTTGCCTGGACGTGGCCTGCCGTCAGGACTCACCGGCCGACGGCCCGGCGGCTCCGCCGAGTTTGGCCCGCGTATTCCCTGGCGGCCGTGCGGATAGAGGCCGACCACGAGTAACGACATGAACAGTCAAGCGCCGGCATTGGCGTCGACCGGGCTGCGGGCCGACCGCGTGGCCTGGCCAGTCCGGGTCGGCGCGATGCCCCCGTTGGCCGATGGTTTCAGTTTCCGGCCAGAGACGGCACCTGCCGTTGAGCGGACACTGTCCTCGGGGGTCGCCGTAGTCCTGACCTGCGGCCCCCCGCCGGCAGAAGCCGCGGGGTACGGGCGGCGGTCGTGCGGCAAGACTCAGCTCGCGGTGCTCGCGGCGCAGTCACTGTGGCAGGCCCGCCAGGTGGACTTGCTGGTCTGGGTGGATGCCACCAATCGGGCGTCGGTGCTGTCAGGCTATGTGGACGCGGCTCGGGCAGTAATGGGCACCGAGCTTCTGGGTACCGCTGAGTCAGTCGCTGCCCGGTTCGTCAGCTGGCTCAGCCAGACCAGTCGGCCATGGCTTGTGGTCCTCGACAACCTGTCCAGCCCGGAGGTTCTGGACGGCCTATGGCCGGAAGGCCCCGTGGGAGCGGTCCTGGTCACGACCACGAGCTCCGCAGCCACCTTCGGCGGACGCCGGGCCCGGGTTATCCCGGTCACTGCGTTCAGTACCCGCGAGGCGCTCAACTACATCATGGGCCGCCTCGTGGCTGATACGGACCAGCGGTTCGGGGCGATGGATCTCGTCGGGGAGCTCGGCGGCGAGCCACTGGCCCTTGCCCAGGCCGCGGCCGTGATCGTCGGCTCGGGGCTTACCTGCCTTGATTACCGGGACCTTTTCGCGCGCAGGCGCGCGCAGATCCTGAAAATGAACGGCCGCGGCAGCGCCCTTCCGGCGGCGGCGGTCACCTGGATGCTTTCTCTTGAGCAGGCCGACCGGCTAGCGGCCGACGGAGCCGCCCGGCTGCTCCTGGTGCTTGCCGCGCTTCTTGGCAGTCACGGGATCCCTGGCGCGGTCTTCGCAACGCCCGCCGTGTATGGGTATCTGACGGGATCGCCCGCCGGAGGCCCGGCGAACCCCAACCATAGCTGGGGCCAGGCGGAGCGGCAGCATGCCTGGGACGCATTGCTTGTGCTGGAGCGGACAGGTTTGCTGACCCTCGATCAGCCTGGGACGGGCTCAACGGTCTGGATCAGCCCGGCAGTGCAAGACGCCGTCCAGGCTGCGCTCCCCGACGGGATCCGAGATCAGGCGGCCAAAGCGGCCGCAGACGCCCTGCTGGAGGTCTGGCCGGACGAGGAATCGCAAGCGTGGCTAGCCGGCGCGCTGCGCTCATGCGCCACGAGCCTCATACGAGCCACCGGAGACCTGCTGTGGGTCGGCGGCTGTCACCCGCTGCTGCTTCGCGCAGGACAGAGCCTGGTCAGCGCTCGCCTCGCAGGCCCCGCCGCAGCGTACTGGATGGACACCACATCAGCCAGCGAACGTGTCCTCGGGCCGGACCACCCGGATACCGTGATGGCGGCCTCGCAGTTGGCTGACGCCTACATGACGGCTGGGCAAGCATCTGAGGCCATACGGTGGTACGAGTGGGTTCTGGGTCTCCGGATCCGCACCGTCGGGCAAGATCATGCCGACACCATCGCGACACGCCGCAATCTGGGCCACGCCCTGGTGGCTGCGGGCCAATTCCGCGACGCCGCCGTCGCCCTGGAACAGGTATCCAGCGACTACGAGCGCGCCTTCGGGGCTGACCACCTCGACACAATCGGGGCACGGGAAGATCTCGCGGCCGCCCACAGTGCCGCGGCGCAGTACTCCGACGCGGCCTCGTTGTACCGGCGTACCCTAGACCACCGGGATCGCATCCAGGGAACCGGCCATCCCGACACCTTGGCCACTCGCCAGAAGCTGGCCGATACTCTTCTAGCCGCTGGTCGGCTCAGGGATGCTCGTAAAGAGTACAAGCGGGTTCTCGCCGATCGCGAGAGCGCCCTGGGCCCGGACCACATGGAGACCATCGCGGCCCTCTACGGCCTTGGTAACGCGTACTACACGCAGGGGAAGATGGCCTCAGCGGTGCAGCTCTACGAGCAGGCGGCTATGCGCTACGGGCGGGTTCTGGGCATCGACCACCGGGACACCTTGGCAGCTCAGGTGAGCCTGGCCACCGTGTACTACCGCGTCGGCCGACTCACGGACGCGGAAACCTTGCTGCGCGACACCCTGGCACGCTGTGAGCGAGTGCTGCCACGAGGAGATCCGCTGATAGAGGCCGCCCGCGAGGCCTTGAGGAACATCGCCGGGAGATAACGATTCTCTGTAGCAGCCGCCGTGGATCCATCTCTATCGCTGGCCCATACGACGCAAGGGACACGCGTATCTAGGGTACGCACGATGACCAGGAAGCCTGGCCTGGCCAGCCGGGCCCGACCGTAGCGCTTCCTCAAGATCGGTATATATGACACCGGGCCCGGTGACCGACAGGCAATCCGCAGGACCGCGGCGTCTCCGGACTGCTGATGACTGACCAGATATGCCCGTCCCTGCTCAGACGCTCCGATATCATGACAAAGACGGCCAGGCGCTCGTATTGGGCCCGTGCGCAAATGAAAGATAAGGGACGCCGGCCCGGGCTGCCGCTCGCTGCTTGTGTCCGCCCTGGAGCGGGAACGAGAACGAAGCATCGATGATCGCGTCGATGAAACGGAGGATCTGATGGCGCAGGGAGATCCTGGCCTGGACTCAGCCCTAGCACTGGAAGCACTGCCCACCGTGGCGGCCAGCGAGGAACGGAGGAAGCTGCGGCGCAGCGTGGGACGCCTCGACACTGCCTTCCTCATGCTCGCCGCCATCATCGTCCTGGACACGCTCGGGGCGGTGTCGAGTTACGGGGCCCAGGCGTTCACTTGGCTCATCGTCATGATCATCTTCTTCCTGGTCCCGTACGGGCTGATCACCGCGGAACTGGGCAGCGCGTTCCCGGAGGAGGGCGGCCCGTATGTGTGGGTCAAACTCGCGTTCGGCCGGGCCGCAGCGGCCGTGGTTTCGGTCATGTACTGGGTAGACAATCCGATCTGGCTGGCCGGGACGCTAGCGGTCACGGCCATGGCCACCTTCGGCACGTTCTTCGTCACCTTGTCGCTGGCCTGGCAGTACGTCTTCGGTCTGATCTTCATCTGGGCCGGCATCGCGACGGTGATCACTGCGCTGAAGTTCGGCAAGTGGGTGGCGACCGGCGGCGCTGTGCTCCGCGTCCTGCTGATAGCGTTCTTCACCCTCACGGTCATCTTCTACGCCATCGGGCACGGCGTGCACGGCTTGGGCGGCGGGGCGTTCAAGCCCACCTGGGCCGTGTTCGCCTTGGCCGCGCCCATCCTGATCTTCAACCTGGAGGGCTTCGAACTGCCCTCCAGCGCATCAGAGGAGCTGAAGAACCCGCGCCGGGATGTGCCGTTCGCCGTGCTGCGCTCGGGCATCGGCACCGTGCTGTTCTACGGCGTGCCGATCCTGCTCATCCTGCTGGTGCTGCGCCCCTCGCAACTGTCCAACGTGTCCGGATTCATCGACGCGATCCAGACCGTGTTCGTCGTCTACGGCGGCCACACCACCGCCTCGGGCGTCGTGCTGACCGGCGCGGGCAAGATCCTCGCTGACATCTGCGCGATCGGTGTGATCTTGGGCCTGCTGTCGTCGGGCGCAGTGTGGCTCATCGGCTCCGACCGCGTCCAGGCGGTCGCCGGGTTCGACGGCGCCGCGCCGCGGTGGATGGGGTACTTCTCCAAGCGCCTGGGCACGCCCATCGCCGTGAACCTGCTATCAGGGATCGTGTCGAGCGGCGTCCTGGTCCTGGCGCTGACGCTGACCAGTGGCAATGCGGCGAAGTACTTCAGCGCCACTCTGGGCCTGGTGATCTCCATGGTGACGTTCACCTATGTGCTGATCTTCCCGGCCGTGATCAGGTTGCGGTACAAGTACCCGGACATCGAGCGCCCGTACCGGATACCCGGTGGGGCCGTCGGGCTGTGGGTGGCCGGGATCCTCACGACCGCCTGGGCCGCCTTCACCACCATCGCAGTTATCTATCCCGGTCTCGGCACGGCGTCGCCCGATGACTCGCTGCCCAGCGGGTTCGCCGGAGAGCGCCTTCAGTACACGTTGTCACAGCTCATACCGCTGGTGGTGATGGTGCTGATCGGGCTCGGGTTCTTTGCCCTGGGACGGCGTACCCGCCAGCATCTGGAGCCGGGAGTACCCGCGGCAGAAGCAGGTTTGGCCGGGGACGGCGCGCCAGCTCTGTCCGGCGAGAGCGCGGTATCCGCGGCCGACGGCGAAGCCGCCGCGTCGGACGCTAGGCAAGCTCAGCCTCCGTCATCCACCACGTAGTCAGGCGTCCGGAGCCTTGGAGCCGACGGTCTTGGCTCTAGTCCGCCCGCGCCCATCTGGTCGGCGCAGCGACAGTTGTTCCTGCTTTCGGAACATGCGGCTACGGGATCAGCCCGAACACGGTGGCCGGAGAGCCCGAGCCAGCGCGGATCCGCAGTCCTGCGGTGATGATCCAGCCGCCGACCGGCGGCATCTGGCCGAGCCCCGCAAGGTTTTCCAGATGGATCCGGTGCTGTTGAAGAAGCACGCGGTTGGCAGCGAATGTTGTGTCGACGCCAGGGTCGATCCCCATCGTGTCGATCCCGAGGGCGCCGATCGAGCGGTGCTCGACCAACCAACGCGCGGCCGGGGCGCCGAAACCCGGATAATGCAGCCGACCCTCGGCGTCCATGCCCAGGTACGCAGCCGGGTCCTCCCACCGGTCCTCAAAGCCCGTCCGCATGATGAGAGCGGCGCCTGGGGGAATTTCCCCGAACTCCGCCTCCCATTGCCTGATCTCCGCGACGCCGAGGGCGAAATCGGCGTTCTCAGCAGCGTCGGCTCGTACGTCAATCACGGCCGCCGGGTGGAAGAAGTCGCCCGGGTCCAGTTCGTCTGCCGCCGCCTCGCCCGAATGGAAGTGTGCCGGAGCGGCCCAGTGCGTCCCGGCCTGCTCACCGACTTGGAGCGACTGCAGGTAGTAGCCATCCTGCTCGACCGTGGCAGCCAGGCCTGTCCGGACAGGCGGGTCACCGGGAAAGACCGGCGTCTCCTCGTCGAGGACGTGGCTGAGGAATACGACCTTGGTAAAGCCGAATGGGGCAGCGCGCGCCACGAAATCTAGGAACTGTCGCCAGTCGGGGCGCTGGCACTGTCACCGACTGGCGCATCGCCCTCAGCCAGGGCGCTAGCACCGTCGTCGCCCACCGCAGCACCGTCGCTAGCCGCAGCAGCGTCGCCCACCGCAGCACCGTCGCTGCCCGCAGCACCGTCGCCCACCGCAGCACCGTCGCTAGTCGCAGCACCGTCGCCCACCGCAGCACCGTCGCTGGCCCGGGCGCTCGCATCATCATCCCTAACCTCGGGCCCGCTCTCCGCCGCAACACCCGAGCCCCCGCCAGCCCGCACGCCGTCCCCAGTCGGGGTGCCGACAAGGGCGCCAGCCGGGCTTATGGCCGGCGCGATTGGCTCTTCGACTTCGTCCCGGCGTGTCCCGCCGCCCAGGAAGTAGAAGACCACGCCGATGAGGACGACGATGGCCAGCGGCACGAACTGGCTGAGCTCGTACTCCAGCCGCTCGCCGGAGAAGCTGAGGCTGGCGAGGCTGTCGTTGGGGTTTCCTCCGGCGCCGAACCAGTTGACGCCCAGGCCTGGCCAGAGCAGGAAGACCGTTGCTACCAGCGCCCACAGCGTGGGCAGGATCGTGCAGACCCATACGCCGGCCATGCCGCCCGGCACGCGGTAGGGGCGCTTGACGTCGGGGCGGGAGTACCGCAGCTTGGCCAGGGCCGGGAAGATGAACAGGTATGAGACCGTCGTGGTGGAGATCGTCAGGCCGAGCACAGCCTCGAAGTACCGGCTTGAATTGCCCCCGGTGATCTGGAAGGCGGCGATCATGAGCACGGTCGCTACCAGTCCGGAGCATACGTTCATCACGACCGGCGTCCCGAACCGCGACGAGAACCGGCCCAGGAAGCGGGGGCCGCCGCCGTCGACGGACGCGATCGCCTCAGTCCGGTCTGATCCCATGATCCATGTCGCTCCGGCACTGGCCAGGGCGAAGATGAAGATCACTGCCACGATCCGGCCCATGACCAGCCCGGCCCCGGTCAGCGTTGCGGTCCCGTCGGAGGCAACGTGACCGCCGTAGATAGTGAACGTGGCCTTGATAGCGTCTAGGAATCCGGTCAGCCCGGTTACCTGGTTGACCGGCAGGACGATCAGGATCAGCAGGATCGGGATCGCATAAGCGAGCACGGTCGCGGTACCCGACCAGAGCACCGAGAAGGGCACGTCCCGCTGGGGATTGGTCATTTCCTCGCTGGCCGCTGACGGAACTTCCATGCCGGCGTAGTTGAAGATCAGCACCGGCACCACGGCGATAAACAGCGCGTAGGTGGGGAGGAAGGCGTGACCGCCGAAGCCGTGGGCTCCGTGTTTCGCCGCGTAGGCGATGACCGTGGCGGCAAAGAGCACCAGCAGCACGCCGCGCGCCCAGGCACCGGCAGTAGGCACCCACTTGCCGTACTGCAGCGACACGATGGCCGCGCCGATGACGAACCAGATGAACACCAGCGCGTACACGTACTTCCAGTCACCGCCGTCGAACCCGAAGAACTCCTGAAGCGCGGCAAACGACACGATCGTGAGCGTCCCGCCGACCCAGATCGGGTTGGAGATCCAGTAGATGACCGAGTTAACGGCCGCCAGCGGGCGCCCGAACGCCAGCCGGGTCCACACGTACGGCCCGCCTTCTTGCGGGAACGCCGAGCCAAGCTCGGCGATCGACAGCGCGTACGGCAGCAGGAAGAAGATCCCGAGGAATATCAGCCAGGTGAATCCCTGCGCTCCGTTGGCGGCCACTGCGCCGACGGTGTCGAGCGTCACCACCGTGCAGATGAGGAAAAAGAACATGTCGAAGCGACCGAAGTGCCGCCGCAGCTTTCTCTTCTCCTGCACCGCGCTGGCGGTCGTCTCATAAACCAGCTCGTCAGCCGTTACCTCGGCCACGTCGTACCTCCACAGATTGGGGTGCGTCCAATCAAGGTGATATCCAATCAATCAGATCGAAGTGCCGCAACCCCCCGGCCGCAGCGATGATCTTTGGGTACGAGCCGGGATCGCGGCCGGTGCATCCACTCCACCGGATTGTACGGAGTTGTGCCAGCTCTGTGGCCTCTGTGCCTTGTAATCCCTGGCCGTGCTCTGCCGGGGTACGGAGATCGCTGGCTCCGCAGCGGGCATGCGGCCAGCCTTCCGGGGCCCTAGTCTCACCCCGTTACCTCGGCGCGCTCTCTCGCCGGATGTGGAACCACTGCGACTGCAATACGAACCGGGCGGCGAGCATCGTGATGACGCCGACGGCGACGATGCCGACCAGCGCCCACCTCTCCGACGCGGCCGCGCTCTGCACGGACTTGAACACGATCCACACCAGGAACCCGGCGGCCAGTATGGGGAGGATGCCGACGAGCACCGCATCCCAAGCATTGCTGAAGATGCGGCGCCGGTAGTAGGCCACGGCAGCCAGCCCGGTAAGTAGGTAGAAGCTGGCGTACAGGATGCCGCTGACGTCGATCAGCGCGGTGAAGGCGTTGGCGATCGAGCTGGAGAGCAGGTACACCCAGGTGATCGCGATGAGGATCCCGCCGACGGCGATGGTGGCGATCACCGGCGTGGCGAAGCGGCGGTTCACGTTGGACAGCACGGCCGGCAGCACCCGGTGGCTTGCGAACCCGTAGAGCATCCGGGCGACGATGACGATGGTGACGCCGGTGGACGCGATCACCGACAGCGCCAGGGCGAGCGCCATGATCTTGGCTGCCGAGCCGCCGCCGAGCGCATTGGCGATGTAGACGAGTGCCGAGGCCGAGTTGGCCTGCAGCTTGGCGGGTGACACCACACCTTGCAAGCCCAGCTGGGAGATGACGTAGATGATGGTGACCGAGCCGACGGCGATGACGGCGGCCAGCCCCGGGTTGGTGCGCCGGTGCTTTACCTCCTCGTTGACATAGACCGTCGCGTCCCATCCGGCGATCATGAAAACGGCAACGAGGAGTCCCCCGGCCAGGCTGCCGTGCCCGCCGATTCCGCTGAGGCTGAACCACCCTCTGGTGATCGGGAAGGTTCCCGAGTGGTGGTGAAGCACGGCCCACAGCCCCCAGAGCGAAAAGGTGATGAGGATGACGTACTCGACCACTCCCATGGCGACCTGGGAACGGGCGGTGAGGCGGATGCCGACGACCGCGATCACGGTTAGGATCACGATGACCGCGCTGCTGATGATGATGTTCGGCCATGTGGCCACGCTGTTGACGCCGGCGATGGCCAGGACCGATGGCGCGAGAACCACAACGCCGGAGGCTCCCGCGATGAAGGACGCGGCCATCATTAGCCAGCCGGTCATGAACCCGAGGTAGGGGTCGACTGATCGTCCGACCCACTCGAAGGAAGCGCTGCAGTTCGCCTGCCAGAGATTAAGCCTTCGGTAGGCGTTGGCGATGATGATCATCGGTACGCCGCACAGGAGGATGACCGCGACGCTTCCGTACGCTGACGCCGCGGCAAGCGGGGCAATCGACAGTCCCAGCGCCACTGTCGGCGCGGAGTTGCCCATGCCGATGATCACGTCCTGGGCGCGGCTGATCGCGTTGGGTTCCAGCCGACCTTCGCCGACGGGGGTCGCGACCGGGGCAGCGGTCACCGCTTGCTGCGTCATCTGTGCTCCTGTCGAGTCGGTCCGCCGGCCTGGCCGTCACCATGATCTGCGCCGTTACTGCGGTACCGCCCGCAGCCGCCGCCGCCCAGGACTGTTCGCGGACGGCAGGGGATAACGCCTAAGTAGCAGAGCCGTCGGTCCTCAATGATCATGAGGCAATCATCTGGTCGGCGTTCTCCCCGCACTTTCCCGGATCCTAGTCCGTGTTTCCGGCCACCGCCGGGAGTTCTCCCCAGTTCGCCAGCAGGATCCCGGGAGCACGATTCGCTTCCCGCTGGCGTTACTGGCATGAAGGGGAGGATTCCGACTGCCGGGGCGCCTGTGAAGCGAAGCATCAGCCCGCGGCCCCAGGACGGTGCGCGTTCGCAGGCTATGGACATCGGCGGCCGGCAGAAGGTGTGCGCAGAATGCTGTCGATTCCCCGCCACGTTCCTCAGGCCGTCGTGCGCGACCTGAACTAGCGGGTCTCCGCTTGGCAGCACCCGCGCCCCCGGCCGCGTGCGCCGAACTGACAGCACATGCTGTAGGAGCGGATCGAGATAGCGTCGATCGGGCTGAGCCGCGCGCAGCTGTGAGGCCTTGTGCTGAGGCTGTCCGCCGACGGTCACGAACAACCGGTGACCACCAACGCGAAGGAAGCATCGTGATCAGGACTGGTAAGGAGTACCGGGAGTCCCTGGCGGACGGCCGCGAGGTGTGGATCGACGGCGAGCGGGTGGAGGACGTCACCACGCATCCGGCGTTCAAGCCGATCGTTGACGTGCGGGCGCGGATCTATGACCTGGCGCACGAGTCCAGGGCCGCCGCGACCCTGACGTACGTCGACGAGGAGACCGGCGAGACCTGCGCGACCGCGGGCAAGCCGCCGATCGCCAAACAGGACTGGTACGCCAAGCACGCGGCCGTCGAGGCCGTCCTCGACGACGTGGGCGGCGTGGTCACCCGCGTCGGTGACGAGACCGTCGGCGAGATGTGGTCCCTTTACGACGGCCAGGACGTGCTCAACGAGATCGACCCGAGCTTTGCGTCGAACATCCGCAGCCACGTGCGCCGCGCTGCACTGCGTGACCCGTTCCACGTTTCGGCCAACACCGACCCCAAGGGAGACCGCAGCAGGCACCCGCGTGACCAGGACCCCGACGTGCTGCTTCACGTCGTCCGCGAGACCGACAACGGCATCGTGGTCCGCGGTGCGAAGTTCGAGACCGCTGCCGCCTACGCTAACCAGGCCTTCGTCAAGCCGACCATCGGCGACTGGGGCAACGACACTCTCTCGGAGTACGCCGTCGGGTTTATCGCCGACATGGGAGCGCCAGGCATCCGGCACATCTGCCGATCCGGCTTCGCCGGACGGATGCCGTCCGACGACTACCCGCTGAGCAATCGCTTCGACGAGGTCGACACCATGATCGTCTTCGACGACGTGGAGGTCCCCTGGGAGAACGTCCTCTTCTACCGGCACACCCGGGCCGCCTCTTTCATCCGGGCGACGCTGCACCGCTATAGCATGTACGCCTTCGTCCACCGGCACCTGCGCCTCGCCGACCTCATGCTCGGCCTCGCCTACGCCAACGCCCAGCAGACCGGGGTGAAGATGCACCAGGCCGTGCGGGAAAAGATCGCGCAGCTCGCGTGCTATCGCGAGAGCATCACCGCGCATCTCGCGGCGTCGATCGAGATGGCGCAGGCCAGCCCGGGCGGCTTGCTGATGCCCAACCAGGCCCTGCTCTACACCGGCCGGGTCCACGCCTGCTCGCAGTTGCCGGACATGATGCACCTCGTCCGCGACCTTTGCGGCTGCCAGATCAGCCTCGTGCCTAGTGCGGCGTCGTTCGCGGCGCCGGGACCGGGGCAGTGGCTGTCGAAATACTTCAGGGTGGGCGACATCGAGGCCGAGGACCGGCGCAAGATGCTTACCTACGCTCGCGACCTGCTCAACTCGGACTACGCCGGTCACCGGCTGGCGTTCCAGCTCTTCGCCCAGTCGCCGCCGTTCTCGCATCTGCTTGCCGTCTACAACAATTACGACTTCGGCCCGGCCGTGGAACGGATGGCGAAATCTGCCGGGCTCGAGGACCCGCTGCGCTTCCGCGACGAGGCCCTGGCGTGACCGGGCCGATCGTGGTCGGCGGGCATCGCCGGATCCGCCCCTTCAACACCGCGGACACCTACCCTGAACAGCGCCTGTCCAACGATCTATGCCAGGCGGTTGTGGCCGGCCACACCGTCTATCTGCGCGGGCAGGTGGCCCAGGACCTGGACAGCCGGGAGTCGGTCGCGATCGGAGATCCGGCCGGCCAGGCCCGCAAGGTCATGGACAACATCGAGCTTCTCCTCCGCGAGGCAGGCGCGCAACTGGATCACATCGTCACCTGTGATGTCTACCTGACCGACATCCGTCACCGCGAAGCGGTCTATCGCGTGCTCGGCGAGCGGATGGCAGGGGTGTATCCCTGCTTCACCGGCCTGGTCGTCCAGGCGCTCGCACGACCGGAATGGCTGGTGGAAGTGACCGCGGTCGCGGTAATGCCATGACGTTCTCGCTGGTGGGCCGCTGCGCTCGCACCGGGATGCTCGGCATGGTGGTGACATCGTCCAGTCCCGCCGTGGCCGCGCGGTGCGCCTGGGCGCGGGCCGGCGTGGGCGCGGTCTGCACCCAGAACGTCACCGACCCCTCGCTGGGGCCCTGGGTGCTCGACCTGATGGAGCGAGGACGCCCGGCCGCCGACGCGCTGGATGAGGTGGTGGCCGGCGCGGCGCATATCGAGTACCGCCAGCTCGCCGTCGTCGACGCACAGGGCAGGACAGCGTCGTACTCCGGAGCCCGCACGCTCGGCCGACACGCCAGCAGCGACGGAAAGGACTGCCTCGCCGCCGGCAACCTGCTGGCCGACAAGAAGGTCACCGTGGCCATGGTGCAAGCCTTCGGGCGCCGGCCCCGCGACCATCTCGCCGGCCGGCTTCTCGACGCTCTCCGGGCCGGCGAGGCGGCGGGCGGCGAGGCAGGACCGGTGCACTCGTGCGGGCTGCTGATCGTCGATCGGGTCAGCTGGCCGGTTACCGACCTGCGGGTCGATTGGTACCACGACCCGATCACCGAACTGGCGCGGTTGTGGGCAATCTGGCGCCCGCAGGAGGCCGATTACGTCCAGCGCGCCCTCGACCCCACGGCCGCGCCGAGCTACGGAGTCCCAGGGGACGAATAACACTGCGGAAGCGACGTCCCGTGAGCTTGCGGACGGCCGGGATACGGCACCGGCCCGGATCCGTGCCCGGGGTCCTAGCGGGGGCTGAGTTGCATGGCCATGGCGTGCTCGACCAGCGAGATCAGCGTGGACTTGGTCGACCGCCGCTCCCGCGCATCACACTGGATCACCGGCACATGCGAACTCACCGACAACGCCTCCGC
>Ga0335073_10007090_pt1 | contig 15718 bp, 7 predicted proteins | sample Lox_Sample_22_FD_207093 | JGI IMG/M metagenome (GOLD analysis project Ga0335073, IMG submission 207093) | Soil microbial communities from Loxahatchee National Wildlife Refuge, Florida, United States - Lox_Sample_2.2 | ecosystem: Environmental > Terrestrial > Soil > Wetlands | place: USA: Florida... | reverse complement strand
AATGATGACAGGGAAGCAGCCAAACGGTAGTAAAGCTAGAGCGGGGTTTGATGGAGCTTGTGTTGCTTTCTAAACAGATAATCGCTTCAGATGCTGTCCTGAGCGGCAATACGTGCGGTCATAGCGATGCTTGTATCGCAGGTCTGCGTAGCCATAGCATCCACGATGATGAATTCACAAATTGCCCAGGACGGAGAGAGCGTGCTGGAAGGGTAGCAGAGTCCAAAATGGATACGGCCGATGATGGACGGACATAGCCCTCGTGGTGAGGAGGATAAGGAGAGGTGGAGGATTCAAGTTTCGTGGTGGCAGTGTGGCTTGCCTTACCGCGGCCGGTGACTCGCTCCACTAGCAGGCTCCCGTTGCCCTCCTAATTCTTCAACTCAGCACATCTTGGCCGGTCTTTGCTCAGAATAGTAGCACCGCGGCGGATCACAATAATTCGCAAAATTTACGACGGTACATGCAAAAGGGAGGATGAGCAGCGGCGGATGGGCTCGGAAGAGATCTGCCATGCCCGTCACTACAGCGGTAGGTTGTTGTCCAAGAAAGTTTTCATTCATCGACTTTGCGAGCAGGTCGATTGCAATATTGATGATGCAAGCGATTACTGAGGGAATGAAGTTTCGCTAGAAGGCCTGCCAGGCAAGTGCACCGCCTATCTGGCCTCCAAGGTCCCGTCCGGACTTTTGCAGGGTGGCGATCAAACACATCACGTCGGCAGACGGAGTTTCGCTTGTTTCCTTTTTTTGTCAGCGGCTCCGCCAGGGGACCTGATGTGCGACTCGGCCCTCTGCTACGCCCTCGCTTTCTACTAATTTTCGGTCGGACGTTACGGTCAACGAGTCCAGCAATTCATATATCGAGCCTTTCCACCTCGCTTTGATTTCCGCTACCGTTTGCAATCGCAATTTCAATACCCTAAACACGGGCCGTTCAGATCAGCTACTATGAGGGCCATCGGACTTGGCCCAAAGGCGTCCTCACGGATCAGCTAACGGTTGCGGGGAAGCGAAAAACGAGCGGCGGGCGGCCAAAAGAGCCTTTCACTGGGCTGTAGCCACGAGAGTTGAGACTTGACGAGAGATACTTTGCCATGAGTCGACCTGCATAATCTCGGATGACGGAGGCCTGACTAAAACAGACTATACGCAGCACATACTCTGTGCTTTCCAAGTAATTCGAGGCTGGTAATGCCCTGTTCACCGTGCTCAGAACTCCGACAGAGCCTCAATTGCATTTAACTTTTTATCGGCAAATCAGATTTAAATATGCTGCGCTGCCGAGAGACACTCGTCCTCCTCTTCAGAAGAAGACTGGTAAATCGGCATTTGCAACACTCTGGATCGCATTCATATTTTGCTGGCACATGAATCGCTCTGCCCGCTCTCATTCGGAACGGATGTTCAAGGAAGAGTGGATCTCAACACCATCATCCTCACCAATGCAATGTGCGCCATCTACTTAGCCCACAGCGCATTTGTGGTTGGGTCCACCGGATGACATACGATACAACAGATCTGCGTCTGGCTGCGGACTTCAGAACTAGCTGTCTAGATGGGTTTAGGCGGCTGCAACGGTCAGGCACAGGATCTGCCGACGTGCCTGAGCCGAAAATTCCAGCCTGATGTGACGTTGTGAGCTGGACGTCCGGCTTCTGCTCCAATGTTCTGCTGCAATCCCTCATCCAGTCTCCACCTATCGCTTTCCCTGGCCTTTGGATGCTGACCATTTTCTCGTCATTTACTATAGCTTTCATACTATGACATCCCTCCACCGGACTTAGCCGGCTCTACAGTCAGTTCTCAGCCGAATGTTACTCGATTTTAAAACATCCTTTGTATAGGATCCCACCGCGTACTGCAGTAGCCGGCCACAATATCGACACTACCGCATACTCCCGAGATGCCGAGTCCGTCCTCGCGTAACTCCGTCCAGCGCTCTGGGACAGAAGTGAGCATAAGCCATACCCTAATGAAGCTCTGTAGTTTCGGTCCATCTGCGTCTTCACTTTATCATTCCCAGTCTCTGATTGTTTTATTTTTGCCTCTCACTCTTCTTATCTCGCTGTTTGTGCGCTCCTGTCTTCAGTGATATCGGACAGGAGCGGCGACCTTCGGAGAAACCCGACTTTCATGGTAGCGTCAAGCGATTCAATATTTGGCGTTTTGGCCAATGCAACCTCTCATGCACGGTCGGCGTCAATAAGCTCCGTGATGATCGTTTACTTTTGGTACGAGCCAGGCGCTCTTTGGGTTTCGGACATTGTGAATGAGCATGCATCTCTTTGCATCACGTCCATCTCGTGTGCGTTTCGGCGTGGGTCTACGCAGCATTCATTGCTAGTCCGGTGAGACGCCACAGCGATTAAGCTCCACTCACCCAACACATGAAGATATTGGGCAGTCTCCAAAGGCGAATCTCTGAGGTAGCAGAACTATGACCCGTCACATTCGCCTGAGCCATTGTAGTTTCATGCTATCTCGTCAACATAGCTCAAAGGAAGACCGTCATCCGGTTCTTCGCAGAGTCGCTATCTATTCCGCGAGTAACCAGCTAAACCAGCTGCTGCAATATCGGTGTTTCGAAGCAACACATTTGCCGTTACAACTGCTTGATGTGGGCCTTGTCGCAATAGGCCTCGTACGCTAGACGCATCGTGAAATTGTTCATACCATCTTGCAAGCCTTGGATCAATTTTCCGGTTCTCTTCACTATCTCTTGGTCTAGAGTTGGATCCGGCCCAACGGAACCGGAAGTTTGTCAGCTCGTTGCAGCGTCGGTGGGCGTCAGCCACGAACTATTCCTCTGGCTATCAAAGGTTCACGGCTTCGGAGTTGCAACTTGCGTACGAAGGTCGAGAGACAGTGATCGTACGATGGTGGTAAGATCAACAATATCGCGTATACTCGCTCCACCTGCATGTCTAAGTGTCCTCCACCATCACCGCTACCACTACTGGAGGAATTCTCTCAGGCTCGTGACTCCCCAATCCATAGCAAAGTACTTCACCACGGCATATGAAACGACTATTGTCGCAGTCAGTTGAAATACCGCAGTTCAGAAAGTACCATACTATCGTAATCATTTTCTGTTTCTCTCACTATATACACTCTTCAATGCTTTCTGCAGACGCCTTGCGCTTATTATTAACTTGAGATCGAGACCTACAGTACGACTTATAATAGTTATTCTAACTTATCTTATACTAACCCTTCTCATGGGAGTACATGAGAGAAGTTACGATGCTACGACGAGTACCACTTTCGTGTTCGACTATTTACGTCAGTCTACTGATCCGCAATCCTTGATCCTGCCTTGTATACTCCTTGCGTTCGGCACCTAAAGTTCTCAATTTCCACACATACCTTCAAGTCCGCTCGTAAGTTCTGAAGGAGAAGGAGGAGCGTCGTAAGCCACTGTGAGCTACGAATAACAATTCGAGTTTGAAGTCGAGATGAAGATACCTGGGACGGCTACGACGTCTCACACAAAGGTCATAGCTTGTGGTAGCCGCAATGGTGAACAAAGCATGTTGATAAGACAGTATGCACTGGACTAGACGATCGCTACTTTCCTTTCGGCAGCCTGAGGATATCATGGAACTGTTGCGACTCGACATTGAAAGATATGACGGTGATATCTGATCTCCAAACACATTGCTCCACTGTTATAACTACTGCAGCCGTACTTGTATCCACCAGCACGGCCTGAGTCTTTCACGGCGCTTTCAACCAGAAAAGGGAATTGGTCGTCAGCTCGCGGTTCCACCATATACGCCGCCGACATCGAAAACCATAAACCTGTCTCCAAGTGACCTCATCTCCAACGTCTTGAAACTTGACAAAGTTTTCTTCCCGGTATCTTAATCGACGATCGCATGTAGACCAAATCACCCCTATTCAACCGTCGCAATTGGGAATTACGAATTTCCAAAGGCGCGGACCCGGACATATTGATCATAGAGGAGGATCTGAGACACTTCTTCGGGTAGCCACATGCAACCCATTTTGCATGCTAGCTGTTCAAGCTCTCCTTTACGCGAAAACACTATCTATGTGCTCTTTTATCACGTTCGAGACCCTTCTGCCGTAACATCCGCGCGCCGTGTAGCGAGAGAGGCGTTTTGGAAGTCGAGATCTGAGGCACGTGGCGAGCGCTACCATAGCGAGTGCGCGATCACTTGGCTTTGAAATGCAGACGCCGCGGCGACTGGAATCTACAGGGGGGTCGAGTCGCTCCAATAGCGGGCCCCGCCCCCACCTACGCTCCACCGCCGACGGACTCCCCCCCTAGAAGCTCGACCGGCGCGCAAGAAGCTTCTCTAGTGATTCTGCAGCGCGCAAGCTTCATCGCCGCACAACGCAGCGATCGAAAACCGGCCACTCGCCACTCGCTAGGCGATGCTAGACGTCTTGAGTAGATTGAGGTTTTGTCGCGAACGGTGGACCGCAGATGCGGGCGTGCTGAGCGCACCAAGGGGTGCAAGTTGCAACGGAGCCACTGACTTGCATGCCCAGCAGGGCGGACGGAGCCACACGTTCGGAGACCAGCGGAAAAGGCTGCATACCCATGGCCGTTGGTCGGAAGAGCGCTTGATCGGCCAGAAATGCTCCGCGGTGCTGCAAAGTGCGGGTGAGCTTGCGCGACCGTCGCACATTCCTGCCTGGACGTCGACCTCGACGAAGCGCAGCTAACCGGCGTAGCGCAGCCGTTTTGGCGCGGCTCTATTAGCAGGGTCTGCCGTCGTTGGTGGGCTGTCGGAGCGTCCAATTCTCCATTTGCGTGGTCAGCCTCAGCGCAGGATCGACGACATGGAACCCTAGACCACATAGTCTCCGGCGCTATGGTTGAAGTAGCCAGGGATCACTGAAACGATAATGTCGACATCAAAATTGATTTATTTTCCGACTTGCTCGGCGATTCAAGGCTTTTTAGATTGTTTGACATCTGATAGCTTAAAGACCCTTGCGATTCTACCCCAGCCAAAGGCCGTTCACCATTTCAGCGATCTTGGAACGTCGCACGACGTGCTGAGGAAAAGACGTCGATTCTACTGGCTGCTCATAACTGCATCGACGCGCCCAATTGACAAAAAGCACATTCGCGTTCAGCTTCTTTCGAGACCACTTTCCCGGTAGGCGTACTAGCTTTCTGCCCGACTTGGTGGACTGGGTGTTGACTAGCTCAATGCAGTCGGACGCTCAGACCCATCGTGACCGCTTTGGGCGTCTAGGAAGCGAAGGAGGAACATTAGTGTGTAACCCTGGACGCTTGAGGAGAATGAAGCGAAGATGTTGTCGTCAATGGCAGCCACATGGCCCTGTTAATCCCGGACCTGACTCTCAGGGCGAGGCGGGCTGCAACAAGCCTTGACAGCCACCGAGATGACCCCCTTTCTTGGAGATCGCGACATTGAGTATGGTTGGACCGGTGTGGAATACGTTGATGGAGCTTGTCGAGAGACACCGCTTGCGCTCAGATCGAAACTAGTGATGCCGACCTTGTGGCGCCGCTCCAGCGCATCATTCTCTGGCGAAGCGACCAATTCATGCCTCCGAACATCTTCTTGGTTGGATTTCAGACAACACGACCGTCAAACGGTGAATCACGTCCCCCTTACATAGTTGGATATTGACGACGGTGCGCCAGAAGTCCCCTCAGAAGCCACATTTGACCTGCGAGTCATTTATGGTCGACAATCCCGGGAATCGCCATGTTCGCATAATACGCTCAGACAACTGTGCAGCGATCACGAGATCCATCTGAGAGGGACACAGAGTATTACGACGATCGACCCATGCCTACGGACCGGCTACTCGCTTTGCGATATTACACGGCGACAATATTCGGAATCCATCCACCGTGTCCATTGGCTGCCAGCGTACTGGATACGGGTATTCTCTTTAGATGCCTCGTAAACCCGGCGTATCCAGCGGAATGAGTCCCGTAGTCGTGCGTAATCAATAACGATATACGGAGCAAGTTTACTAAGATCAGAGAGGAATAATGTTGTATAACAACATATCGATTTATCTGTGAGACGCAATATCGGAAAGTGCTGATACCATCTTTACCCATGGCTCAGCGAAAGTGTAACTCAAGAAGAGCCGTCGTGAGCTATAGTACTATAGTACTGCACGACCAATCCGTACGATGGCGAACCAACCCGTCCGCTTGGGAGTTGAGCAGTCGTACGCGCTGTTGCTTCTTGTTACGCGACTTTGAAGAAAATCCCGAGCGCGTGCCAAAGGCAACTGGAGCCTTGTTACACAGAACTGCCGACCGCATTGTGACAACAGTCTCTCCATTAATGAATGATAGAGGTACAATAAAGAGGAGTGATACGATGTAGAGCAACGTTAGAGCTCGCAGTTTCTTGAGCCGAGACAACATGGTCGGCACTTTCAAGACCGAATAGTTACATATGTTAATCGTTTGCAGCGTGCATAAATAGTACGTCGTAAGGGGAAGGACGATGCAACCGAGAGCCTTGCTGCTATGAAGCTAGAATTAGACGGAGTACTTCGATATATACTTTGAATGCGATTGCTCGATGCGAACATTTGGAATGAAAGATTTGACATTCGTACGTTACGTATATGCATGCTGCAATGTATCTTCGGTGTGGTATCGCGAAGCTCCTTGTTACTAGCGAATGTTTTATCGACGTTTGAGATGCAAGTACAAAGAAATGCCAAGATGGCAGTCCAAGTTCTAGTGCTCGAGCGAGTTCGTGTTGGTTGCATCGGTTAGCAGGCCGGGTCCCATTGGCGAAGTGTTGAATCGGCGAGCAACGGCGTTCCTTCACGGCTTGCCGGTAGTCCGGAAGCGTAACTTTGCCTTCCTTATCATCGTATGACCTGCAACGGCGCCGTACGCTGCGTCCAATAGGTTCAATCAAAGACCTTGGGCGGATGCCGGTGAAGCCAAGCTGAAGCTGGGAGCTTCTCGGTCGATGTTGCAGGCCATTAGGATTCTCAGAGAATGTGGGCCCCGTGACGCCCCACAGATCACGCAAGGGAGGGAGAGATATTTTTGTTGTGAGTTGTCTCGTGGGGAATGCACTGCCTCCAGGATAAGGCAACAGAAGTACGGGCCGGAAATAGCGTATCGCATGATAGGCGAGAGGAGAAAGATAGGAAGAACGAATCACATCGGTGTGCTTCGATTCTTGTTGAGTTTCAGCCTGGTTTCTGGAAGGTCTGTAGGCGGCCAGATTTCTTTCGTCGAGTCAAGAGCCGACCGCGCATCAAGGGTTTTATTGAAGAGGGGAGCATCCGGGAAAAGCGAAGAACGAACTTGTGGATCGGGCGCCACAAGCGGCGGGAGGACTAGGAAGATCCCGACAACATGAAAGGCCATATCAAATATTCGAATCGTGTTCCGTTATTTTTGGATTTCGAGATCTCATGATGCCAATGCGAAGAAAAACACAGGCGTCCCTCCAGCCCTATCGAACCCCGGCGAAGGACACCGGCAGTGTACGTGTAGATGGCATGTTCGCGCTCGCCGTCGAAACACGCGCCATGTTGGGCAGGTATTTCTTCGAGGTGAGAATGCTGAGCCGCAGAGTCGGTGATTCAGACCCCACCAAGTCAGAATCAGCCCTAGAAAACGGGTCCTTGGATGCATATAGGAAGAGCTGGAGGCCCTAGCGAAGGCGTGTTCTGTAAGCATTCTTCGATGATGACTATTCATTGGAATTGTAACAATGCCGTATTGGTTGCAGTAATATTACCAGCTGCTCGGTTCAACACGCTTACTTGCTTGTGAAAATCTTCGGCGACTGGAAAGCCCGACTTTGTCATGTGTTAAGCGAGAAGAATATCGTAACAGAGCTGTTTCTCCAACGCCAGATTGCTCCACACCATTTACTAAATCTCTCAGCGGGTGGAGACATCCGTTGACTCTGGCTTTGAGACTATTCTACTTGTTGAGCGAAACGCTCAAGGAAGCAGAGGTGGAGTGATGATGAGACGCAGCGGTGGCGTTTGTGGATGTAGACGGGGGAAAGAGGGATGCTGGAGCGACTGCAGGTTGGCCAGCCCGCCAATACACCGCACCTCTGGCGCTACGCCGTAGATCCAACCTTGTGAGTTGGCGCCCGGAGAATTGAAGAGCACAAAAGCTACGCGAAGCCGGCGCTCATCAGTGCTTGCGCTATAGCGAACGGTATAGCGGCCGCCAAATCGTCCAGTCGAGGATGTGAGTGCTTTGAATCAGATCACTCGATTCACGCCATCTCCACTTTCTTCAGCCCCCTCCTTCCGGAAAGGTTTAAAAAGTTGTTGAGAGCAAAGCGCATTTGCTGGAGATCAGCGTGCTTGAAAAGTGGAAGACTGCTTGGGGTGGGGAACCGCGACGGGATTTTGGGCGGAGCTCTGCCGAGAGGCTAGAAGGTGATCTTCAAGTCGCATGCAGACGATGCAGATAAAGCGCCCGAATGACTACTGACATCCACAATACCAGCCACAGCTGAGTGAAGGCCAAGGAACACGCTGCTGTGTTGGTCTGAGCCGTTGAGGTGAGAATGGACCTTTCGGACATTTGAAAAGCTACCACGATGCTTGAACGGAGAGGTATCTTGCATCATTTTACGCAAACTGCTGCCACCATCGACTTGGAATCCTCCCGGCGGGCGGCATGATCTTGCGGCATTAGACAGCCGTTGGCGGTCGATTGGGCAGAGAGAGTGTACGGTCCCTGAAGGTGAAGAGCCTACCGCTTCCCAGTAAATACGCATGCATTCGTTATCACCTGCCAGGAGCAGTGCGAGTGCAGCGTCTTGCAGCTGCGCGGTGAGCGATGAGGCGGCGAGAGTTGCCAGCTGGCTGCTGGAGATCAAGCAAGGGTGCGGTGGGTTCTCGCACCCCTTCAAAGGCTTGTTCGTCAGCGCGATGTCACGGCAATATTGTCAAGCGCGATGGATCACAGATGAATGACGAGAGCAGACATACAAGGCACTAGGAAGGATCCTAAAGTTTAAACAAACGGGCCGAAACAGCTTCTCTGTGGATTCTTCAATGGTTAAGGTACGATAGCCATTCGGTCCGCTTGGTGCCGTAGTCCCTTTCTCCTAAGGTCTGAAGACCACACTCCAAAACAGGAATGTCGACCTGTCACAACGGTTAGAGAAAAGATCAACACGGCGGAGAGCCTCCTTTCTCCCGTTCGCATAGTGAAACTACGATTTACACATGTTGGAAGCATTGACGGTTCCAAGCTTTAGACGCAGCAGAGGTCGCCGAGGTGGGATTGTCTCATGTGGGTAGCACTCTCAAGATGGGCCCATCTCAGATACGCCCGAGTGATTGTCGGCGGCTGTCAGTCACGAATTGAAGCGAGATTTGCACCGGGTTGGATGATGGCGACCCAGAGTTCGGATGGCAAGGAGAGAGAAAAGGGAGGCGCGAGGGTACACGCCGACAAAGGTGAAGATCCACGCCCGAATCGGCCACTGAAGCTCCGGCCAAGTCTACTCAAACGGCTACGAGGTACATCGTCGAGCGGCGATCAATGTCACAAAATAGAAGGCAATGAGAGGGCGGGAAGCGATTGCCATCAATGTCAAATCTCCACCAAACTGTCGGGTTTTGGTTCTTCATGGTTGATGCTCCATAGTGGGATTCTCAGCTTGCGAATGTCGTCGGCCTACAGGCGAAGGTTGGTACTCAGTTGAGATCTGCGACCCGTCTTGCCGATCCACCGTGGAGGTTGACATTCGGTGTACCCCACAGGCGGAAGAGGACAATCGCAATGCATTGGAGAGGCCCACGTCAGCAGGAATCGAGTGTTGCGGCCCACAAGGTAATGGACAGGAGCTTTCGACCGTCGATTTATTCCGTCATGATAATATTCCGAGAGATGGCCAAAGCGGTAAGCAAGTCAGAAATACAGCGTAGGGTAGCTCATCCCTCCAGAAGGCGCAGGGCTGCAGCCTCGAGCCTGTCATAGTAACGATTCATAGGTTTCAGTTTCTTTGCGAAGACCAAGATAAACAGTGGATCATATCGTACCCCCGTGCCGTAAATAAAATCGTAACGGGCTGCTAGCGGTAGTAGCTGGCTAGTGGCCGGCGCCACGCTTGCATGGCCATCGGGATCTGAAGGTTCCTGGCGAGTAGAATGCTGATATCATCAATGTGTCCCGCGCGCGGTGAACTTCTCCAGAGGCGTTCCTCCAGTCAATGCTGGCTGAACGACGCAGAGACGTGGTGGGTGCGTTCAGGGGCCACGCAGGCTCTACTCTTCATGTTTAACAGGACACGGCGTCGAGCGCGCAACAGATAAGGCCTTTTTCGATCGGGTGCACCGAGCAAGATCAGGCCAGGCCCGTCCTCAGTTTCCTCCGACACGCGGTGTGGCCGGCCGGAGCACGAGTCTGGAGCAATATGGGCTCTGCTGCAGGGCCTGGCACGTCAGACGTGTCTGTGTGGCCTGGTTTCACGAGGGAACCCAGGCTCCGTGGAAGTGGTACTGACAATACGGTGTCGATATTCATACGGGTAAGGGTATTCAGGTCAGGACTCGAAATTGGTTTTTGCGCCGGGGCTTCCAGCCTTCCACATAGCACACCTCACAGCCTAGAATGACTGTTCCTGACGGACGCCGTGGGGCACCTTGATCGCCTTCTTCCTGCTTAATTCAAAGGTTTCGTCGGCGGGGACGATAGGGCTCGGCAGTGTCGACGACGAGGCAGCTCCAAAACCCCCCGGTCGCACAGCCCTTGTTTGGACGGGGGGGCTGCGGCTTTGCGGGTCGCCCAAAGTGGGCTTGGATTGCTTGGGTGTTTAGGAGCTTGGGTGCTGCCGTGGCTTTTCTGCGCTTGCTTTTGCGTCAGGCAGGGACCCCTCATGCTCTCTGATGCCCACCATTCCATTGCATCCCCATCCTCATCATCATCTCGCCCCTGTTTGTCGCCCGCCCGGCCTTCATAGGCTGCCCACCGTGCCGGATCCACACACGGACGGTCTTAATTTGGAAGTGCTGCAGAAAAGTGCATCTCCCACACATGAACCTGACCCCGAACCCGAAGATGAGATCGACTGCGGTACTGCGGTCTGTGCTGGTATTCCCACCTCGCCCAAGTCGATCCGATACTCAGAGCAGTCTGGTCGGCTTTCTGTGTGCGGTAAAGGCTCCTGTGCTAGCTATCCCGGCATGGCTGCTCGACTCTTCCGATCCATACCTTTCCCTTCCCAAAACTCTCTCCAGCCGATTAAGTTGCCTCTCTTCGTGTCTTGTGCTGTCTTGTCTGTCTCTCTCTGCGCGTAGCTCGCGCTTGCCATCATCCGTGCCATCCCGTCCCCCGTAAAGCTTCCACTTCCGTCCATCGTTCGTGCCGCTCTGCGTCTCCCGTCTCAGCAGCCTTTCCCTCCATCCGTCCCTCTTTGGGTACATATCTTCTCAATTATGCAGCTACGCTGAACTTCCATTTCAAAACCCCGGCAACCGCCTTATTAGTCTCACAGTCGAGCCTCCTCCTCCCTCTTGCAATCCTCTCTCTCTCTCTAGCCCGCTTTCTTCTTACCATTAATTCTCCCATCGTTTGCTGTGTTGGCCGAGTGGAGGACTAAGCCCCAGCCTGCTGCCGCCTTACGAGCGCAGCACAAGCACAGCTCTGGCTCTCGTTTCATCTTCATCGAGTCGCCTGCTCTTTATGTCCCGAGAATAGAACCATTCACTCTCCAATCCCATTTAGTTTTAATTACTCCCCTCTACCTTCTTCGACAAAGCAGCTGAACATTCGCTTTTTTCCAACCCACTACGTCCCGCTTCTGGTAGCGAGTAATATCATCCAACATGGTCTTCTGCACGTATTGCGGCCAGTCCTTCACTCGGGATGAACATCTCGAGCGGCACATTCTCACTCGTATGTCGTTCGGAAGCTCACTTCGCCTCATCGTCACTCACCTTCTGCTGCAGATACTAATGTAAAGCCGTTTAAATGTTTCACCTGTCATATGTCGTTCGCTCGACGGTATGTAAATTCGATTTCGTCATGGCAGATCGATTAGAATAGGCTAACACTCGTTATCAGTGATCTTTTGCAGCGTCACTACACTGTTCATGGCCGAGACCAAAACAACCAGGAGGGCTTACCTCCAAACCACGGCATCATCCCAAAATCTGCTGGTAGAACACCCATCGCTTGCAGCAACTGCGCCAAAACGAAAACCAAGTGCGACAAAAAGTTTCCGTGCAGCCGATGTGCCGGCAGGAACCTCAAATGCACTCTCAGACCAACTCGAAGAGCCTCGAAGAACGCCAATCGGCTTATCGTGGGTGTAGACGGCACAACCGCCGCTGCATCGTCCGAAAGCAATTCCTCCGCGACTCCAGAAGGCTCCAAAGGCAGCTCACCTGTACCGCAGCAAAAGTCTCTGCCTGATAGCAACACGCCACCCGCATCGCTGCCGGCGTCTCAACCTCCGAGCATTCACGGGAGTCCTGAAATGAGCCGTCCAGTTGTCGACGGCCCACCCGCCTTCTTTGACCAGAGCCCGACGGCAGCTTCAGCTCCCATTCCCATCGTTCCGGCCGTTTTCTCTCCTATCACTACTCCCGTTACAATTCCAACCAATGCTTTCGTTGGCGGCACACCAAGCTCGGGCTTCGAAGAGTTCATTGGATACAAGAGAGACGGATCTGATAACGGAGCGAGTCCGCCATTCCTCATGGACTACGGCCACCTACAGTTCGCACAGGCACCATCTCAGTTTGATGCTATGCCGCGACCGGACATGTTGATGCCTTCTGCAATGCCAGCAGATCTGGGAATTATGGTGAGCCTTCCGACAGACGCGGACCCGTCAATGTTCGCCATTCCAGAGCTAGCTCAGGCACTTCCTCCCGTCACCACTCCGCCCATGTCAACTCCGCTTTCTGATCTCGACATGAGCCGACCTATGTTCTACCCGGGCACGAGAAATTCGTCGTTCAGTGATCCTAGCTCTTTCGAAATTCCAGCCATCATCGCCGCTCAGGACGGATGGAATTGCTTTCGTTCCGGTCCCACCATTCCATCGACCTCTTGCCCAAAGACGGCTCGCCTCAACCTTGAACGTCTGGAACAGAGCCTGAAGAACCACGAAGGCTGGAGTAGTTGGAGACCAGCCTGGGAGGACACCGACACGTCAAACGACAATCTGAAAGTCGCTGCCATCCACGAAGCCTCCCGTGACAAGCTCCTCGCCATCACTCAAACCTTCCTGCACAAAGCTCTCGAGATTCACAAGGAAGGAAGCCTCGCGACTCCACCTGGCGGCGCATCACCAATGCCAAATGGATCGAATTTCATTCTTCTACCGCCATCCCGCGTGTTGGAGTACTTCCTACGCGCGTACGGTAACAGTTTTGAACGGTTCTTTCCTATGACATCACGTGGCCTGCTTGATGCCAATGAGCAGCTTCTCCACGCCTATAACGACAAGGCTTCAAGCCTGTTGGTTCTGATGATGATTGCCCAAGGTGCCATGTCGATTCCGTCCATGGACGCGCGATGGCTCAACGGCGGTCTGACTGAAGCCTGCCGCATCTCGCTGTTTGACCTCATCGAGAAGAACATCTCGATGGCGTCCGACCGTACTGTGCTTCACGCAGCGCTGCTGTTCATCACATCCGCAGCGTGGAGCGGCGACAAGTGGCAGATGGATATCGCCATGGGCCAGCGTGGTATGTACTTTGCAATGCTCCGACATTCGGGCGTTCTTGAGCCCACACAAACGATGATTCCGCCCGCGCATTCTCGGGCGATTCCTGACGCTCTTTGGAGCGACTGGTTGCAGCATGAGCGCCAGAGCAGGTGAGTGAAATCACAACCAGAGTTCAATCACGTGGTTCAATCACGTGATTTCTGAAGCATTTGCTAACCAAGTCCAAAAGGTTGATATATTCTGGATTGATGGTAGATCAGGATCTTTCGCTTTTCCGTGACACGGCGCCTCTCTTTTCCGTCACTGAATTTGGCGCTCCAATGCCAGACGCCGACCGCCTGTGGCAAGCCAAGAACGCTCAGGAATGGTCTGCCTTGTTCGACGAAGTCCATCAGTTCTCTGGCGGCTACTCGGCGCTTGGTTCTGGAGCGCGTCCCAAGCCCCTGCGTGATCTCTTCCGCCACTTCTTGGATGACGAGATCATCGCTCAGGACATCCAACTCACCCCTTTGCATCTTCGCCTCTTGCTTCATCCCCTGCAGTGCCTCGTGCATCAGTGCTGCCAGCTCTTGAGCTGCTTCTCTGACGTGACGGGTGCGCGGCAGCGGACGCGGGCGGTGACGGCGGCATCGACGAGAGGCCAGCTTGAGGAAGTTCAAGGTTTGTTGCGACGTTGGTACGGCCTAGCAGATAGGTACATGAAGGGTAGCGCAATGTGTCCTCTGATGCAAGGCAACCTGGTGCTTTTCCATTTGATCAGCTTGAACGCGGTGACGCACTTCCCCGAGGTGGAGCGGCTGGCGCGCAAGGAAGGCTTCGACGGCAGCTACGCCCAGCTCGCCTGGCTGCACAAGCGCGCCATCGCCGACGTCGAGGAGGCCGTTTTCCACTGCGGCCAGGTCCTGCGCTGGATTCGCTCCATGCCCAAGGATACCCGCCCGCCGTGGTGGGCCGGCGCCGTCTACCGCGTCGCTCTCGTCCTGTGGGTCGACAGCCTTACGCACAACGACGCCATGGGGCCAGCAGCGACGGCGACGGTGCCGACAACGGGCCTGTTTCCAGTGCCCGGTCCGTCATTTGCAGTCGACGCTCTCCCGCCCGAGCACCCGCTCATCACGAGGTACCTCCAGAAGCGCGAGGGCGTGCCGACTCTGACCAAGCGCGATGGCTCCCAGATTCCTCTGGATCACCCCTTCACGGTGCTTTCACACTGCGTCGACGTCATCGACGAGGGTGTGGCCACGCGCTTTACCGACGGCATCCGCAACAAGCTCGAGCGGTTGGCGAGAGGTGGCTAGACGGCGACGACGACGACAATGTTCTTCTGGATATCCGATGGAGAGCGATGTACCATGTCAAAATCATACCTTCTGTTGTTCCGAGCGAAATCCACTCGATGATTTGTCACTGCTTCATTATTTGAGATCTATCGGCGTTTAATCAGTGGGCCCTTTGCCCTTCATTCGGCAACAGGGCATGGTGGAGTTTGTTTTACCTTTCAGAGGAGCCGACGACGACGATGTGCCTTTGGCACGGAACGGTCTTTCGTTCGTATTGATTACTTTGAGATACACCTTCCCTTTCTCTTTCTGCATTTGATGTATCATTCGGTCCTTCGATCAGGTCTTGGCGTTCGGTCCTTGCTCGGGTAGCAACGATGAGCCTTAGACACGCAGAGTATGCGAGTCGACGACGAGAGAAAAAGATGATGAAGGAGGATAATTAGAACACGACAAAATGAACTTGTGGCCGGTTATCAACAGGGCCATTTGACTGTTGGAGGGGTTCATGTGATCAGGTGTCATCCTGATTGGCCGAGGTAGATGGCCACACTTTCTTTCCTCTGGCGTTCTAGGTCTTTTGATGTTCGCTTTCTTTGACGCTTTCGGGCAAGTCACGAATCACGGCCTTCAAGCGTGTTGATGTCGGTGTTTGTCTCCGTAATGTTTTCTGATAATCTGGATAAGGGACCGCTCAAAGGAGAGAAGGGCCTTTGCTTATGTCGAAATAGAAGTAATTCTTTTGAAAAAGTCCTTGTTTCTTAGGTTCTTTTCATGTTTC
>Ga0335073_10007089_pt1 | contig 15718 bp, 14 predicted proteins | sample Lox_Sample_22_FD_207093 | JGI IMG/M metagenome (GOLD analysis project Ga0335073, IMG submission 207093) | Soil microbial communities from Loxahatchee National Wildlife Refuge, Florida, United States - Lox_Sample_2.2 | ecosystem: Environmental > Terrestrial > Soil > Wetlands | place: USA... | reverse complement strand
AGGAAGCAAAGACAATTCTGGAGGGTGAGAAAATCTGAAGCCGAATATTGAAAGTATATTGGATGGCGATGACTCGTTCGGGTAAGATATCCCTCTCGCATATTCCATGTACCGTATTCTATATATGTGTTGTATTCCTACAAAATTGGGATATCTCTTCATGAACTGAAGACGCCTGGGAATGATTCATCCAGGGCATTGAAAGTAAAGTGCCAGCTGAAGCCGGCTGACCATCCCGAAGGTACTGAGTGCAATAAAGCCCTTACACAGAAGAGCGTTGCATTCTCTGAAGTACCCGTTTCAGAACTGATTTTGCTCTTTGATTTCTATCAAACGAGCTGCGAGACCGGACCATAAGTCTACAGTCTAACACGTCAGTCCCTTTTCCCGGTATTGAAAGTGTATCCATTGCCAGCAACGCCATAACCGTATCCAGAATACTTTGGCAATCCTTCTTGCCTACTCGATCCCCCTATCCTCTCTCGGCCGTGAAATCTCAGGCGCCTCGGCAAATCCACACCTCGGAAGTACACCACGCAAATGGCAGCGCTGACAAGCGCCGAAAATGCACAGTACGAGAGTGTACTCCAAAAATTGTGGTGTCCTGAGGATGTGGACAACGGAAGAGCGATCCCGGAATACCATCGAGGGTATAGCTGAAGAGTAAGATTATCGCCAATAACAACTCTTGTCTGTTGGATTGTGGGATATGTAGAATATGCCGCAGCAGAGATGACATCGCCGGTTCGAGGGCCAGTGCCACCAGCGCTAAAGCCTCCTCCCTTTGAGGGCTTGGGTTCAACGTGGATGGCCATATTTAGCTTGTTTGCTACGTGAAGATGACTGAGTTGGAGCGTTCCACTCAGAGCAAAAATGAGAGGCGTGTACGATGTGCTCTGGCTTCCGAGAGCGCCTGCTTTATCTTCTCCGCTAATGCTTGCCGCTGTCAAGCCAGTAGTCGGAAAGGACGGGACGCGGCACGTAAGCGGCGCATCGTTATGTATGTAGAACTCGAGGAGGTGGAAGAGCGAGTCCTCCAGGGTAATGGTACAGTTCTGCAGCGCATTGGAGCCGTAGTGAAGGGAGAGAGGCTTGTCCGTCTCGGCGCAAACGGGGAATGATATATACTGAAGGCTACCGGAAGAATCTATGATATGCTCGCCGGTCTCTCTGTTCTCAATTAGCAAGCCGTTCCACGAGAGCTTGGCTATCTGCTCATTGGCAGAGAGTATATAGCGCGCGTACATGCTGCGATTCAAGCAAGTAACAGGAACCGTGTCGCCAGCCTTGTAGGAGCTTCGCGCTTCCACTACTCCTGAGACTGCGACTGAGATCGAAACAAAGAGCAGCAACAAAAAGATCGACGCCCAGGGCGCAGTTGAAGACGCCATCGCGATCGCAAAGGGAGTGGATGAAGAAGAAAAAATTAAGTCTCGAGTGACTCAAGCAAGTATTGACGGCATTATTGGCGGAAAAGCGCGGCCCGCAATGGCGCTGTTGAAGGATTGGTGATAATTGACAGACCGTGGTGATGAGTAGGAAGTTGCCAACTGTGTCCAAGCGGACTGCTCGCGTACTTCGTAAGAATTGGGCTGAGCGTACAGGTCAGATTCAAAACTTTATATACAATACTAAACTCTGAAGTCAATATGGTTCTAAAACGCCTTTAAATTTGATCCATCTAAAAGCCCAATTGACGAATATTTCTACAATTTTGAATTGGCGTGCCAATCCGTCATACGATTTGCATGCAGATAAACAACATGATCGCTGCCGTCCACCACACTTCTCTCCTTTGAGAATGAGTACGTACTCCTGCCGACTGCTTAGGTGCACTTCCACTACTACCAGACGTCGAATTTCCCGATCCCTGCTCAGTCGTTCCATTCCCGTTCTGTAACGTCGTCTTTGCCAACACCAAATTGCCTAGAACGGCTTCCAATGCAGAATAATCAGACCCAAGATCCGTCCCATTGTTCGTTGACCCTGTCCAAACAAATCCACAAGTTCCATTGGGGTCCGCACATCCTGACGCTGCTGCTGCCTCGCCAGTGCTCTGTAACAACGGTAAAATCGTTGACTCTGTGAAAGGTGCCACTACCATTGTGCGAGCCATGTCCCGAGCGAGTATGCCTTTGTAGAATTTGTTATCCGTGTCGCATGTGTCAGCACCTTCACAAGCAGTTTCAATCATAATGTTTTTGCCGAAGAACGTAGCCTGGATATTAGATAGCAGTGTTGTAACGCGGTCATGCCATGTCCCATTGCCATTCGTGACATTGTACATCACAGCGCTACCGTACAATAGTACGCCGGAATTCAAACTCCATTGGAGCTCGTTAACTTGTGAGCAGTTTTGTGTTGTGTAAGCGCCATCGTATACTACCCCTTGCGCTGTCATGAAGCCGACATTCTGCAACCACTCAAAAGTCTTCTCAGCCCAATTCGAATACGTACTGTTTCCGGTGAAGTGAGCAAGCCGCGCAGCTAGTTGAAGAAAGTTTCCGTTGGCAATAGCATTTTTGTAATCGTAACCATTGTTGAAGGGTTGGATTTGCCATCGTAAGCCACCAGAGCACGTACTAGTATCCCAGCGAGCAACCTGGGTATCGAAGACGTTTGTAGCTAGTAGAGACCAGGAAGGTGTTGAAGAAGACTGTGAAAAGTTCCGCTCTGCAGCAGTGAGAGCAGCAAGTGCCCAAATAGACTGATCATCATTTCCCTGCAAAGGGGAGTGGTTAGTCGATGTTCGCTGGTTGCAGAAACAAAAGAATCATGCATGCTCGTAACAAACACGATCCAATGCGAACAGAACAGCTGACATGAACGTCTAGAACTTAGTTGAAGCATTAAATAAACGAAGACGTGGACAGCTTTATGGGAGCTGGATTGAGAGAGGATAAAGCGAAGCACCTAAAGTTGAAGCACCTACCTCATCTGCTGTCTGATTGACTGGCTGATAATTATTGTTGTCTCCTACTTGAGATTGCAGTGCGTTTGCAACTACATCATTGTAGGATGCATCTCCCGTCAGAAACCAGTAATCAACCATCGCATCCCATACGATTCCACCTGACCACCAGCCGTAAGGATCGGGGAAAAGTCCTGTGACTCCAGAGTATTGATTCATGATACCCTTTGCAATGGTAGTAGCAGCACTTTTGACAGAGTCTAACGAGGTCAGTCAAGTCGTTAAGAACTACATCTCTGGCGTTAGCAGACCTGAGTTGGTTGGGTCGATGGTAAGAGCATTGGCAGCTGCCGTGGCTGTCAAAAGCCAACAAATGTAATTAAAAGATTGCATGTTTAAACATTAGAATGCGAAAAATTTATAAAGGCTTTGAATAAAGCAGCATAAGTTATCCTTTATAGCATGTTGTCACTGAAAAGGTGAGAGAAAGTAGTAGAGTAGTAAGCCGGGTTTCGGAACCCCCTGACAGGGTAGAGTAACAAACACGACGCTCTACTATTCCGGGAATAATAGGCTTTGAAGCTCTCAAGTCTATCGCCACCGTAGGCTCGTGACAGGTAGTCATGGTTCCAAATTCGTAAGAAGTCCAGTGTTGGGTGAGGGAGAGCTGTAGGCGACTGAATGAGCTCGTAGGTTTGACAGGTCGTGATGACTTGAGGCAAGAGATGCACGTTCGCGTGATGAGCCATAGAAAACTGCACTTTATTGAAATGCAACGTTGCCTCATATATTATTTGCCTCATGTCTAATATCACATATGCTTCAAAACAACTTTAAATAACTACGAATCTAATCTGAAACCTGAACGGCTCCTACGGATCTTCATCGCCTTGTTTTTGCGCTCCGCGTACGCCCTCTGCTCCTTAAAACATTATCGCTGCCCAAGATTGTATAAATCGGACTCGCAGCAGGGCTTTCTTTGACCCAACATCGAGAACAGACTCCATACACCTACCATTCCGCTCTTTCCGGATGGCGAGAACCCAAAAGTGAGCAATGCAGATCGCAAATCTGACGAATCTATAGAGTAATGCGCAGACTTAAGAAACCGCATGGTACACAGTAAATTCAAGACATTGAAACCTTGCACCCATTCGTTACAGGAGAGTCCAAATTTGCAAGGTACCATCCACAGATCCGGACACAATTGATTTGCAATCCGGAGAAAATGTAATCGTGGTGAAGTTTGCTGTTCCTAGAATCGGTTTCTCCATTGATTCTCCTGACGGAAACTTCCATAGCTCGATCAATTTTCCTTTCGCAGTTGCGAGCGTCTTCTCGTCACTTGAAAGAGCGATGAGATTGATGCCCTCTTGATCCTTAAGGATTGCTTGGCGTGTTTTCCCATAAACACTCAAGAAATGAAGTGATCCGTCTTTGCAGTATACAAATAAAATCGAATTCATCGCTGAGAAGGTCATGAAGTCCACTTCAGATTCAAAGGGTTGCGTCCATTCGTTACCCAATATGCCCCGGGTGAATACAGATCTTCCAAGTTTTAATTCCACAGTCCCTTCGTTACTTATGATTGTGATCGTTGAGTTTACAGTACCTACCTGAGTCACTAAGTGGCATTCGCGGTGATTTATTACCAGTGGTCCAAGTTCCCCACTTTGTCGAATTGACATAGCCTAGACCGCACCAAAATATTTCTGAACCACCGCATATAAAGGCAACGTGAAGGATGCGATCTAGAATGCTAAGGCAGTTATTTAAGGTTTGGGAGTGACGGTGATTGGCTGGTTGCAGCTTCGTACCAGTAATACGAGTTGCTGACATTTTGCTGCCTTGTGACAATGATATGAAACTTTTCTTTGGCTACGGTAGCGGCGTAAACAGACTCGGAAAGTTTAATTTCTGAGACTAGATTCCAGGTCTCGGTGTTGAAAAGACGGATGATGCTTTGAGTACCATCATTAGAGTAAGAGAGGAGCTGGCCCAGGCTCGTAGCTGTCACCGCAGCGATCCTTGCTGGAAAGTTACTGATAGTCCGCAAGTGGTATCCCGTAGCACTTATCTGGAGACTCCGGGGTAACATCGAGTTCCACAGGGCCCAGTCCAGGTCGCCACTCACACAAATGTCTCGAATGAGAGTCATTGAGGATTGAGTAACCGAGTCGTCAGGTCCGAGATGCTTCCTGCGCGCCCTGATTGAGGACATACACAAAGACTTCGCATCCAAAATATCTTTACATACACCATTTTCAAACATAGAAGATGCTAGGAAATGGGCGGCGGATGCTCGGATTCGAGTCAGCGGACTCATAAACGCCTCTGAATAGTATGGACGCGTCGTCCTGTAACGAGGTTTTCATCATAGTTCTGGCAAGCAAGAATTGGATATCCGTCCGATTCCATCGATCAGGTCTGATTCGAAGTCCTTCAAGATCAAGTAACACACCCTTTAGATGAGGGACCGCGGCCTCATTTTTGCCTTCTACAAGCAGTGATTGGACCAGATTCCAGCGACGTTGCGCAAGTTCGACCTCTATATCATCATCTTGTTGATCCACCATCGTGCTAGGTGGCGGCGTGAAAAGCAGTTCTGATTCAGTTGGTGCATGTTCCAGAGATATCTGATCCTCGAAGCCTTTGAAACTCCTAGCCTTTCGTGAGCTATGAGTGGACTAGCTTCCCATTTCGCTTATCCAAGATTGTATAGTCTCTTTCTTATTAGAACTGATTGGAGTTCCAATAACAGAAAGTGAAGAGTCCATGATTATCGATTCAGGATCGGCACCGTCCTGGTCCAGAATGGAAGGTGCAGAGGCAGGCGGACTAGCGATTCTCTTGCCGCCTGCCAGCCGCACCGTTGACTGAGTGCTGAGTGTGGTAATCGATCTGGTGCTTCCTGTCACTGTACTCGCTCGAGAAGTAATTCCACTAGCAATTTCAACTAGCTCCTCGCTGTCACGAGACGCCATTTGATCCGTCGACACGTTTATAGACGTGGATTGTTCATTCTGGTTTACCACCAAGGACTGTAAGTCGTTCGAGATCTAGATATATTCTCTTCAAGCTGCGAGATCCTGTTGCCGAGAAGCTCACCAAGAGACGTGATGACTACTTCAAGATTAGCTCGCAAAGTCGGAATTGTGTCGTTTCGCTCCTCTTGGCTTCTAGATGAAATTCCATGAATTGAATTCTCTAGACGAACCAATTTGTCAGAGATATCATGTTGTATGTCCAGTGGTAGGCCCTCGAGTCTTCGCTCTAGTCCACCGATTCTTCTGATCACCTCCTCTTGACTTGCGGACGGATCGAATGCCGAGGGTGAGACCCTAATACCTTGTCTGGAATAGACGTGAGTTTTTTGTTAGATCAGTTAGCAGCGATTGCTCATATTGCGTAGAGCACTGTGGGAATGCTAAGGGCTGTGGTATACGTCGTTATAGTTGATTTACCACTCGACTAAAATGCGAATCCGCATCCTAGCCTAGTGTATCGTGGTTTATAACCAACTCTCCCCCGTAAACCCCGAACACGAGGCTGGCTTTGATCTGCTGTCTTTCTCACTTCGCATCTCTGACTGGTGCCCATCTTAGGCTCTGACTGATGATGCTACGTGGTCTTTTTGACGCTCAAACTTGGGAGGTGGAATCGAACTCACGGGCTTGGCTACCGACGGCTCTCAGCGGAACAGTACCGGGCTCATAACCAGTTGATTTACCACTCGACTAAAATGCGAATCCGCATCCTAGCCTAGTGTATCGTGGTTTATAACCAACTGTTATACGTGCCCTTAAATGCTGAGGCTCTTGCTGTCGTCGTGATGCGCAAAGATACTCTCTTACTTTTCGAAGTCCAGATCGCTGTCGGGAGATCTCACCATAAATCTCTTCTAGCCGAGAGACTGTTTTGGCAGCATTGACTAGCAGACCATCTAATTTTGTTGGATTCCAGAATCGCTGCATAGCTTGATTGGTAGAACTTCTTCTTAGCTCTTGTTCTAAAATTCCCAGAGACGATTGAAACGCATCTAGTTCGGATGCCAGATATTGGGTGGTTTCATCTACTCTTCTAATGCCCTGGATCATCGCCTTTACCGTTGAGACTCCCTCGCTGAGCAGCTTCAGCAGGGTTGCTGAACTGGCTGTGACGCCAATGATTATTCCTGGATCCATGATACCGTGAGCCTAACTGTTATCTTTGTTGATGGAAGACTTAGAGGTGTTAAGGGCATATCAGGCTGAAGATATGGAAGACCTGTGGAGCAAAATTGCACGTGTCGTGGCTGTGCATGAGCAACGTCCGTTCAAGTGGCAACTTCGGTTGTGAGTAAAGCATACCTGCATGTAGATACGAGGCGAAGATGATGCCGTTTCAATTGGATATGCGTTTTATTCTCAATGCCTCATCTGTACATTTAGACATACACCTCCAGTATTTAACAATTGCGCTGCCCATGCGGGCCATAGAGCGCCTTCAATGCTCAGCTAGCAACTTCTAACTTACATAAGGTACCTACCTAAATCAGTACCACCAACGTGCCTTAGAGCGAACTCCTGGAGATAGCGTGCTGTATACTTCACTAAGGTGGCTCCATGTCACCATCCCATTCTTCTCATCTCTGCTACTTTCCCAACCATGCTGCCAAAGCCCAATTTGAACTTCGCTCTCCAACGTTGACTGTGCAATCGTTTTCGTTTAAGGCCTGGCCGTTCATGAAACCTCTGCCTGATAAAATCTTGTGGTACTTTGTTCCGAACGACAGTGGCCGAGAGTCGTTTCAGTTTCAATGCGAGGTCGGCAGGATCGTTTGGAAACACTTCAATTGTCCTACCGGTTCGAGAGGATAGACGGAGATGCGTTATTTCATGCCTCGGCGGCGGCCTGGAAGGTAGTGTGGGAGTTGTGCTGGTTGAAGTCGCGGATGAAGGGAAGAGCAAGTCATTGTAAATCGAAGGAGACGTTCCTTTGCCGGCTGCGGGCTTCATAGCTTCGGAAAGGGCATTCAGAGCGTCAGTGTAGGAGTTGCCAGCGTTTGGCATCGACGGAGTTGACTGTTGCTGCTCGGGTGAGAAAATCGACGGTGTGCGGTGTGCAGTCTGAGCACGGGTTGAATGGAAATGTTGTGTGCGTTTTGCGGCGATGCCAGCGGCGTGGTTCAAGTCTAAGGCCTCATCTAACAAGCTCCGGTCTTCTCCGTCCAGACCAACATCACTCTTTGGAGATGTCGTAGGTTTGGTGAGTATCGGGCTCTCGGTGGTTCCATCGTCCGCGTCAGGTCGAGGTTCTGCGACGCCGCTACTTTGCCGTTGCTCTTGTAGCCGAATCGGTGCAGTGGACAAACACCGGCATGACCCGCATATCCGAGAAGGATTGACTTTTTGTTGAAGAGCCAGGACGCGGAATGTGGCAGTTGGCTTCAGAGAAACTGGAGGATGAAAAGGTCTGAAGGCGGAGGTTGCGCGCCAAATAGCTCCACTTGCGTGGCGAAAGTCCATAGTGAATACCCAATTGCGAGGATGACGATAGGTTAATTGCCGACTGATAGTTGTTATTGACTCATAATGGATGGGTTTAGTTGATTTGGGCGTAGATGATGATTGTGAGGTCTAAATACCCAATCTTCCGTCTTCGCGGGTTGAAGTTTCGCCGGGCACCGCGTCGTCGCGGCGATGATTTCGTCTCCGCCGCGACCTTTCAACTCACGAACTTTGCCCGTTCTCCCATAAACGACCCCACCACAACAAACTTTTCTCGTTCACTGCGATCCCCTTCTCTCAAACCTTCCTCCCGTATCAATCACTTCATCGTTCTCCTCTTCTCGAGCGCGCGGGATCTTCAAGCACCTAAGTCGGGCACGAGCTTCCCGTCTCCCGCTGCGCTCGACTTCCGCATTCGTCTGCACAGAGCGCCGGCAAGACGATATGGCGTACCAATACAGTGAGCTTGCTCAATCACGGTGACAGCTAGTCATCGAAGCTGAGTTTCCTTTAGACTACGGCCAGCCACCGGGCTATGCAGGCTATTCGAACTACGGTCAGAATGCACCTCAACAAGGGCAAGGTACGAGACCATCTCGATATCCTCGTTCACGACGAACCAATAGGGGCAACTCTAACTCTAGTAATCGTAACAACAACTATGGCAACTCATCCTCCTATCCAAATAACACGGGCTACAGCCAACATTTCTTGACAGGTCCACCCGGCATGCCAGTCCCTTCCGCACCGGGGCTTCCCCCGACCCAGAATCAGCCTGCTACTGCTTTCTCTCACTTCCAACCACCCGCCAACATGCCAAATATCGACTTCTCTGCTCGAGTTATCCGAATGGGCACTGGTGGTTCATCAAAGGACGGTGGCGGCCCCAGGGCCCGTGATGACGGAAACAAACGCGGCTTGGGCGCTCATCAAAGTTCCGACGCGCAGAAAATGGCCCGTGAAAGCCAAGCCGCCCTTACCGAACCTACCTCGCACGAAGTCTCGCGCACCATCTTCATCGATATTCCCCTTTCCTTCGATGATGAAAAGATTGAGTACGTTCTTCGCAGTGTGGGTGGTCTGCGACGTTGGATCCGACTCAGAGGAACCGATGATAAACCTCTGAATATTGGCTCCGCTGAATTTGACGATGCCGAAAGCCTCAAGACTGCTGCCACCGTCCTTCAGAATGTCAAAGTGCCAGTCCGGGAGACCAAGAGTGGGGTCAAGAATGAGATCGAGAATGAGATGGAGCAAGAGATCAAGACCGAAGACGAAGATGATGACATCAAAGCTGAAGATGCTGCAGCTGAGGAGACCAACGGTATGAGTATCAAGCAAGTGCCGCTCAACATCAACGTGGACAAACAGTCACTCGAATACGCCGAAGAATGGATTTCGAAGCGCCCTGAGGGCCCGGCTGCGATTGAAGGCCGCATTTCAAAAGCGCAAGCGAACCTTGACCAAGTTCTGACTCATCTTGTTGAAGAAGTCCCGGGTCTCAACTTGAATGCTGATCAGAATGCTCTTTCGATGAAAATGGAGGAGACGCATGACCCGCTGACGGGTGAAATTGTTACCATTCCCATTGAAGCCAAGGACGACGATGAGCTCTCCAACGTTCCTTATGAGCAACGCGAACATGTGGCCGCCGAGATCGCCGCTTTCCGTGACCGAAGCATCAAGCGCGACATTGAGCGCCAGAAGCGCGAAGAAGCCATCGAAGCTGTTCAAAGGCGCGACTCCAGAGCACTTCCTTCCGGACCTGCCCACGGTGCAAACGGCATTCCGGTTGGTCCTCGTGGTGGACCTCCGAGCGCTCCTCGATTTATGCAGACCCCTCAGCCTCAATCGAATGGTACCATTCAAGTCAAGAACAAGTATCCTCCACGCTCCAGCTGGAAGGCTGCCGAAAGCGAAGATATTTCCAGCGACGACGCACTTGAGCACCGTCGTCTTGTGATACAGCATGACAATGACAGCGCCGGAATCAGCCGATCTTTTTCACGACTTGAGGACCAAGAGCGTAAAATCAGATATCAGAAAGACCGGAAGGTGGAAGCCAAGCGGACTGAAGCGAACCAAAGTGCTAAGCGCAAGGCGGCAACCAGCAGATTTTTGAAGAATTTCCGAAGCAGGCATCATTCAGGCCTTCCTCGATCACTCGATCTGTGGTTCCGCAACCGCGATCATTGGCACAACGAACGCAAGAATATGCTCCGTGATGAGCAGGATAAGGACGACGCAGATCGGCTCGTTGAGGAGAAAGATATCCGTTCTCAGAAATCAAGAGACGACATCGATCAACCTATGCCTGATGCAGACGAGCATTCGGCTCCAGCCCAACCGAAGATCGGTCTCAAGCTCAAGCTCGGCTCCAAGCCTCAGGCATCCGGTGCTTCTACCAAACCCAAAGCCAGGTCCGCCTTGGCATATGAGGCTCTCTTGGATGACGAAGCAGCTGCTGAGCAACTGAAGCGGCGCCCAATTAAGAAACTTAAGTTCGACACCGCCGATGAGGCCGCTCTGCTCACGGATGAGGAACGTGCTGCTGCTCGTGAGCAAATCGCCATCAACTTGACACGCGATAAGGAAGTACTGTTCAAATATCCCATCGAATGGGATTATGTCAGTAATACGGCACTTGACGGCCCCATTACGGATCGTGCCAACGCGTTGATGAGCACTAAAGTTGGCGAAGACGCGGTGTTCCTCATTAAGTATGTCATGGCTGCAATCCGTCGTCGCGAAACGCCGGAGGTGATCCTGAGCATCCTTGAGGATGGATTGGACACTGCTCAAGCTGAAGACTTCTTTAAGGATCTATGGCGCTACATCATTGTCTTCATGGAGATCAACAAGCGCGGTCTTGCAGATGTGGACGAGTAAGAAGACGCACAAGGCTTTGAAGAACAACTATACTTGAACAGCTGAACGACGGACTTTACCTTTACCAGCATTTTGCCGACGGATCCCAAACATATCTGCCGCAATTGACTGAAAGACGCCATCAGGAGGCGCTTCGTCCCAGTCCACAGATCTACAGAGGCATCCAGCCGTCTCCTAGACGTGGAGGAACATCAGCCAGTACGAGCCACTCGAGTAGCTCTCTCACCTCCAGTTCCTTTCAACTGTCTTTGGGCTGTAGTATAACTATCATGCACCACATTCCCAAGCAGGCCGGTCATCTTTCCCCAGTTTTGGCTGTTATTCATCAATCAATCAGCTACCAGCTATCAGCAAACGGCAACCCCCCATCGGCTCTGTGATAAGTCAACACAGCAAAACCTAAAGCTTGGATTCGAGCCTGGAGACACGTCGCTCCCTGTCAAAGTTTTACGGCTCTAGTGGTTTGGATTATTCGATCTAGTTCATCGAGCTGTTCGGTATCCCTGCCCTTTGCCACGGTCCCTTGTTTGGAACGACGTGCTGTTGTGGTGGACATGTAGGAGTACAATACTAGGTTAAGAAAATGAAGAAAATGGAGCCAAATTTCCGTGATATTTGCATTCTCGTGACCTATTGTTCTACTACTTCAAAGTAATTCATTCCAGTTCTAGGCCATTATAGTGCCTCCTTCGAGTACTCCATTGTTGGCCTTCGATGGCGTCTGCGTGACAAAGTACTAATCAATCCTGCGGCTCCTCCTTAATAATCTCATCGTCATTGTCTTCCACCAAATCAATAACTACTTTCTCCGCAACCCCATTCACTCTCTTGACTTCAATGACTTCTACTTTCTTCCCTCTGGCCGGAAGAATCTCATCCGCAAACACAACGGTCTCAATGCCAGCAGGAGTATTCTCTTCAGGTCCCATGGGCAACGCATCAACGTCTATTTCCCAATTCAGCAGGCTCTTCAAAATGACCTCGGCGCCAGCCTTGCTCATGACCTGATTCATCTCTTTGCAGCGCTCGGAGCAACAGCACTCCAAGCAGCCCTCCAAACAATGGCACTTCGCGAGGCGCTCGCACGCCTGGCGGAGCAGCAAATCGACGAACTCAAAGGCCTTGGTGGAGATGCCAGCGCCGGCGGGGCCGCCTTTGGCGTCGTAGAAGGTGAGGCGTGCGGGCCTCTTGCGGGCGGATTCGCGGGTCTGGAACTCCTTGGTGGCGTTCTTGCACTCGGTGCGCACGTCGCCGGGCATGGAGACGACAAAGTTGGGCATCAGGCTCAGCACGGCGTGCTCGGCGGCGTGGATGGCGCCGGCGACGTTCAGGCGGCGCGCCGTCAGCAGCGCCAGCGCCGCCCGCGGCACGTCCAGCCACAGGCCCTTCGAGCGCAGCTCGATCGGCGGGTTCGACACGTGCACCGCGTCCAGGACCCGCCCCTTGCGGTCCTTCTTGAAGAACCCGAACACCACTTGCTTGATGCGGATCGGCCCGTAGAAGGCCTTTGACTGGGACCCGGGGATCTTGCGGATGGCTTCGGTCTCCACCGGGTCGATGTCCGTGTAGTCGCGCTGCTGTGTCGTCCAGTCTACCTTCACGCGCTCAACTTTCGCAACCATCCGCTCCTGGCTGAATTCCTTGACAAGGTACGTGTTGCCTTGGTGTAAGAATATGGCGCCTTCGTAGATTGTGAAGAAAGCACGCGAAGCTTCGAGCTCCTCGAGGACCGTGTTTCGTCCATGGGTCGTGTCTATCATGGCGAAATGTGTATCTTCGGTGTCACGAATCCCTACGAATCTACTCGGATGAGGCAAAAAGCGCTCATTACAGTGATAGAAGCCTTGAGCGTCTTTCCGCATCCGTTCTTCGGCTAAGGTGGGAAGAAGCTCACCAAAGTATTTGATGTCTTCGGGAATGCGAATGGGCATCTCGTTCGCCGCGCACTGTACATGACCTTCCAGAACCAGCATGTTAGACAGGTCGACTTGGAGTTCTGCATTCGGTCGGGTGAAAATCTCATCAGGATTCTCCATGAAAAATTGATCGGTAGGAAAGCTGTCGCCAAGAAGTACCGATAGTGAGTCCTTGTTACGTCGACCTGCTCGACCGCTCTGTTGCCTCAGATTTGCGATGCTGTAAGGGAATCCACATGTTATAACAGCATCCAAAGACCCAATATCAACACCCAGTTCAAGAGCATTTGTGGCGATGATGCCTACCAGTTTGCCATCGAACATCTCTTTCTCAATCTGTCTTCGGTCCTGCGGTGTATAGCCTCCGCGATACGACATGACCCGTGGGATTACGTCGGCTCGTTCCAAGTTCGTCAACTCAGTCTTCACTGCCGTCATCAGAACTTCGCATGATTGTCGGACCCTGCAGAATGCAATCACCCGCACACCTCGGAGGATGAGTTGACAAAACAACTTCGACGCCTCAGAATATGAGTCTCCCCGTCCAGAAGTTGGATCTCCAGGATCCTTGAATGGAGTATTCCAGCACAGAAACTCCTTCCGGCCGGATGGTGAGCCATCAAAATCGGTTGTCTTAACATTATCAATGCCAAATATAGCCTTCATATGATCCTCGGGGTTCGAGACCGTCGCCGAACATGATATGAATTTGACATGTCCGTTGCCCACAGCGGCACAAACCCTTCTCAATCTTCTCATGATCAACGCAACATGTGCACCGAACAAGCTATTATATACGTGGAGTTCATCGACGACGACAAATTTGAGGTTCTGCAGGAAATTGCGCCACGATTCCTCTTGAGGCAGGATCGTGATATGCAGCATATCGGGGTTTGTGAATATAATCCGCGCTTCATCTCTGATTTGAGCGCGTTCGCTCATAGGCGTGTCGCCGTCGAAAGTTTCGACGACTAAGTCTTCGAGTCCTGGCATCAAACGGAGAATATCTTTAAGACTACGCTTCTGGTCTTGAGCTAGAGCTTTGGTAGGGAAGATGTACATTGCTCGCGTGTCTGTGTTCTTTTCGAGTTCATGCAGAACGGGAAGTTGATAGATTAATGATTTTCCGGAACTGGTAGAGGTTGAGACAATCACGGAATGTCCGTCGTAAAGATTGTTTATAGCTTCGGCTTGGTGAGAATATAGCTGCGTAATACCTTTGGTGTTGTAGAGAGCGTTGACTAGATTCTGGGAGAGTTGGAAGTTCAAATCGCCATATATCGGTGGCTGAGGATCAAAGACTCGATGACCATCAGGTACGATTTGACCCGAGTACCATTCAAGCTTTTTTATCTCGGCTAAGATTTCTGGTATTGGCTTGCGCTCTTTGGGGATTGAAGCTGGCAGTTGCGCCGCGCGAGCTCGCTGTTCCAGCGCTGGTGTCGACTCTCGACTTTCTGATGGCGTTGGAATGAATGCTTGATACTCATCATGGAGCTTCAAGATTGGATCGATCTTGTCTTCCGCACACTGGTTGAGGAAAGCGTTGACAGCAGAACTGAACTTTACATTCCGCTTCTCGATAAGCTTCATCATCTGCTTCTGGCTGTAGACAGGCATCTTTAGCTGCGAATTCCTGAGTCTTTGATTAGGGTTGGTGGGTTCGCCAGTCTTTGCATGCTGCACCTGACGCTTCAGATCTCCATCAAGGAACTCAAATAAAAGCACCTCCTTGCGTTCAGCGGCATCCTTGGCTACTGCTTGAGGCAAGATGAACTCTTTTGCTGCTCTACCTTTGGCATTATCTTCCAATCCCATCAGGTTGAGCTCGAGCATGGCCTCATCAACATATTGAAAACTTATTGACTGAGGGATCAGGGCTATGATCCGGGCCACATCGTCAATTATAAGTTCACGCTTCGTATGACTCTCCACTGTGCTTTTCAAGTTATCGAATGTGGTCGCGAGGTATTTGCGAGTACAGAAAAAGGTATACGTCAAGTTCAAGGCCCGAAACGTCCTTTCCAGCTCCTTCAATTGTTCTGGCCAGGCTATATCCGTCTCTACAAGATCCGAGGAGTTGTCCTTTACCAATGCCGGTTCTTGACCAGATTTCGCCTTTTGAGTTCGTCTTGGCTTTCTTCCTCCGTCCTGCGTCTTCGTTGGGACTGCAGTCGTCGTTGTGGCGACCTCGACTTCATCTCGAGAAGAGCTCTCAAGGTCTTCGCTTGCTGCTCGTGGGATCGGAAGACCGACTGGTGTTGGCTGAGGATCGTCTCCATCGTCTCCTGGATATTTTCTCTTCCGTCTCGTCGAAACTTGATTTGGGATTGTTTGAGGTTGGATCCTGACCATCGTGATTTCGCGGTAGGGTGCCGACGATAATATCTCACGACGGCGCCATCTGAAATTTCAGTGAAAGACTTCCTTCAAATGATGAGAGTCAACTGTTGATGAATGGAAATAGAGACCGGGAGCTCACTGGCATCTTGATACTGAGAAATAGTATGCAC
>Ga0335073_10007085_pt1 | contig 15722 bp, 16 predicted proteins | sample Lox_Sample_22_FD_207093 | JGI IMG/M metagenome (GOLD analysis project Ga0335073, IMG submission 207093) | Soil microbial communities from Loxahatchee National Wildlife Refuge, Florida, United States - Lox_Sample_2.2 | ecosystem: Environmental > Terrestrial > Soil > Wetlands | place: USA... | reverse complement strand
CCCGCATCACCTTGGTTGGTGCGCTGTATCTGATTGTGATTCAAATGGTGCCTACCTTCCTCATTTCGGGCATCCGCTTCGACAAGATTTGGCTCATCGGCCGGATGTTTGAGAATCTGCCGGCTTGGGCGACGCACGGTTTGGGGGTCAATTTCTACTTTGGCGGCACCTCGCTGCTGATTGTAGTGGGTGTGGCCATGGACACCGTCAACCAGATCGAATCGCAGCTGATCATGCGTCACTATGACGGCTTTTCCCCGCGCTCCGGTCGCATACGCGGAAGGAAAACGTGGTAAATGTCTGTTTCTGCAAGTGTTATGGAGAGTGACCGGGTCGGGGCTGCAAAAACCGCACCCGGTCCTATTCTTTTATTGGGGGCTCCCGGAGTTGGAAAAGGTACCCAGGCCAAGGAGCTGGTCAAGTTGTGGGGTATCCCACAGATCTCAACTGGAGATCTGTTGCGAGCAAACGTAGCCCAGGGAACGGCCCTCGGGAAAGCGGCACGGGAAGTCATGCAGCGAGGCGAGCTGGTTCCCGATTCGCTGGTCAACGAGATGGTGGCAGTCCGGCTCGTCGCGCCAGACACGGTTCGGGGATACATTCTGGACGGTTTCCCCCGCACCCTGGCGCAATCGACCTGGCTTGATGGCCGTCTGGCACTGCAGTCCGAGGGGCTTCCACTCATTGCGGTTAGCCTGCATGTGGACTATAATCAGTTACTGCGCCGAATCACGGGGCGCAGAAACTGCCCCGTCTGCCAGACAATCTACAACATCTACTCAAATCCACCCCAGCGGGCGGGTTTTTGCGATGTGGAAGGCGCAGCGCTGGCCCAGCGAGCCGATGACACGGAAAAGGTCTTTGCCGAGCGCATGCGCGCTTATGAGGCACAGACTGCGCCGGTCATCGAGCACTATCGGACACTCGGACGGTTTGCCGAAGTGGCTGGAGATGGGCCGATTGCTGCGATTGCGGCTGGAATCGTCGCTGCCGTCGAGCGGATGCGCATCGCGTGATGCCGGAACGAATCCGGTGATTGCGCGACGCGGCTGCAAGACGGGTTTTGTGTGTACGGAACTTCTGTTGTAAGGCGATCTGAAAGCGGGGTTGCTCGAAGGGTGTCAGTGGTACTCAAGTCGTCTGCCGAAATCGAGAAGATGCGCCGCGCGGGCAAGGTGGTTCGCGAGGTCCTGGAGCTGGTGCGCAGCCACGTGAAGCCGGGCGCCACCACTCTCGACCTCGAGAAAGTTGCCGAAGCCCGCATTGCGGAGCTCGGTGCGCGGCCGGCCTTCAAGGGCTACCACGGCTATCCCTGCGTGCTCTGCACCTCGGTCAACAGTGAAGTGGTGCACGGCATTCCCTCAAAGAAGCGCGTACTGAAAGAGGGAGACATCGTTTCGGTGGACTGCGGCGCGGTGGTCGATGGCTACTTCGGCGACGCTGCCATCACCGTTCCCGTGGGAGAAAAGATCGCGCCGGAAACAGAACGATTGTTGCGCGTGACCGAGGCCTCGTTGAAGGCCGGAATCGCCGCTGTCAAGCCGGGCGCGACGCTGGGCGATATCGGCGCGGCTGTCCAGGGAGTGGTCGAGGCCGAAGGTTTCTCAGTGGTAAGAGACTTTGTGGGGCACGGCATCGGCGTGCACATGCACGAAGAGCCGCAGGTGCCAAACTTCGGCGAAGCCGGCCGCGGCATGAAACTGCGCAGCGGCATGGTGATTGCGATTGAGCCGATGGTCAACGTGGGCAAGCCGGAAGTGCGCGTCCTCAACGATGGATGGACCGCGGTGACCGACGACGGCAGTATGAGTGCTCATTTTGAGCATACGGTGGCGGTGACCGACACCGGTTCGAGGATTCTGACCGAGTAGATCGCTCGGTCCAACAGTCAGGGTGCGGAGGCACCCAGAAGCGGGAAACAGTTTGTCAAAGGAAGATGCGATTGAAGTCATGGCAACGGTGGTCGAGACGTTGCCCAATGCCATGTTCAAAGTGAAGCTCGAAACGAACCACGAGGTTCTGGCGCACGTTTCGGGCAGAATGCGCAAGAACTTCATCCGCATTCTTCCGGGAGATCGCGTCGCGGTGGAGTTGAGCCCGTACGACCTGAACCGCGGCCGGATCGTGTACCGGTACAAATGAGCTGCTAGCCGCCAGCTTTTAGCGCTTGCGTGCGGGGCCGGCATCGTCAGCACCGCCGAGATGAGCTGGCAGCTAGAAGTTAGAGGCTTAATCAAACCGCGGCCAGGATTGGATGCGCGGAGGAAGGTATCAGCCAATGAAGGTCCGTGCATCAGTGAAGAAGATTTGCGCGAAGTGCAAGGTCATCAACCGCCGCGGGGTGGTTCGTGTGATCTGCGAAAACGCAAAGCATAAACAGCGCCAGGGCTAAGTCAGTCTGGCACGAAGCGGATGCCGCGCGCAGTTCGGTTACCAGGAACTCCGCAGCAGGGGCGAGTTAGCCGAAGTCAGGCTTGCGATGAACCCCAACAACCGCGCAATCCGTGCGAACCGGCGCTAGGCCGGAGGCACACAACCCAGAGAAGCAGCAAAGGAATTCAGAATGGCACGTATTGCTGGCGTCGATCTGCCCCGTAACAAGCAGGCAAGAATCGCGCTTACCTACATCTTCGGCATTGGCCACCCTCGTGCCCGTAAGATTCTGGAGAAAGCGAACGTCGATGCGTTCAAGAAGATCCAGGACCTGAGCGAGGAAGAGGTCAACCATATCCGTCAGGTGATTGAGGACGAAGGAGACGTTGAAGGCGATCTGCGCAAAGACGTCTCCATGCACATCAAGCGCCTCATCGATATCCAGAGCTATCGCGGTAGCCGGCATCGCCGGTCGCTGCCGGTGCGCGGCCAGCGCACCCACACCAATGCCCGCACCCGCAAGGGACCCCGTAAGGGAACGATTGCCGGCAAGAAGAAAGCGACGGCGAAGACCTAATGGCGAAACCAGAGCAAAAGGCCGGAGCCGCAAAAACCGGCAAAACCAAAAAGTTCAAGAAGCGCGAGCGCAAAAATGTGCCCTATGGTGTGGCGCACATTCAAGCCTCGTTCAACAACACCATCGTGACGATCACAGACCAGATGGGCAACACGCTCAGCTGGAAGAGTTCCGGATCGCTCGGATTCCGCGGTTCGCGCAAGGGCACGCCGTTCGCCGCGCAGCAGGCAGCGTCGAACGCGGCCAACATGGCGCGCGATCACGGGCTTCGGGCCGTCGATGTGCGCGTCGCCGGGCCGGGATCGGGCCGCGAGTCGGCCATTCGCGCGCTCGCAGCAGCAGGCATCGAAGTGAAGTCGATTCGCGACGTCACCCCGGTGCCGCACAACGGCTGCCGTCCGCCGAAACGTCGTCGCGTGTAAGAAAGCAGCGATCAGCCGTTAGCTTTCAGCTGTCAGCTTCATCGGGTTCCAGATCCTGCGAACTCCGGGCGAAGCAACAATAAGCTGAGGGCCGAAAGCTGATAGCTAAGAGCTAACAGGGCCGGGACGAAGCGTCCCAATGCAGCACTTGCTCGATCCAATGCTGATCGTCTTCGCACGATGATCGGAAGGCTGAGAGCTGAAGCTGAAAGCTGCATTTCGTGTAAACCGGCCGACATCCGAAGTCAGGAGAAGAAATGGCACGTTATACCGGAGCAGTCTGCCGCCTTTGCCGCCGCGAAGGCACCAAGCTTTTTCTCAAGGGCACCAAGTGCACCTCTGACCGTTGCCCTATCGAAAAGCGCAACTTCCCGCCGGGACAGCACGGCAAAGATCGCAAAGCCAAGATCGTCGGCTATGGCCTGCAACTGCACGAAAAGCAGAAGGCCAAGCGCATGTACTTCACGCTCGAGAGCCAGTTCCGCGAGTACTACGAAAAGGCCAGCCGCAACCCCGGCATCACCGGCGAACTGCTCATCCAGCAGCTCGAGCGCCGGCTCGACAATGTTGCCTACCGGCTCGGCTTTGCCATCTCGCGGCGCCAGGCGCGCCAGCTTGTCCGCCACGGCCATGTGCAGGTCAACGGACGTAAGGTAAACATCCCGTCTTACCAGGTGAATGCCGGCGACGAGATTGCAGTGCGCGAGGCAGCAAAGAAGATGACCATCGTCGAACAGGGAACGCAGTTCGCTGCCTCCAATCCGGTTCCCACCTGGCTCGAAGTGAACTTCGAAAACATGTCGGGCCGCGTCCTCACGCTGCCCAAGCGCAAAGACGTCAACCTCCCGATCAACGAGCAGTTGATTGTCGAGTTGTACAGCAAGTAAAACAGCTATTAGCTTTTAGTCTCTAGCTTCTAGCTCTTCGTGCCGGGTTGATGTTCTCAGCCTGACGATGATGGGCCAGAAGCTAAGAGCTGGCAGCTAAGACCTGCATTTCAACCAAAGGAGCACTTGCGCGGCCGCCGCAAAATGCATCGCGACGTGCATGCCGCGCGGGAAAGAGACAAACGATATGTTGTGGAGAGGATTTCAGAAACCGAAGCGCCTGGCAGTCGATGCCGAGACGCTTACCGAGACCTACGGCAAGTTCAGCGCCCAGCCCTTTGAACGGGGCTTTGGCACCACCATCGGCAACGCACTGCGCCGCACCCTGCTCAGCTCGATTGAAGGCGCCGCCGTTACCGCCATCCGCATCGAAGATGTGCTGCACGAGTTCCAGTCGATCGCCGGCGTCGTCGAAGATGCGACCGATATCATCCTTAACCTCAAGCAGGTTCCCTTTAAGCTCAATGGCGACGGCCCCAAGGCGCTCTATCTCCGCGCCGACCAGCCCGGCGTTGTCACCAGCGGCATGATTGAAGCCGACGGCGACGTGGAGATCCTCGACAAGAGTGTCTACATCGCGACCGTCTCCGAAGGCGGACGCCTCGACATGGAAATGCGCCTCAAGCGCGGACGCGGCTACATCTCGGCCGACAAGAATTTCGACGCCGACCTCGGCCTCGGCTTCATTCCCGTCGACTCCGTTCACTCGCCTGTGCGCCGCGTCAACTACGTCGTCGAAGCAGCGCGCCTGGGCCAGATCACCGACTACGACAAGCTGACCATCGAAGTGTGGACCAACGGAGCCGTGCTGCCCGCCGACGCAGTCGGCCTTGCCGCCAAGCTCCTGAAGGACCACATGAACATCTTCATCAACTTCGAAGAAGAGATCGAAACCGAGTCGCGCACCGAAGAAGGCCGCGTCCTGCTGCGCAACGACAACCTGAATCGCTCCGTCGAAGAACTCGAGCTTTCCGTCCGCAGCTACAACTGCCTGAAAAACGCAAATATCCAAACCATCGGCGAGCTGGTGCAGAAGACTGAAGCCGAAATGCTCAAGACCAAGAACTTCGGCCGCAAGAGCCTGAACGAGATCAAGGAAATCCTTGCGCAGATGGGCTTGTCGCTCGGCATGAAGATCGACGAGAGCGGCAACGCGGTTCCGGGTCCGACGAGCATTCCGCCGGCCACAGCTTTGGCCGCGAGCTACAGCCACTTCGACGAAGAAGATGAGCCGCTGGATTCCGTCGACCTCCAGCTGCCCACGGAAACTGAGAACTTTTAAATGCAGCTACTAGCTTCTAGCCACTAGCTTCTATCTCGTTCACGCGGAGGCCCAAGTTGATGGCCTTCGCCTGAGCTAGATAACGCTAAGAGCTGGAAGCTAACAGCTAGGAGCTAGTTATGCGCCATCGCAATGCAGGATTCAAGCTCGGACGCAATACCAGTCATCGCCGCGCGCTTCTGCGCAACCTGGTCACCTCGGTTCTCGTGGAAGATCGCGTGGAGACGACTGTGGCCAAGGCCAAGGCTGTGCGTCCTCACGTAGAAAAAATGATCACCCTCGGCAAGAAGGGCGATCTGCAAGCGCGCCGTCAGGCGCTCAGCTTCCTTATGACCGACGCAGCTGTGACCCGCTTGTTCGACACCGTGGCTCCGCGCTACGGCGATCGCAACGGCGGCTATCTGCGCATCGTTCGCACCGGCTTTCAGCGCGGCGACGGCGCCGAAACCGCCTTTATCGAATTGCTCGGCGCAGAAAAGCAGCTAGAGGAGAAGCGCGAAAAACGCGCCGAAATCAAGGCCAAGAAGCGCAAAGAGCTCGAAGAGCAGCTCGAAGCCGCAAAGAAGGAAGAAGAAGCAAAGGGCGGTGAAGGCGGCGAAGAAGCCGCTTAACTTTCCGTAACTCGCCCTCCGGGCGAGCTTTCGTGGACTCACGCACGAGGCGCAACTCTCCCTAGAGAGCTGCGCCTTTTGTTTTGGGCGGCCTCTAGTAAAGAATCGACGGCAACCACGCTCCGGCCGGCTCATTATAGAGGCCGGTGCTCATCAGCGTCATCGGTTGCACCACGCGGAGCCCGTTCTCAATGCACCAGTGCAACAGAACGCTATTGCGCGAGGGCACCAGGATTCCCGGCCCTGCGAACGATTCCGCCGAAGTAATCAGCGCTTGCAAGTCCACGTTTGTTTCGGCCGTCGAATGGCCGAAAAATCCAAGTTGGCTGGTGTAACCAGTGATCCGGCCTCCGCGCTCGACTATGCGCGCAGTTCCGTTCGCAATGTTCTCCGCCAGTTCGCCGGCCCGGTCAAAGCCGTGCACGCGGCGCGAGAGTGCATTGCAGGCTTCCGCGTCCCCTGCCCTCGCGTTCCGCACTGCGCATCCGGGAATCTCCCGCTCACGCGTCTTGCCCTGTAAACACGCCAGCGGCTCGCGAACGTCGAAACCAAGCGAAGTGTACAGCGAGAACGAGCGGTTATGAAAGGCCGCCTGCACGAGCCGCACCCCCGCGGCATTCTGCGCCTTGGCCTGGTCCATCGCGACTTCCATCAGCTTCCGGCCCACTCCGCGGTTTTGCGTCCCGGGTTGAATCGTGATTGGCCCGATGCCAAAAATGGTCTGACTCTCCACGAGGCAGTTGCTGCCCGCGATCCGGCCCTCTACCTCCGCCACCACGCAATAGCAGGTAGGGCTCGAGAACATCATGGTAAGAAAGCCGACAGCCATCTCCGCCGACGGGAGATCGCAGGGAAATCCATGAGCGGCACTGATGGTGGCGAACGCGTCGTAGCAGATCTGTCCGCAAACCGCAGCATCCGCTTTGGTGGCTTTTCGCACCAAGACTTCAGGCGAGGGGTTCGATGGCATTTCGCGAGACCTTTCGGGAAGCGCAAGAAGTGTATCAGCCCCCGCTCTCCAGTTCCTCGATCCTCTTGCGCAGGCTCTGCGCATCCACCGGGGCGCGCACCTTCATGTCGTTGTCAAAGTAAACAAACACATCGCGCGAGGCCAGCTTCTGTCCGTCCTTCGCGCTGGCCTTCACGCCGTCGGCCGCTTCTTCGCCGCGCGACCACGCCACGACGCGCTTTGCCCACTCATCGATGGCCTCGGGGGTGTACCCGCTCTCGTAGATCTTTTCGCTGCCGTGCAGCCGGCAGTACATGAAGTCCGCAGTGATGTCGAAGAGCCGCGGCCACACAGGCGTGTCGGCCACAACCAGCGCGACCTGGTGCCTGCGCAGGACCTCGATGAACTCCTCGTTTGCGAAGCTCTTGTTCCGAACTTCGATCGCATGCCGCAGCGGAGCGTCCTGCTCAACTTCGAGCCAGGTCCGGCCGTTCATCCAGCGATCGTGATTCGCTCCAACGGTCGCGGCTTCCTTGTGCGATCGTGGCAGAAGCTTGAAGAAACTGTCCAGGACCTCAGCTTCGAATTTGAAGCTGGGCGGAACCTGCCAGAAAACCGGTCCCAGCTTCTTGCCCAGCCGCAGAATCCCCTGCGCGCAAAAGTTCGCTACCGGTGCCTCGCACTCGCGCAGCTGACGGATATGGGTGATGAAACGCGGCGCCTTGATCGAGAAAACAAAATTGTCGGGCGTTTCCTCGCTCCACCTTTTAAAGCTTGTTGGCTTCTGCAGCGAATAGAACGATCCATTCAGCTCGATGCTATTGAAACGCTGGGAGGCAAATTCCAGCTCTTTCTTTTGCGATAGCTTTTCGGGATAGAAGGCTCCGCGCCAGCCGTCATACTGCCAGCCGGAGATGCCAATGCGAATATCTGCAGGGCGCGTCATCTGCTGTCTTGCTAGGATACAGAGTCAAAGCAAAGGGCGAAATCCCCTTCGAGACTTCGCCCCAGCTTTCCGAGTTTTCGAAGATCCGGTTCGGAAAACGGATCACAACCCGCGATCGGGATTAGGTGTTCCGTTCGAGCTCAGCCCGAGTTTCCCGCACCTTTCCGCGATCGCAGTTGTATGAGTTATCTCGCCGACCCGCGCGAGTTTCGTTTCCGATTCTCTTGTTGGTCATCGAATGACTCTCTCCTTTTTAGGAAGATTTCTCCTCCGTTAACACGTTAGACAGAGGTGCGCGCCCCAGGGTTGTCGGGGCTGCCGCCGGACCTTTGAAAGAAAGAAGAATCGAAACGAGCCGATCAAATCAGATTTGAAGTCCTGCGCCCGAGCAGCCCAGAAACGGCAAACGGAATGCAAATCGTTTCCTGCATAGTCCGACACCTCGTCGCTGGCGACGCTCCTTTGGCTCCTGCGTCGCGCCCTCTTCTCAATGCGCAAGGTTCTCGTTGGCCCGGGTTTTTCGCAGACCAGGCCGACTTACTCCATGTGATAGTTCGGAGCTTCCCGCGTGATGATCACGTCGTGCACGTGGCTTTCGCGCAAGCCCGCACCCGAGATGCGCACAAACTGGGCTTTCTGCTGCAACTCCTGGATCGTGCCGCAGCCAAGATACCCCATGCCCGAGCGAAGCCCCCCGACAAGTTGGTAGATCATCGCCTCGAGCGGCCCGCGATAAGGCACGCGCCCTTCGATGCCCTCGGGAACATACTTGGCCAGGCGGTTCTGGTTGCTGCGCTCGCGCTGCACCACGCCCTCGGTTGCACTCTCGCCGGCAGACGGGTCCGTGCCGCTCTGGAAATAGCGTTCTCCCCCGCCCAGGCTCATGGCCGTCAATGAGCCCATGCCGCGATACGTCTTGAAACTGCGGCCCTGGTACAGAACAATCTCTCCCGGGCTTTCGTCTACGCCCGCAAAGAGCGAGCCGATCATGACTGTGCTCGCGCCCGCGGCAATCGCCTTGGTGACCTCGCCTGAATACTTGATGCCCCCATCGGCGATCACCGGAATGCCATGCTTTTCCGCAGCCCGCGCGGCCTCGGCGATGGCCGTAATTTGCGGCATGCCCGCGCCCGTCACCACCCGCGTGGTGCAGATGGAACCTGGACCGAAGCCCACTTTCACCGCATCCGCGCCATGATCGATAAGGGCCATCGCGCCATCATAGGTAGCCACGTTGCCGGCCAGCAGCCCGACCTCGGGAAACCTCTTCTTCACGTCGCGCACCGCCTCGAGCACGCGCGACGAGTGCCCATGCGCCGAATCGATGGCCAGCACGTCGACGCGCGCTTTCACGAGTTCCGCGGCGCGTTCCATATAATCGCCCGTCGCGCCAATGGCCGCGCCCACGCGTAGCCGCCCCTTCTCATCTTTGCTGGCGTTGGGATATTTCAGCTTCTTCTGGATGTCTTTGACCGTGATCAGGCCTTTGAGCTGGTATTGCTCGTCGACCACCAGCAGCTTTTCCACGCGATGCTTGTGAAGGATCTGCTCGGCTTCCTCGAGCGTGGTGCCCACAGGCACCGTGATCAGGTTCTTGCTCGTCATGACCTCGCCGATAGGAATGTCGGTGCGGGTTTCGAAGCGAAGGTCGCGATTGGTGAGAATGCCGACCAGGCGCTTGCCGCGCGTGACCGGCACCCCGGAGATCTTGTAGCGCCGCATCACTTCGAGCGCGTCTGAAATCATCTGATCGGGCCCGATCGTGACCGGGTCGACGATCATCCCGCTCTCCGAGCGTTTCACCTTATCGACTTCCCCAGCCTGCGCCTCGACGCTGAGATTGCGGTGGATGATGCCAATGCCGCCTTGCTGCGCCATCGCAATGGCCATCCGCGACTCCGTCACCGTGTCCATGGCCGACGACAGCAGCGGCGTGTTCAGGGTGATGTCGCGCGTCAGATTGCTCTGGGTGCTCACCTGCGTGGGAACTACTTCGCTGTGGGCAGGCACCAGCAGCACGTCATCAAAGGTCAAAGCTTCCGGCAGGTTTTTTCCGAGCATATGCGTTGATGCGCCTGGCAGCCCGGGGACGCGAATCTCCGGAACGGCAGGCGCTTTTATCTATTGTAGCCGACCACCTGCGGTGGGCCGATCGACCGCCACTGCGCTCCCGCCCCGCGCTGCGCGGGCATCCGAGCCGCCCCCTCTACACCCCCACCGGATATGGCTTCGCGCTCGACTCCTCGGTGTTCGCACCGCCCGTGCGCCAGCGCTCAAACCGTCCCTGCAAGAGGCTCATCAGGCCGGTGTACCAGTAACCGATCACAAACAGAATCAGAAAGGGCGCAGTGAAGTAGTTGTGGTTCGAGAAGGTATAAAGAATCGCCAGGAAGAAATAGGCGCCGAACAGCAATTCAATCCAGGGCGCCAGCACCAGGCGCTTGCGATACTTCGCGGCTTTCGACTTCTCGCCCTTCTTGGCAACACGATACTTGGGCGTGCGCACGAAGGCGCTCTTGATGCCCAGCAGCGCCTCCATCACCGCCTTGGTGTTGGTCACGGTCAGCCCGATGCCGAGCGCCATCAAGAATGGTAGATAAAGAAATGTCCGCATCCACGTCTTGGGAAAGAGCACGCGCTGGCTCGCCAGGTAGAACACTGCAATCGAAAATGACGACGCCGTGAACAGCGGAACATCGATCAGCAGCATCTGAAACCAGCCCTGATAAAAGCGGCAGATCATCGCCGGAATCAGCAGCGCCGACATGATCACCATCAGCGGGTAACTCATGTTGGCCGTGAGGTGATAGACCGACTCGACCTTAATGCGTCGCGGCACATTGGAGCGGAAGATGACCGGCAGCAGCTTGATGCTTGTCTGGATGAGGCCCTTGGCCCAGCGCGCCTGCTGCGTCTTGAAGGCGGTCATTTCGATGGGCAGCTCCGAAGGGCACTCGACTTCAGGAAGATATTTGAACTTCCAGCCGGCCATTTGCGAGCGATAGCTCAGGTCGGTATCTTCCGTGAGCGTGTCGTGCTGCCAGCCGCCTCCATCGGCGATGGCCTGTCGCCGCCACATGCCGGCGGTGCCATTGAAGTTGAAGAAATCGCCGGTGCGTGATCGTGCGCCGTGCTCCAGAACAAAGTGCCCATCCAGCAGAATCGCCTCGATGCGCGTCAACATGCTGTATTCCCGGTTCAGGTGGGTCCAGCGCGTCTGCACCATCCCAATCTCCGGCTGGGCAAAATGGTGAATGACCCGCATCAGCCAGTCCGGCGGAGGAACAAAGTCCGCGTCGAAGATGGCAACAAATTCGCCCTTCGCAACCTCGAGCCCGGCATCGAGCGCTCCGGCCTTAAAGCCGTACCGGTTGGTCCGGTGGATGTAGAAAATGGGGTAGCCGAGCGCCGCGTAGCGATCCACAATGCCCGCCGCGACTGCGGTGGTTTCGTCGGTCGAGTCGTCCAGCACCTGGATCTCGAGCTTCTCGCGCGGATACTCCATCGCGCACACCGCCTCAATCAGGCGGTCGATCACGAATTGCTCGTTAAAAATCGGTAATTGCACCGTGACACGCGGCAACTCGTCAAAATGGCCGAGCGGCCTGGGGTCGTAGTTCTTGCGATTTTTGTAATACACATAGCACAGCGTGTAGCGATGCACGCCATAGATCGCGAGCACGATCATCACGGCAAAATAGGGAAGCAGCAACGCCAGGTCGAACCAGTTCCAGTGGTACAGGCCCTTGAAGGTCTGGTCGGCATACTGCATCTTCAGGTAATGCCGCAGGCTGTTCTGCTGCAAAAAAGCCAGGTACGCGGCTCCGCGTTGCGGCAGGTCGGCCAGCAAGCCGGCGAAATGGATCAGGCGGTCAGCGAGAGCAGCGAACAGGACACACCCCTCCCCAAGCGACTTTACAGTGTCCATTGTAAGCGAACCAGCATCTGCAGCGGCCCGCCCCGAGACCGTAAGTTGCGGGCAGCGAAGGTGCTGGCGTAAGGTGGGCGTGAGGTCTCTGATCGCATGTCGACCGTCGCAAGTTCGCCAATCCTGGCCGCAGGCGGGGGAAGTTTCCTGATTGAATCGCGAACGCCTGCCGAGGTATTCATTCCCGAAGACCTCAACGATGAGCAGCGCCAGTTCGCCGCGACAGCCGCGCAATTCGGGCGGGAAGAGATTCTGCCGGTTGCCGCCGAGATTGAAGCCAAGAAGCCCGGCGCCCTCCCGCGGTTGCTGCGCAAAGCTGGCGAGCTCGGCTTCACCGGCGTCGAAATCCCCGAAGAATTCGGCGGCATGGGCCTCGACAAGACCAGCTCCACCGCGATCACAGATCACTTGTCTGTGCTGGCCAGCTTTTCGACCGCTTTCGGCGCGCAGGTCGGCATTGGCACGCTTCCACTGGTCTGGTACGGCTCCGAGGAGCAGAAGAAGCGTTATCTTCCCAGGCTCGCGACCGCGGAATGGATCGCCGGATATGCCTTGTCCGAGTCAACTTCCGGGTCGGATGCGATGAACATCCGCACACGCGCGACGCTCTCAGCCGATGGCAAGTCGTACGCCCTCAACGGCGAGAAGATGTGGATCACAAACGCCGGCATTGCCGACCTGTTCACGGTCTTTGCGAAAATCGACGGCGAGAAGTTTTCCGCCTTTCTCGTAGAGCGCACATCGCCAGGCCTGAAAGTTGGCGCGGAGGAACACAAGCTCGGCATTCGCGGTTCATCGACCTGCCCGTTGATCCTTGATGGATGCACCGTCCCTGCAGAAAACCTGCTGGGCCAACCGGGCAAAGGGCACCATATCGCATTCAACGTCCTCAACATGGGTCGCTTTAAGCTGGGTGTGGCCTGCGTCGGAGGCGCGCGGCATGCGCTTGCCCACACGATTCGCTATGCGAAGGAGCGCAAGGCCTTCGGAAAGGCCATCTCGGACTTTGGACTGATCCAGCGCAAGATTTCAGCCGGCGCGGCGCAACTCTATGCCGCCGAGAGCATGGCCTATCGCACCGCGGGCCTGCTCGATGCAGGACTCGAATCGCTGGGCGATCAACGAACCGATTCTCGAGCAATCCAAAAGCGTATTGAGGAGTATGCGGTCGAGTGCTCCATCCTCAAGGTCTACGGCTCTGAGATGCTGACCCTCGTCGCCGACGAACTGCTGGCAACCATGGGCGGCTACGGCTACGTCGAGGAGTATCCTGCCGAGCGCTTTTATCGCGATGCGCGCATCAATCGCATCTTTGAAGGCACCAACGAGATCAACCGTCTCATCATTACCGGGTGGTTGATGAAGCGCGCGACCAGCGGCGAGCTGCCCCTCCTGAAGGCAATTCAGAAACTGATGGACGAAGTTGCCCAGCCCCCGTCGTTCGGGGATGCGGCGGATTTGTCCGTAGCGCTTGCCCGTGAGTCCGAGATTCTCGCCGCGGTCAAAAAGATCGCTCTCTTTGCGGCCGGCGTTGCCAGCCAGCGCTTCATGACCGGTCTCCAGGATCAGCAGGAAGTCATGGCCGATCTGGCCGACATGATCGTGCAGACTTTTGCTCTGGAGTCCGCGCTTTTGCGCGCGCGAAAGCTGGCATCGGCCGGGAAAAGCACAGCGGAAACCGCGGCTGCCATCACAGCCCTCCTCGCCGACCAGAGCATTGCCCTTGCTGAGTTGGCTGCGCGCCGCGTGCTTGCTGCATCGGCCGAAGGCGATATGCTGCGCACCCAACTCGCGATCTTGCGACGACTGGCAAAGTTCGTGCCCGCCGATGACGTGGCTCTGAGCCGCACCGTGGCTCGGCATTGCCTGGCGGCGGAAAAATATCCGCTGTAAGGACTGAAGCCATTTTCCTGAATAGCGATTGCACGTCAACGCAACGAATCCCATCCTTCCGCGATAAGCGCGTGGCCGGATGGGATTCTCTCTAAAACGCGTGTCTTCTGGAAGAATCTAGCTTTGCCCTTCTTCCTTCTTCTCTTCTTCCCGCTTCTCAACAAAATCGGTGATCGCCTTACCGCCTTCAAAGCCGGCAATGGCGGCAACGCCTTCCGTCAGGATCCCTGCGTTGGGGTCAAGTTTCTTCACACCTTCGACCGCGGCGAAGGCTCCGGCTGCTTCTTCAAGTATGCCCATGAGATTCTCCTTTTTCACCTGTGGGTTCGTGCGCAAGATCCGAGGAAAGACCCAGAGGAGTCCTCAGCATAGCATGGGGATTGCGAAGCAATCCCGGGGTTTTTCCACCGCCAAGATGCCCGGGTCCGCGGCCGGCCCGAGATCTCACATGCTCCTGGAAGATGACCCCAGCCGGCAAACCAGTTGCAGGCCATCGAACCAATGCACTCGCGCGCACGGCTATGCGTTTGCTGTGGTCGCTACGCGTTCCCGCTCGGCCGCACCCGCTGTACCGCCTAACGACTTGATGATTGCATTGCTGAACGCAGGAAGATCGTCGGGTTTGCGGCTGAAGATGAAGTTGCCGTCAGTCACCACTTCCTGATCGATCCAGTTCGCGCCGGCATTCTTTAAGTCGGTTTTGAGCGACGGCCACGAAGTGACTGTTTTCCCCTTCAAAGCGCCCGCCTCGAGCAAGGTCCACGGCCCGTGGCAGATCGCAGCCACAGTCTTCCCCGTCGAGACGAACTGGCGAACAAAGTTCACGGCCTTCGGATCCATACGCAGATGGTCCGGGTTGATCACTCCCCCGGGCAGCACCAGCGCGTCGTAGTCATTGGGATTTGCGTCTTCGAGCGCCTTGTCCACTTTCACGGTATCGCCCCAGTCTTTGAACTCCCAACCCTTAATCTCGCCGTCTTTCGGGCTCACCACCACCGTGGTTGCGCCCGCCTCGTCCAGCGCTTTGCGCGGTTCCATCAACTCCACTTGCTCGAAGCCGTCGGTCGCCAGGATTGCAATTTTCTTGCCCTTCAATGAAGCCATCCCTTTCCTCCTTTTCGCGTTCAATCTGAACTAGGACGCGCGCGGAGAAATGCGGGTTGCCAGCTCGAACTCCTCGCCGGCCCGCGGCAGATCACATCCTGAAAAAGGAAACCCCGCCGTTCTCGGCAGAGCGGCGGGGCGTGAGACGGTGATACCGGTTAGGCTTTTGCCGACGTGAGCGCTCCAAGATCGGCGGCGATTTTTTCGGTGGTGAAGGCTTCCAGAACGTCGCCCTCCTTCAGATCCCCGTAATTGGTGATGCCGATGCCGCATTCCATGCCGTTCGTTACCTCGCGCGCATCGTCTTTGAAACGCTTCAGAGAACCGACCTTGCCTTTGAAGATCTGCTCGCCGTCGCGAATCACCTTGATCTCCGCGTCGCGGCGGATGACGCCATCCTGCACGCGGCATCCCGCGATGGTGCCCACCTTCGGAATCTTGAAGATGTTGAGCACTTCCGCGCGGCCGATATAGTTCTCCTTGAACGTCGGCTCCAGCAGGCCCATCATGGCGAGACGAATCTCGTCCTGCAACTCGTAAATGATCGAGTGCAGGCGGATCTCGACGTCCTCCTGTTGGGCGAGCTCGGCGGCTTTGCGCTCCGGTCGCACGTTGAACCCGATCACGATCGCGTTCGATGCCGCGGCCAGCAGCACGTCGCTCTCGGTAATCGATCCCACGCCGGAACGGATGACCTTGATGCGTACCTTCTCGGTGGACATCTGCACAAGCGAATCGGCCAGCACTTCC
>Ga0335073_10007084_pt1 | contig 15722 bp, 8 predicted proteins | sample Lox_Sample_22_FD_207093 | JGI IMG/M metagenome (GOLD analysis project Ga0335073, IMG submission 207093) | Soil microbial communities from Loxahatchee National Wildlife Refuge, Florida, United States - Lox_Sample_2.2 | ecosystem: Environmental > Terrestrial > Soil > Wetlands | place: USA: Florida... | reverse complement strand
CGATCGGCTCCTATCAGGGTGACGCCGGCACGCTGGTTGCCAAGAACCTGGGCGGCTATGCGGCCAACGCGTTTGGCTACATGACCCCGGAGGACTGGTACTTCACGAAATAGAGATCGGTCCGTTCGGAGCGCCATGGAAATGGATCTGACGTGACCGGATTCATCATCCGCAGGCTGGGCGAGGCGATCATCGTGGTCCTTGGGGTCACCTTGATCACCTTCGCCCTCCTGCACTTGCTGCCGGGCAGCCTCGCCCGTGACATCATCGGCAACAAGGCTTCACCTCAGGAGATCGCGGCGTTCAACAAGGCCAACGGCCTCAACACGCCGGTCTGGAATCAGTACTGGCTGTTTCTGGACAAGCTCCTCCACGGGAACCTCGGCTACTCGTTCCAGTACAACCGCACGGTCGACTCACTGCTGGCCTCCGAGCTGCCTCGAGATATCGTGCTCGGCGGCCTGTCGCTGATATTCGCGCTGGCGATCGCGATACCCATCGGGGTCGCCCAGGCGGTACGCAGGAATGGGGCGCTCGACTACGCCGGCACCGGTGTGAGCTTCGTGCTGTACTCGATGCCGCAGTACGCAATCGCGCTGCTGCTCATCCAGCTGCTCGCGATCAGCTTCCACGTGTTCCCGGCGGAGGCGCCGCAATCCGCCTCCGCGATCGGGATGCTCGAGCACCCGGCGGGGCTGGTGCTGCCTGTGGCCAGCCTGACGCTCGTCACCTACGCGCTGTTCAGCCGGTACATGCGCTCCTCGGCGATCGACACGCTCGCACAGGACTACATTCGCACCGCGCGCGCGAAGGGACTTCCCGAGCGCCTGGTGCTGACGCGTCACCTGCTGCGCAACTCGCTGATCGCGGTGGTGACGCTGGTCGGCCTGTCGATCCCGACGGTGATCACCGGCACGCTGATCATCGAGCAGGTGTTCAATTACCCCGGGGCCGGCCTCGAGTACTTCAACGCCGCCCTGCGCAACGACTACGAGGTGATGCTCGGCATCACCGTGCTGGTCGGAGTGGTGACCGTGCTCGGCAACCTGCTGGCCGACATCGGCTACGCGATCCTCGACCCGCGCATCAGGTACTGACCGACATGGCCATGGAGAGCTTCACCCCAGCGAAGGTCGACGTCGAGGTACAGGCGGAGGGAGGTGACGTTCATGCCAGCGGCAGCCCGTGGCGACTCGTCGGGCGCACCTTTGTCCAGAACCGCCTTGCGATCGTCGGCGTGGTCATCGTCGTGGTGGTGATCCTGTTCAGCTTCATCGGCCCGCTGCTGTACCACACCGACCAGTTCAACCCCAACCTCATCGCCACCAACATGAGCCCGTCCGGCGGCCATCCACTCGGCACCGACCAGAGCGGTTTCGACATCCTCGGGCGGCTCATGGAGGGCGGAAAGAGCTCGATCGAGGTGGGCCTGGCCGTCGGCATCATCGCCAGCGTGTTCGGGCTGCTGTACGGAGCGGTGTCCGGATTCTTCGGCGGAGCGGTGGATGCGGTGATGATGCGCGTTGTCGACATCGGGTTGGCGGTACCGGTCGTGTTCCTGTTCATCTTCATGGCGCAGGTGTACAAGCCGACCCTGGGGCTGCTGATCGTGCTGCTCGTGCTCGTGTCATGGCTGATTCCCGCTCGTTTGGTCCGGGGGGAGACACTCAGCCTCAGAACTCGTGAGTACGTGCAGGCCGTGCGGGTGATGGGGGGCCGCTCGGGCCGCATCATCGCCAGGCACATCATTCCGAACACGATCGGCACGATCGTTGTGACAGTGACCTTCCAGATCGCCAACGCGATCCTGATACTCGCGGTCCTCCAATATCTCGGGTTCGGGCTGCCCGCGACGACCCCGACGTGGGGGTCGATGCTGTCCGACGGCACCACCTATCTCCAGGACGGCTACTGGTGGGAGGTGTATCCGGCGCTTCTGACCATCGTGATCACGGTCGTCGCCTTCAACTTCATCGGGGACGCGCTCCAGGACGCGTTCGACGTCCGGCTCCAGGAGCGCTAGCGCGCGATGACTGCCCTGCTCGAGGTCGACGGGCTCCAGACGCGGATTCGGCTGCGCAGCGGCACCGTCCACGCCGTCGACGGCGTCAGCTTCGGGGTCGAGACCGGCGAGACCGTCGGGATCGTCGGCGAGTCCGGCTGTGGCAAGACGATGGCCGCGATGTCGATCATGCGCCTGCTGCCCCGGGGCGGGTTCATCGCCGGCGGCGAGATTCGGCTGCACGGACGGAACCTCGTTGGTTTGAGCGACGAGGACATCCGCAAGGTGCGCGGTGACGAGATCGGGATGGTCTTCCAGGACCCGATGACGTCGCTGAACCCGACGATGACGATCGGCCGGCAGATCGCCGAGGCGGTCTCGATCCATCGCGACATATCCCAGCAGCAGGCGCTGGCGCGCGCGGTCGAGACGCTCGACATGGTCGGTGTGCCCCGCCCACGCGAGCGGGTCCGCGACTATCCGCACCAGCTTTCGGGCGGTCTACGGCAGCGGGTCATGATCGCGATCGCCCTGGCCTGCGAGCCGAAGCTGCTGATCGCCGACGAGCCCACGACCGCGCTCGACGTGACGATCCAGGCGCAGATCCTCCGGCTGCTCGACCAGCTCAAGCAGGAGCTCGGGATGGGGATCGTCCTCATCACCCACGACATGGGGGTGATCGCCGGCCGGGCCGACCGCGTCGTCGTGATGTACGCCGGGCGCAAGGTCGAGACGGCCTCGACGCTCGCGCTGTTCCGCAATGTCCGCCACCCCTACACCGAGGCGCTGCTGGCGTCGATCCCCAAGCCCGACCAGGACAAGGCGCAGCCGCTGTACTCGATCCCAGGCGTCCCGCCCGACCTCCGGCACCCCCCGCTCGCGTGCCGGTTCGCGCCGCGGTGTGCGTTCGCCACCGAGCGGTGCCGGACCGAGGATCCGCCGCTGGGGGGCGATGATCCGAGCCATCCCTATGCCTGCTTTCACCCCCGGCACTCGTCCGCCAGCGACATGGGCGAGCTGGGGGCGTCGCTGCTCGCGCAGGCCGAGCGCAACCAGGCCATGGTCGGCGCGTACGGGAAGGAGCTCGAGATCCTCGAGACGGCCGCCGACGAGCACGCGCCCGGTCCGGATCCAAGTTCGGGTTCGGGTTCCGAGTCGGGGCCGGGCAGCAACGGCAGGCTGCCCGAGCACATCCTCGAGTTCCGCGATGTGACCCGGGAGTTCGAGGTCACGGCCGGCGCGATCCTCCGCAAGCGAATCGGAACGTTGCACGCGCTCTCCGGCGTCGAGCTGGCGGTCAGGCGGGGCGAGACGTTTGGACTCGTGGGCGAGTCGGGCTGTGGCAAGACCACGCTGGGCCGCATCGGGGTGGCGCTCGACACGCCGACCACCGGGCAGGTGCTGTTCAACGGCGTCGATCTCGCGTCGTTGAAGGGGGGCGAGCTTCGCACCCTCCGGCGCGACCTCCAGCTCATGTTCCAGGACCCGTACGCGTCGCTCGACCCGCGGATGCGCGTCAAGGAGATCATCGCCGAGCCACTCGACATCGCCGGGCGCGGCACGGCGACCGAGCGCGCACAGACGGTCCACCGGCTGCTCGACGAGGTCGGCCTGGCGCACGACGCCATCGGCCGCTACCCGCACGAGTTCTCGGGTGGCCAGCGCCAGCGGATCGGGCTCGCGCGGGCGCTGGCCCTGAACCCCCAGGTGATCGTGGCCGACGAGCCCGTCTCGGCGCTCGACGTCTCGATCCAGTCCCAGATCCTGAACCTGATGAAGCGAGTCCAGGCGAGCTACGGACTCACCTACATCGTCATATCCCACGACCTCTCGGTGGTGCGCTACATGGCTGATCGCATCGGCGTCATGTACCTCGGCAAGCTCGTCGAGGTCGGACCAGGCAACGACATCTACGCCAAGCCGGCACACCCTTACACCGCCGGCCTGGTCGAGGCAATTCCCGTGCCCAACCCCGAGGTCGCGCGCGAGCAGAGCGGCAAGGTGGCGATCCGCGGCGAGCTCCCCTCGCCGCTGAACCCGCCGTCGGGGTGCCGCTTCCGGACGCGCTGCCCGTTCGCGCAGGACAAGTGCGCCGAGGAGGAGCCGCAGCTGCGCTCGTTCGGGCGCGACCACGTCGCCGCGTGTCATTTCCCGCTTCAGGCGCCGGCGATGGGTTCAGACGCTCCCGTGACTGCCGAGGTCGATCGCGGGCCGCTCGACGCCCGCGGGTAGCTTTCCCTCGTCCGAGAGCTTGTCGAGGTGGGCCGCGAGCGTCACCGCGGCGGCCGGCCGGAGTCCGGTGGGGACGTCGGACCAGACGTCGTCGAGCAGATCGTTTGTCGTCCGCTTGCCGGCGTCGAGCGCCTGCAGTAGCCGTCGCTCGCGGTCGAGGCGGTGCGAGACGTACTCGTCGAGCTTCGCGTGCGGGTCGGTGATGGGCGGGCCATGTCCCGGTAGTAAGACGGTCAGGGGCCGCTCTCGCAGGTACGCGAGCGCATTGAGGTACGCGGCCAGCGCACCTGGATCGGGCGCGACGAACACGCTCCCCTCGCCGAGGACCGCGTCCCCCGTCAGCGCGGCGGTGCCGTTGATGTAGGCCAGATGGTCGGGGGCGTGGCCAGGGGTGGCGACCGCCTCGAGCGGACCGAACCTGTCGCCGCCGCTGAGTAGAACGTCGACGTCACCGCGCGCGCCGGCAAGCGGGGCGTCCGGGTAGCCGGCGCGGATCGCCGCCACCGCATCGGTGTGATCGGCGTGGTCGTGGGTGAGCGCGAGCCCGCCGAGGCCGCCGCGGCGCGTGATCTCGTCCCGGAGGTCCGCTAGATGCTCGTCGAGCGCGGGCCCGGGGTCGACGAGCCAAGCCGGGCCGCGGCCGACGATCCACGAGTTCGTTCCCGTCAGCGTGAACGGCCCCGGGTTCGCGGCGCGAATCCCGATCAGATCGTGACCGGGGATCTCGATGCGCGTCATCGGGGGATCATGACAGCGGTAGTCCATCCGTCCAGCCGCGAGGGGCAGCGCCGCATCGCGGGTATCCCTGGATTGACAGGAAGTTACAGACCGGGTTTCAGTGGCAGGGTGACTGGGGTGACCGCCGTGGGCCGCCCGACGCCGGATGCGGCGGACCCTGTAATCGGTTGGAGGCGTCGGTGACGTTTGAAATCGTTGTGCTCGTGGCGGTTGGTATCTGGGCCGCGGTGGTGGTGCTTGCGGTATCCCTGTGCCGCGCGGCGAAGCTCAGCGACGAGGCCATGCAGTTCGTCGTCTTGGGGCCCGAGTCCGTGGATCGCGAGGACGAGGTCGTGCCCTCCGCCTCGTCCTCGCCCGCGGCCTCGTCCGTGGCCTCGTCGGCGTCCGCGTCGTCGGCGGGGTCCGCGTCCTCGGCGGGGTCCTCATCCGGGGCGTGGCGCGAGCGGCCGCTGCGGACGCTTGCCCTCGAGGACGCCGCCGGTCTCCTCGGCGTGAGTCCCGAGACCTTGTTGAAGTGGGAGGAGCGCTTCGGCTTCCCGTCATCGTGCCCGTCGGAGTTGCGCTACAGCCAATCCGAGATACTCGCCCTGCTCGCCAGCCTCGACGACGGCGCCTCGATCCCGGCGGCGGTGGCGCAGGCGCGCGAGCGGATCAAGCGCCGGCGCGCGCCGACGCCCGGCGGGTTGTTCGACCACCGCGACGGCGGACTCGCCTCCTGAGTCACTCGACGCGGGCCGCTCGTCGCGGGTGACGAATCGGATCCCGCTCGATGCGCCGGCTCGTCCCGCGCCGGCGGGCTCCCGTCCACCGATGCGGCCGCGGCGATCCTGGAGGTGGACGCGGCGCCGCGCAGGTCTATACTCGTCCACGGAGGATCCGTCGCTCGCGTGACCGGTGGAAAGGGGCGTGTACCGTGGACGACATCTCGTCGCCACGGCAGCGCGGCGCCGCGGATGAGCTGGGCCTGCATTACGAAACCGTCGCGCTCAATCTCGCGATGGGGATCGTCACGCCCGTGCTCGGCGCGGGCGCCAGCCTTTACGGGCGGTCAATGGCGGGCGACGCCGGTTCCGCGCCGTGGCAGGGCGCCCCGAGCGCTACTGAGCTGGGCGAGATCCTTGCGCGCAAATTCAGGGCGCCGGACGCGACACGCGACCTGATTCAGATCGCCCAGTGGGTGTACACGGTGCGGGGAGGTGCCGGGCTATCGCGCGCGCTTCACGAGGTGTTCAAGGGCGAGTTCCCGACCACCGACCTGCACGAGTTCATCGCCACGGTGCCGGGGAAAGTCCGCGACGCCGGCAGTGGCTGCCCGCCGCTCATCGTCACGACCAACTACGACGATCTGATCGAGAACGCGCTCACCGCCCACGGCGAGGCCTACGACGTTCTCGTCTACATCGCCGAGGGAGTCAACGCCGGCCGTTTCGGACATGTCGACCCCGACCGCGGTCTGATCCCGATCACCGACCCCGAGACGTATCTCGACGTCGACCCGGATGAGCGCACGGTGGTGCTGAAGATCCACGGCTTCATTTGCCGCACCGACAAGCGCTCGGACAGTTACGTGATCACCGAGGATCACTACATCGAGTACCTGGCGCGCACCGATGTCACTCAAAGCCTGCCGCCACCGGTGGTGGCGCGGCTGCTCGACTCGCACCTGCTGTTCCTCGGCTACAGCCTCCGCGACTGGAACGTCCGCGCGATCCTCCACCAGCTGTACGCGCAGCGCAACCACACCAACCAGTGGTGGGCGGTACAGCTGCACCCGACCGATATCGAACAGGTGTCGTGGACGCAACGGAACGTGCAGATCATCGACATGCTGCTCGAGGAGTACGTGCCCGCGCTCGAGCAGGTGTTCGATGAAGTGCTGCAGCCCGAGCCCGCGGAAGGCCGGTGATCGAGGCACCGAGCTCCGGCCTGTCGGCGAGCCCCTACCGGGGGCTGCGCAGCTTCACCGAGGAGGACTCCGAGTTCTTCTTCGGGCGCGAGCGAGAGCGCGACATCATCATCGCCAACCTGAAGGCGCGCCGGGTGATGGTGCTGTACGGCGCGAGCGGCGTCGGTAAGAGCTCGCTGCTGCGGGCGGGCGTCGAGGCGGCGCTGCTGAGCGCCGCGCGGGCCAACATGCAGCGGCTCGGCACGCCGCGCTTCGTTCCGGTCGTGTTCAGCGACTGGCTCGGGGATCCGTGTACCGGGCTGGCCGGCGCAATCGCCGCCGCCGCGGACGAGTTCGTGACCGGCGAGCCGGTGCCGCCCGGCGACCCACTGGCCGACACGATCGCCGCCGCCGCGGACCGCACCGGCGCGACGGTGCTGGTGCTGCTGGACCAGTTCGAGGACGTGATGCTTCACGGTGCGGGCCACCGCGGCGCCGCTCGGTTCGAGGCGCTACTCCCGAGCCTGATTGACGACCGGGGGCTGCGTGCGAGATTCCTGATCTCGGTGCGCGACGACGCGCTCGCGCAGCTCGATCGCTTCCGGCGGACGATTCCCGGCCTGCTCCAGTCGAGCATGCGGGTGCAGCCGCTCGCCGGCGACGCCGCGCGACGTGCGATCACCGGCCCGCTGGATCGTTACAACGAGCAGGCGGCGCCGGATCGGCGGGTCGAGATCGAGGATGAGCTCGTCGACGCGGTGCTCGACCAGGTGCGCGCCGGGCGGCTCAGCTTCGAGCACACCGGGCACGGCAGAGCCGGGTCGAACGGGACTGGCGGGTCGGATGGCTCCGACGAGGAGGACGCGACGGCCGACGCAAACGGCGGTCGGCCCGATGGCCAGATCGAGGCTTCGTACCTCCAGCTCGTGCTGTCGACCGTGTGGGAGCGGGAGCTCGGCAGCGGCTCGCATCGCCTGCGTCGCTCGACCCTCGCGGAGCTCGGCGACGCCGAGACGATCGTCCGCACCCACCTCGACGCCGTGATGGCGGATCTGCCCTCCCGCGAGCGCGAGACGGCGGTCGACGTGTTCGACCGCCTGGTGACGCCGACGGGCACGAAGATCGCCCTTCGGACCGACGACCTCGTCGCCTACAGCGAGCGTCCGGCCGACGAGGTGATGGAACTGATCGATCGGCTCTCGAGCGGCCCGCAGCGGATCCTGCGGCGGGTGCCGTCCGGTTCGGGCGAGCCCGGGGTCGAGATCTTCCACGACGTGCTCGCTCCGGCGATCCTGTCGTGGCGGACCCGCCAGGCCGAGGCGCGGCTCGAACGTTCGAAGCAGGCGGCCGAGGAGCAGGCGCGTGTCGAGCGCCGTCGCGCCCGGATCTCGATGGCGCTCGCGGGGCTCGCGTTGCTGCTGATGCTCACCGCGATCGGGCTGGTGTTCGTCGTCCTCAACGAGAGAGAAGCCGCGGTGTCCGCCCGGAACCGGGCCCGCTCGCAGGCGCTCGCCGCCCAGGCCCAGACCGACTACCAGCAGCAACTGGGGACCGGTTTGCTGCTCGCCGTCGAGGCCTACCGGACGGCGCCGACGGCCCAGGCCGAGGGCGCCCTCGTCGGTGGGCTCGTGAAGACTGAGGGGATGGTCCACTATCTCAAGGCCCATTACGGGCCGGTCTACGCGGTCGCCTTCGATCCCGCCGGCACGGTCCTCGCGTCGGGCTCCGGCGACGGGACCGTGGTTGTGTGGAACTACCGGACCGGCCGCCGCCAGACGCTTCGCGGCGCGTCGAGCGCCGCTTTCTACGGCGTCGCCTACAGCCCGGACGGACGGCTCGTCGCGGCGGGCAGCGGCGACGGCGCCGTGACCTTGTGGAACGCGACCACCGGTCAGCGCGTGCGGACGATCGTCACCGGAGCGGGCACTGTCTACAGCGTGGCGTTCAACCCTGCCGGCACGATGCTCGCGTGCTCGACCGGTGCCGGATCGGTGGTCGTGTTCGATCCCGCCACGGGCAAGCGGCTGCGGACGATCGATGCCGGCGCGGCGCAAGCCGACGCGATCGCGTTCGACCCCGCCGGCGGATCGCTGGCGGTGGCGACAACCGCAGGAACGGTCGGGCTCTGGAACCCGGCAACGGGTCTCCCCAGAGGGGTCATACCCGGGGATAGCGCCGGCGTCAACGACGTCGCGTTCAGCCCGGGCGGACAGATCCTCGCGACAGCCGGAGTCGACGGCAAGGTGGAGCTGTGGCGGGTGCGCAGCGGCGACCTCCGCCCCGTTCAGATGCTCACGAATTATGAAAATACCGTGCCGATCGAGAGCGTCGCGTTCGGTCCCGGTGGGCGGACGATCGTCGCCGGGGGCGACGACACGGCCCTGCGCACGTGGAGCGTCGCCAGCGGCCAGCTGTTGCGGACCTTTGAGGGACACACCGGCGCCGTCGAGAGCGTGGCCTTCAGCCCCGGCGGGACGATGATCGCGTCGGGGTCCGACGACGAGTCGGTGATCCTGTGGGACGCCGGCCTTGGCTCGGGGACGCACACGCTGGACGGCGGCCACGGGTCGGTCCAGTCGGTCGCGTTCGCCCCGGATGGCGCCACCATGGCCGCCGCCAACTCGGACGGAACGGTGAGCCTTTGGGACGTGGCGGCGTTGCGCCAGCGGCAGGTCCTTAGCGGTCACCAGGGACGTGTCGAGAGCGTCGCGTTCGATCCGGCCGGAACGGAGCTGGCCGCCGCCGGTGCCGATGGATCGGTGACCGTGTGGAACGTCGGCAGCACGACGGCGGCGCTGCGCCTGACGCCGCAAGCGGGCACGCTGTGGGCGGTCGCCTTCGGCCCCGGCGGACGCACGCTCGCCGCCGGATCCGATCGGGGCGACGTGTTCGTCTGGAACCTGGCCACGCACAGGCTGCTGTATGACCTCCGTGGGCACGCGGGTCCGGTTTACGCAGTCGCCTTCTCGCCGCGAGGGCTAGTCGCCTCCGGCGGTCAGGACGGCACGGTCGTCGTCTGGGACCCGAGCCATGACCGGCGCCCCGAGACGCTCGCTGGGGGCGGGCCGCCCGTCGACGCCGTGGCGTTCAACCCGACCGGGTCGCTGCTGGCCGCGGGCGGCGACGATCAGGCGGTGACGATCTGGGATCCGAGTACCGGCAGGCAGGTCGGCGAACCGCTCCAAGGCCATCAGGACAGCGTCCTCGCGCTCGCGTTCAGCCCCGATGGGACGGAGCTCGCCTCCGGCAGCGCCGATCACACGACGAACGTCTGGAACCTCGCGACTAGGCTCGGCGTTCCGCTCGACGGGCACACCGACAACGTCAACGGCGTCGCCTTCAGCCCGGACGGGCGGCTACTCGCCTCGGCCGGCATGGACGGCACGATCGTCCTGTACCCGGAAGTTCCCTCGGTTTCGGTCGTGGGCGCGATCGACGACCGCCTGTGTGCCGTCGCCGCCACGAACCTCACGCCGGCCCAGTGGACGGCCGACGACGCCGGCGTGCCGTATCACCGGACCTGCCCGGCGTATCCGGTCCCGTAGGTCAGCCGGGCGACGCCGTGGCCAGGACCCCGGTCGCGGAGAAGGTCACCGGCGCCCCGCCGGTCGTGCCGTTGACGAACGGCACGCGCAGGGTCACGCCGGTGCAGCCGTCGACGGGCACCTGGACCTGACTCGTTCCGGGCGCCGGTGAACTCGCCGGGACTGTGCCCCCGACGCCTTGCGTCATGGTCGCGCCGCCGGGGGCGCTCCCCCCGGCAGGCACGGTGACGTCGACGGTCAGGATCTCGTTCGCGCACGGCTGCTGGCTCTTGGGCGGGACGTCCACATAGATGTAATCGATCGCGAGCGGTTGAACCGCGAACGTCTGCGCCGCGAACCCATCACCGGCTGTCGCCAGCGTGACCGCGCTGTTGGGGCCTTTGGCGGATACGCCCCCACCACCTACCCACGTCCGGTTCGAGGTGTCAGGGTTCCAGGTGTCCGAGAGGTCGACGAGTGCGTACCCGGCGAGCGCCGCCGGGAGCGTCGTTCCGTGCTCCGCCAAAACGGACGCGAGGACCTGAGCGAGCGGCGACGTCCTTGGGTTGGGCCGAAGGGCGACGGCATCCAGGTACATGATCTCGGCGACGACGCCGGGACCGTACTGCTCCGCGAGATACTCGAACAGGCGCCAGTCGTCGTACGTGTTCGTACGTGAGTCGATGGGCGAATCAAGGTAGGGCACCCCGATCTCGGACGATGGGGATTCCATGTTGTTGAAGCCCGCCGCCCAGCTGGCGGCCGATGCGAGCGCGACCCAGCCGCTCCCAGCGTACAGCTCGCCGACGGTCTCATCGGCGAGCGCCTCGAACACCCCGAAGTAGATGTAGAACGGGTTGCCGGCGAACGCCAACGTTGGGTTCAGCACGAGGTAGGCGGGGCCCGGTTCGCCGAGTGGCCAGGAGGGGTTCCCGTCCTCGTCGGGCACCGAGAACTTGGGCACCTGAAAGACGTGGAAGGTGTTTAGCACCGTCGACTCCTCGAGATACACCTCGAGCGGTCCATCGGACGCGGGCGCGACCGGCATGCCGAGCTTTTCGGTGTCGAACATGAGCGCCTGCTCCGCCCAGTTCGCGACGTTGGTCGCGATGGACTGCGTGGTGGCGTCGGAGAACGCCCCAAGCCGACTGGTGAAATGCACGACGACCGGGCCCGCCGTCACTTGCTGCATCAGGTCGGCGGGCACCCACGGCCCGAACGGCCGCGCGGCGCACGGAACGTTGACGACGCCCGTGTCGTCCATGCCGAGCGGGACGTCGACGTCGATCACGGCCAGGATCGAGCCGTTGACGCTCCACGTGGCTTCGTACTCTCCAGGGCCCTGGTCGGCGCCACAGTCGACGTCGGAGCGGCCGAATCCGCCGCTCACAGGTCGCAGGGGCAGCCGCACCTTCGAATCGGGGAAGTTGTTCGGGGGCGACAGGTCGAGGACGTAGGGAGGCGGCTTACCCCCCCGGTGTCGCGTCACGAGCGTCAGGGCGAACGCCGGAGTGCGCTTGTGCGTGCGCACGAGCGCGCAATACGCCTCGGAGGCCGGCGGGGCGGCGCCGCACTCGTATGCGATCTGGTCCCCGGGTCCGAGCGCGCGAACCTTGACCGGGACCTGGTGGGCACCGGTGGTGCCGACTTCGCCGAACTTATCGGCGATCGTCGTCATGATCTGCCCGCCGACACACGTGTCCGTGGTGGTCCACATGACCTCGCCGGCCCTCCGGACGTCGGCTGACAGTTTGACGCCGAGCTTGTTCTTGCTCCTTGCGCTACCGCCGTCCGCCTCCACGAGGCTCTTGTCGCCGTCCTTCGTCGATACGTGCTTCGACTCGCCGTGCTGAGCAAACGCCGCGTGCGCGAGGCCACACGGGGGATCGACCAGGCTGACCTTGAGCTCGCCGGCGGGGGCCGCCGGCAGAGAGACGCGGATGACGCCGCCAGTGAATTCAGCGCTCTGGGTCGCCCCGGAGGCGTTAGTCGCATTGATGATCCGGACCGTTCCGTGGGTCGTGTCGACTATCGAGCCCAGCGGGATCGCGGTGGGCCCGGACAGCGGCCGCGCCGAACCGCCCGGCGGCGTGAACGAGATCTGGCCGCCCTTCACGTGCTCGGCGACGACGTTCACGCCGAACTGCGGCGCCGGGCCGCCGGCGGCGCTCGCGGGCGCCGCGGCGGCCAGTACCACGACGGCCGCTGCCACGGAAGCCGTGATCGCTCGCACCAGCCCTCGTCGGGCGGCGCTGTAAGTCGAACGGACGCGAGGCAGCTTCACGAGACCCCCCAAGATCGCCGGTGTGACTATATGCCTCGAGAACGCGTCACGCCAGCTTGGCCGCCCGCGGCGGCGGCGTAAGACGCTCGCAAGCGCGCTTGAAAGCGAGAACCGCATCGGCGGTTAGCGGTAGCGACAGCCAGTCCGTGCAAATACTCTTCGGCTCGGTGCGCGCCGTTGATTCCGCGCCAGACCGCCGAGTATGGTCGCGGGACGATGGTACCTCGGAGGGGTGTCTTCGGATGGGGCGCGGTCGTTGCACTGTGCGTAATCGCCGCGAGTGGTTCGTCGGTGCCGGCTGTTGCCTTGCCAGGCAACAGCGCCCTCGCAGTGCCCGGCGCATCGGCTCCGTGGGAGCCACTCGGGCCCGACCCGCAGGGGGTCACGAACCTCCAGGACACCAACCGCGGCGCGCCGCCGAACTCCGGCCGTGTCACCGCGCTCGTTGTCACCGGCTCGGGCCCGCTCGCGGGCCGGGTCGTGCTCGGCACGGCGAGCGGCGGGGTCTGGACCTCCGATGACGGCGGCACGACGTGGACACCGCGGACCGACGACGCGGCGACGCTTGCGATCGGGTCGCTCGCGATCGATCCGTCCAACCCATTGCACCTGATCGCCGGCACCGGCGAGGCCAACCAAAGTACGGACAGCTCCTACGGCGACGGGATCCTGTCCTCGAGCGACGGCGGGACGACGTGGACGCTGCAGAATCCCGATCGGGTATTCGTCGGGAGTCACATCGGGTCGGTCGCAATCGACCCGAGCGACGGGATGCACATGTTCGCGGCCACGAGCGGCGGTCTGTACGAAACCGATGACGGCGGGACGACGTGGGCAAAGCCGGCCGACAGCACGTACACGCCGTTCGATGGCGAGATCGACGCGGTCGTGATCGATCCGTCGGACCCGCAGTTGGTTTACATCGCCGGCACGACGGACGGGACGGACGCGTTCGTCGCCGAGTCGGCCGACGGTGGCGCGACATGGACCTCGGCCGACTCCGGACTGTCGACGCCGCCCGGGGCGAGCAGGGTGTTCGTCGCGCTCGCGCTCGCCCCGTCGAACCCGCAGACCTTGTATGCCTCGGTCGGCTCGCGCACGCAGCCGGTCGCGCTCGAGCGCAGCACCGACGGCGGCGGATCATGGTCAACCCTCACAGCCGCGCCGGACTACACGGGCGATGCGTACTCGTTCGGTGGCAACGCATCGGGCGAGCAGGGCGACTACGACAACGCGCTGGCGGTCGACCCCGCCAACCCCGACCACATCCTCGCCGGCGGCGAAGGACTCGTGGAGACGACGGACGGCGGCGCCACCTGGAGCAACGTCAACGGGGGCCCGTTCAACGGACCGGTGAACCGGATCCACACCGACCAGCACGCGCTCGCGTTCGGGCCGGACGGCCGCGTCTGGATCGGCAACGACGGCGGTGTGTATGTCTACACCCCGAGCACGAACACGATCGCGGACCTCAACGGCGGTGGGCTGAACACGATCCAGTTCTACGAGGGGTTCGGCGAGGTCGACGGAACGATCCTGGCCGGAACCCAGGACGACGCCACCGCGCGGACCAGCAGCCCGTCGCTTGCGGGGTGGACGAGGATCGCTAGCGGCGATGGCGGGCCGAGCGCGATCACCCCCAACGATCCGAACGTCCAGTTCATCGAGGCCGACGACAGCCTGCTCGTCACCAGCGACGCCTTCGCCAGCACGAAAAAGACGATCACGCCGCAGGTCGGCGGACTCGTCAGCAGACCCCCGATCGCAGTCATTCCCAACACCCGGACGCCGTCCGAACCGACGATCCTGTTCGGAGCGGACAGCGTCTACGCGTCGACCGATCCGATCACCAGCGGGCAGCCGACCTGGACGGCGGTCGCGAGCTCGGCCGGTGGCGGCGACGTATCCGCTTTCGCCGTCTCCCCGTCGAACCCGCAGATCGTCTACGCGGGCTTCGACGATGGCACGATCGAGGTGTCTACGGCCGCCGGCGCCGGCGGCTCGTGGACCGCGTTGCCCTTTCATGCCTTCGGGAGCGCCATCTACATCACTGGGATCTCCGTCGACCCCAGCGACCCGCAGGCGATCACGGTCAGCGTCAGCTACGCGGGAACGCGCACCGTGCCGGGGCTGCCGCACGTCGGCCAATTCTCGTACACGAACACCCCATCCGACGGTAGTTGGACCGACATCAGCGGCGACCTGCCGAGCGCTGCCGTCGCGCACGTCGTCTACGACCACGGGGCGTTGCTTGCCGCGACCGATGTCGGCGTGTACGCGACCGACTCCCCGGCCGCCGGCGCCACGTCGTGGACGGCGTTCGGGTCCGGCCTGCCGGACGTCCAGGTGCAGGACCTGGCCGTCGACCCCGTTACCGCCGACGTGTACGCCGTCACCCACGGCCGCGGCGCGTGGGTGCTGCGCCCCGACCCCGCGGCGGCCGTCAGGGTGACAGTCAGCCCATCCACCGTCACGGCCGATGGACACAGCGCGACGACACTGACAGCGACGGTCACCGACGGCACCGGCCACAGGCTCCCCGGCGAGGCGGTCACGTTCACCGCCAGCGATCCCGCGGACACGATCGGCCCGGTCGCCGACGACGAAGACGGCGCCTACACGGCGGTGCTCACCGTCTCGACAACCCCGGGCCCGGTGACGATCACCGCCACCGACAATTCGCAGCCGCGGGAAGTCAGCGGGCAGACGACGCTCACCCAGCTCAAATCCGGACCCACCGGACCCACCGGCGCCACCGGATCTACCGGATCTGCCGGATCCACTGGACCCACCGGGCCGACCGGAATCCACCTGCCGATCGCGTCCGTCAAGTTCAAGGGGCCCCACACGCTCTCGGTGGTGCTGCAGTGCCTCGGGAGCACGCCGTGCACCGGGCAGGTATACGCGCTGACAGGCAAGCGGTTGAAGCTGAGCGCCAGGCGGTTCCTCGCTCCCGGTAAGAAGGTCACGAGCGCTCGCTACGCAATCGACGGAGGCGGCACCGCGACCGTCAGGATGAGGCTGACGAGCACGCTCGCCCAACTCGTGCGCCGGCAT
>Ga0335073_10007079_pt1 | contig 15726 bp, 8 predicted proteins | sample Lox_Sample_22_FD_207093 | JGI IMG/M metagenome (GOLD analysis project Ga0335073, IMG submission 207093) | Soil microbial communities from Loxahatchee National Wildlife Refuge, Florida, United States - Lox_Sample_2.2 | ecosystem: Environmental > Terrestrial > Soil > Wetlands | place: USA: Florida... | reverse complement strand
CGTTGCAACTCCGCCCGTTCCATCCAGCGTGTTGCTCCCACTACCCCCGATCAGCGTGTCATCGCCACCGCCGCCAACCAGAACATCATTCCCGGAACCACCAATCAGCGTGTCCGCATAGGTGGAACCAATCACAGACGAGATGTTCGACAGAACGTCTCCTTCAGCATCGCCGCCGAAGCCCACACCGGAAGAGAGATCGATGGTGACGCTTTCTGCGGAGGTCTCGTAGGATGCCGTGGTCGTACCGATACCACTGCCGATCAGCGTATCCGCGCCAGCACCGCCGATGAGCACTGCTCCCGCGCCACCTATCAGGGTGTCCGCGTTGGCCGAACCAATCACCACCGAGACGTCGGTCAGCGTATCCGTGCCGCCATAGCCGTTGCTCGACACCATACCCGTGCCGAGATCTGCAATCACCGCCGAGGCAGCTCCTGAGTAGTCGGCAACCGCGGTGGTTCCAGTGCCGATCAACGTGTTGTTCCCGGCTCCCCCGATCAGCGTCACCGTCCCGCCGCTCACCGCGAGCGACCCAGACCCAACCGCGATCAGCGTGTCGTTGCCGGCGCCGCCATCGAGGATGTTGCTCCCGCTCGCAGCACCACCGTCCCCGATCAGCGTGTCCCCATAGGCCGAGCCCGTCAGATTCGAGATCTCCATCAGCACATCCGTGCCGCCATAGCCGTTGCTCGAGGCCAGACCCTCGCTCAGGTCCGCAACCACAGCCCCGCTCGCTCCGGCATAGTCCGCCGTCGCGACGCCACCGGACCCGTCCAGCGTGTTGCTCCCACTACCCCCGATCAGCGTATCGTCGCCGCCATTGCCAATGAGGACGTTATTGCCACCGTCCCCGATCAACGTGTCGTCCAAGGTCGAGCCGACCACATCTCGGACATTCGAGAGCCCATCGCCCCCGATACTGGTCCCGGAGGCGGCCCCCGTGCTGAGGTTGACGGTCACGCCCTCAGTCTCGTCCGCGTAGGACACGGTGGTGACACCCACGGCGCTCCCGAGCACAGTGTCCGTGCCAGCACCCAACACGAAGGTGTCACTGCCGCTGTCAGCGATCAGGGTGTCATCGAACGCTGAGCCAATCACAGTCCCGATGCCGGTCAACGTGTCCGTGCCGCCATATCCATTGCTCGTGGCTACACCCGCGCCAAGATCGACCGTCACCGCAGAGCTCGCGCCAGCATAGTCCGCGGCTGTGGTTCCACTGCCGATCAGCGTGTTATTACCGCCAGCGCCAATCAGGGTGCTCCCGCTTCCTCCAATCAGCGTGTCGCCATAGGCCGATCCCATCACTGTCGCGATATCGATCAGGGTGTCGGTGCCACCGTAACCGTTATTCGACGCCACGCCGGTAGTGAGAGCGACTGTGACGCCGGCTGCTGCCCCGGCATAGTCCGCAGCTGCGCTTCCACCGGTACCGATCAGCGTGTTGTTGCCACCTGCACCGATCAGGGTGTCGGTGCCGCCACCGCCAATCAGCACGTTGTCTGCAGAATTACCGATCAGCGTGTCATCAAAGGCAGAGCCGACGATGTTCTGTATATTTGCGAGGCTGTCGCTGGTGTTGAAAGCGGTAGACGAAGCGGTGCCGGTTGCGAGGTTGACGGTGACGGCGGCGCCGGCGGCGCTGTAGTCGACCGTGTTGCTCCCGGTGCCGCCGTCGATCGTGTTGCCGCCGCCGCTGACGAGGAAGCTGTCGTTGCCGGCCGCGCCCAGCAGCGTGTTCCCGCCGCTCGCCGCCTCCAGCACCGCGCCGCCGGAGCCCGCCTCCAGCAGATCCCCCGTCCCGCTCTCGATCAAGGTGTCCGCCCCGGAGCCGCCGAGCAGCGTGTCACCCGTCCCCGCCGCCAGCACCGTCCCGATGTCGGTGAGGGTGTCGTTGCCGGTAAAGGCGCTCGACGACGCAACCCCGGTCGCCAGATCCACCGTCACCGCGCTGCCCACGCCCGTGTAGTCGAGAACGGTGGTTCCAGTGCCGCCGATCAGCGTATTGCCGCCGCCGCTGACCATGAAGGTGTCGCTGCCGGAACCGCCCACCAGCGTGTTGCCACCGCCCAGCGCCTCCAGCATTGTCGCACCCGACCCCGCCTCCAGAAGATCGCCGCTGCCGCCCTCCACCAGGATGCTGCTGCCGGACCCGCCGATCAGCGTGTCGCCGGTGCCATCCGCCAGCACCGTCGAGATGCCAGTGAGCGAATCGCTGCCGCCATACCCGTTGCTCGAGGCCACCCCCGTGCCGAGATCGACCGTCACCGCCGAGCTCGCACCCGCATAATCCGCCGTCGTCGTCGCCCCGGTGCCGATCAGCGTGTTGTTCCCGGCTCCCCCGATCAGCGTCACCGTCCCGCCGCTCACCGCCAGCGACCCAGACCCCACCGCGATCAGCGTATCGTTGCCCGACCCGCCATCCAGCACGTTGCCGGCGCCATCGCCGATCAGCGTGTCGCCATTGGCCGAGCCCACCAGGTCCGTGATGCTGGTCAGCACATCCGTGCCACCATACCCATTGCTCGAGGCAAGGCCAGTACTCAGGTCCGCAATCACCGACCCTGTCGCTTCGGCATAGTCCGCCGTCGTCGCAGCCCCGGTACCGATCAGCGTGTTGTCTCCAGACCCGCCAATCAGGGTCACCTGGCCACCGCTCACCGCCAGCGAGCCGGATCCCATCGCGATCAGCGTGTCGTTGCCGGCGCCGCCATCGAGCACGTTGCTCCCGCTCGCAGCACCACCGTCCCCGATCAGCGTGTCCCCATAGGCCGAGCCCGTCAGATTCGAGATCGCCGTCAGCACATCCGTGCCGCCATACCCGTTGCTCGACGCCACACCCGCGCTCAGATCCGCAACCACAGACCCCGTCACCCCGGCATAGTCCGCCGTTGCAACTCCGCCCGTTCCATCCAGCGTGTTGCTCCCACTACCCCCGATCAGCGTGTCATCGCCACCGCCGCCAACCAGAACATCATTCCCGGAACCACCAATCAGCGTGTCCGCATAAGCCGAGCCGACCACGTCCGAGATATCGGAGAACGTGTCGTTGCCGCTAAACCCAACCGACAGCACCACGCCCGCCGAAAGATCGACCGTGACCCCTGTGGCTGCGTTCGAATAGTCGATCCTGTTGGCGCCACCACCGCCGTCGATCGTGTTGCCGCCCCCACCAACAACAAACGTGTCATTGCCCGACCCACCGAGCAGCGTGTTGCCGCTGCCGAAGGCCTCTAGAAGAGCATTCCCGGAGCCCGCCTCCAGCAAATCGCTACCACCACCATCGATCAGCGTTTCGGCGCCGGAGCCGCCAATCAAAGTATCGCCGATACCAGCTGCGATGACGCCGGTCACTCCCGAGAGCGTATCACTGCTGACGAACGAGCTGGAGGAGGCTATCCCCGCCAGAAGATCGACCGTCACTGCACCAGCAGCATTGGCGTAGTCGACGATGGTCGTCCCCGACCCACCGATCAGCGTATTACCTCCTCCCGTCACCACGAAGGTGTCAGCCCCAGTACCGCCTATCAGCGTGTTGTCGAGACCGAAAGCTTCGAGAACAGCAGGACCTGAGCCCGCCCTCAATAGATCGCCATCGCCGCTGTCAATTAGCGTATCGGCTGCGGAGCCCCCGATCAGCGTATCGCCAGCGCCCGACGCCAGCACTGCCGAGATACCGACTAGCGTGTCCGTGCCGCCGTAGCCGTTGTTCGTCGCGCCACCAATGCCCAGATCGACGGTAACGGCCGAGCTCGCGCCGATATAGTCCGCCGTCGTGTTGGCGCCGGTGCCGATCAGAACGTTGTTCCCCGCGCCGCCGATGAGCGTCACCGTGCCTTCGGACGCTCCCTCGGGGCCAGAGCCCAGCGCGATCAAGGTGTCATTGCCGGCGCCTCCATCGAGCACATTCGCCGCGCCCGTGGATCCGCCATCACCAATCAGCGTATCGTCAAAAGCCGACCCGATGACGTTCTGAACATTGATCAGGACGTCTCCTGAAACGCCGTCGCCCGAGCTCATCCCGTTCGACAGATCGACGGTTACCCCGCTTGCCGCATCGGCATACGTCGCGGTCGTGATTTCATCCGGCTGTCCAGTGATGATTAGTCCGCCGGAGCTGCCATCAACCAACGGATCGGTCGCTGCGTCACCTAGCAGAGGTGCCAGATCAGCCAGTGGTGCCGGAAGAAAGCCACCCGCATCCCCACCGGCTCCGTTGAGAAACGGAGACCAGGGCGCTTTGACGAGGTTGTTGAAGCCGGGGTCCAGAATGTTGTCATTTGGCGGGAGATACGGACTGATAGATGAAATCTCATCCACACCGAACGTCACATCGGAGCTGCTTTTAAAATTTTCATAGAGCTCACTGATGATTTCATTTCCGGAATAGACGACGGTCCCGTTATCAAAAACAAACTTGAAACTGTCCGGAAGATCGAAATGCACAGTCGAGCTGGCGAAACCGAAAGAATCTGCGTTGCTTCCCACTCGACCATCGGGAAGAACCAGCGTCGCCCCGGTTGACTTGACCTGAACGTACCCGAGGCGAAAGCCATCAGCACTTAAGCCGCTCGTGGCGTTGTACCAAAATCTGTCGTCGATGCCGACGAACGTGAGATCGGACGGGCTCAGGCTCCCGAAGTTGATGACGTAGTTCTGCAGCGCCTTTGTAGAGTCTGGCGCATCAGGTGGCGGGCCGCCGAATACGTCGTATTTCAGTTCAGCATTCTCTATGACGTCATGGCCGCTATCAGCGCCGAAGTAAAAAGTCGTTGGCGATGACAGTACATTGTCAGTTACCTTGAACAAGTCATTGCTGGATCCACCCTCGAAGGCATCGCCGCTGCCACCTATGAGGACGTTGTTGCCGCCACCAAGTGCGATCAGCTTTACATGATCGGCTGACGCGACAAGTGTGTCCGACATGCCGGCGCCAATCAGAATCCCGTTTGCACGATCTGCGGTCGCTTTCTGGTTATCGCCATTGGCGATCACCAATTCAGTATCGCCGGCCGTGCCATCTAGTGAGCGACCCCCTGCCGGTGTCTGAATAAAGTCGGACGCACCAAGCGGGATCGTTTGCTTCCCGTTAGCTCCCAAAACGAGAGAACCGTCACTTACGCTGAACGATTTTCCAGACTCAGTGTCAATCACCGAGCCTGCGCCGAGATGCAGCAGCGTATCACTTCCCGTGCCGAGGTGAAGCTTTAGATCTCCAATGTTGCTGTCGATCGTTTCGCCGTAGTTCTTACCGTCGTAGGACGCATCAACAACGAGTTGCTCCGTGTTCGGTGAATTAGGATCACCGAAAGTCAGCTTCGTCGCTCCCGCATCAGTCAGTGAAACCTCAAGCTGATCGACGCCGTTTAAATTGAAGGAGGTTCCGTTGTCTGCAGTAAAGGTGAGCGCGTTGGTGCTGGTTTTAAAATTTAGGCGACCAGTCGGGAAGCCACGACCTTCCAAGCCCCCACTTGCCGTAACATAGATAGAAAGGTTTCCCGTCTGAGAATTATATTCTAGTTTTGACCATGTACCCTTCAGAAGCGTGACGTTCTCGTTGCCGTCATTTAGCGAGAGATCGAGCCGACCCGGATCTGCTCCAGGAGTCGACTCTGAAAAATTCCACACTGCGGCATGGAAGGTGCCATCCGGATTTCGATATGAAGTGATGAAGTTCTGGCCAGCCGAGAGGTCACCCGGCGTTAGAACAAAGTTCGGTGGGAGCGTACTATCCGGGCTACTGCCCGCTGTGCGAACCAATGCACCGGCTTTTGCCAGAGCCGTATTTAATAAGTTTACAGCAGATGCGTAGACACTCCCTACACTGCTAGAGAGGACTACCGAGCCAAAACCTTGAATCACCGCTCCCGCCCACTTGCTGCCGATAGCTCTGACAAGCACGGGAGCAAATTCCTCCGCAATAGCCACGCCGCCTGCGGCTAACGCTTCGGGACCCACCGCGACAATCAAGACTCCGAGCGCAACCGCGGCCAGCGTTGCTAATTCGGGATTTTCCTCAGCAAGGTCGGCGAGGCCCTCGCCAAAGAATAAGACATCCTCGACGACCGTCTCGAGGACCGTATCTTTGGCCAATTCCCTCAGCAGGGGCCCTGAGAATTCGAGCAGCGGTCCCAGTTCTGCTAAGTCTGCCATGCTCCCCTCCGTGTCTAAGAGAACTCGAAACTATCCAGACCGCTCCGCCCCCCATGATTAGGAAACCGAACACTCATCGACACACCGACCGGTCGCTTTTGCTTTTCCGACGCCGAAAGACGAACAGAAGTAGGGCAAACAGAGATGCTGATGTCCCCCATCCCATCATCAAGATGAAGAGCGATGCCAAGTCCTCCGCCAGCAACTTCTGGAGGACCGAAGTTCCGAACTGCTCAGGAGAATAGAATGTCGACAGATGCCATAAAAAACCGGCGACCATCGAGACGACGAAGAAAACTCCAAGGACTAGGGTCTTGACTTCTTTCCATACGCCATTTTTTTTGATTCTCTCCGCATAAGAATCGGGGCCCGAAAAAAAATGGGCGGGGCTAAAAGCAACTATGAGCCACATCACCAGAATGCCCACAACAGCCATAGAGAATTTGATCATAAAGAAAATAATCGAGAATATCGGTTCTCTTGGCTGGTCGGCACATCGCGTCGCTAACGCGCTCAAGATTTCTGCTGACATCACAGGCCTTGCGATAGCCGTAATAGGCGGCGGCGGACAAAGATAATGGGCTAACGTTTCGGGGAATCGGCGGCCATAGCCGATATCAAGAAAATCAAGCGTCACACACGCGAACGCTAGAGCAATCGTTAGCGCTAGAGCTGCCTTGCTCAGCGCCGAGTTCGGCCTTCCCGGGATCATGCTCGTCCGACCGCCATGTGGCTCACGTGATAGTTGATGTTCGGCCGAGCTGGCAATAAGCGACGGAACCAGGAAAACCCAATACTGGTTCGTAATCGCAGAAGGTCGCGATCAGAATGATTGCCGCAGGTGGTTTCACGATTTTTGCTCTCGTTTCCGTTCTCGAGCGTACTTTTGTATCTGCAGGACAGCGGCCCCTGGTTCTTTGTCGGCACTGCAATTCTTCTCTCCGTAGCCGTGGCGACTAGCTACTTCCTCCAAAAGTGCGGCGATACTACAGATTCGAAGAACGTCGTTCGGGATCGCCCAAGCAACCCTCATTGATCTGAAACTGAGGCGCTCGCTCATGGGATCACCGCTCCCTCATCGCTTCCTGCCTATAGCGCAGGATCGGCGACAGCAGATAATCAATGACCCTTCGCGAGCCCGTCTTGATCTCGACCGTGACCGCCATGCCTGGCGCGAGGTTCACGAGCTTGTCCTCCACCTGCATCTGCGTGCGATCGAGAGAGACACGAGCCGCATAAACGAGTTCCTGGCCCCTGGGTTCGCTGCTGTCACTTGCAGCCGCTTGAGCCTTGAGGTCGCTCGTCGAACTGTCCGGCGGCTTGTCGCGAGTGATCGCATCCTGGGAGACGTTCAGCACCTCGCCATGCAGCAAGCCGTACTTAGTGAAGTTGAAGGTATCGATCTTGATCTGAGCCGGCTCGCCGGCATGGACGAAGCCAATGTCTCGGTTCGGCACCATCGCCTCGATCTCGAGGTGGCTCTCGGCGGGGACGATGACGAGGAGCGGCTGCGCCGGCGTCACGACGCCGCCCACCGTGTGGACGGCGAGCTGCTGCACGGTGCCGTCGACGGGCGCGGTCAGGGTCTGCAGCCTGCGTCGCTCGGCAGCCTTCACCTGATCCTGTCGATGCTCGCTCGCCTGGCTCTCGGCCTTGGCGAGATCGGCCAGCAGCGACTTCCGATACTCGGCGGCGGTCTGCGCCCGCTGCTGGGCGAGCGCCCCCAGCGCCTCGCCGGTCTCGTCGCGCCGCTGATGCTGCACCGTCAGCTCGTGCTCCTGCTCCACCACCTGCTGCTGGGCCTGGAGATAGAGGAGCTTCGAGCCGAATTCGTTGTGCAGCAGGGTTTCGCGTATGTCACGCTGCCCGCGAAGCAGGGGTAACGCTGCCTCGATCTTGGCGATGGAGGCGGTGACCTCGCGGCCTTCTGCCTGCTTCTGGGCGATCTGGCGGTCGAGGGACGCAAGCTTCGCTTCCTGCTCCGCCGCTTGCGCCACCATCTGACGCTGCGCGGTGGCCACTAGAGCCGGATCGGCATCCGCCGGCGGCGCAAAGCTGGCGGTATCGCCGGACAGCAGCGCGGTGAGCCGGGCTACATCGAGCCGGTCCTGCAGGAGATCATGGGCGAGCCGTGTCTCGTCGGCCTCGCTGGTGGTCGGATCGAGCTCCACCAGCACTTCGCCCGCCTTGACGACCTGTCCGTCATGCACATGGATCGCGCGCACGACGCCGGTCTCGAAGGGCTGCACCACCTTGGTCCGGCCGGTAGGCACGATCTTGCCGGGCGCGGTGGCGATGATGTCGACCGAGCCGAGGCTCGCCCAGGCGATGGCGGCGACGAAGAACAGGATGATGGTGCCGGCGATGGCGCGGCCCGCCGGCGAGGCCGGCGTCTCCACGATCTCCAGCGCCGCCGGCAGGAACTCGAGCTCGGAGCCGCGCCGGCGCCGCGGACGCAGCGGAATGACAGCGGCAGGCTCAGCCGACTTCATGGAGACCTGCCTGCAGGCGATGCAGGTTCGCGTAGCGGCCACCGCGGTTGATGAGCTCGTCGTGGGCGCCGTCCTCGACGAGGCGGCCGCGCTCGATGGTGATGATGCGATCGGCGCTCCGCACGGTGGAGAGCCGGTGGGCGATGACGAGGACGGTGCGCCGCTCGGCGATGCGGCGCATGTTCTGCTGGATGACCCGCTCCGACTCGTAGTCGAGGGCGCTAGTGGCCTCGTCGAAGATCAGGATGCGCGGATCCATGACCAGGGCGCGGGCGATGGCGATGCGCTGGCGCTGGCCGCCGGAGAGCGAGGCGCCGCGCTCGCCGACTTTGGTGTCGTAGCCTTCCGGCAGCTCAAGGATGAAATCGTGGGCGCCCGCAAGCTGGGCAGCGGCGATCACCCGCTCCGTGGGCATTCCGGGATCGGCCAGCGCGATGTTGTCGCGGATCGAGCGGTTGAAGAGCACGTTCTCCTGGAGGACGACGCCGACCTGACGGCGGAGCCACGCTACATCCACCATGGCGAGGTCGACACCGTCCACGAGAACGCGCCCGCTCTCGGGCACATAGAGCCGCTGTACCAGTTTGGTAAGGGTAGACTTGCCAGAGCCGGAGGGCCCGACGATCCCCACCACCTGGCCAGCCGGGATCTTGAGGCTCACGTCGTGCAGCACCTCCGGCCCATCCAAACGATAGCGGAAGGTGACGTGCTCGAAGAGAACGTCGCCGCGGATTGGTGGCAGGGCCGCCCGGCTGGGGCTATAGCTGGGCTCCGGCTGGGTGTTGAGGATGTCGCCGAGGCGAGCGATCGAGAGCCGGGCCTGGTGAAAGTCCTGCCAGAGCTGGGCGAGGCGCAGCACTGGCTGCGCCACCCGACCCGCCAACATGTTGAAGGCAACGAGCTCGCCCACGGTGAGGTTGCCATCGATCACGAGATAGGCGCCGAAGTAGAGCGTGAGCGCGGTCACCAGTTTGCTCACCAGCTGCACCGCCTGGCTCGCCCAGTTGCCGAGGTTTAGTACCCGAAAGCTGGAGCGGACATAGCCTGCGAGCTGCTCCTCCCAGCGCCGCTGCATCTGCGGCTCGACCGCCATGGCCTTCAGTGTCTCGATGCCGGTGACGCTCTCCACCAGGAAGGCCTGATTCTCGGCACCACGGTTGAACTTCTCGTCCAGGCGCCGGCGGAACACCGGCGTGACGCTGGCGGAGAGCCCGATATAGAGAGGGAATGATCCCAACACGATCCAGGTCAGGGTCGGCGAGTAGTAGAACATCACCGCCAGAAACACGACAGTGAAGAAGAGGTCTATCACCAACGTCAGCGCCGAACTGGTGATGAAGTTCCTGATGTTCTCGAGCTCGCGTACGCGGGCGACGCTGTCGCCGGCGCGCCGCGCCTCGAAGTACGCGATCGGCAGCGCCGTCAGATGACGGAAGAGCCGCGCCCCCAGTTCCACGTCGATGCGGTTGGTCGTGTGGGCGAAGACGTGAGTGCGGAGCGCCCCCAGCACCGTCTCGAAAACCGACACAGTGATGAGGCCTATCACCAGCACATCGAGGGTGGTGAGGCCGCGATGCACCAGAACCTTGTCGATGACTACCTGGAAGAAGAGCGGCGTCACGAGGGCGAAGAGCTGCAGGAAGAAGGAGGCCACCAGCACCTCGCCGAGAAGGCGACGGTACTTGTGCATCGCCTGCAGGAACCAAGTGATGTCGAAACGCCGGGCGAGATCGGCGAGATTGGCCCGCCGCGCGACAAGGACCAGACGGCCGGTCCACGCGGCTTCAAAATCCGCCCGCGGCATCACCTGGGGGCGACCGATGGAGGGATTCTGTACCAGGACGTCCCCATCAGAGGCTTTCGCGAGCAGTAGGAAGCCGCCGTCGCGACACATCGCGATCGCCGGCAGAGGCGTGCGAGGGAGGCGCGAAAATTTGGCCGTGACGAGGCGTGCCTTAAGTCCGAACTCTCGCGCGCATCGGATCATCTCAGCGGCGCCGATTCTGGCGCCACCGAAGCGATGCCGGATCTGCTCGACCGTGGAAGCGATACCGTTAATGCGAAGAAGAAGAGCCAGCGCTGAAGCGCCGACGTCGGAACGTTCGTTCTGAACTCCAGTGAGCTGAGCCACCGGCAATCCTGCTTTCTAGCAGAACCGATTTGAAAATCCCTAAAACGTCGCTATGCTAATCACACTCTGGTGAGCACGTCTATCATTTAGTGATGACGATTGGATGAAAATCTATCGATGCGGTTGCGTTTCCCGAAACTGGGGACACGCGCGCCGGGTATGAGGGACCTTTAAAGTGGATCTATCCATCGACCGCAGCTCCCCTCGCGAAGGCCTCCTCAGAGAGCGCGATAGGTCGCAGAAGTGACGCGGCAGACGCTGATGGACGAAGTGCACATGGTATCGACGTCAGGGCAACGACGTCAGCTGCGCCTACTTTTCACGATCCCCCATTTCTTTAGCGCGCTCGCGCCGAATGGGACGAACCGCTCTCGCCTGCCCTCAGCACGCGACGAAAGGCTGCGTGCGATCATGGCGACCATCGCCGGGCTGCATCAGACTTTTGGGGCCGCAATATATGGACTCGATCACTTTGGGCGCACCGCCTGGCAGGCATCGCCCTCTGTTCAGCACTTCGTCGATATCGTCATCTGCACGACGGGTGGCGCTCACCTGCTCGATGACCTGCCCCCACAGCACCCACCGTTCCAGCATAATCCGACAACAGTCGAGCCCGAGAAACTCGGGTTTGAATGTCACCGACTGCTGAAAGATGCCCGCGGTCGCTACGACTATTATGGTTACGTCGAGGACGATATCGTCCTCCTCGATCCGCTGTTCTTCCGCAAGCGGCAATTATTCGATGGTCGGTTCGGTCCGAAAGCACTCCTACAGCCCAACCGCTACGAGGCCAGACCCGATGGACCTGTGCACAAGCTCTATGTCGACTATCATCTGTCGCCAGCCCGCACAGCGCGCTATCAGGACGTAGGGAATGATCCGCACCTTGAGATGCCGTTTCTCGACGAAACCATCACCTTTGAGCGAACGAGCTATCCCTCTGCTGGATGTTTCTTTCTAAGCGAGGAGCAGCTGCACATCTGGGCGGCAAGCCCAGCTTCCAGCGATCAGGATGTCTCTTATCTCAGCTCACTTGATTCCGCCGCCACCCTCTCCGTCATGAAAGCATTTCGGATATATAAGCCGATGCTTGATCAAGCCTGGTTTCTTGAAGTGCTCCACGCCTCGCCACGGTGGATCCAATCTGTCGCAGAAATTACTCGACTCGCGCGACGCGATAACCCCTTCGCGCCGCATCTTTCGTGGGGGGCGTCATGAGCGACGCAGCAGAGGCATCACTGATTGAGAAGTCAGCGCCCGCGAAGCAGGAAAATCCCGCTCTAGCTGCTTTCCGCAAATCGGTGGCCCTTCATAAGAAGGGCAGCTATGCCGAGGCAGAAGCCGTCCTGCGAAGTGCCCTCGAAAAGGCGCCTCGCGACGCCAATCTTTGGAACATGCGCGGGGTCAACCTGCGCATGATGAAGCGAATGTCGGAGGCGATTTGGGCGCTTCGACAGGGGCTCTCGATCGATCCCCAACGCTCTGCCCTGTGGTCCAATCTCGGCAACACGCTGAAGGATCTCAAACACACAGAAACCTCAATCGCGTGTCATCAGCGCGCGCTCGAGCTCAACCCCAACGATTCCGGGACACATCACAATCTGGGCTTGGCCTACACGGTCTCCAATCGTCATGTCGATGCACTCGCTTCATTCGATCGTGCGCTCGCCCTCAATCCCAAAAGCCATATGATCCGATGGGATCGCGGCCGCGGCCATCTTCACCTCGGTGACTACAAAAGGGGTTGGATCGACTACGAGGCTCGGCTCGTAACTGGACAACTCCCGAAGCGCAATGAACCAGGCCAGCCGTGGAGGGGGGAGCGCTATAACGGTAAGCGCCTTCTCATTGTCAGCGAACAGGGCTTCGGGGATGCCATTTGGATCGCGCGCTACCTAAGGCGTGTGAAAGACCTAGGTGGCGAGCTGATCATGGAATGCCGTCCTGAGCTCATTCCGCTTATCGCCTCAATGAAGGTCGTCGATCGCCTCGTCCCGAAGGGCGATCCACTGCCGGACGCCGATCTCCATATCTACCAATGCAGCTTGCCTAGTCTCTATACGACATCTCGCGCTGCTATACCCGCCGAGCCCTACCTGGAGCCAGAGCTTCGCCGTCTCGATAAATTTCGGGAGCTGCTGGAGCAAAGCAAGGGGAAGCTACGGGTCGGGGTCGTGTGGTCCGGCAGCACGACCTTCGGTGCCAATCACGATAGAGCCGTTTCGGTCCGACTCTTCCTGCAGTGGTTCGCCTTACCGCACGTACAGCTTTACAGTTTGCAGAAGGGCCCGCCGGAACAACAGTTGAAGACCCTCTCCCCAGGTGTACCGATCATCGATCTCGCGCCTCTGATGGAAGATTTTGCCGACACGGCAGCCGTGATATCTGAGCTCGATCTCGTGCTCATGACCGATAGCGCCGTCGCTCATTTGACTGGCGCACTGGGTAAGCCAGTCTGGGTGCTACTCAGCTACGTCCCTCACTGGCTATGGTTGCTCGACCGAGCAGACAGCCCCTGGTATCCCTCGATGCGTCTCTTTCGTCAGCATGCTTGGGGAGATTGGACAGGGGCTTTCGATCAAGCTGCTTCGGCGCTCATGAAGCTCGGCGTTAGCAGAAAGACGACAAGCACCCACCGCATGGCACATCCTCTACAAGGTGTACCGTGACGCCGGCTGCTCGGATTACGTCGACATCTCCAAGATGACGGTCAGCGATCGAGATAATAGCCTGCTGCCACAAGCTCCTACCTCGCTCAGCCCCAGCACTCATCATCAATTGCAGTGACCGCAGGGCACGGCCTCTACATCGTGCATCCGTGCAAGTGACGTGGAGAGTCGGACTGAGCACCCTTCTCTGTCGCCGTCGCGACAGCTCACCCAGACCAGAAGATCGAGCGCGAGTAGGTGGGGGACCGCAATCACCCCCAGACCGTAGAGCAAAGCGTTGACTGCCCGGAAGAAGCGCACGCTTTTGCGCCGACAGACGCGAAGAACTGAACGCCATACCACCTTGCCCATGGAACCGCCCCCGCGGGATTGCCCTGGATCCTACAGTGCCCTGATCACCGGCAGGCCGCCGTCCACCAGACCGTGCGACCCTCCGGAACCAGATCGCCCAGCAAACCGAGCACCGCCTGCACCACCGCGGGCTCGTCGAAGAATTCGATCACCAGAGGGAGGTCGACCATTAGCCTCAGGATGTCCGAGGCGTGGACCTCCCCGGTCGCGCCGAAGCCGGCGATGCCACGGAAGACGGTCACGCCCTTCACCCGGTGCTGGTCGTGAAGAACGTTCAGGATCTCCTGCATCAGGTTTTTTCGCCGGCCGTGATCCGCCTCGCTCAGGTAGATGCGGACGATCGTGACTTCGCGCTCCATCGGCGCCTCCCTCACAGATTTCTCGCGATATAGGCTCCGCCGACGGCGGCCACGACACCGAGCCCGAGCGAAAGCCCGGCATAAAGGACGCTCTTGGCTCCCTGGCCCTGCTCGGCCAGCAGCAGCGTCTCCATGGCGAAAGTGGAGAAGGTGGTGAACCCGCCGAGAAAGCCGGTAAGGATCCCGGTTCGAACGTAGCCGCTGACCGTCAGGCGCTCCAGCGTCTCGATAAAGAGAAAGCCCATGAGAAAGCAGCCGAGGACGTTGATCGACAGCGTCGCGTAAGGGAAATCGCGCCCATAGATCGCCTGCACGAGATTCGTCATCGCGTAACGAGCCCAGCAGCCAAGGGTGCCCCCTATCGCAATCGCAAGATATGCCCGCATTCAGTCCGTCAACGGTCAGAACAGCGCAACGAGCAGGATGCCGACGAGCAGGATCCCGATCAGAGCCAGATAGAAGTTGAGATGGCCGGATTGGATGATCCGCAATCTCTCGGCGAGGGAGATCACCATCCGCTCCAGCGGCGCGAAGAGAAGCGGACCGAAAATCGGCGCCACGTCATGGGCGAAAATCAGCCTGTGGATGAAATAGGGCTGGCCGTTCGAGCCCCGCGCCGATTCCCGCTCGGTCTCGGCGGTGGGCCGATAAATGAAGCTGTAGAAAGTGCGGAGCGCGTTCGAGAAAGTGAGCGCCGTGGTGGCGGCGCGCGACGGATCCGGGCCGCGCCCGCCATACCAGACCGGCGCCATTCGATAGCCGCGGCGCGTCGACAGCAGCAGCATCGCGATCGGCAGCAGCGCCAGGAGCGGCATGGCGATCACCAACTTGCTCGGCGAAATGAACGCGAATTTCGCGGTCAGCGGAACCAGCAGCCAACCATCGCGCATGCTGGCCGGGGCATCGGCGCCGAGATTGGCAGAGACGGCGGTCTCGAGCCCTCCGAGCCACACCGGCATGCCGACAGCGAGAGCGAGTACCAGGAAGCCGAGCGCGCCGACGGCGAGCGAGGTGGCGAGCGGAATCGGCTTGCGGCCAGCCTCGCCCCGGCCAAGAAGGCCGATGCCGAACACTTTGATGAAGACCGCCAGGGCGACCGCGGCGGTGAGCGCCAGCCCGGCGCCGGCGAGCGCCGCGGTCAGCCGGCTCCCGAGGCTCGCGAGGTGGTAGCCCTGGAAGAAAGTCTGGAACAGATACCACTCGCTGACGAAGCCGGCTTGCGGAGGCATCGCCGCCAGGCTCATGGCGGCGAACAGCGCGCCAAGCCCGAAAATCCAGGGGCTGCGGGCGAGGATCCCCCGCTGTACCAGCAGATAGTCGCCGACCGAGCGATAGACACCATCGGCCGACAGGAACAGCGCGCCCTTGGCGAGCGCATGGCCGGCGAGGTGGAGAAGGGCGACGGTCCAGGCGAGCCCAGCGAGGTCCATCAGCCCGTCCTGCCGGAACATCAGGCTGGCGCCCAGAAGGCAGACGGCGACCGATCCGTTCTCCGCCGACGAGAAACTCAGCAGCTCCCGCCATCCCTCCTGCTGGAAGGCATAAAGGGCCGTCAAGATGGCGCTGAGGAC
>Ga0335073_10007078_pt1 | contig 15727 bp, 10 predicted proteins | sample Lox_Sample_22_FD_207093 | JGI IMG/M metagenome (GOLD analysis project Ga0335073, IMG submission 207093) | Soil microbial communities from Loxahatchee National Wildlife Refuge, Florida, United States - Lox_Sample_2.2 | ecosystem: Environmental > Terrestrial > Soil > Wetlands | place: USA... | reverse complement strand
ACCTGGGAGAACCGGCTCAAAATCGTCGCAGTCCTGCGCCGCCTGCGCCCCCGCGTCGTCATCTTGCCTTACGGACAGGGTCGCCATCCCGACCACTACAACACCGCCACACTCGGCTATGAGTCCTGCTTCCTGAGCGGCCTCGCCAAACTCAACCTTGGCGCGGACGAAACTGAGGGTGCCCCATTCAAGCCCGGTGTTGGCTTGAATGGGATCGAAGCCAGTGCGGTGCATCGCCCCTTCAAGATCATCTACGCCAGCCTCTACGCCGATGTCCGCCCCAGCTTTGTCGTCGACATCACGCCGTTCATCGAAGATCGCCATCGCGCCCTCATGGCCTATCGCTCACAGTACTCCGATCAGCAGCAGGGAACTGGTCTTTTCGTTCCCGAAGAAGAGATCCGCGAGCGCACCTTCTCCGTCGCGCGCCATTACGGCCTGTTGGCTGGCGTCCGCTACGCCGAGCCCTTCGTCCAGAAAGAGGTCGGCCTTATCGACGACCTCACCCTCATCCCCGTCCAGTCCATGTGAGCCGGCAGCAGAAGGCCCGAGGAGCCAGAGCGCGTCCAATTATTGGCTATTGGCTATTGGCTATTGGCTATGCGACATGCGCCGTCGTCCGGGTCGAGGAGTTGGCCATGGTTCGTGTTGGCAGATACACGCGGACGCACGCGCCTCGCAGGTCTCCGTCATCGTTATTCGCGATGCGGATCGATCCTCCGTGTTTCAGCACAATCCCGTTGCTCACCCACAGTCCTAATCCCGTCCCATCCTCTCCCTTGGTCGTGAAGAACGGCTGAAACAGGTTTTCCGATGCCTGTTTGGATATGCCCGGCCCGCTGTCGGCAACCTCCACCATCATTCCCGACGGTCGCAGCTCTTGCGCTGCCACCGGTTCAATGCGGATACGGATACGCCCGCCCTTGCCTGCTGCTTCCATCGCATTCAGAAAGACATTCGTAAACACCTGGCGCAGCTCGGCAGGGAAGCCCTCCACCACGCTCGACTCCGCGAACTGCCGCTCGATCCGGATGCTCTGTTGGACGATCCTCCGGTCAAGCAGTAGCAGCACTCCATCCGCCAGCTCCGTCAGATCCACCGGAACCGGCGCTTTGGGCTCGCGATAAAGACTCAGCAGCGTGCGGCTGATCTGCATCGTCCGGCTCAGCTCCTGTTGCGCCATCCGTAGGTATTCTTTGCGCTTCGCCGGATCGGTCTCGTTCTCCAGCAGGAAATGCACATTTGCCACCGAGTCCAGCGGGTTGTGAATCTCGTGCGCGATCGAGGCTGCGAGGCGCCCCGCCACTGCCAGCTTCTCCGCCGCGATAAGCGCTGCCTCGCCGCGGCGTGCCTCGGTTACATCGCGGAACACCAGCACAATGCCGCGGATTTCTCCGCCCTCTTTGCGTATCGGAGCGGCACTATCATCGATCACGTATTCCTTGCCCTGCCGCGAGATCAGCGCCGTATGATTCGCCAGTCCCACCACCGTCTGCAGCCGCCGCACTTTATCGACAGGATTCTCCACCACTTGCCGTGTCTCTTCATTGACGATGTGGAACACCTCGTTGAGCGGGCGTCCCACCGCTTCCTGCATCGTCCAGCCGGTCAGCCCCTGCGCCACCGCGTTCATGAAATCCACATTGCCGTCGGCGTCGCATGCGATCACCGCATCGCCAATCGACTCCAGCGTCGTCTGGAACCACTGCCGCCGCTCGTAAAGTTCCTCCGCCTGGCTTGTCAACTCCTCGAGCGCCGCGTCATACGTGCTGGAAACACGGTGCATCCGGCTGCGGATGAAGATCGCCAGCAGAACTCCGACCAGCAGCGACGACACCAGCACTGCCGCCAGCTCACGCCGTTCAACAAACAGCGCGGCATTGGCCCGTTCCTTACGAAGATGGGCTTCGGTATGAAGCATCTCGGCGACTGCGTTGCGCAGGCCGTCCATCAGCTCTCTGCCGTGCTGGTTCATCCGCGGATCGCTCACCACCGCCGGATCCTTGTTCAGCACGCCCTGCGCGAATCCGAGCCATATCTGGTACCGGTCGCGGACATTCGCCAGGTGCCCCATCTGCGTCGGATTGCCCGACACCAGGTCGGTCAGGATGGTGAACTGCTTCGCAATCGGTTCCGCCGCCATTCGGTAAGGCCCGAGCATCGAATTGTCGTTGGTGAGCTGATATCCGCGCAGCCCCGTTTCCTGGTCCAGGACCAGCTTTTCCAGCCGTATCGTCTGCTCAATTACCTCGTCGCTGTGGTCGATCCAGCGCAGCTCGGCGCTCGACTGGTTGATCTGCCAGATGATGAATCCGGCCAGCACCAGCAGCAGCAGCACCGGCAGGTAAAGGGTCTGACGGAGAATGCGATTGAACTCACGCAGGTCCACCCGTCCCCTCCATTCCTGATCCTTGCCGTGGCTCGAGCATGCGGCGCACTTTAGACAGCAACTCCGACGGCCCCTCGCCTTTCAACAGCGTGAAGTCCACCATCGTCACCACTTCTTGTGGAAGATTCACATAGGCAGACAGCAGGAGGATCGGCACTTCAGGCCGCTGCTGGCGCATCGCCACCGCTACCTGTCCGCCGTCCATTCCAGGCATAAAGTAGTCCAGAACCACGCCTTCGATTGGCTGGCCGGCAAACAGATTCAGCCCACTCGATCCATCCTGCGCAGTCAGTACCCGGTATCCTTCACGCTCCAGTACTGCCTTGCGGATCTGCAAACCAAGGGCTTCGTCATCAATACATAAAATCAAGGGACCCGTCACAGCTTCCATTTAGCTCTTTATCCAGCACGGCGGTCTGACTAACTTCATCTGCATCGCATTTTAAGTCGAGCGGTCGTTCTGGAACACCGGCGAAAGTCGTGCGCAGATTTATGCCGGGTATCCCTCCGCCGATTGATGAGGAATCGCCCGCAAAACCCGCTGCCAGCTGCGAAGACATTTGCGAGTATAGCATCAGAGATTGCGCTAAAGGCTTGAGATAATTGGCCCCAGGCGCCTCCTCACCTACCACTTCCGGGTAGCCCCGCCCGTGCCCCGGCAGCCGCTCCGGCTCTCAATCGCAGGCCGCGCAAATTCACAGTACATTTGCATTCTCTTTGCCCATTTGGGATACGCTGATGGCAATTGTGCGAGCCTTGGCTGGTCGATCAAGGCAATCGCACCTGAGGAAACACGGTTTGAGCCAGACAGTTTTTGTACTCGAAGACGACACAGACATCTCCCGCCTCGTTCAGCATCATCTCGAGGCTTCCGGCTTCGGTGTTCGCGTCTACGGAACCCCCGCTAATCTCATCCCTGACGCCGAGCGCCAGGCGCCGGCGCTCTTTCTGCTCGACATCATGGTGCCCGGCGGTGACGGGCTCGATGTCTGTCGGCGTCTCCGCAACCACCCCGCGTTGAGCACCATTCCCATCATCTTCCTCACCGCGCGCGCCGGAGAAAATGAGCGTGTCCTCGGTCTCGAGCTTGGCGCCGACGATTACATCACCAAGCCCTTCGCTACCCGCGAACTACTGGCCCGCGTCAAAGCCGTCCTCCGCCGCTTCGAGCGCCCCACAACGCCCTCCACCATCACCTTCGAAGACGTCGCCATCGATGCCAGCGCCATGCAGTTGCGCGTGCGCGGAGAGCTCACCACCACGACCGCGACCGAGTTCCGCCTGCTCGACTATCTCGCCCGCCATCCGGGCCGCGTCTTCAGCCGCGATCATCTCCTCGACGCCGTCTGGGGAGACGCCCGCTTCGTCACCCCGCGTTCTGTTGACGTCTATGTCCGCCGCATCCGCGAGAAGATCGAAACCGACCCCGAAAACCCACGCTATCTCAAGACCGTCCGCGGCGCCGGATACCGCTTCGAAGTTCCCCGCCCAGCATAAAAGCAGGGAACAGGGCTCAGGGCGCAGGGCACAGTGTTAGATCGCGAGTTTACCTGCACATGATCCCTGTTTTCTAATGGCTATTTGCTAGTGATTGTTTTCTGATCCCTGTTCCCTGATCCCTGTTCCCTGACGTTATGACTGGCCGAGTCTTCACCAAGCTCTTCTTCTCGTTCGTTCTGGTGCTCGCCATGGGCACCGCCATACTCGACTTCTCTCTGGGCGGCGTTGTCGAGGATTCTCTCCGCGACCAGCTCGCGCAGTCTCTCGCCGGCAAGGCGCGACTGCTCGCCCGTGAGGCTGAATCCGCCGGTCATCCCCAGTTGCAGCAGCTCGCCGAGCACGCCGAATCCGACGCCGGAGCCCAGGTCGCTTTCTTCAACCGCGCCGGCGTTATGCTCGCCGCCTCCGCGCCCCAACCCGCACCAGTCAACGGCATGCCGCGCGCAGTGGGCGATGCCATCGCCAGCCCGCACTCCTTCGGCAAAAGCGAGCGCGGAGACACCCTGTACGTCGCTGTCGCCGAAGACAACATCGTCGTCCGCCTCGCTGCGCCGATGACGGCCATCCGTGCCACCATGCACGTCCTCCAGCGCGACCTGCTCATCGTCTCGCTCATTGCCGTCGCGTTGGCCACGATCCTCGCCGCCTTCCTCGCTCATCGCGGAGCCGCCCGACTTGAGCGCATCGTCACCTTCGCCAATCGCATCGCCGCCGGGGATTTCTCCGCCCGCGTCGAAGAAGGTCCACTCGACGAGATCTCCGGAGTAGCCCACGCCCTCGACGCCACCGCTGCGCGCCTCGAGGGCAGCTTCCGCGCCCTTGAAACCAAGCAGCGCGAGCTGACCGCGCTCCTCGACAGCATGCAGGAAGCCGTCATTGCCGTCGATGCCGCCAGCCGCATCAGCTGGTCCAACTCCGTCATGCAGCGCATCGCCCCTGGCGCCACACGCCCGGGACACGCCCTCGTTCACGCCGTGCGCGATCCCGAGGTCCTCGCCTGCGTCGAGACCGCTCTCAACGATCGTGAGCCGCGCAGCGGACGAGCCACCTCCGTTGCTCCCACCCGCGTCTTCGAGGTCAACGCCGCGCCCACGCCCGATGGTGGAGCCGTCGCCGTCCTCCACGACGTCACCGAGATCGAGCGCGCCGAGAAAACCCGCCGCGACTTCATCGCCAACGTCTCCCACGAGCTGCGCACCCCGCTCACCTCCATCTCCGGCTACGTCGAAACCCTCCTCGAGGACACCATCGACATCCCCGCCAGCGCCCGCGAATTCCTCGCCACCATCCTCAAGAACGCCAACCGCATGACCCGCCTCACCGAGGACCTCCTCGCCCTCGCCAGCGTCGAATCCGGCGACTACAAGGTCAAGCTGCAGCCCGTCTCCGCCTCGTCGCTCGTCCACGACGCCATCGAATCCCTCACCGGAATGGTCCTCGACTCCGACGTCACACTTGAGTCCGCCGGTGCTACCGACGCTCAGGTGCTCGCCGACGAAGACGCCCTCACCCAGGTCTTTGGCAACCTCATCGAGAACGCCATGAAATACGGCAAGGGAGGCAAGCGTGTCCTCGTGGGGGCGCGTGAGCTCGACGGCTGCGTCGAGTTCTCCGTACAGGACTTCGGGCCCGGCATCGGCTCCGAACACCTCAGCCGCATCTTCGAGCGCTTCTACCGTGTCGACAAGGCCCGCTCCCGCGAATCCGGAGGCACCGGCCTCGGCCTTGCCATCGCCAAGCACATCGTCCTCGCCCACGGAGGCGCCATCCGCGTCGAAAGCGAGCTCGGCTCCGGCGCTACCTTCCTTTTCACCCTTCCGCTTGCGACATTTGCCGCGCCCGTCGGCGAAAACGCTTGATTCTCCATAAGTAATTCATATCAGGCAATTTATTTACACAACTGCGGATTCCATTTGTTTCCCTTTTTACCGTCTCGTAAACCGTCTGTAACAATTCCCGTCGAGAATTCACCCGAGACTCATCGAGGGGGAAAGTCAGTGAAAAAAGGCATTTTGTTAGCTGCTGCGCTCATCGCGTTTGCATCAACCCAGGGATTTGCGCAAAAGCTGAATGGTGCAGGAGCCACCTTCCCGTATCCCATCTACTCCAAATGGTTCAGTGAATACAGCTCGTCGCACCCCGGGGTAGAGATCAACTACCAGTCCATCGGTTCGGGCGGCGGTATTCGCCAGGTCACGGCCGGCACGGTCGACTTCGGAGCCAGCGACGGTCCCATGAGCGATGAGCAGCTCGCCCAGTCCAAGATCAAGATCGTGCACATTCCTACCGTCCTCGGCGCTGTCGTGCCTATCTACAATCTGCCCGGCGTCAACACCGAGCTCAGGTTCGCGCCTGACGTCCTCGCCGACATCTACCTCGGCAAGATCACCAACTGGAACGATGGCCGCATCGCCAAGGACAACCCCGGTGTCAAGCTCCCCGACTCGAGGATCAACGTGGTTCATCGCTCAGACGGCAGCGGCACGACCTACATCTTCACCGACTACCTCTCCAAGGTCAGCCCTGACTGGAAGAGCAGCGTCGGCAAGAACACCGCCGTTCCCTGGCCCATCGGCATCGGCGCCAAGGGAAATGAAGGCGTCGCCGGCATGGTTCGTCAGCTTCCCGGCACCATCGGATATGTTGAGCTGATCTACGCCCTCCAGAACAAAATCCAGTTCGGTATTCTTCGTAACGCCTCCGGCAATTGGGTCAAGGCCAGCATCGAGGGAGTCACCAATGCGGCCGCCAGCGTAAAGAACATGCCTGCCGATTACCGCGTTTCCATCACCAATGCCCCCGGCAAAGACGCCTATCCCATCTCCAGCTTCACCTGGCTCCTGATCCCCAATCCACCGGTGAACGCCACCAACGGCAAGGTGATCAAGGACTTCCTTAACTGGATGCTTGACCATGGTGAATCCCAGGTCAGCGCCCTCTATTACGCTCCGCTGCCGGCGTCCGTTGTCGAGAAAGTTCACGCCACCGTTGCCCAGCTGAAATAGCTGGTTGAATCGCAATCAGGGCGCGCTCGCCCGCCGGGTGCGCCCATCACATTTTCCACAGCCCGCCATGCATTTCCCCCGGCGAAACGTGGCTGAAACCGGATTTTGGCCGTCCTTACGCCTTATATTTCAATACGTTTAACGGTCCTTTTATTTTCGGCGTTTAGGGTAGATACTGGTGAACCTCAAAATTCAGGAAGCTCGCGTGCCCGGACCTTTTGAAACGCCTTCTCCGGTAACAGAAAAGCCAGGTGGGCCGCAGCCCGGCGGTGAACTCTCGACGGTTCGGAAGTATCTGCAGGCCCGCGGCAATTCGGCGCTCGCCGACAAGGGTTTTCGCTGGTTGATGATCCTGTGTGCGCTGAGCATCTTCGCGATTGTCGCGCTCATCTGCACCGAGCTCGTCCTGCGTTCCCAGCTAACCATCGCCAAATTCGGCATCAAGTTCTTCTTCGGAAGCGCCTGGGATCCGGTCAATGGCAACTTCGGGGCGCTGCCCTTCGTCTACGGAACCCTGGTCTCATCCATCGTCTCCCTGATCATTGCCGTGCCGCTCGCTGTCGGCGTTGCCGTCTTCATCACTGAGATGTGCCCGCGCATGTTGCGCGGCATCCTCGCCTTCCTCACCGAATTGCTGGCCGCGATTCCCAGCGTGGTCTACGGCCTCTGGGCCGTCTTCGTGCTCGTTCCCATCCTGCGCGAGCACGTCAATCCCATTCTCATCAAGCTCCTCGGATGGAGCGGTCTCTTCGCCGAACCTAACTTCGGCATCGGCATGCTCGCCGCCGGAATCATCCTCGCCATCATGATCCTGCCCATCATCTCTTCGCTCACCCGCGAAGTCATGTCCGCTGTACCGAACACGCAGCGGGAAGCGGTGCTCGCGCTCGGCGCCACCCGCTGGGAGATGATCCGCATGGGGGTGCTGCGCAATGCGCGCATCGGCATCGTGGGCTCCATCATCCTCGGCCTGGGCCGCGCCCTCGGCGAAACCATGGCCGTCACCATGGTCATCGGGAACAGCCCGCAGATCATGAAGAACCTGCTCGCGCCCGGCTACAGCATGGCCAGCGTAATCGCCAACGAATTCAGCGAGGCCTCCGACGACATGTACCGGAGCGCGCTCATCGAAATCGGGCTGGCGCTCTTTCTCGTAACCATTGTGGTCAACGGGCTTGCACGGCTGCTGGTCTGGGCCGTCACTCGCGGCGCCCCACCAAGGTCGGCATAGGAAGCGGTCATGGCCAATCAATACAGAACCAGCGCATGGAACCGGTACAGCCGCTACGTCTCCGATCATCTCGCGACGGGTCTCGCTGTTCTTAGTACGATTCTCGTGATCGCGCCCCTCATCGCCATCTTCATTTACCTGCTTTACAAGGGCGCCAGTTCCCTCAACCTCGCCTTCTTCACGCAGATTCCCAAGCCGGTGGGCGAAACCGGCGGCGGAATGGCCAATGCCATCGTCGGCTCCGCCGTGGTGCTCGCCATCGGCAGCGCCATCGGCGTGCCCATAGGGATCGCAGCCGGCGTGTTTCTCGCCGAGTTCGGACAGGGCGGCAGGCTGGCCAATGTCGTCCGCTTCACCGCCGATGTGCTCAACGGTGTCCCCTCCATCGTGATGGGCGTCGCCGTCTACTCGCTCATCGTTCTCCCTCAGAAGCATTTCTCCGCTTTCGCCGGAGGCGTCGCCCTGGGCATCATGATGATTCCCACCATCACCCGCACCACCGAGGAGATGCTCCTTATGGTGCCCCACTCCATCCGTGAAGCCGCTCTCGGCCTGGGCGTTCCCAACTGGCGTTCGGTGCTATCCGTCAGCCTGCGTACCGCATCGCCCGGCGTCATTACCGGCTGCATGCTCGCCTTCGCCCGCGTTGCCGGCGAAACCGCGCCGCTGCTCTTCACCGCCTTCGGCAACCAGTTCTGGAGCGTCAACCTCGCCCAGCCGATCGCTGCCCTGCCGCTCCAGATTTATGTCTACGCACTTTCCCCCTATGACGAATGGCATCGCCTGGCATGGGCCGGGGCGCTGGTGCTGATTGTCCTGATTGTTGTTTCGGTTTCTCTGGTCCGCTATGTGACCTCGCGTGGTGTCTTGAAAGGGGCGAATTAATTGGGCGTCGGAATCAACGTAACTAATTTGAACGCGTGGTATGGCACAACCCATGCCCTCCTGGATATCAATCTGCCCATCCCCGCCAACGAGGCCACTGCACTCATCGGTCCGTCCGGCTGCGGCAAATCCACCTTCGTGCGCTGCCTCAACCGCATGCACGAAACCAATCCCGTCGCGCGCGTCGTCGGCTCGGTGCGGATGGGCGACATCGATATCTACAAGGATGTTTCGCCTGTCGAAGTACGACGCCGCATCGGCATGGTCTTCCAGCGCCCCAACCCGTTTCCGACCATGTCCATCTATGACAACGTCGCCTCCGGCCTTCGCCTCAACGGCTTCGGCAACCGTCGCGTTCTCGATGAAGTTGTCGAGCGCTCGCTACGGAGCGCCGCTCTCTGGGACGAGGTAAAGGCCGACCTGAAGAAAAAATCCGGCGCCAGCCTCTCCGGAGGCCAGCAGCAGCGCCTCTGCATCGCCCGCGCTCTCGCCGTCGATCCCGAAGTCCTGCTCATGGACGAGCCGGCATCCGCTCTCGATCCCGTCTCCACCGCCAAGATCGAAGACCTCATCTTTCAGCTCAAATCGCAGTACACCATCGTCATCGTCACCCACAACATGCAGCAGGCCGCGCGCGTCGCCGAGCGGACCGGTTTTTTTTTAAACGGAAAACTTGTCGAGTTTGATTCAACTCACAAGATATTCACAAACCCTGGCGACAAAAGAACGGAAGATTACATCACCGGAAGGTTCGGATGAGGAATCCATCCTTCTTTTAAGCGCTTCGTACTTAGGAAGGAAGACTTTACGACTGGCAGGTTTGGATGACGAGAATTCGGTTCCAGCGCAGTTTGGATGACCTGAAGGAAAAGCTCCTCGTGATGGCCGGGATGGCCGAGCAGTCCATTCAGCGCGCCATCGAAGCCTACCGCACTCGCGATCTCTCCATCTGCGACCTCGTCGACCGCGGAGAGCTCGCCATTAATCGTTTCGAGCGCGAAATCGACCAGATGGCCCTTGACCTCCTCGCCATGGAGCAGCCCATGGCCATCGACCTGCGCTTCATCCTCGCCGTCATCAAGATCAACGCCGACCTCGAGCGCGTCGGCGACTCCGCCACCAGCATCAGCGATCGTGTGCGCGAGCTCGAAGCCTTTCCCGTCGCCGACCTCCCCGTCGACACACCCAAAATGGCCTCCCTCGCCGCCGCCATGGTGCGCAAGTCCCTGCAGTCCTTTATCGAAGCCGACGCCCATCTCGCCGAATCCGTCCTCTCCATGGACGACAACGTCGACAAGCTCAACGAGACCGCCTACTTCACACTTCTCAACGTGATGAAGACCGAGCCGCACCTTGCCCCGCAGGCTCTGGCCGCGCTCATGATCTCGCGCTCTCTCGAGCGCGTTGCCGATCACGCCACCAACATCGCCGAAGACGTCATCTTCTGGGTTCGTGGTGCCGATGTCCGCCACCACATGCACGAAAGCGAATCCAAACCCGCCTGAATCCGACAGCCCCGCAAAACGATCCGTCATCCTGAGCGTAGTCGAAGGACCTGCTTTTCCTTTAAATAAAGATGTCATCCTGAGCGAAGCGACCGGCAGGGAGTGCAGTCGAAGGACCTGGCTTTTCTTTTAAATGAAGATGTCATCCTGAGCGCAGCGACCGGCGGGAGTGCAGTCGAAGGACCTGCTTTTTCCTTTAAATGAAGATGTCATCCTGAGCGAAGCGACCGGCAGGGAGCGCAGTCGAAGGACCTGCTTTTCCTTTAACCAAAGATGTCATCCTGAGCGAAGCGCCCGGCAGGCAGCGTAGTCGAAGGATCTGCTTTCCTTCAAATAAAGATGTCATCCTGAGCGAAGTGCGCCGTGGCGCACGGAGTCGAAGGACCTGCTGTTTCTCGATTAACGAGCGGACGTGCCTCAAAGCCCGACTGAATGCGGGCTTAGCCCCAATGCAGTATCGTTTTCTGAGCCCTAATCCCTAATCCCTGCTCTCACCACCAGTCCAGCTTCCCAATGCGCGGATAATACAATCCCATCCGCACCGGAATCTCCTCGCCTAGCAGCAGCTTCAGAGCCTCCGCATATCGCGCCAGTTGCGGAGCATAATATTCCCGCTGCTTCACCAAAAATTCCTCCACCGCCTCACCCGCGGGAGCGCTCATCTTGTAATCGATAATCCAGAGGCACTCCAGTCCGGGCTCCATCGGAGCAGCCCCGCCACGAAACACGCGATCCGCCCGCAGTGTCACCATCTCCTCGCCGACCCACCCCGTCCACGAAGTCTCGGACTGCGCCCCCGCCCTTGCCCCCAGAATCCACCCTCCGACCGCATCCTTCCTGCAATTCTCGACCGCGCTCAGAACCTCCTGCATGGCCTCGTCCATCGCGCGCCCTGAAAACGCCGCCTCGCGCAGCATGCCTCGCGCTCTTTGCTCGACCGACGCCTGCCCGGCGCTCAATTGTCCCGTGCTTAGCTGCTGGAGCAGCGCATGCACCGTATTCCCCACCACCCGCGCCCGCCGCGAACCCTCCGGCCGCACCAGCTCGCCGGCCTCATCTCGCACATACGTGCCCGCGACAGTTACATTCTTCGCGCGCGGCTTGATTTCATCCGGAGAGGCCAGCCGCTTCACCTTCAATGCAGGCTTGCTTTCCGCCACCGCCGCCATGTCAAACACATCGAACAGGCTCCCCTGGTGCGTCAGCTCCAGCGGAAAATCCACTACCGCTGCCCGATCCTCCACCGCCCGCTTCTTCACCGCGTCGATGAACTTCTCTTCGAATGCCGGCCATCCCACGTCGAGCAGACTGTTTTTATCGCCGCCCTTCAGGTCTGACTGGGTCAGCGTCGCTGTCCCCAGCAGATGCAGCTGCCTCCGCGCCCGCGTGCACGCCACATACAGCAGCCGTTTGATCTCCTGCTCCTGCCGCGCCGTGCGGAGCCTCTGAACCCATCTATAGGTCGCATGCTTGTCATCGCCCTTCGCACCGATCGGCGCCACCAGCATTTCGCTCTGGCCGTTCTCCGTCGTTCTCTCCAGCGACACAATCAGCGATGGCTCATCGGCCTTCGACTTCCGATCCATCCCCGGCACAATCACCACATCAAAGCCCAGCCCCTTGGCCTTGTGAATTGTCATCAACTGCACGCCCGCGCGCTCGCTCACCGTGGGATCGGGCTGCGCGAACAGCCACTCCAGCTCCGCGTCGAAATCTCCCGTCATGCACGCCATGCCATCCGGAGACACATCGTCCAGCATGGAAAAGTATGTCTGCGCATTCTCATAGGCCGCCGCATCCACACACGCCGGCCCGCCCAGGCTTCGCCACGTCCGCTCGATCCATTGCGAGAATGACCCTGCATGCAGCCCCTCGAACCGCGTCGCCAATGCCTGCTTCAGAATCCGCACCGTTCGCGCCGCGCGCTCCGCAGCCTCCGCCTCCAGCAACTGCAGATGTGCCTCAATCAGCTCCAGCATCGGCCTGCGCTTCAGCTCGCGATTGTCAGCGCCCGTAAGGGTGTGCAGGTCCCGCAGCGTCAGCCCGCACCACGGAGCCCGCAACACCGACAGCCACGCCACGCGATCCATGGGATGCAACAGCGCTCGCGTCAGGGACAGCAGATCGATCAGCTCCTGCCGCTCCGCCAGCGTCTCCAGTTCCACCGCCCGGAACGCAATTCCGCGTTGCCTTAGCATCCGCACAATCCTCGCCAGGTGCTGTCGCGCCCGCACCAGGATCGCCACGCGGTACTCACGGCCCTCTGCCTGTGCCCGCGCAATATCCGGCAGATGTTGCGCCACAATTTCCAGCACCTGCCGCGCCTCGCGCTCCTGCGCGTCCTCCCGCTCCTTGAGCGTCACCTTGTGATCCGCCGCCCCTATCAGCTGCGGATACAACTTCACCGCATCCGCAATCTTCACCGGTTCCGACGCATACGAAGGTGAGAAGGGAACTGGCGCATCCGGCCCGAAGACTGCCGCAAAAATCGTGTTCCACTCATCCGTCAACCCGGCATGCGAACGAAAATTCGTCGAGAGCTGCACCAGCCCGCATTCAATCGCCTCTTCCTCCCACGCAATTCCGCGCTTCTGCACTTCGCCGAATAGCTCCACCTCCGCCTGCCGGAACATGTAGATCGACTGCATCGGATCGCCCACCAAGAAGCACGTCCGTCCATCACCCTCATCCCACGCGCGCACCAGCAGCCGCACCAGCTCAAACTGGCTGCGCGACGTATCCTGAAATTCGTCCACCAGCAGATGCCGCAGCCCTCCGCTCAGCGCCAGCAGCAGGTCCGGATTATCCTCTGCATCCGTCAGCACCTGCCGCGCCGCAATCCCCAGCTCCGCGAAATCGACTACGTCCTGCTCCGCAAAAATCACCCGCAGCTCCGCCACCGCCCTCCGCAGTGTCATGAACAGATGCCTCAGCATCTCCCACTGCTCATCGTCATACCGCAGCCTGGGAAGCTCGGACAGGTTTTCCAGAGCCTCGCGCAAACCCGCGATCTCCTGCAGTCTTCCCAGCAGCGACTGCATCCGGGCCTTCAGCTCCTTCGCGCGCAGCCCCGACGGCGGAAATCCGTGCCTGGCGTCTACTGTCTTGCGCCACTCCCCGCCCTGCGTCAGCAGGAACTCCGCGATGCACTCCCAATGCTCTACCGCCAGTTGCTCCGGACCCGGCAATGCCCCCATTCCCGACAGCAGCCCAAATTTCTCGCAGTTGCCCGCCGCATAGTCCGCAAGCTCCACCAGCTCGTTGGCGAGTGTTGGCTCAGCGTCCAATAGCTGATACACCTCTTCCAGCGCCAGCTTTACTTCACGCCGAAAAGGCCTCTCCAGCCGTCGGCGCACCTCATCCCAGTCGACATCCTCCACCACCAGCGGAAACGCCCTGATCCACTGGTCTCTCTGCGCCAGCATCCCGGCGATCAGCTTTTCGCAATCCGGAAGATTGTTATCCCTCAACGCCAGCAGATGCGCAATCGCCTCGTCGAGCGCCGCATCTCCGCCGCCCAGTTGTCCCAGCGTCCGTCGCGCCGCCAGCGCATACATCAAGTCGGCCCGCTCCACCGGACTCAGCCTTCCGCCCATTCGCGACAACAGCGGCTGTCCATGCGCAATCCGCAGACACAGCGAATCAATCGTTTCGATATTCAGCCGTTGCGGCTGCTCCAGAATCCGCCAGCCTCTTGCCTCCGAATTCGCCAGCGCCGCCCGCGCCAGCGTCACGCGCTCGTCTTCATCCGCCACAGGCTCAGCGGTTCGCGACGCCTCTTCCAGATGCTCCAGCACCCGCGATCGCATCTCCGCCGTCGCTGCCCGCGTAAACGTGATCGCCAGAATCTCCTCCGGCTCATCCACAACGGCAAGCAGCTTTAGAAATCGCCGCGTCAACAGATCCGTCTTGCCCGACCCCGCAGGAGCCCGCACGATGAACGTCCGCGTCAGATCAAGTGCGATCGCCCGCTGCTTCAGATCCTCTGCCAGCCGCTCCGCCGCCTCACTCATCGCCTTCACCCGTCTCCGCTTCGCCGTCGCCCACCGATTCTCTCAACTCCGCCACGCGGCATAATCCCGGCATCGCGCAAAATCTGCACGTCTTCCTCTGCTCTTTGGGATCCACCTGCGCTTCTCCGCGCAGAAAATCCTCCGCCAGATTCAGCAACGCCGCCGACCACTCATCGCGCATCGCGTCGTTATAAGGATTCTTCACCAGCCTCGAACTCGCCTGGGCATTCGCGAACAGCTCCGCACGCGCGTCCTTCACGCACCCTTCAATATCCGTCTCTCCCACGCGAATACGCGCGAACAGCACCCCGGCCACATCCTCCACGTTGCCGAAAACCGCATACAGCGGAAGCTGCGGCTCACCCGGCCGCTCGCCCTCCCAGTCCTTCGTCGCCACCTCGCCTGATTTGTAGTCCAGCAGCAGCCTCTTTCCATCCGCCACCCGATCCACGCGATCCGCCCGCAACCGCAGCCTCAGGCCGCCCACGCTCACGTTATCCAGAACCTTCTCCGTCGCTTCCACAGTGAACGGCACACGCTTTGCTTCAATCGCAAGCCACTCTTCCAGCCGCACGCTCAGCCTTCGCTGCTCGCTCTTGAGATACGCCGCCATCCACGCGTCGCCGCCGTTCTCCTTCATCGGTTGCGCGAACACATCCGCAATCGCCCCTTCAATCACTTCGCCAAGCCGGCCTTCCGCAATCGCCGCCTGCAGATCCGCGAGCGTATGCATCCGCCCCTTCTCCGGAGACCACAGCAGCTCCATTACCCTGTGCAGCAGCAGCCCCCGTTCGGCCGCCGACAATCCCCAGTCATTGCGATTCAGCTCCTCCGCATTCAGCCGCCGCGCCGCGAACGCCCGAAACGGACACGCCGCCTGATCCCGAATTACCGAATAGCCGCCCGCACATTCCTCGCGTGGCCACGCAATCGTTCCCGACGCGTCCGCGACCTCCTGCAGCTTCGCCGCCGCATGCACTTCCGTCTCCACGCCAAGCTCGTGCAGCACCTCGTCCGACCGTTGCCACCTCGCCTTGGTGCCCCATTCAAAGCCCGGGGCTGCCTTTGAGTGGGTATCGCCGGCGACCTCCGCAATCAATGGAGACGCCCGCAACTCTCCATCCTTGTCCCGCTCCGAATGACTGAACACCACCGAACTGAGCCCTAACACCTGAGCCCTGACCCCTGAGCCCTGACCC
>Ga0335073_10007077_pt1 | contig 15728 bp, 13 predicted proteins | sample Lox_Sample_22_FD_207093 | JGI IMG/M metagenome (GOLD analysis project Ga0335073, IMG submission 207093) | Soil microbial communities from Loxahatchee National Wildlife Refuge, Florida, United States - Lox_Sample_2.2 | ecosystem: Environmental > Terrestrial > Soil > Wetlands | place: USA... | reverse complement strand
TAGGGATACATGTCCTTCCAGAGCCGGCGGGCGACTTCGTTGCGCTGAAAGAGGAGGCCGGGTTCGCGGCGAGCCCAATCGAGAACGCGGCGGAGTTCCGCGGCGAGGGTAGAAAGGTCCTCCCCGGCGAGACTACCTCCCTCCGGCAGGAATTGAGTTCTCTGGGCAAGCGTCCAAAGGCAGCGGTTGGCGAAACCGTTATGGGCTTCGATGGGGTGGAGAATGCGGGCCAATTCGCGCCTGGTGACGTGGGCGATGAGGCTGATATGGGCATCGGATGCCCGAAGCTGGCGACGGCCGTCGAGTGCTTCCAAGTGGCCGCCATCCCAGGCGCGGCGCAACAGGGGCGAAAGCTGGCTGCCATTGCGGCTCACGGAATGGAGCGCGGAGGCGAATTCCTCAGACAAGGCGAGCAGCCGCCGGTCGGTAGGAGGCTCCTGATCGCGCAAGGTATACAACAGACCACCGGCCGTTAAGCGGGCCGTGGTGATGCGATTTTCGATCCACGGCTGGTCTACCTCCTGGAACAGGCGACGGATCTGGTTCCAGCTTGTTCCCTTGCGGGCTTTGCTGGAATCGCCGACCAGCACCACGAAGAGATTGAGGCCATGACGCGTGGAATCGACGCGACAGTGAGGGCCCGGCCCCAGCAGATTTCCGAAAGCGGCGAAAAACTGGACAAGAATGGCCGCGGGATGCGCTTCTGTGTGCGGGAGTAGAGTTTGAACGGTCAGTCCAGCCAAACCGTGAAGGGCGGCCGGACCGAGCTCCGGACCGATGAGTGTGCCGGGAGGATCTGATCGTACCGGATCGACTGGTGGCGGCGGTTCGCTTACCGGAGGCGTTTGTGTGGGCGGAGCTTCTTTCGCCTTCATAGCGAGCAGTTCAGCTCTACGGTGCTCGAACTCGGCACGGGTAGGCAGGACGGGTGGTCTTCCCGCGGCGCTGGAGATCATGATTCGAAACTAGTACGGTTATTAATATCTGTCGATGGGGATAACGCATTTTGTTCGAAGTAAATCGTAACCGTGAAGGATGATGACTCGGGGAAAATAAATTAGTGGGAGCATAACTCTTATTGGAGCTAAGTTGAATCTAATTAGTTAGGGGATTCTGCCAGATCATCTGCTTAGTAAAGATCACGGGTTTCGCGTGGTTTTTCCCGTGTTGCGAATAAGCGACAGGCAAAGCCTCTTTGCATAATCGCGAATTACGGCGGAGTAATGTCAAGGCAGAGCGGTTCGATTCGCGTACCGTATGCAGGGTTGGTCCGGCAGGGACGGCTGAGCATTACCCTGGACATGGTTCTCCAGTTCGCGTTGTTGGCAGGCTAGCAGTCCCCAGGATTTCATCCTGGGAATTTTCAGCAGTCCCTTCGGGACTCAGCCCTGCATATGGTAGTTCTCACGCAGACTCTCCAGCCCTGCTTGTTTGGCTTTTATCGGCACGACTCAATCGTGTCCTGATATCGGGCCAAAGGGCTTATAGAAACGACAAGCCCAGCACGGCCAGCAGTAACACCGGCATGCCCCATACGCCTCTGGGCCCGGCATGCAAAACCATCAGGCTGCCGCAGGCCGCGCCGGCCACGAAGCCGCACAGCGCCACCGGGATGATCCTTCTTTCCCGCGATGCCGTCATTGCATCCCCGGGAGCAACCAGCGAGCGCATGAGGTGGGTCAGGTTCCCCGAAAGATACGTCGTGTGCAGACCTACCCCATCCGCCTGAGAAAGGGCTCCGTTCTGCAGCCCTAACGACAGACACATGACAGCAATAAACAACGCCGGGCGATGCCCGAGGAACAGCAACGGGCCAAGCGAGAGCAGGGCAATCTCGAGCAGAAGCACATAACGAAACCGGCTGCCTCCCAGAGCCTGACCCGCAGGGAAGCGCATCCGCTGGGCGAAGGCCGTTGCCGTCAGGAAGCAGGACACCGCCAGCACCGGGTCCCAGGGTCGAGGCCGCCTGGCGGTAAATGCGATGGCAGCCAGGACGGTGTTGCCGGTCACATGCCCGGTGAAAATGTGGAGCAGAAGAAAACTCGCTGCGTCTCCGTAGCCACCAACGGCCACTAGAAGCAGTGCTGCCGCCACTTCCAGTGCTCCCCGAGGCGGAACCTTCTCCATAGAACTCTCCCTGCTAAGCTCATTCCTTGGCCGCGTCTGCGGCGCAAAACTGCACTTTGCCTCAGGCGCCAGTTTACTGTTTCGAGTTTCGATGCGATCCTGTGGGACGGTCCAAACTGATCGGAACCGAATCGGAATACCTTGTCGAGAAAGGATTGGTCCTGTGCAGGCTTGCGTTGTCAAAGAACCCGAGGGCGAATTTCATTGGGTCGACGTTCCTCGCCCCTCACTCGAAGCGAACCAGGTTTTGGTGAAGGTTCATGCCAGCGGGGTGAATCCGTTGGACACCAAGATCCGCGCAGGCAAAGCCGCCCACGCCCGGCAGCCTCTTCCCGCTGTTTTGGGTCTGGATATGGCGGGAACCGTTCAGGAAGTCGCCGCCGGGGTTACCGCCTTCCGGCCAGGAGACGAAGTGTACGGCATGGCCGGCGGGGTTGGCGGGCTGCAAGGTACGCTCGCGGAGTTTGTCGCGGCGGATGTTGACGTGCTGGCCTACAAGCCGAGGAACCTGTCCATGCGCCAGGCTGCAGCGTTGCCTTTGGCGACCATTACAGCCTGGGAGGGCCTGGTGGATCGCGCCAAAGTTCACCCCGGCGAGACTGTCCTGATCCATGCCGGAGCAGGCGGTGTGGGCCACATCGCGGTTCAGATGGCGGGCGCGTACGGGGCTGAAGTTTTCGCTACCGTCTCACCCTCGAAAAAGAAGATCGTGGAAGATTTCGGCGCGATTGCGGTCGACTACCGCTCGGCTTCGGTTGAGGAGTATGTGGCTTCCTGCACGCAAGGGGAGGGATTCGACATCGTCTACGACACAGTGGGCGGCGCGACCCTCGATTCCTCGTTTTTGGCGGTGAAGCGGTATACGGGCCGCGTCCTGAGTTGTCTCGGATGGGGATCGCATTCGCTTGCCCCACTGTCTTTTCGTGGAGCGAGTTACTCCGGCGTGTTTACGTTGCTGCCGCTGCTCACGGGAGAAAGCCGCGCGCACCATGGCAAGATACTGGCCCAGGCAGCAGGGCTGGTGGAAGCGGGTAAGCTCCAGCCGCTGCTCAACCAGCAACGCTTCACGGCCCAGGATGTCGGCGCTGCCTATACCCTCGTGGAGTCGGGCGCCTTAGGCAAAGTTGTGGTCGAGCTGTAAGTAGAGGGAAGGTAACGGCCCTTTGTATCCGGGCACGACCTTCGGTCGGGCCGTATGGGGCGCCGCTCGCGCGATTGTTCACTAAGCGCCGCCGCAATTTTGCTTGTCCTGAGCGATAATGCCGCATGCCCGTTCACGCCGAAGGTTTCTTCCTGTCTTCAGGAAATGTCCGCCGCTTCGTTTGTCTTGCTGGCCTCGCCTCCTACGCGTTCATCACCGCGGCGGCGCATGCTCAATCCAAACCTCAATATCCGGATTACCCGAGTGAGACGCCTGCAGTCTTCCATGCGCCGACTTACGGCATGGACTACGAGCGCCGCGAGGTCATGATCCCCGCCCGGGACGGCGTCAAGCTTTACACCGTCATCCTTATCCCCAAGGGAGCGAAGCACGCAGGCATTCTGCTGACGCGCACTCCCTACAGCGCGAACGTCCAGACGGCAAACACCCCCAGCGTGCATCTCGGCACAAGCCTTTGGGGTTATGACAATGCGACCGAGACGATCCTGGCTGGTGGCTATATTCGCGTGGTCCAGGATATTCGCGGCAAGTATGGCAGTGAGGGCGATTTCGTCATGAACCGCCCCTTGCACGGTCCGCTGAATCCGACCCCTGTGGATGAATCGACCGACACTTACGACACCATCGACTGGCTGGTGAAGAACGTGCCCGAGTCGAATGGAAAAGTGGGCGTGCTGGGGATCTCCTACGATGGCTTTCTCTCGCTCATGCCGATGGTGCATCCGCACCCTGCGCTGAAGTGTGTCGTGCCGATGAATCCCATGGTCGACGGCTGGCGCGGAGACGACTGGTTTCACAATGGCGCTTTTCGGGAACTGGGTATGCCTTACATCTACGAGCAGACAGCTACCCGGGGCAACACCGTTCACTGGCTCAGCAGCAACTTCGATGTCTACGACATGTACATGAATGCCGGCTCGGCCGGAGAACTCGGCAAGCAGCGCAACATGGACCAGATCGGGTTCTGGAAAAAGGTGACCGAGCATCCTGCCTACGACAGCTTCTGGAGTGAGCAAGCGGTAGACAAAGTGCTGGCCGGCGAGCCCTTCACTGTTCCGACCATGCTGGTAGCCAGCCTGTGGGATCAGGAGGACATCTACGGCGCGATGGCTGTCTACAAGGCCCTCGTCCCGAAAGACGCCGATCGCAAGCTCTTCCTGGTCCTCGGGCCCTGGCACCATGGGCAGGAGATCGAAGAAGCCGACTCCCTCGGCGCGATCAAGTTTCGCAGCGACACTGGTCTCTACTTTCGTGAACACATCCTGGCGCCCTTCCTGGCTCATTACCTGCAGGATGACGCGCCGCCTCTGAACCTTCCGCCGGTGATCGCCTTCCAGACCGGGACCAATCACTGGGAGCATCTCAAGTCCTGGCCTTCAGGATGCGAAGCCGGGTGTGCCCCTAAGCCGACACCGCTCTATCTCAGTACGGATGCCGGGCTGTCCTTCAAGGCGCCCTCAGGCGGCGGAGACTATGACGAGTACGTATCCGACCCGGCCAGGCCCGTGCCGTATCGAACCAGGCCCAGCCAACCGCAGGGCTACACACCCGACCTCTCCTGGGTCCGCTGGCTGGTGGATGATCAGAGGGAGTTCTCCGGCCGCACCGACGTTCTTACCTACAAGAGCGAAGTACTGACCAAGCCCCTCGCGATCAGCGGCGAACCAGTCGCCAACCTCGTCGCCTCAACCTCCGGCACCGATAGCGATTGGGTGGTGAAGTTGATCGACGTGTATCCGGATCAGGTCCCGGGTGACGTGGACCTTGGCGGCTATCAGCTCGCAGTCGCAATGGACATCTTCCGCGGGCGGTACCGCGAAAGTCTCTCCGAGGCGAAGGCCATTACGCCCAATGTTCCTTTGCTCTACAAATTCGCATTGCCGACAACCAACCACGTTTTCCTGCCCGGCCATCGGATCATGGTGCAAGTGCAATCCAGCTGGTTTCCGCTATATGACCGGAACCCGCAGACATTTGTGCCCAACATTTTCTTCGCCCAGCCCGCGGACTACAAGAAGGCCACCGAACGCATCTACCACTCGCAAGGCAACGCCAGTTTCGTGGAGTTGCCGGTTGTGCCCGCGACTCAATGAGCAAGGGGACGCATCGGTCAGTTAGGGTATAGCCCGAGACTATGTTGCGGCGGTAGAAGCGTTAAATACCTCAGCGGCTAAAGCCGCTTCCAGCGAGCCAGGTTGACGGTGGGGCTGAAGCCCCGCCCCTTCACAAAAAGTTGAAGGTAGAAGCATGAAGGGGACGGGCTTCAGCCCGTCCGTCTGAATACCAGGATGAGGGCGGCTTTAGCTGCGTCGACCAAACACAACATGTACCATCCAGAGCATGAATAGCCTTGAAGGAAAAGTAGCTCTGGTTACCGGTGCAAGCCGCGGCATCGGCCGGGCCATTGCGGTCGATCTGGCCAAAGCCGGCGCCGACGTGGTTCTGAATTTTCTGAACCGCTCGCGGGAAGCAGAGGCGGTAGAGATGGAAATCCGCAAAATGGGCCGCCGCTGCGCCCGGGTTCAGGCCCACGTCTCCGTTGCCAAGGACGTGGAGCGCCTCGCGCACGAAGCCCAGGAGAGGGTGGGCTCCGTCGACATTCTGGTGAACAACGCCGGCATCGCACGTCCGCAGGCGCTCGAGGAAATATCCGAGAGCGATTGGGATGAACTGATCGACACCAACCTGAAGTCGTGCTTTCTTGTGACGCAGGCGTTCCTTCCCGCGATGCGCGCTCGCAAGTGGGGCCGCATTATCAATATCTCGTCCGTGGCTGCGCAAATCGGCGGGGTCGTCGGCCCGCACTATGCCGCCTCAAAGGCGGGGATGCTGGGATTGACGTACTACTACGCAAGACACCTGGCGCAAGAGGGAATCACTGCCAATGCGATCGCACCCGCGCTTATCGAGACCGACATGGTTCGGGCCAATCTGCGCGCCGCTGCGTCCAACGTGCCGGTCGGGCGCTTCGGCGCAGTGGAGGAGGTTGCCGATGTGGCCGTCATGCTGGCCAAGAACGGATACATCACCGGCCAGACGATCAATGTGAACGGCGGCTGGGTGACAAGCTAAGCCGGCCGCCACTTCCTCAGTGAGGGGGGATCCCGGGAATCTTCAGAGTGATGCGATAGATACTCGAGCTCGCGGCAACATACAGAGTTCTGTGGTCGCCCCCTCCCCAGGCCACGTTCCCGACTCGCTCCGGAACATCGAGCGTGCCCAGGTGCTTTCCTTCGGGAGACAGGATCCAGACGCCGCCAGGTCCGGCACTATAGATGTTTCCTTTCGTGTCGACCTTCATGCCGTCCGGCGAGCCTGACCGCGGGTCGGAGGTGGCGTCGCAGAGCAACTTGGGGTCGGTCAGTGTACCATCGGGATTGACGGTGTACTGCATCCAAATTTTCTTCGGCTCGGAATTGTTGACGTAGAGATACTTCTCGTCGGGAGAGAATGCGATTCCGTTGGGCCGGGGAAGGTCCTTGATCACCAGTTTCAATCGGGCATGATCGGGAGGCGCGCCGGGCTTTTGTGCTTCCGCATCCGCGATGCGATAGACGCCGCTGAACGGCAGTTGCTTGCCGGGGTCTTTGTCGAGCTTGGGAAGTCCATAAGGCGGATCGGTAAAGTAAAGTGACCCGTCCGACTTATACACCAGGTCGTTTGGACTGTTCAGTTGTTTGCCTTCATACGTATCTGCCAGAACCGTAACCTGCGCCTTGGGATTGACCTGTTCCAGCCGCCAGACATCGCGCTGCGCATGCCCAGCTACGGTAAGCCGACCACGGCTGTCGAGGGTCATGCCATTCGAGCCCGGCTCGGGGCCAGGGAAGGGCGCGCTGCCCTTGTAGCCGCTCGGCTGCATGAACAAACTCACGCCCACTCCGGGCGTCCACTTGCGGATGCTGTTGCTGGGAATCTCGGCGAACAGAAGATACCCGGCCGGGATCCAAACCGGGCCTTCGGTCCATTTGAATCCGGGACCTGTAGCCACTTTCTGCAGGATCGGCTGGGCGGGAACAATCGAGTCTACGGCAGGATCCAGCCGCTCCACTTTCATGGGAACTGTGACTGGGGCATCGGCAGCCAAAGCTTGTTTGGCAATGTCCGGCATCCAGCCATTATGGCTGGAAACAGATGCTATCCAGGCAACGCCGCCGGCAAGCGCGGCGAGAACCATCAGGCGGGAAACTCTTTTTTGCATCACGGATTTCTGCCCCTCCACAAAACAGACGGATCATACCACCTGCCGTGGCCCCGGGGCTCGTTCACCTGACGGACCGCACCTCGAGTACTTCCACAGTCTGTGCTCCGGAAAACGGCACCTGTACGCCGCGTGCCCAATCGGCTTTGCTAAACACACCGAGGTCCTTACCGGTGACCACGGAATGCACCCGAAACTTTCCCTCAGGGATCAGCGGCAGGTAGATCTCCGCCGCGGGCACACCAGAGTGATTGCGAAAGACCGCGAGTACTCCGTCACCCGAACGAGACAAGCGCGCGAACCCATCCCAGCCGGCCGCCGAAGGCTGGCGATAGTTTCCCAGGGGAAAGAAGCTCTGGTTTATCTCCGTGCCGGCTCTGAGCTTCTTGAACCACCGGATGTGTTCCTGGTACCACTGCTGGTCGGCGGCGCTCAGCTTGCGCAGATCGCCCAACAGAAGGGGAGCGGAACCGATGGCGGTCGCAAAAACTTCCTGAGGATTGGGAACCTCCGCATGAAGGTTTCCGATGAGCATACTTTCTACGGGCATCGAGGGCGCCCTCTGGTAGAGCAGGGTTCGAGCTTGCAGGGTTCCCGGCGAATCAGGTTGTGCGTCGTTGACGTTGCTCATCCAGTCCATGTCTCCTGCAGCCAGCAACCCGGCGTCGATGACGTGCTTCTGGCCCCAAAGCTCGAAGGTCAGATCGAGCAGAACGTCCGGATGCTGCGCGTAAACCTTGCTGGTCACGTGGCTGATCCCTTCATAGATCATGTTTAACGATTCCGACCAGCTACCGTGGTAGTGTCCTTTGGCCCAGCAGCCGGGTGCTTCGCCATAAGCGTTGAAGATCGTCGTCAGATCGAGCTTCACATATGCCAGATGAAAGCGCTCAATGGCGTCGTTGATCCTGTCTGCCGCCGCATCCTGATAAGGAGTCGCCAGGCACATTACGACCTTGGACCCACCCATGGTCGACGTGAGCTTGGGCTTACCAGCCTGGTCGAGGGCCGCCCATTCCGGGTGATGCTGATAGTCCGGCGTGTCCTGGCCGATCGCCGCCAAAGGAATCCAGAGGCCGAGGCGCATGCCCTGGGCTTCTACCGCCTTGCGGATGTCGTCAAGGCCTCCGGGAAAAGCCTTCGGGTCGACCGTGTTCTCCCCGTATTCCTGTTGCCAGCCGTCGTCGATGGTGAAGATGTCCATCCCCATCGTTCCCGCCACCTTGATCAATTGGAGCGTTGTATCGCGGTTGATGCTCCTCTCGAAGGGCTCCCAGGTGTTGTAGATCCAGGGTGCGCCGTGGGCGAGGGTCCCACGTTGCAGGACCCCCGAGGTGTAGGAGGGAACCACCCAATGAGGATCATGGAAACCATCACCGTTACGAAAGGTGAGCAGCGAGGCCGCGGCGGTTTTGAATTCCTCGCCGGGAGCAAGCGTGCGCTCGAAAGGCATCAGATCCGTGTCGTATAAAACGCCGATCCTTACCCGGGCACTATCGTGCCAGGCATCCACCTCTGTCCGCTTCATGTAGCCCGGGACTTCGCTCAGTACGGCGAAACCATCGCCGGTGCGGGCATTCGAAATAAACAGACCGGCATCTTCCGAACGGCCGGTGTAAAAGGTTTCCCGGGGAATTGCGCCGTATTGAGCGTCCAGAACCGTCTCGTTGGCCGGACCGATAGCGAGCGCGACGGCCTCGATGTCTAAGTGGGTAATATGCAGCGGAACCGACCCGGTGTTGCGCAGAACCAGCCATTTGCGCGTTGCAGGATGTCCGTCGTAAACGCGATAAACAACCGTGACGTCGAGCGGGACAGTCTTGCCGCGAAGGTGAATGGTGAGCGATTTACCACCCGCCACTGTTTCCTGGCCGGCCTTCAGTAGTTCAAAGCTTTTGCCGGTCAGCTTGTCGCCGTTGCAGACAAAGGAAAATTCGTCCGGCCTTCGGCCCAGCTCCGAAGAGGATATGTAGTCCTTATGGCTGGTGAGATCGGTGAGCCGGTCAGTGATGAGGCCTGATGCCTGGTCGAACTGGACGGTCCTTTCTATACGGTCATTGCCGATGGTCCAGCTTTGCGAGAAAGCGCAGGAGGCGAGAAGGCAAAACAAAATCGCCGGTAGATATTTCATCTTCATCGAAGGGCTACCTCCACGGGGCAAGACTTTGCATAAGGAGCGAGCGTCACGAATCTAAGCCAGGATCAGGTTCAGCACAACCAGTGCCACCAGGATGCCAGCGGCAGACAACAGCAAAGGTACGCGGAGACTTCCCAGGCCCCCGCTGAAACCAGGCGGCCGATAGGCTGGAACAGTGAGAAGAGATTTCTTCGTTACCAGGCTGACGCCGATGGTGATCAGGAAACAGCTTAACCAGCCGACACCGGCGCCGTAGAAGCTTGCCGCCATGTCACTGCCGTATTTCAATGTTCCATTTTGATAGAGCAACCAGTGTCCAAAGGAGGCTAACGTGCCACAGACCAAGCCGGTGAGGGCGCCCGCCGGCGTAGCCCAGCCGGTAAACATGCCCAACAGAAAGGTAGCGAACAGCGGCGCATTGAAAATGGAGAAGAGCATCTGGACGTAGTCCATCAGGTTGTTGAAGCGGAGTACCAGGAAGGACGTGCCAACGCTAAAGACTGTAGCCGCAATGGTTGCGATGCGGCCGACCATGAGGTAATGACGATCGCTTCGGCCTTTGGCGAGATGGGCCTGGTAGAGGTCGTAGGTCCAGACGGTATTAAAGGCTGAGATGTTGCCTGCCATCCCTGACATGAAGCTTGCCAGCACCGCGGTGACTCCAAGGCCCAACAGGCCATGAGGATAAAAGCGCTCCAGCATGGACGGCAGCGCCAGGTCGAAGCGGCTGGAGAGATTTGCAGGAAGAATGGCCGCCGCGGCCACGCCGGGAACCACCACCAGGAGCGGGAAGAACAGCTTGACGACGGCGGCCACCAGGGGAGTTCCGCAGGCCGCCGGCAGATCCTTGGCAGCCAAGGCACGCTGCACCAGTACGAAATCTGTACACCAATAGCCGAAGCTCAATACAAAGCCGAGCCCGAAAATGACACCCAGGCCGTCGAGCCCCTCGGATCGGGGAGCTACGGCATGCATCCCGGCCCAGATATGGACGGGCTTGCCCCAGCAGTAACGGACCGAGTGCCAGGCCAGCGGCGCAAACCCCACGACAATCAGGGCGAATTGCAGGACTTCGTTGTACATGGTGGCGCGCAGCCCGCCCAGCAGAATATAGGCAAGCACGAATACCGCCGAGACGACCGTCGCCAACGGGAAGCTCCAGCCAAAGATGACCTGCAGAATCAGAGCCATGGCGTACAGCCCGACGCCCGAGACCAGGACAGTCAGCAGGGCGAAGGAGAGCGCATTGAAGGTGCGGGTTGCCTCGCCGAACCTGAATTTGAGAAATTCCGGGACGCTGCGGACCTGGCTGCGGTAATAGATCGGCATCATGAACAAGGCCAGAAACAACATGGCCGGGACGGCGCCTATCCAATAGAAGTGCATGGCCCGCCAGCCGTACTTGGCGCTGGTGGAGACCATGCCCATCACTTCCAGCGATCCGGAGTTGGCCGCGACAAAGGCAATCCCGGTAATGGCCAGGGGCAGGGAACGCCCGGCTTCCAGGAACTGCCGGGAGGTGTTATTGGTACGGCGGAGGCGGACCCCGATGAGCAGGATGACGAGGAAGTAGGCGACGACGAGGCCGTAGTCCAGCGAGTTGAGAGGAAGCCTTACCAGCGGTGCATACCTTTAGGCAGGGATGGTGCGCCATCATGGTACACCGTTGGTAAACAGGCAGAATCTAAGTGTAGATGGGCGTCAGCGGGCGGATTTCAGGACTCACGTGGCCGCTGGTTTCCCGTCCAGGCGCCATAACCGCACGCTCCTTAAGTGCGAGTAAACCCCCAGAGGAGGCGCGACGTCTATTGGGCCGAGAAGGTTTCAAAGCGCCGTCTCACCGCTAAGGAGGAAGTATGAAGTTGTCGCTTGCGCTAATCGCGGTCCTGGGCCTATTGCCGATGGCCCAGGCGCAGACCCCCCCTGCCCACGTCCCGCCGTCTCCGGCGACGATTGCCCAACACGAAGTTCAGAGGTACAACACTCTGCTCACCCTCACGCCGGCTCAGGTTGAGCAGGCAACGACAATTTTCACCACCGAAGCCACCACGCGGCAAAACTCCTGGGCCGCCGAGAAAGCAGCTCATCAGGCCCTGGAAGCGGCGATCACATCGAACGACACGGCAACCATTCAATCGACCGCGGCTAGTCTGGGGCAGATGCAGGGTGAGATGCTGGCTGCCCACGCGTTGGCCCGGGCGCAGTTCTACGCAATTCTCTCCTCGGACCAGAAGACCAAGTACGGGCAGTTGGAACAGGAGCACATGATGGGCGGCCCGGGACGCGGACCGATGATGCGATAGGAATGCAACACGGCCAGTGGGGCAGCCGGGTTTGACGTAAACTGCTGCTCAGAAGGGCGCGTCTAAATGGAAGCATCGGAGCCACTTATCTACGCGAGAGAGCTTTCACCCGTGCGGGACCGGATGTTTGCGGAGCTGGACGACATTGACACGCTCTGCGCGACCTACCGGTCTCGCATCTATCGTTATGCGTTGCTCTCGCTGAGGGACCCCGACCTGGCGGAAAACGTCACCCAGGACTGCTTTCTGAGGGCGTACCGGGCACGCGGAGAATTTCGCGGAGATTGCAGCGTAGCTACCTGGCTTACGCGGATCGCGACCAACCTCATTCGCGATTCCACGCGATCGAGGAAGTTTCAGTTCTGGAAATCGGCAAACACCAGCGCGGTCGAAATTAGCGCGATGGCGGAGCGGATCGCGGCTCCGGGAACCTCTCCCGAGACCAATCTGGTGGCGCGGGAGCAGTTGGGAAAGGTTTGGGATGCCGTGGAGACTCTGCCCGGCAAACAGCGCAGCGTGTTTCTGTTGCGCTTTGTGGAAGAGATGGAACTGCCCGAGATCGCAGCGGCGATGGGCCTGCATGTAGGGACAGTAAAAAGCCACCTGCATCGCGCGCTTGCTGCGGTGCGCAAGGCGATGGAGAAAAAGAAATGAATAGGGACCATCTATCAGCCTGGGAGCAGGACGAGTACATTCTGGAGCAGGGGACCCCGGACATACTGCGCCACCTCACCGAGTGCTCAGAGTGCCGGGCTTCGGTTGAGCGGTTGCAGGAGGGCATCGCGTGTTTCCGGTCGGCGGCAATGGACTGGAGCGCGGAATGTCTCGCCGAGCGGCCAACGCAAAAGCAGTTTCAATTCGTGCCCAGAAGAGTCTCGCACGCCCTGCGGTGGGTTTTTGCAGCCTTGATTCCCTTGCTCCTCCTAGTCCTGACTCTGACGCTGATACCATCGCATCGTTCCACTCCGCCTCAGCCAGTCGCACAACTGAGCGACGACGAACTTATCAACCAAGTAGATGAACAGGTTGCCATTGAGGTGCCTTCGTCGATGGAATCGTTGACCCACCTGGTTTCGGCGGAAGGCAATTCTGGTACAGGGACCCCCGCGGCAGGGAGCAAGCGACTTGTTCAAAACAATTAGCCTAGCCGGGCTGCTCGGAATCACCTTGCTGCCGGCTGCGGCTTTCTGCCAGACAGCGCCGCCCCCGCCGAATCCGGGAGACAACACGGGCCCTCCGCCGATGGAGGGCCGGCGCCCTCCCATGGAAAGGGCTTTTCATGTAGGGCCGTTCGGGCGCTGGTGGAACAATCCGGAATTTGTGCAAAAGCTGGGCCTAACTGCGGATCAGCAGAAGAAGATGGAGGCTGTCTTCGAGCAAAATCGCCCCGGTCTCCTCGACCTTCTGGCTAATGTGCGTAAGGAAGAGGCTGCCATGGAGCCCTTGTTGGCAGCGGACCCGCTGGACGATGCGAAAATTCTGGCGCAGATCGATCGCGTCACGCAGGCCCGGGCAGAATTGGAAAGAGCGAACGGCCGGATGCTCCTTGGCCTTCGCAAGGTCCTCACTCTACAGCAGTGGAAGACCCTACAAGCGGAAGAGCCGCACGGGCGCTTTCCTCGCTTCGGCGGAGGGCCGCGGAACGAACCATCGCGGAGCGATCCTGGAGCGCCGCCGCAGTAAGGCAGCGGGAAGGGATTGCCGTCCAGGCGCTGCCACCTTGTCCCAAAATCAGGCAGGGACGGCTGTAACCAACGATGGACATCGGATATTCTGGGTTACCGAAGAGCACCTCATGCGGTGCACACTCGTAACCACAGAAACGGTTCACCCGCGGTTCGGAGCCCTTGGCCTCAGGCCGCCGGATCTGCGTCGCGGTATCGGAATGCGGTTTCATCCGATGCCGACGGGCCATTCATATATTGAGCCAGCTCCACCCGATTCGAGATTCCCAGCTTTTCGAATATATGGAACAACGAATTCTTGACGGTGCTCTCGCTGATGCTGAGAGTTCGGGATATCTCGCGATTCGTCATGCCTTCGGCAACGAGCAAGGAGATTTCTTCCTCGCGCGGGGTCAGCAGAGTTTTTCCGTTTACGTCGGTGACGCGCACCGTGGGTTTCAATAATCCTTCGAAAATCATGGACAGATCCGCGCGCCGAACCCACACTTCTCCCTGTAAGACGCAGTCGATGCACTTGGCCAACTGGGAAAGGTTTTCTGTGCTGTAGACAATACCCCGAGCCCCAATCCTGAATGCCTCGATGACCCGGTCGTGACGGCCCTCCTGCAGCAGGAAAATGATGGGCAACCCCGCGTACCGCACGCGCAGTTGCTTGGCAAAGGAAAGAGTGCTGCCGTTCATGCTGGCGTCTGAAACAATCACTACGCTGTTTGCATCTTCCGTAAGCAACGTGTGCAACGACCCGGGGTCGGTGGCACACACGATCTCCAGTCCAAGTTGCAGGCTCTCGAGCCCTTTGGCCAGCAATTCGCACTGTAAGACACTGTTGTCATACACCAATATTCTGGCGGATGTAGACCGCATGGGGAAAACTCCAGTTAGTTAAGATTTGCCCAATTGTCTGAGGCCGGTGGTTTAAATCCGCGGCTTATTCTTGCCAGGCGCTTTTTTCACTGTTACCACTGTCCGTGGGCCGTTCCCTCAAGTCTGAGGGCTTGTTGCGCGTACCAGGTTATTGGCTAACTTTCGTTTCGATAATCCATTGTCGCTCATCGAGGTCAAAAAGCGATCAGTTCATTGGTCCTGGGGCCCTTGATAATAGTAACCACCCTGTTTGTTACTCATTTGCCGCTAACAGGTGAATCGATCATGACTTCGACGCACTTGTTAACCGGGTATTAGGGCCTGTGACACCGTGGTTGTGTCATTTGATCACGCCATATACGACTGTGATCTTGCTCTGGATTCATGTCCGCGCTTCTTTCGTTGCCAGAAGGGGTACCCGGGCCTATCTGCCCGGGACAAAGGTTTGGATGCGGCGAAGGAGTTTCGTTCTATTGTCCGCTGAGAGAAGTCCGGCTACTTTGTGTTTACCCGTCGCAATTGCAAAACGCAGCCGGCCAGCTTTTGGGGTTCCTCTGAGCTGTATTTGCTTAGGGCTCCATTTGCTCCCCCAATTTGAAAAGCCACCATGTGGCTCACAGGGCGAAGCTATGCATGCAATCCAAGAAGCCAGTAGCGTTCACGGAATCAGAGAATCGCAAGCGACTTCCTCACCGGCATGGTATCCCCTGCAGACCCGCTACCAGTGCGAGAAGAGAGTGGATGCAGCCTTGCGCGAAGAAGGCTTCGAAGCGTTCGCGCCGATGCAAATAGAAACACGGCGCTGGAGCGATCGCATTAAGCGGGTAGAAGCCCCACTCTTTCCCGGCTACACGTTCGTTCGTATGGAGACGGAACCCAGATTGCTGAGCAAAGTCCTGCGTGTGCCCAACCTGGTTCGATTTGTGACCTGCGGCCGGGAACTGGTTCCGGTGCCGGATGCGGAAATCGATGCAGTTCGCGCACTCCTGCTGAGCAACGCCACGTACCAGCATGGCCCTTTCCCCGCAGTTGGAGAGCGGGTGAGGATTCGGGGCGGCTGTCTCGAGGGTGTCGAGGGAATTCTGATGGAGCAGACAGGCCGGGGGGAGATTGTGATATCCGTCGGAGCCATCCAGAGGTCGCTCAGATTTCCCCTGGGAAACTACCAGATTGAGAAGCTGGATTGGGGCAGAGCAGTCTAGGGCAATAGCAAGCTCAACGTTGTGCCAAGCAGGTCCTGGGTGATGCC
>Ga0335073_10007076_pt1 | contig 15729 bp, 13 predicted proteins | sample Lox_Sample_22_FD_207093 | JGI IMG/M metagenome (GOLD analysis project Ga0335073, IMG submission 207093) | Soil microbial communities from Loxahatchee National Wildlife Refuge, Florida, United States - Lox_Sample_2.2 | ecosystem: Environmental > Terrestrial > Soil > Wetlands | place: USA... | reverse complement strand
GCCGAGGCAGGGAGTGTGGGACCTTGTCACTTCGCCCCAGCATCACGCCCGCTGGCAACGAAGCGACGGCGTCGTCGAGAACAATGCGAAGGGGCGTCGCGGCGCCGGCACGCAGAACCATTGCCTGCACGGCAAGGACGCCGTCATCGAGGACATCGTTGACTGGCGCCCGTTCGACTATGTGACCCTGACGGCGCTGTTGCCGATTCCGGACGCTCCGAAAATCCTGTTCTCCTATGTGTTCGAGCGCGGCGGCGACGGCGGAACCCATTTCGAATTCCGCATCGCGAAGCCGAAGCTCAAGGATCTGCCCTTTTATGAGCGCGTGAGGCCGATGACCGAAGCGAACTTCGCGGCCGGATTCGATATCCTGGGTTCCATGGTGGCGGAACGATTGGCGGCTTCGACCGGCGAGGACGAGCCGCCTCTGCCTCTGCCCGTCTCGCAGGAACGCTTTCTCACCCAGCCGCTCCGCGCGCTCTAGCGAGAGCGGCGGAAAGCGACCGGCCGTTCCGGGTCGATTTGATCTGAACGCTGTGCTGCCGGGACGTGGCGGATCACGCGGCGTCAGCGCTGACGCGATTGCGGCCCGCCGACTTCGACAGATAGAGCGCGCGATCAGCTCGGCGATAAAGCTCAGCGGAATCCCATTCCTCCCGCCATTGGGCGAGACCAATGGAAACCGTAATCGAAACCGAGCCGGCTTCGCCGTCGAGGACAAACTCCTTCGTCTCCGTGGCTCGGCGCGCGCGCTCCGCGATCCATGCGGCTTGGATGGCGTCGCAGCCCGGCGTCACAATGACGAATTCCTCCCCGCCGAGGCGACAGAGGAGGTCACCGCCGCGGACGATCTCTTGCAATTGCGCAGCAAAACCCTTGAGCACGAGATCGCCGACGTCGTGACCGTGGGTGTCGTTCACGCGCTTGAAATGGTCGATGTCGAGAATCATCATGGTCAAGGCCGCGCCCCGCTGGCGGGCGGTTTCGATCATCGCCGGCAGGCTGCGCTCGAACGAGCGCCGATTGTTCAGGCCCGTCAGGGCGTCATACAGCGCCATCTCTATCGACTGCTGCACGGATTGGCGCAGTCGATCCGCATAGCGCTTCTGGCGGATGTTTGTCCGGGCCCGCGCCAAAAGCTCGTTCCGATCGATCGGGCGGGTGAGGTAGTCATTGACGCCGAGTTCGAGACCGCGGAGGACCTTCGGGCGATCTTCGGGATCGGCAACGAGCAGGATCGGCAGGTTGCGGGTTCCCTCGCGCGAACGGACCCGACTGCACAGCCTCAAGCCGTCGAACGCCCCGAAGCCAAGGCTCACGATCATAAGGTCGACCTTCTCTTCGCGCGCCATAGCGAGCGCGTCGCCCGGCTCGTTGGTCAGGATCACGTCGTGATGAGTCGTGAGCGCGCCGACAATGCGCTGGGACGAGCTTCGATGATCGTCCACGACCAGGATTCGCCCATGCGTGGAGGAGCCGAGGTCCAGGGCCGGCCCGATCATTTCCGCCTCCGCGCCGCGTGTGGCCCGACCGCGCAATTCGTCGATCGAAAACTTGAGCCGGGCCAGAGACCGAACGCGCGCGATCAGCGCGATTTCGTCGACCGGCTTGGTCAGGAAGTCGTCAGCGCCGCTGCCGAGACCGCGCACGCGATCGGCGGGGCGGTCGAGAGCGGTCAAGAGAACAATCGGCAGGTGAGCGGTCTCGGGCGCGGTTCGGAGTCGCCGGCAGACCTCGAAGCCGTCCATGCCCGGCATCTTCACGTCGAGGAGAACGACGTCGCAACCGCCCTGTTCGCAGATCGCAATCGCGTCCGGGCCGTTGGTCGCCGTGAGCACTTCGAAATATTCGATGCTCAATCTGGTCTGCAGGAGTTTGAGGTTGGACTGGACGTCGTCGACGACCAGCACGCGAGCCGTCACGGGCCAGCTCCCGGCCCAAGAAAGCGGTCGATGGTCTCAAAGAACTTGGCGACCGATATCGGCTTGGAGAGGTAGGCCTCGCAGCCGCCCTGCCGGATCTTTTCCTCGTCCCCCTTCATCGCGAACGCTGTCACCGCGACCACGGGTATGCTCTTAAGCTCCTCGTCGTCTTTCAGCCATTGCGTCACTTCGAGGCCGGAAACCTCGGGCAGCTGAATATCCATGAGAATGAGATCAGGCCGATGCTTGCGCGCCAGATCGACCGCTTCGATGCCGTTGCGCGTCTGCACAATGCGATGCCCGCGGGTCTCGACGAGGTCGTTGAACAGCTTCATGTTGAGTTCGTTATCCTCAACAATGAGCACGGTCTTTTGCATCGGGCGTTCCATAAGGCGTGAATTCCGCCGGCGCGCCGGGTACACTAGCGGCGAGACATTTACGAATGGCGAATCGGACTATGCGCGATTCCCTGAAATCCAAGCAATCCACAAACCCTGATTCGGCCCGATCTTTGGCGGTGCGCGCGTTAGCCTTCATCGCCGCCGATTCCGACCGGCTGAACCGGTTCCTCAACCTGACTGGCCTCGGCCCCCATAACCTGCGCACCGCAGCCGCGGACCCGGCCTTCTTAAGCTCGGTGCTCGACTATCTCGTCGCCGACGAAGCGCTGCTCGTCGCCTTCGCGGCCGACGCCGGCCTCAAGCCGGAGGCGGTCGCGCGAGCGCATGAGGCTCTCGGCCGTTCGATCGAGGGCGAGACCTGATGGATTCGCCTCCGCTTCGCCTGTGCCGCGACTGTCTGAGAGGGGACCGCCACGATTCCACCCGATGCCCGCATTGCGGCTCGCCTCGCACAATCGACCTTGACGCCGCCTCTTCGCTGAACATCGCCCATGTCGATTGCGACGCCTTCTACGCCACAGTCGAAAAGCGTGACGACCCGAGCCTCAACGACAAGCCGGTCATCATCGGCGGGTCGGGGCCCCGCGCCGTCGTTGCGACCTGCTGCTACATCGCCCGGACGTTTGGGGTGCGATCCGCGATGCCGATGTCGCGCGCCCGGACGCTGTGCCCGAATGCTGTCGTGCTCCCGCCCGACATGGCTAAATATGCGCGTGTCGGCCGCGAGATTCGAACGCGAATGACGGCGCTCACGCCCCTGGTCGAGCCGCTGTCGATCGACGAGGCCTTTCTCGACCTTACGGGCTGCGATGAGTCCAACGGAGCGAGCGCCGCGGAAACGCTCATCCGCTTCGCCCGCCGCGTCGAGCTCGAAGTCGGCGTGACCGTCTCGGTCGGCCTCAGCTATTGCAAGTTTCTTGCGAAGCTCGCCTCCGATCTCAACAAGCCGCGCGGCTTCGCCCTCATTCCGCGCGACGAAGCGAAGACCTGGCTTGCGCCGCAAAGCGTCGCGCGGCTGTGGGGCGTGGGCAGGGTGGGGCAGGAGCGACTGGAGCGCCTAGGCTTTTGCGTCATCGCCGATTTGCAACGGATCGACGAGCGGGAGGCGATCCGGCGCCTGGGCGAGGACGGCCTGCGTCTCTGGCGTCTGGCGCAGGGCCGCGACGACCGTGCGGTCAGCCCAGAGCGCGAAACCAAGAGCGTCTCGAGCGAGACGACGTTCGACCGCGACATCAGCGATAAAGCCGAACTTACCCGCATTTTGCTTGCCCAATGCGATCGCGTCGCAACGCGCCTCAGAAGGGAATCGCTCTCAACCTGCGGGGTGACGCTGAAGCTGCGCTTGGCCGACTTCTCGCTTCGCACGCGCAGCCGCGGTGGGCTCGGAGCGACCCAGCTCGCGCCGCGACTGTTCGCGGCGGCGCGGCCGCTCCTCGTCGCTGAGCCCGACGGCATCGCCTATCGCCTGCTTGGGATCGCCGCGACGGAGCTTGCGCCAGCCGAAGGCGCGGACGCGGATGACATGCTCGCAGGCGAGAGGGCCCGTGAGCGAGTTCGAGAGGCGGCGATCGCTGCTTTGCGGGATCGGTTCGGTCCTTCGGCCGTGCAGCGGGGGCTTGCGTTCCGGCCGGGACCAACGAAGTGAATACGCGCCCTATTTGCAGGCGGTCGTCGGCAGAATCTCGAGTTTGCGTAAGCGCGCGCGCAGCGCAAAAGCGCCGTAGTCGAGCTTGAGGCTGCCCGAGACGCCATTCTCATAAAGATCGAACGAAAGCGTGTATTCCGGCGGGGCGTCGGTCTTGGCTTCATCGAAGTAGGAGATCACGACCGGCCACCGGCGTATCCCGCCCAGCGCTGAAGCGGTCTGGGCGTCCGCCCCCGGCTTCGTCGCTTCCTTTCCGATCACCGACAGGGTTGCGAAGATTTTCGCTCCGGTGTCCGAGCCGTCGTAGACGCGCGCCTGCACGGCGCCGCCGCCATGCTTGGCGGCCTCGATTAGACGGGCGATGTGCTGGGTCGGGAACAGGACGTTGCGGCCGAAATCCAGCGTTTGCGCTTTCGGCTTGGTCAGCACCACGCGCAAGTCGTCGTCAGCGCCGCGGGTGGCGGTGCCCGCGACCGGGGGAGTGTCCTGCAGCCCTTCGGAATCGATTTGGAAACGCATCGACTTCCCGTTCGCCTCCTCGAACGACATGGCGTTCACCTGCATGGAGACCGGCTCCCCCTCGCTGCGCTCCATCTCCGTCAATTGACGAAAATTGGACGTATAGCCCTCGCACGCCGAACCGCGAAATTCGTATGCGATGAGGCCGGTCGCCGAGATTGGCGTCGGAGCGGACGTAGGCGTCGGACCCGAGGAGTCAGCCAACGAGATGTCATAGGCCGCGCGATGCGAGGCAAGGGGCAATACCGCCGCGGTTTCTGCAAGCGCCGCCGAAGAAGCGGACAGGATCACGGCGACGCAGACGGCAAATCGTGAGACCATGGTCTCTCCACAGGACAACGGCGATCGCAGAGTCCGCCCATTCTCCGGTGCTTTCACGGCGCCGTCAATGCGTTGCGATTGCGCGGCCGCGTTATGCGCGCTCAGCCTTCTTCCGGCGCGACGGGCGCCCAGGCTTGCTCGAGCGGGGACGAGTCTTCGAGCGGGTCTTCGTCCGCCCTCAGCGCGGACGCGTCGTCCGGCTGGGGAAGGTCATAGCCGGCCGGCAATTTTCCCTCGAACAATCCGGCGCCTTTGAGCTCGTCGAGGCCAGGCAGATCTGCAATCGCGCTCAGGCCGAATTCGACCAGAAACTCTATCGTCGTGCCGTAAGTAATGGGGCGGCCGGGCGCCTTTCGGCGCCCCCGCATGCGCACCCAGCCCGCCTCCATCAACACGTCGAGCGCGCCCTTCGACACCGCAACGCCACGGATCTCCTCAATGTCGGCGCGGGTTACCGGCTGATGATAGGCGACGATGGCGAGCGTTTCAAGCGCCGCGCGAGAAAGTTTACGCTTCTCGTCATGGTCGCGCGCGAGCGCCCAGGCAAGATCCTCGGCGGTGCGGAACATCCATCGGCGCGCAACCCGCACGAGATTGACGCCGCGTCCTTCATAGAGCCGCCGCAACTCGTCCATCACCGCTTCGATGTCCGCCCCCTCGGAAAGGCGCCGGGCGATCGCCGACTCCTCAAGCGGTTCCCCGGACGCGAAGACCAAAGCTTCGGCGATCCGCACATCTTCTGGCGACACGCCGGTCGCGACGGAAGGGAACAATTGCGCGACATTATCCGCGCGGGTCATGCGGCCCATCGAGCGCCTTTCCTGAGTTGGGATTGAGCTTGCGGATCGTCACCGCCCGAGAGTCTCGACGGCCGGAGGCGTGGGCGAAAGTCACGCGGCGCGCTCTTCGCCGGACCCAAGGCCTGTGGGGCGGAGCCAGAGCGGCGCAAAGGCCCTCTCCTGGCGCATTTCAATTCTGCCCTCGCGCGCGAGTTCGAGCGACGCGGCGAAGGTGGACGCGCGCGCGCTCGGGCGCATCTGGGAATCGGCGCAGGCTTCCAGCAGAAATTCTTCGAACGCCGTCCAGTCGCACTGGCCGCCAACCAGACCCGCCAGAGCCTGCCGGGCGTCGGCGAGGGACCAGACCTCGCGCGTTTTGAAGCGTACGCGCGCCAGCGCATGGCGCTGAGCCTGCCGGGCGTAGGCAGCCAACAGGTCGTAGAGGTTGGCGTGATAGGAAATGCGCCCCGGCGCCTCGGCCGGCTCTGGCTCTCCCCTGGCGAAGAAATCACGGCCCAGACGAGGCCGGCTCATCAGATATTCGCCCGCCTTGCGAATCGCGGCCAATGCGCGCAGCCGTCGCGCCAGACCTTCCGCGAGCGCCGGAGCGTCCACATCGGCAGGCTGCTCCGGGGTGGGAAGAAGCAGACGAGACTTTAGAAACGCGAGCCACGCGGCCATGACCAGGTAGTCGGCGGCAAGCTCAAGGCGCAATTTGCGCGCGGCCTCGACGAAGCGCAGATATTGCTCGGCCAGCGCGAGGATGGAAATGCGGGCCAAATCGACCCGCTGGCGCCGGGCGAGCTCGAGCAGCAAGTCGAGCGGGCCTTCGAAACCATCGAGGTCGACGGTAAAAGCCGGCTCGCCCGTCGCCTGAGCGAAGTCGAGATCGACCCGAAACGCGTCCGCTTCCAACGAATCACCTCCTAAGGCCGGATGGTGAGGCGCCGACAGGCGTCCGGCAAGGGGCGCCAAGGCCCACATCAACAGGCCGTCTCGCTGCGAATCGGCGGAATATATGGTTTCCAGGTAAGAATGGCTTCACATCTATACCTTCGCGCAGTTAACGTATTTAAACTTACGCGACGTAAGGATTAACTGAATTCGTTTAGGTAAATACGATGAGCTTGAATTGAATGCCGCGAATATTCTTGTATCACGAGCGTGCGAAGGTATTATTCCATGGTCCGTCAGCGGAAAGCTGACAAGGACGCCCGGCGCCCCGGTCCCGCCGCATCTCCGGGAGGGCCGGGCTGGCCGGCCAGAACGCGCTTTGGAGCGCCTCCACACGACGCGTTCGGCCGGCCTCCTTTTTTGAGCCGGCGTCTCGAGTTAGTATCGCCGGAGCAGACTGATCATTTTGCCCTGAACGCGAACGCGGTCCGGGCCGAATATCCGGGTTTCATAAGCCGGATTCGCCGCTTCCAGCGCGATAGAGGCGCCGCGCTTGCGCAATCGCTTGAGCGTCGCCTCCTCCTCGTCGATCAGCGCGACGACGATATCGCCGGTCTCAGCCGTGTCTTGCTTGCGGATGATGACGGTGTCGTTTTCGAAAATGCCGGCGTCGATCATCGAATCGCCGCGCACCTCGAGAGCGAAATGCTCGCCGCTGCCGAGAAATTCCGGCGGCATCGCGAAGGTCTCAAGCCGCGTCTGGATGGCTGAGATCGGGGTGCCGGCCGCGATGCGGCCCATGAGCGGCACCATGACGGCCGGGCGCTCGTCGGGATCACGAGTCGGCGCGACAGGCCGCAGGCGGCCCAGATTGCCAGGGATGACGCTCGGCGAGAATCTCTGCGCCCTCGGAGCTGCGACTGTCGCCGATTCGGGCAGCCGCAAGACTTCGATGGCGCGGGCGCGATTGGCCAGGCGGCGAATGAAGCCGCGCTCCTCGAGCGCCATGATGAGACGGTGGATTCCGGATTTCGAGCGCAGATCGAGCGCCTCTTTCATTTCGTCGAACGACGGCGGCACGCCCGAGTCCTGCAGGCGCTCGTGGATAAAACGCAGTAGCTCGCTCTGCTTTTTTGTCAGCATTATTGGTCTCCAAACGGTCCGCCCCCGATTCGCCGTCGAAGCGCGGTCGGGCGAATCGCGATTTGGCTAAAACAAATCGCGAACAAAGCCTAATCGTTCACGGCTTGTTCGGCAAGGAGAAAGTGAGCTCTGGGAGAAAAATGAGGCACGCAACCGCTGCGTCCCGGGTTCGGCGGCGATGAAAGCAAGCCCTCGACGCATGATCGCGCCGGGCTTGCGAAGGGGCTCGCGCAGCGCCCTTCAATCCCGGCTGCAGGAGGGGCAGAGATAATAGGCTTTTCTCAAAACGCCTTTCATGGCGACGTGTATTTCTTCCAACGACGCGCCGCCGAACAAGCCTCGCTCCCATGCATTGGCGGCCATCGCGTATGCAGCGGGCTCGGCCTCCTCATTTTCGGCAGTAAGAAAAAAGTAGCGGCAACATTCGCATGGAACGATCGCTTTTGAGGCTCGAGCGAATTGCTCCAATGTCTCCTGGACATAAGCGTTCATCACCGGTTCCCCGCCGATCACGTCTCGTTAACCATGCGTCTTGATTCGTGACCGAAACGTGGCCAGCGTCAAGGCAGGGCTCAACGCCGCCGCATTTCCCGCGAGCCGCGTCCAAGGCACATCCATTCGCCGTCGGGAGAAGGCGGTGGGTCTCCAGGTTCCCCTGGATCGGGCTTGCGGACTTGACCGGGCGCTTAACCCAGCTGCATCTCGGGCGGCTCGCCCTCGATGATGAGGGCGGCTCCGGTTGCGTCCTGAATTTCGCGGAGCGAGACGCCGGGCCCGCGCTCGCGTAGCGCGAGACCTGCGTCCGTCGGTTCGATCAGCGCCATTTCAGTGACGATCAAACTGACGCGGCGAACGGCGGTGAGCGGCAGCGAACAGCGCGATACGATCTTATGCCCGCCCTTGGCGGTATGCGCCATCGCCACGACAACCTTCTTGGCTCCGGAAACGAGGTCCATCGCGCCGCCCATGCCGGGGACCATCTTGCCCGGGACCATCCAATTGGCGAGATAGCCGCGCTCGTCGACTTCGAGGCCGCCGAGCACAGTCATGTCCAAGTGACCTCCGCGAATGAGGCCGAAGCTCATGGCGCTGTCGATCGAGGCTGCGCCAGGCATGGCGGTGACATAACTGCCGCCGGCGTCGGTGAGGTCAGGGTCCTCCATGCCCTCAGGCGGGCGGGCGCCAAGGCCGATGACGCCGTTTTCGGCCTGAAAGAACACGTGTACGTCCTTCGGCAGATAGTGGGCGACCAAGCTCGGCAGCCCGATGCCGAGATTGACCAGCATATCCGGCTTCACCTCCCGGGCGACGCGACGGGCGATGATCTCCTTGGCGTCCATCAGAAGGCTCTCTCCAATAGGTGGGTCACCAGCACGCCGGGGGTTTTGACCGAGTCGGGCGAGATGACGCCGACTGGCACAATGGTCTGCGGCTCGGCGATGACGACGTCGCCGGCGAGCGCGATGATCGGATTGAAATTGTGCGCGGTCAGCGAATATTCGAGATTGCCGTAGTAATCGGCCTGTTTCGCCGCGATGAGGGCGAAGTCAGCGCGGATTGGCGTCTCCAGCAAGTAGGACTTGCCGTCGACCTCGACGATCCGCTTGCCCTTCTCGACCAGGGTGCCGAGGCCGGTCGCCGTGAGCACACCGCCCAATCCGACGCCGCCGGCTCGTATGCGTTCGATCAGCGTGCCCTGCGGCGCGAGCTCGACGTCGATCTCGCCCGCGATCATCCGGGCCTGTGTTTCCGGATTGAGGCCGATGTGCGAGGCGACGAGTTTCATGACTGCGCCCGCGCTTATGAGCTTGCCGACGCCCCGGCCAGGCCAGGCCGTGTCGTTGGCGATCACCGTCAGGTTCTTCGCGCCGCGCTTGACCAGCGCGTCGATCAGGCGATGGGGCGAACCGACGCCCATGAAGCCGCCGATCAGGAGACTTGCGCCGTCGGGAATCAACGACGCCGCCACGTCCGCGGTTATCGCGAGCTTCATGTCCCTCAATCCGCGCCGACGTTAGCCGACCGGGGGGTCGGCATTGTGACTTGCGAAGAGGAAGCAAAACCCGCGCCAGGCGTCGCCAGCACACCTCTTTGCGAGGCCGGCAGTCGCGGCGTTTCCGATGACCACGATCCGGGTACGTCTCGGATTCGCTTGAGAATGCTAGCCACCCGGCGGCCAAGGCTCGAAAAAGTCGGGCGGCGTCAAGAAAGACGCCGCCCGGGGCCGCTCAAATGCGGCCCAAAGTCGCCCGAGCGGAGGTTGGAGCGCCGTCAAATGGGGCTCGACGGCCGGGCGCCCCGCCCGGGACCTCGTCAGCTCAGGGGAAGCGGCGGCGCATATTCGCCGGGCCGGAACGGTCCTTCGGGGCCCGACTCGAGTCTGGCAACCTGCCCGAGCAAATCGCCGCGCTGCTGGTTTCCCCAGCGGCCGCGATACCTGAGCCATGCGGGATCCTTGAAGGCCGCTGTCGCTTGCGGTGGCGGCGGAGAAAAGTCAGCGCCGCTCCACACGTAGATCTCGATCGCCCCCTGCCTCTGGTCGAACCGGTAGGCGTTTTCCTTGCAATAGTCGTGGGTGCCCATCGGGCGATCGTAGACGCCCGCTTTCGAATAGGCCTCGTGATCGCCGTTGGCGAGATGCACTAGCACCTGGTGGCCGGAGAACTCCGTATTTCCGTCGCCGGGCTTGAAGTTGTCCTGGTTCCCGTGATGATCGTACATCACGCCGGCGACCACCTCGTTTTGCGGGTTTAAGAAGTCGACCTGATCGAGCTTGACCTTCACGTGCTCCCAATCGGAGACATGGTTTCCCCAGCTCGTTCCGCCGACCGTCTTTCCCTGGTTGTAGTTGAACAACCACCAGTACACGATATCGAGTCTTTTCTCTGCGCCCTCGACTACGACAGCATAGGCCGTCACTAGCGACGGATTCGTCGGTCGTGAGCCGGCGAACCAGTCCTGCGTGTCCGAGGGGGAGTTGAGATCGGCGCGCGTGCGCAAGAACGCCATCGCGTTTGTGTTTGCCACGCCCAGCAATGGGGCTTGTTTGGCGAGGACATTGCGGTCCATGGGACCATCGTAGAACGTCGCGAGCCCATCGCCCGACTCGTCTCTCGCTTTCTGCAGAATCATATGCGGCAGGAAGGCGTCGATCGTCGTCTGCCAATAGACCTCGTCGACGTTCAGCATATAGATCGGCGCGTATTTGCGCACCAGGGCGTCGACGAGCGCCCATTTGTTGGACGGGGGCTTGATTCCTGCGATGGGTCCGTAGACGGATCCGTCCCCGTCGTCGACGCTGAACTTCGCTTCGAAGGTCGCGTCGCCGAACACCGAGATCGTGAGCGATGCGGCGCCGTCGTAGGCGCAATATCCGCTCACGTCGCCCGACTGAACCCGCACGATCCGACTGTGGCTGGTGTTCATCCCGTGCTTGTTTCCGGCCTGGTCGATCACCTGGATTGCGATCTTCCCGTCGATCGTGACGGCGCCGTTTGCGTACGCGCACGTCCATTGTGAATAATTGCGAAGACTGACGGTAAACGGAGCGTCGTTGGTGGCGTGGAAGGCGATCGCGTTGATGAAATTGTCCGGATTGACCCACGCGTGGAATCCAACCAGCTGCGCGCCCGATACGGGAGGCGTGACAATGTCGTCGATGCCCGTTGGTCCTGCCGTGAAGGTCGCTCCCTTGCTGGTCGTGAATTCGATGCGTCGCAGGCTTCCATATCCGTATCCGCTGCTCGAAAACGATAGCGATTGCACTGTTTCGCCTTCGGCGAACGTGTAGGAGCTCAGGGTGTAGTTGACGTCGTCGATCCCGCCTGCGCTTCGAACGGCGCCGTCGCGCAATTCCATCCGGACGCCGCGCACCTTGTCGCCGTCCCAGCGCACCGAGAAGACGCGCGCGACAGACGTATCGGACGTGAGGTCGACCTCGCTTCCTGCGGCCGCCTGATTGCCGACGGACCGCGTCGCGAACCAGGGCCGGTGGACAATAGGCTTGGGCGGCGGCAGGCGGACGATGAAAGCGAGCGCATTGATGAAGTTGTCCGGATTGACCCAGGCATGGAATCCGACCAGCTCCGCGCCCTCGACTGTAAGCGACGCTTCATGGTCGAAGCCTCCCGCGCCTGCGGTGAAGATCTTCTTCAGCGATGTTTCGAACTCGACTTGGCGGAGGCTCCCGTAACCATATCCGGAATCCCGCAGCCGCGCGGCGACGAGCGTTTCTCCAGGAGCGAAGCGATATGATGTGAGCGTGTATTTGCCATCGTCGTAGCCGCCCGCCTGCTTGAAGGAGCCGTCGCTGAGCTCCATCCGGACGCCGCGCACTTTATCGCCATCCCATCGGATCCCTATGAAGGTCGCGACCGCCTTGTCCGAAGTGAGCAAGACCTCGGATTTGCCGGCGGCCTTGTTGCCGATTGACGCGGTTTCTTGCGGCGCCTGCGCCGCATTGGACATAAGGGTCTGAGTGTCGACGGCTAGCATGGGGACGACCTTCCTCTTTCGCCGCCATGGGCGACGGCGGCGGTTGCTGTCTCAATTGGATATGCGTGAGCCCAACGCGGCGAAATATGCAGCCCGCGATTGGATGCGGGTTTAAGCTCGCCAGTCTGAATTAGTATATATTCAAGAGGTATTTTATAGCGATAGACAGAAGGGGATAGACATAACAGGCGCAGGCCGCCGGCTGCGGCTCCCCTTCGAAGACGCGGAAGCCACCTGAGATTTTTTGCGGCGACCGCTGGCTACGGCGATCCGTAATGGCGCCACCGCGATCGCGCGCGCCGGCGGATCGCGTCGGGAGATCGGGGCCTGGGCGCCGGCGTCGCGCGGTGGTCGCCGAAAAGGTCGAAGGTTTGCCCAAGATATTCGCTTCGAGGCATCGCGGGCTGGGAGGCCGCGCCGGAGGGCGGGTTGGCGGCGATCTGCTGTTCGAGCGTCTTGAGATCGGCGGCAGCCGCCGCAGCAGCAGCCGAAGCCTGCGGCGTGGGCGGGGCGGCGACCGACAGTTGGTCCGCAACTGAAGTCGGCGCCGGCGATCGCGAGGTGTCCTGCTGCGGCATCGCTGGCGATGCCGCAGGTGCGGCAGCCTGCGATTGAGCCGCCTGCGACGCGGGCAGATTGGCGGCATGCGAAGGAGCCATCGTCTTTGGCCCGACTTGCCGCGCCGCCTCAGCCAGTGTCTGGAACGAAGCCGGCTGCACGCCGGCTTCGCTTACTTCGCCGGAAGAGGGTTTCGAACCCGGAAGCGGCGGCGCTTTGTACGGTTCGATCTGCACCGTCGCCGTCAGGCCGGCGACGAGCTTGACCCCCTCTGGAACCTCATCGATGCGGATGCGCACCGGCACGCGCTGGGCGAGGCGCACGAAAGTGAAGATTGGATTGACCGACGCGAGCCCCGAGGCGTCGGGCGTCGCGTTCGCAACATTGACGCCGCGTGCCAGGCCCTGAACCCTCCCGCGCAGCAAGGGCGTGTATCCCATGAGCTTGATCGTGGCGGCGTCGCCTTCATGGATCCGCTCGAGCGCCGTCTCCTCGAAATAGGCGTCGACCCAAAACGAGTCGGAGTTAACGATCGAAAGCTGGAGATCCCCGACATTGGCGTAATCGCCGAGCTGGGCCGTCAGATTGGTGATGTAGCCGTTGACCGGGGAGCGGACCTGCGTACGCTTGAAATTGACGCGCGCCTGCTGGAGGTTGGCGAGCGCCGACTGGTAAGCCGCCTCGGCGCTGGTCGCCTGGCTGATATAGGTCTGCCGCTCCTCCATGGTCACCGCGATGTCGGTGAGATTCAGCCGTCGCGTCATTTCGGCGTTCGCGTTGTCGGCGACCGCTTGCGCCTGCTGGGCGGCTGCCTGCGCCTGACGGAGGGCGATGGAATAGTTCCTCGGGTCGATCAGCATCAAAAGATCGCCCTTGTGGACGAATTGGTTGTCGGCGATCGGCAATTTTACGATCTCGCCCGCCACCTGAGGAGCGACCTTCACCACATAGGCCCGAACCGTGCCGTCGCGCGTCCATGGGCTCCCCATGTAATATTGCCATCCCTGCCAGCCAGCTACAGCCGCGACGGCGACCGCGATCAACGTTGCAAGAACTGGGAGGAAGCGCAGAGACGACAACAGAGACCCTCGCTTGATCCCGGCGAGGGCCTTGGCGTCATTGGCTTTCAGGTCTACGCCGGACATCAGCGGCTCCAGCGCCCAATCATGACGACGATCAACGAGACAATGATAACATAGAGCGCAAGCTCGAAAAGCGCCGGATGCCAGACCTGCCCGGTCAAACCAAAGCGGTCGCCCGCTCGCCTCAGGAGGAGATACGCGATCCAGGCGACGGCCATGACCACCACGATGGGGGCCACGTAGAGCCCAAACAGGTTGATCTCGTTGAACCTCATCAGACCCGCGCGTCGAAGTAGGAGCCGAATTGGGCGAGTTGACCTGACATCACCAGGATGCTCGCCCGCAGGCGCAGCACGAGGCGCCTTCCGGACCCGGCAAGGGGCAAGGCGGCGATGTGGGCGTCGATATCCTTGAGGCGCTCGATCGCCTCGCCGCTTCGTCCTTCGGCCACCGCTTGAAGCGCACCGTTCACCATTGCGCCCGGAACGAACCGAGGCGCGACACGGCGAAGCCGGAGGATCTTTTTGCCAACCGCGACGGCCGCTGCGAGTTCGGCGCGCTCGAGCGGCTCGGCCTGGTCGGGCATCGCAAGCAGCCGAGCAACGCCGTGGCCTTCCCACTCCCTTTGTCTGCCGGACGACGCGCGTTTTGCGAGGCGTCTGAGATCGGCGAGCGTCAACGCGAGAAGCCTCTCAGTCCGAATCGCGGGCGACAGCGGAGGAATAACGAGCATGGCGACGACGCCAAAGGCGATGCCGGCAAGGATGGCGATCGCCCCGTTCCAGAATCCCGACGCGTCATAAGTCATGCCGTTTGTGACATTGAGCATCGGCAGGAAGTTGACGGCCGCTGCGAAGGTGAACATCGGCCTCCACCCTCGAGCATTCAGAAATCCCAACGGCACGAGCACGAGGCCGAGGGCGAGACAGAGAGTGGGGAAGGTAGTCACCTTCGGAAGGATACCGAACACCACAACGGCCGCAAGGACCGCGCTCATAGCAGTTCCCTGGAGAAACATGACCGATGCGGAATAGGCCGCATCTCCCAACGGCGGCAAGAGGATGACGATCACCGCGCAGAAGGTAATCGCCGCCACTCCGTTCGGCCAGGCGCTCACGATCCAGAACAGCGAGATCGCGCCGACGGCGACGAGAGTCCGCGCGGCGTTGACGAAGGCCGGCGCCCAGTCGGCGACGCGCAATCGCGCTGTCCCCCTGACGCCGACAACATCGCGGGGATCGATCACCCCCGTCAGGCCATTGAGGGCGCGCGCCATGCCGAGCATGCCGGCGGCCGCATTATCCGCCAGCAGCCTCTGGATCGGCGTCTCAGCGTCAAAGCGCGTCAGCGAGCGCACGGCCGAGCAGCACGCGTCGCGCAATTCCGCCGGTTCTCTGGCCGATGAGGTAGCGTTGAGCGAAAGCCGCGCGCGCGGCAGTAGCTCATGAACGGCGTTAGCCTCAGATGGAGTCATCGCGTCGCCGTTGAGCGCGATGGCAAACGCAACCTTGCGCCAGGCCGAGATTGTCTCCATGAGGCCCGCGACCGCCCGTTGCAGCACCGCCGAACGATAGCGCAGGTCGGACGCCTCTCCGATCGCCGCGTCGATCATTGGATAGAGCGCGATGACGCGCCGCAAGAGTTCGCGTCGAAGACCACGAAACTGGTCCAGATTGTTGCTCGCGATCGCAAAGCAATCGGTAAACCCGTCCATGATCGCGCTCGAAACGGCCGCGCATTCCGTCGCCAGCTTTCGCCGCGAGTGCCCGAGATCAGTTAAGGCGAGCACCACCCCGGCGCAGACAATTCCGATGCAGATCTCGATGGAGCGGTTGATGGCGAAGAGAAAGACGATTCCGTTCGTGCTCCCGATGGGTCCAAGCGCGTCAATCGCGACAATCGCCGCGGTGTAGCCCGCGAGCGCCGCAGCATAGGCCGCGAAATTGGTCAATACCGTCGCGGCGAAGGCAG
>Ga0335073_10007075_pt1 | contig 15730 bp, 13 predicted proteins | sample Lox_Sample_22_FD_207093 | JGI IMG/M metagenome (GOLD analysis project Ga0335073, IMG submission 207093) | Soil microbial communities from Loxahatchee National Wildlife Refuge, Florida, United States - Lox_Sample_2.2 | ecosystem: Environmental > Terrestrial > Soil > Wetlands | place: USA... | reverse complement strand
GAGGCTCGCGACCTCGAGCCAGATCGGCCGGCCATCGCGCTCGATGCGCGACAGCAGGTCCAGCTGGCCGCACGCGAAACGCTCGCCCGACGCGCGCCGGCCGAGGGAGAGGATCTCCCAGCCCATGAAGCGGGCTTGGCCCGAGAGGCCGACGCGCAGCCGGCTCCGCACCCGTGCACCGTCGAACACGATATTTTCGCGCGGCAGCCACTCGAGCGTGGCATCACCCTGCAGGTGGAACTCGAGCGCGCTCGCCGCCGGCGCACCGGTCGATCGATACCACTTGGCGGCGCCGGGCGTGGTCAGCACTGCGCGCGATCCAGGATGCAAGGTCACCTCGACGCTGAGCTCGTCGCCCTGCACGAGACCACCCGGCGGATGCAGCAGGATCACGTGGCAGACGGCGGCACCCTCGGGGTAGAGGGGGCGTTGCACCAGGAGGGGACCCGAGTGCTCGCGGCGCTCGAGCACCGTGCGGCCGAAGCGGTGTGCGAAGGAGAGCCGCAACTGTCCCCGCCAGTGGGGGTGCTCGAGTGAGTGAAGCATGGTCGAATGGTCGGGCGGACGCGCCGGGGAAGCAAGATCTCGCGCTCGCCCGACTCGGCTACAATCCCAGGGCATGCAAACTCAAATTCTGCCTCGGAGCCCCTCCCAGGGATTTCTCGAATGGCCCATCGTGACGCGGCCGGAGGCCTGGGACACCGACGTCGCCGTGCTCGGCATCCAGCACAGCGAGCCCTACGCGGGCGACCCGCGCCCAAACGATCAGGCCAAGGCGCCGGATGCGATCCGCAAGCACTCGGACCGCATTTCCTATACGCCCGACCGCTGGGACTTCGATTTCGACGGCAGCTTCCGCGATACCGTGTCGGTGCGTTGTACCGATTGCGGCAACATGGCCTGGAACGAGGGTAGCTACGACGATTACACGGCGAGCATCACGGCGCACGCACGGCGGCTGTTCCGGCAAGGCGCGCAGCTCATCGTGCTCGGTGGCGATCACGGGGTCACGATCCCGATCATCGATGCGCTCGATGCGCTTCGAACGCCCGTGCATATCGTGCACATCGATGCGCATCTCGACTGGCGCGAGGAAGTCGGCGGCGTGCGCCGCGGCTACTCGAGTCCGTTGCGGCGTGCGAGCGAAAGCGCGCATGTCAGCGGCATGACCCAGCTCGGCATGCGCACCACCGGCAGCGCCGCGCGCGCCGAGGTCGAGGCCGCGCGCGCCTACGGCTCGCACGTCTACCCCGCGAGGGACATCATCCGCGACGGCTGGTCGGCGGCTCTCGCCACGATCCCCCGGGATGCGGCGCTCTACATCACCATCGATGCCGACGGCATGGATCCGACCGAGATGCCGGCGGTCATGGCACCCTCGCCGGGCGGCTTCCTTTACCGGGAAGTGGCGCCGATCCTTCAGCAGCTCGCCGAGGCGCACGAGGTCGTCGGCATGGACGTCGTGGAGATTGCACCTTCCTACGACAGCCCGAACGGCATCACCTGCATCATGGCAGGGCGCCTGGTGGTCAATACGCTTGCCGGGTCCTGGGGCCCCCGAGGCGCGCTGCGAAGGCGCCGGCGCGGGAAACCGTGAGCGCGCCCGAGCGCTCGTGAGCGAGACTCAACCTCCGACCCTGGAAGCTCGCAGCATCGATTTCATCCCGCATGCCGAGCGCTACGGGAAGCCCTGGAGCCTGTTCACGCTCTGGTTCTCATCCAACATGACCATCCTCGGGGTGAGCGTCGGCACGCTGGGGATCGTCTCGGGGCTGTCGCTCGCCTGGACGATCGCGGCACTCGCGCTCGGCAATGCGGTCGGCACCCTGTTCATGGCCGCCCACTCCGCGCAAGGCCCGCAGCTCGGCATCCCGCAGATGATCCAGAGCCGCGCACAGTTCGGCGTGCTGGGCGCCGGCATCCCGCTGATCTCCGTGGTGATCACCTACCTCCTGTACTGCGCCGCCAACGACATCCTCATCGCGAGCGCCATCCGCGACGTGCTGCCCGTCGGCGACACAGCGGCCATGACGCTGTTCTCGCTCGCCACCTTGTGCGTCGCCTTCGCGGGCTACCGGGTGATTCACTGGCTGGGCGCCGCCATGGCCGTGGCCTCGCCGCTGCTGTTCGGCGTTGCCTTCGTGCTGCTCCTCGCGCGGCACGGCACCGGCGCGGCTCTCGTGGGCCACGCCTCCGCGTTCAGCGGCATCGTATTCTCGCTGGTGGCCACCCAGGCGGCCGCGTGGAGCCTCAGCTATGGACCGTACGTGGCGGACTACTCGCGCTACCTGCCGCCGGAGGTACCTGCCTCGACCACCTTCTGGTACACCGGCGCAGGCTGTTTCGGCGGCTCGACCCTGATCATGGCCTTCGGAGCGTTTCTCGCGGCCGCCCTGGGTGGAGCGCCCGAGGATTTCGGCGGCACCGTCGCCGCGCTTTTCGGCCCGCTCCGCGCGCTCGTGCGTCTTCTGATCATCGTCGGGGTGATCGGAGGCAACGTGATGAATCTCTACAGCGCTTACATCGCGGTGGTCACGATCTTCTCGGGCATCCGGCAGCGCCCGCGCATCGAGAGGGGCGCCAAGATCGCGACGCTGGCCGCGCTTGCCGCGAGCGCATTCTTGATCGGGCAGGCGGCACAAGGCCACCTGCAGCAGTTTCTTGGCGACATGCTGAGCGTGCTCATCTACCTCATCACACCCTGGAGCGCGATCAATCTCGCCGACTACTACTTCGTGCGCCGGGGCCGCTACCGCATCGAGGACATGTACCGCGTGGACGGGATCTACGGCGCGTTCCAGTGGAGGACCATACTCATCTACTTTGCCGGAGTCGCCGTCCAGGCACCGTTCGCCGAGACCTCGCTCTTCACCGGACCGATCGGCGCACAACTCGGCGTCGATGTAGCCTGGATTCCCGGGCTCGCGGTCCCGGCGCTTCTCTACCTCACGATGCGGTGCGCGCTGCGCTCGCAGGCCGCCGCCGACGACGCCTTGTCTCGCTCCGGGTAGGACCCGCGTGCCCACGGCGCGCCCGGCGGCCATGAGATTGCTGTCGCTGGTGCCGGCAGCGCCCGTCGCCCGCTCGCTCGTCGCGCCGGCGACTGCAACGCTCACTCGTCCTCGCGCCACGGGATGGTCCATTCCTCGCCGCGCGCGGTGCGGATGTACTCGGGCCAGCGATAGCGGTGCGGCACCCGGAAATCCCTGGGCAGGAGCGGCGCGACCCAGCGCGATCCGCCGATTCCGCCGCCCGTGCGCTCATCGAACTCGCGCTTCGCCTCCGTGAGAAGCGCCGCGTCCGTGAACAGATCGAGCAAGGTTGCGCCGATGGTCTTCGCGGCCACCTCGATCATGGGATCGATGGTGGCGGGAATCCCGCCGAGCGCGTTCGCCACCCAGGCGGGGTAGCTATACCCCGCAGGACCGGCGAGCGAGGGCCGCGCAATCACCAGCCTCACGGTCGGGCAGTGCCAGCAGTACTCGGTGTAGTCATCCGAGGTGAGGTACTGTTGCCAGGCCGGCATCATCTCGCGCAGCGCGCGCTCGCACTCCTCCGGATCGGTGAGACGCTCGATCTCGGCTGAGAATGGCCGCTGCATCGGCTCGAGGCCGAGGTTCGCCTGGATCTCGCGCGCCACGCGCACCGCCGCGGCGCCCCAGCGCGGCGCGCCGATCGCCTGCAGATTGCGGTACGTGGCGCGCGCGATCGCATGATTCGCGAGACCGCCGCGGGACTTGCTCACCCAGGTCTTGCGCCAGCGGCAGAAAGCCGCCTTGGCGGCCGCTTCGGCATTGTTGTCCATCACCTGGCTGATGATGTCCGCCTGGGCGATCGAGTCGGTGCGCACCATGTAGTCGATCTGCGCGATGTGCGGCGCGAGATTGTCGGCGGTGGCCTGTCCGGCGCAGAGAATGGCCTCGTTGAAGCTCCACAGGCCCGTGGACGGCAGCATCGAGCGCCGCATGCCCTCGTTCAGCTGGTAGAACAGCATGAGCGCATCGTTCGCACCGGGCGCGCGCGCGCTCAGGTGATTCTGAGGAATCGGATTGCGGTCGGCCGCGATCCACTGATCGGGCTCGTCACAGGTGAAGGTGTAGATGTAGTTGTAGCCGACGCCGCAGTGGGTGTCCCAGGAGACGGTATTGCAGAGCGGCAGAATGTAGTGCGGATGGAAACTCACGGCGGCATCGAGCCCGTCGTAATAGCCCTTCGCGGCGTGAATCGGCTTCGAGGCTCGCACCTTCTCGGCGGGCTCGCCGAAGATCTTGAGCGTGCCGCCGATGCCATGACGCTGCATCGCGGCCTTGACCGCGAGCGCGCCGCCGAGTGCGCTCATGCCGAGCGCCGAATGCGGGTCCGTGTGTCCCGGTGCGTACTTGGAAAGACCCGCGCGCGGCTCGCAGCGCGTCGTGGCGGCCTGGCAGTTCCCCGGGACGGCATCGTATTCTACGTAGGTGGCGAGGGTCGGACCGGGGCCGTTGGTGAAGCTGGCCGCAAAGGCCGTCGGCATGCCGGCCGATCCGGCCTCGACCGTGAAACCCGACGCCTCGAGCCGCTGCACGTACCACGCGCTTGACTTGTATTCGCGAAACGCCGGCTCCGCGTAATTCCATAAAATCTGATGCCAGGCCGACAGCTCGGGCATGTTGCCCTCGACCCAGGCGAGAACGTCTTGTTTTGCGGTGCTCATGCTATCCCCCGGCCAGCGTGCCAAATCCGCGCGATGAGGGCGCGGACGGTCTCACGGCGCGACTTGACGCGCCGCGAGGGCGTCAAGTCGCGCCTGCGTACTTCTCCCCGGCCACGACCGGCACGGGCAATCGATTCTGCACCGGTACCAGCGGACACATGATGTTGCGGTTGAGCGAGCAGTACGGGTTGAACGCCTTGTTGAAATCGAGGGTCGTGACGCCGTCCTTGGGGAGCGGCGCCTCGATGAAGCGGCCACCCCCGTAGGTCTCCCGGCCGTTGGTGGCATCGGTGAACATGATGAACAGGTTCTCCTCGTCGATGAACGTCTTCAATCGCAGCCGTTGGCCGGCGAGGTCGAAGACCACATCACCGGTCGAGCTCATCACCGTCTTCGCGCTCACATGCGTCATCGGCACACGCACCGACTGTGCCTGCTGGTAAGGCACGAACCGGGCGGTCACGCGCCAGCCGGGATCGATCTCGAACCAGGTGACGCCCGAGAACTTGGCGATCTCGGGACTCTCGCTGTCCGACACCAGGGCAAAGAATTCATCGCCAATCGAGCGCACGACCACGCGAACCGTCCCCACCTGGATCCTGCCCGTGCCTCGCTGGGTCGAGAGATTCACCGCGCCTTGCACCGGCGCGCCGTCCACCGAGCACTCGATACCGGAAGCCGGCGTGAACCGAAAGCTCGGCCCCTCGCGCGTAATGATACCGAGGCGCTTGGGCGCCGGCGGCGGCAGCACCACCGTGGACTTCGCCTCGCTCCCGAGGGTCGCGGGCCGACGACCGAGCTCCACCCGATTGACGAGCGTCAGCCAGTCGCCGGTGCGAATGTCCGTCTCGAAATCCTGGCGCCACTTGCCGATCTGCGCGACATAGGCATCATCCGCCCCGAGCGTCGCGGCGGGGAGCGCCACGGCCGAGAGCGCGAGCAGGAGGCAGGCCGCGAAACGCATTCGCTAGCTCCTGCCGGCCGAGCGATAGCGCACCCCGGGCAGCACGCACAGCATCTCGTAGGCCAGGTTCGCGGCGAGCAGCGCGGTGTTGCCGTGCGGATCATAGGGCGGCGACACCTCCACGATGTCCGCGCCCACGACATTCAAGCCCATGGTGCCGCGGATGATCTCGAGGCCCTGGATGGTGGTGAGCCCACCCACTTCCGGCGTTCCCGTGCCGGGCGCACAAGACGGGTCGAGCCCGTCGATATCGAAGCTCAGGTACACCGGCGCCTGTCCCACCCGCTCCCGCACCTCCTCCATCAAGGGCGCGAGCGAGCGCCACCAGCACTCCTCGGCCTGCACCACGCGGAATCCCTGATCGCGGCACCAGTCGAAATCCTCGGCGCTATAGCCGGTGCCGCGCAGTCCGATCTGGGTCACGCGCTTGCCGTCCAGCAATCCTTCCTCGACCGCGCGCCGGAACGGCGTGCCGTGCGCGATCTTCTCGCCGAACATGGTGTCGTTGACGTCCGCGTGCGCATCGACGTGCACCAGAGCCAACGGGCCGTACTTGCGCCTCAAGGCGCGCAAGATGGGCAGCACGATGGTGTGGTCGCCGCCCAAGCTCACCGGCCGGCAGCCGTGCGCGACGATCGCATCGTAGGCCGCCTCGATGCGCACCACCGAATCCTTGAGGTCGTAGGGATTGGTCGCCACATCGCCCACGTCCGCGATGCGCAGCGAATCGAACGGGGCGGCGCGCGTCGCCATGTTGTAGGGCCTGAGGAGCACGCTCTCCGCACGGATCTGGCGCGGCCCGAAGCGTGCGCCGCTGCGGTTCGAGGTCCCGATGTCGAGCGGCACGCCGACGAAACAAGCGTCGAGTCCCTGGGCGGAGGCCACCTGCGGCAATCGCATCATGGTCGCGATGCCGCCGAAGCGCGGCATGTCGTTGCCGGAGAGCGGCTGAAACCGTGACGAATGCACATCGTTCATGCAGCACTCCTGAAATCGAGAGTGCCCCATGATACCCCGGTCGCGCGAGCGGAGCAGGAGCTCGCGCCGCGCCGAGTGCTGAGCGCCCCGTCCGGGGGAATGCCGGATGGGATAAGCTCGCAGCCGCAGGTCCGCGGGCGGCGGCCCATCGGGGGGAGGCGAGCGATGGACGATGAGATGCGCGCGGGCCGAATCGTGGGAGCGCTGGTGATCCTGCAGATGGGCGGCTCGGCGCTCGTCAATTTCGGCCTCGAGCCGCCCCTGTTCGGGGTACCGGGATTCTTGGCGGCGGCTGCGCCACACGCCTCGCAGATAGGCGCCGCAGCCACCCTGGCGCTGCTCCTGGGCGCGGTGTGGATCGGGCTTGCGCTCACCGCTTATCCGGTCTTCCAGAAGCATTCGCTCGCGCTGGGGCGCTGGCTGGTGGCGTTGGCGATCGCCGGATTCGCGGTCTCGACGACCGAGAATATCCATGTCATGTCGCTGGTCTCGCTGAGCCAGGCGTACACCAAGGCGAGCCCCGACGATCAGGTTGTGTATCGAACGCTCAAGGTGCTGGCGGCCTCGGACCGCAACTGGGCTCACTTCATCAACCTCCTCATCAACGGTGCGCTGCTCATGATCTTCTACGTGACCGCCCTGCGCTTCCGCCTGGTGCCGCGCGTGTTAGCCGGCTTCGGCGTGATTGCCGTGGCTCTCGATCAAGGGATTCCGGCGCGACTCGCTGCAGACCACTCGAACTTGAGGCTGCCGGCACCAGGCGACGGCTGGACAAAGAAAAGCGCCGCCCGCACGATTGCCCGAGCTCCACCACGGTTGCCACCATGAAACAGGCCGACTGGTACTTCGACTTCGTCTCGCCGTTCGCCTACCTGCAGCTCGACATGCTGGACGAGGTGGCCAAGCGCGCCGCCGTCGCGCCGCGCCCGGTACTGCTCGCCGGGATTCTCAATCACTTCGGGCAGAAAGGGCCGGCCGAGATCCCGGGGAAACGCCGGTTCACCTATCAGTACGTCCAGTGGCTCGCCGATAGCCGCGGCGTGCCGATGCGCTTTCCGCCGGCGCATCCCTTCAATCCGCTGAAAGCGCTGCGGCTCGCGCTAGCGTTGCATGCCGATCTCGGCGCCATCCGCACGATCTTCGAACACCTCTGGCGTGACGGCCGCACGCTCGAGGCGAATGCCGACTGGGAAGCGCTGTGCGCGCGCTTGCCGCTGCCGAATGCGGGGGCTGCGATCCAGGAGCAGTGGGTCAAGGACGCGCTCGCGGACAACGGCCGGCGCGCGCTCGCCGCGGGCGTCTTCGGCGTGCCGACATTCGTCATCGATGATCGTATCTTCTGGGGCGCCGACTCGACTCGGATGGTGATCGAGTATCTCGACGATCCCGCGCGGTTCGCCGGCGGCGAATACGCGCGACTGGCCGCGCTTCCGATCGGAGCGGAACGGCGCGCGCCCGGCGAGCCGCGGTGAGCCTCGATTGGGATCCGCAGCGGCTCGAGACCCTGCGCCGGCGCGAGCAGGCCGCCATGGCCGCGCGCACAGCGCGCTCGAGCGTGTGGCTCGAGCGCGCGCGGCGATCGCTGCCGCATGGGGTGCCCATGGCCTGGATGAGCGGGCTCTATCGATTTGCTCCGCCGTTCGCCACGCACGGCAAGGGGCCCGCGTTCTACGATGCCGACGGCAATCGCTATCTCGATTTCAACCTGTGCGATCTCAGCGTGACGATGGGATTCAATCATCCCGCGATCGTCGAGGCGGTGTCGGCCCGCCTCGCCCGAGGCGCGCACTTCCTGTTGCCCACGGAGGACGCCGTGGTGACGGCGGAGCTGCTCGCGCAGCGTACCGGAATACCCTTCTGGCAGTTCACGTTGTCGGCGTCGGGCGCCAATACCGAGGTGATCCGAATCGCCCGCGCATTCACCGGCCGCGAGGGGATCGTGGTGTTCGACGGGCACTATCACGGCCATCTGGAAGAGACGCTGGTCGCTCTCGAGGAACAACGCAGCGTTCCCGCGCTCAAGGGAGTCTCGCGCGACGCGGTGCGGCGCACCACGGTCGTGCCCTTCAACGATCTGGACTCGCTCGAGCGCACTTTGGCCTCGCGCGAGATCGCGGTGGTGATGACCGAGCCTGCACTGACCAACTGCAACGTCGTGCTGCCGGGGGCCGGCTACCTCGCCGGTGTGCGCGAGCTCACGGAGCGCTATGGCACGCTTTTCTGCCTCGACGAGGCACATACGTTCCAGTTCGCCTACGGTGGGCTCGCCCGCGCCTACGGCGTGGAGAGCGACCTCCTGGTCCTCGGCAAGGGTCTGGGCACCGGGATCAGCTTCGGCCTTTACGGCATGACGCCGAAGATCCGGAGTTTCTTCGAGGCGCATTCGGACATCGATATTGGACCGCCCGGTCTGGCGACCGGTGGCACCCTGTACGCATCGGCGCTCGCCAGCACGGCCGCCCGCGCCGCACTCGAGCAGGTGCTACGCCCCGGGGCCTACGAGTCGGCGCGGGCGCTGGGCGGCGTGCTCGCGGAGGGGCTCGAGCGGATCTTCAGGCGCTACGCTCTACCCTGGCGCGCCTTTCGCTGCGGACCGCGCTCGGGCTATTGCCTCGCCCCCGAGCTGCCGCGCAACGCAGCCGAGGCCCGCGCCTCGCTCGATGCGAGTTTCATCGATGGTCGACGCGCGTATTTTGCCAACCGGGGGGTCTGGGATGCGGTCGCATCCGCCGGTCCGCAGATTTCCTTCGCTCATACCGAGAGCGATGTCTCCCGCTACCTGGATGTCGCCGAGGCCTTCCTGCGTGAGATCGTTTGCTGAACGGCAGTTGCGAGGCGGGCGAACCGTTCATTCCGGGGAGGCCGGTGCGCGCAGGTCCGCGCCAGCGACCTTGGGCGCGCTTTGCGCATTGCGCACGAGCCACATCGCCGCGATGAGCAGCGCGCCGGAGAGAAAGAAGGGCGCACCCGGGACGCGCCAGGTCGACTTGTCGCCAACCGAGGCAGCGAAGGTCTGGGTGAAGATGGTGGGACCGATGAGGCTCGCGAGTCCTGTGAGGCTCGCGAGAGCGCCCTGCAGCCTCCCCTGCTCGGTCGGCGCGACGCTCTGGGTCATGATGGTCTGCAGTGAGGGCGTGGCTATGCTCCAGAGCGCCATCACCGGCACGCCAACCCAGAAGAACACGCCGGTCGAGGCCGCGCCATAGACGATGAAGCCCGCGGCGCCGAAGGCGAGCCCGGTCAGGAGCGCACCCCGCTCCTTGAGCAGCTTGACGGCCGGCTTGACCACACCGCCCTGTACGATCAGCGAGCAGATGCCGACGCCTGCCAGCAGCCAACCGACCTGACGCGTGTCCCACGCGTAGCGATAGCGCATGTAAAGCACGGCCGTGCTCGGCAGCACCACGTGCGCGAGTTGCATGAGAAAAAAGCCGCTCGCAAGCGTTGCCAGCAGGGGATGCGAGCGCAGCAGCTTGAGCGCGCCGACGGGATTGGCGCTGCGCCAGCTGAACGGCACACGACGCTCCTTTGGAAGAGATTCCGGCAGGACGAAAAGTCCCCAGCACACGTTGGCGAGCGCCATGACCGCCGAGGCCCAGAACGGCAAGCGCGGCGAGATCTCGCCGAGAAAGCCGCCGAGCGCCGGTCCGAGGACGAAGCCCACGCCGAACGCCGCGCCGATGATGCCGAAGCTCGCGGCTCGCTTCTCGGCCGACGTGATATCGGAGATATAGGCGCCCGCGGTGCTGAAGCTCGCGGCCGTGATGCCGGAGATGACGCGCCCCACGAACAACCACCCGAGATTCGGTGCGAGCGCCATGAGGATGAAGTCGAGACCGAGTCCCGCACAGGAGATGAGGATGACCGGACGGCGCCCGTAATGATCGGACAGGGACCCCTGCAGGGGGGAGAAGATGATCTGCATGAGCGCCCAGGCGGTGCCGAAGACGCCATAGATCGCCGCGCCGCGCGCCACGCCTCCGGCAAAATTCTCGACCAACAGCGGCAGCACCGGAATGATCACGCCGAAGGCCAGCATGTCGATCAGCACGGTGACGAAGATGAATGGAAGTGCCGCGCGGTGGCGCCTGGAATCGTCGATCATTCCGCTATCGGCTCCTGGTTCGAGGCGACACTATACGGCGCGGGTGTCGAGGGCGTGCACTCGTGAGGGCATTCCCTGTCAGCGGCGCGCGGACGCGTGATGCCGAACTTCAGCACTCCCTCTGCACGCCCAGCGCCCTCAAGATACCAGGGATCCAATCGCGGAGATTCCCCATGCGTGTTCTCCTGACCCAAAGCGTGCGCAATACGAGCCTGCGCTGCGCCAGCCTGCGCTGCGCCATGATCGGCTTCGCGGCCGCTTGCATCGCCCTTGCAGGATGCGAGTCGACGCAGCAGCGCGTCTCGAACAAGGAAGACGCCCTCGCGGCTGCCGGCTTCCTGGTCAAGCCGGCCAATACGCCGCAACGCGAGGACATGCTGCGCCGCCTGCCGCCCGATCGCTTCGTGCAGCGCGCGAAGGACGGCACGGTCGACTACGTATACGCCGACCCGCTGGTGTGCAATTGTCTTTACGTCGGCAGCCAGAATGCCTACAACCGGCTGAAGGAGCACGAACGGGAGCAGCATCTTGCGGATGAGCAGCAGATGACTGCCGAGCTTTACTCGGATGCGCAATGGAACTGGGGCGCATGGGGGCCGTGGGGCGCTGGATGGGGCTTTGGACCCGGTTGGGGTTGGTAACCTCGACGAGGAGCGGCTGGCTTGGTCACACCTCGGCGTCGGCCGAAGACCCTGTTGAGGTCGGCTGCCGCAGCTCCAGCGCCGCCGACACGAACGGCCGACTCTCGGAGGTGATCGCCAGGATCTTGCCGCCGGGATCGACGATCCAGCCGCCGACCCGAGAGGAGTCACCGTTCACCGTACGGCTCGAGGACAGCCCATAAGCGCGGGCCCGCTTCGCCGCTTTGCTGCCCGCAATGATCCAGGCCAGATCTCCCGGCGGAGGGCCGATGCGCGGCGTCAGCAGAAGATCGATGTCCGATGCGGGTTGCCGATAGCGCTCGTCGGATGACCAGAGCTCCGACCCGATCAGCAGGGAGATCACCACATGCCCGATTTCGATGGGCGTGCTCGGCGCGCGCGCCGTATGATACCAGCGGCCCTCCCACGCCCCCTCGTGGGTGCGCAGCGCTGCCTTGGCGTTGATCCAACGAATGCCTTGCGATGGGGTCCAGACAAAGCCCTGATTGAATCGGCGTTGGCCCCACTGCAGCGGACGAGTCCCGACCACCACCGCGGGTGCGAGCTCGACGAGCCTCGCCTGCCAGCGCTCGTGAGCGACGATGGCTCGCTTCCAGACACGCGCATCGAAATCAGGGGTCTCGATGAAGGGGCGAGAGAACGCCGTCTCCGGCAAAAGCACCAGATCGCTCGCGTCGCGTTGCACATGCAGGACGAGCTTTTCCCAGTCGCGTGCGAGGTCCGCGCCTCGATCGTGCATCTGACAGACGGTGACCTTGAGCGGCGGTCCGCGCTCGCGAATCCCGCCCAGCCGGCTGGTCCTCCAAAATGTGCTCATGGCTCCCTGTGCGCAGCGTCTGACGTGCAGTGTCCGCTCGCCGAGCCATGCGGCACCATCGGTCAATCTCTCCTCTCCGGGTAACACGCGCCCTACGCCGCTTGACGCAGAGCATCGTTCGTAGGAATTCGCTTATGGCCTCAAGCGCTCCGCCACCATTTTGCAGCGCTCCGCGTTGCGCCACCCTCATGCAACAGCGAGCATCTGAGGTCACCAGGTCGGGGACGACCCCATGTATGCGGTTCTCATCGTCGATGATCATGCCGTGGTCCGCGCCGGCTTCCGTGAATTTCTGGAGGGCGAGCCGAAGATACGGCGCATCGAGGAGGCGAGCACGGCCGGCGAGACGCTCGCCCTGTTGCGGCAGGAGCACTGGGACGTCGTACTGCTGGATATTCTTCTTCCGGACCGCAGCGGGCTGGATATCCTCGGCGAAATCCTGGATATCGATCTCCACAGCAGGATCTTGATCACCAGCACCTTGCCGGAAGAGCAGTTTGCTATGCATGCGTTTCGCCTCGGGGCGGACGGCTATCTCAGCAAGACCAGCGGGCCCGAGGAGCTGCTGCGAGCCGTGCGCACCGTGCTTGCGGGCCGCGCCTACGTGAGCGATGCAGTGGCGCGGATCCTCGAGGCCACGCCCCAGCCCGATCCAGACGGACGCTTGCACCAGCGCCTCTCGCCGCGCGAATTTCAGATCATGTGCAAGCTCGCCGCCGGCCAGAGAATATCCCTCATCGCAAAGGATCTGGAGCTCAACTCGCGCACCGTGAGCACGTACCGCGCGAGAATCTTCGAGAAAATGCACTTCGATTCGAACGCAGACGTCATCGCGTACGCCTTCCGGCAAGGCCTCATTCTGTAACGCCGCACCACGCACGACCGCTGCGCGCCTCGCGTCCTACTCGAGAAACCCGCCGCGGCCTACAGCGGCGCGCGACGCGCCATCCTATAGTCGCCCGCAGTCTCCTTCTCGGGCGTCACTCAGCCATGCTCAACCGTCGCGACATGTTCCTGCGTGGGCTCGCTGCGCTCGTCGGGATGCGCGCGGCGCGCGCGGAGGTCATTCAGGGACGTTTGCCCTGGCGTGCCGGCGCGGAGGCGGCGCCGGAGCTGCCGGCGCCGGCCGGCTGGAGCTACTTCAGCGCCGCGGAGGCGACGACGGTCGAAGCGCTCGCGGACCGGATCATCCCGCCCGACCCGCAGACGCCGGGCGGCAAGGAGGCGGGCTGCGCCGTATTCATCGACCGCCAGCTCGCCGGACCCTACGGACGTCAGGCCGGTCTCTACGATCGGCCGCCGTTCATCCAGGGGCTCAAGAATCAAGGGCCGCAGTCGCCCGACGGTCCTGCCGTGACCTATCGCAAAGCGCTCGCGGCGCTCGAGCGCTACTGCGCGGCGCACGGCGGCAAGGCGTTCGCGGCGATGGCGCCGGATGCGCAGGACCGGATTCTGCACGGACTCGAGAGCGGTGCCGTCGAGCTCGAGGGTGTCGACGGCAAGGCGTTCCTGGTGGCGCTGGTGAAGGACGTGCAAATGGGCTTCTTCGCCGATCCGATCTATGGCGGCAACCAGGATATGTGCGGCTGGAAGATGATCGGATTCCCCGGGGCTCACTACGACTACCGCGATTGGGTCGATCGCCACAACGAGCGCTACCCGCATCCTCCGGTGGGCATCGCCGGACGGCCGGAATGGACCCCCAAGAAAACCTGAGCAGCACTTCCTAGAGGTCACGCGTTCCATGGCCCGTAAACTACCGCACAAGGATGCCGTCGTGATCGGCCTCGGCTGGACCGGCTCGATCCTCGCGCACGAGCTGTGCGATGCCGGACTCGAGGTGGCGGCCATCGAGCGCGGGCCCTGGCGCAGCGCCGCGAGCAATTTCGCGCCGAACTACGCGCAAGACGAGCTGCGCTACCGCATCCGCCACGAGCTCTTCTTGAGGCCGGACCAGACCACCTTCACGTTCCGCAACAACATGGCCCAGACCGCGTTGCCGATCCGCAGCTGGGGAGCCTTCATGCCGCCGAACGGCGTGGGCGGCGGGGGCGTGCACTGGAATGCGGAGACCTGGCGATTCTTGCCCACGGACTTCGTGCTGAAGAGCCATCTCACGCAGCGCTATGGCGCGCGCTTTCTGCCGGCGGACATGACCATCCAGGACTGGGGCGTCACCTTCGACGAGCTCGAGCCGCATTACGATCGTTTCGAGTATCTGTGCGGAACGTCCGGCACGGCGGGCAACCTCAAGGGCGCGATTCAAGCGGGCGGAAACCCGTTCGAGGGGCCGCGCTCACGCCCGTATCCCACCCCGGCCCAGGCGCAACCGTTCAGCCATACGCTGTTCGCGAAAGCGGCGCGCGAGCTCGGCTACAAGCCCTTTCCGCAGCCCTCGGGCAACCTCTCGACCGCCTACGTGAATCCGCTCGGCGTGCGCATGGGACCCTGCACGTACTGCGGCTACTGCGAGTGGTTCGGTTGCGCGAACTACTCGAAGGCGAGTCCGCAGACCACGCTGTTGCCGGTGCTGGTTCGCAAGCCGAACTTCTGCGCGCGCGATCTCGCGGAAGTCACGCGCATCAACCTGGATCCCTCGGGCAAGCGCGCGAGCGGCGTGACCTTCGTCGATTCGAGCGGCGAGGAGTGGGAGCAGCCGGCCGATCTCGTGATCCTGTCCGCGTACGCCATCTTCAATGTCCAGCTGCTGCTGTTGTCGGGCATCGGCAAGCCCTACGACCCGCAAGCGAATTCCGGCGTCATCGGCCGCAATTTCACCCACCAGACCGTCTCCGACGTCGAGAGCTTCTTCGACCGGGAGAAGTTCTGCTTCAATCCCTTCATCGCGTCGGGCTCCATCGGCATGTGCATCGATGAGTTCAACGGCGACAATTTCGACCACGGACCGCACGGGTTCGTGGGCGGCGGCTACATGGGCCAGGTGCAAACCAACGGCCGCCCGATCGAGACCACACCGGTTCCCGAAGGCACGCCCGGCTGGGGCGCGGAGTGGAAGAAGGCGGTGCGCGACAACTATCTGTCCGCGCTCAAGCCGGGGACCGGGGTGCACGGGAGCATGTACAGCTATCGCGACGTGTACCTGGATCTCGACCCCACCTACCGCGACCGCTTCGATCGGCCGCTGGTGCGCATCACCATCGACTTTCACGACAACGAGCTCAAGCAGAACCGCTTTCTCACCGACCGCTTCGCGGAGATCTTCCGCGCGATGGGCGCGCAGAAGCTCAACAAGAAATACCGCAAGGCCCCCTATGACGTCACGGAGTACCAGACCACGCATCTCTGTGGCGGCGCCATCATGGGCACCGACCCGCGCACCAGCGCACTCAACCGCTATCTGCAGAGCTGGGACGTCTCGAACCTGTTCGTGATGGGAGCGAGCGCGTTTCCGCAGAACGCCGGCTATAACCCGACCGGGACGCTCGCCGCTCTCGCGTTCTGGTCGGCCGCAGCGATCCGTGACCAGTACCTCAAGAGCCCGGGGCCCCTG
>Ga0335073_10007074_pt1 | contig 15732 bp, 17 predicted proteins | sample Lox_Sample_22_FD_207093 | JGI IMG/M metagenome (GOLD analysis project Ga0335073, IMG submission 207093) | Soil microbial communities from Loxahatchee National Wildlife Refuge, Florida, United States - Lox_Sample_2.2 | ecosystem: Environmental > Terrestrial > Soil > Wetlands | place: USA... | reverse complement strand
ATAAAGACCATTGTAAGCACTTCATACTGGACCATTCTCCACGATGAACGTCACTTTTCGAATCCCCATGCCTTCATCCCAGAACGATGGATCGATTCCGAAAGAGGGAAAGAAACATGTAACAAAGCAGCTTGGTTACCCTTCTCAGCGGGACTCCGAAATTGCATTGGACGACCGTACTTCACCCCTCCTTGTCCCTGTGTTGTTGTAAGAGGATTATTAATTGCAGTCTTGCGATGATGGAGTTGAAGATGGGATTAGCTGCTTTTGCATGGTCGTTTGATGCACGATTGGCAAGTGCCGGACAATCTGAACCTACATATCGTGATAATTTCGTTGTGAGACGGGGTTCTTTGGAAGCCGTTATTACACCGGTTCAAAGATAATGGAATAATCTGGGGTAATTGTGCATATTTTGTGAGGTGAAATTTTCTTGATCGTAATTCCAAGTTTTGTATCTGACGATGTGCACGTGAATATAAGATTCCCGCACAGACCTCATCCGCTTCAATTCTTCGTCTGCATTCATGACATGACGATGAGGATGGGGAAGTTTAAAGTTTTCTGCACGGAACAATATAGCCATTCGGCAATTGAACAAGTTGGAAAACGAAATGAAATGACTATTCTTCGTTCACAAGTCCAATGACTAATTGCCAACAATACCTTCGACACAGAATGCTCTACATTTGAATTGCCTCGAGACAATTGTCCGCATCCAGACAGGAGTACATAAAAGGCGACAACCTCGATTCTTCACACTCACAAAACTTTCCAGCATCAAACTCTCCATCTCCACAAATGCCTTCATCCCTTTCCCACGAAGAATATCCCGTTGCCTCCGACGAGCATCTCCATCTCGTCCAAACCCTCTTCCGGGACTTGTTCAACAACAAGAACATCCTCGTCCCACTGTCCTCATCACCCTCTCTCATCCTCGACATCGGCACCGGCTCGGGAGCATGGGCCATTGATGTTTCCAAAGAATATCCCTCGACTCAAGTAATCGGCACAGACATCCCCGCATCGACACAAATCACCTCGAACGTCCCGCAAAACTGTCACTTTCGTATGGAATCTGTGCTCGATGGACTTAAATTTGCTCATAATTCAGTCGATTTAGTGCATTCTAGGTATCTCCTCTTGGGAGTTTGTTGATGTAGATGGCTTGTCTTGGGACTTGCTGGACACCATTGGCCTGCATATTTAAAGGAAATCTCTCGAGTAGTGAAACCAGATGGTTTTCTACAAATGATAGAATACGATAAAGAAAGTGTTGGTAAATGTTATTCATCAAACGACTCATTACCCGTGGACAGTGCATTATCCAAATACCAACTTCTTTTCAGCGACATCACTACAAAACTCAATTACGGCTTAGATATTCCGTCTCTCAAGACAGATTTGCAGAATTTGGGATTTGTGGATATCAAGGTTGAAAAATTATGTATTCCTGTTGGTGGGTGGAGTGAGGATGAGAGGATGAAGAGTGTTGGAGAAACTTGTTTGAAGATTATGAAGATGGGAATTGAATCTTTGGATGGTGTTGTGAGACAGGGTGTTCCTGAGATGAGTTTTGAGGAGAGGAAGGTTTGGTATAGTGAGGTTGGAGAGGATATGGGGAATCCGAGGTATCGGATTGAAATCAGACCGTAAGATCCTGCAAAGTCAAGACTGATGGACAGATGGTTGATTACTGCTCGTAAACCTGAATAAGTGGTACAATGTGTTGGGTAGCTAGTTGAATTGTTGAAATAAGGCTTAAAGTTTCGAATTGTTCTTGAGTTAAGTATTCGGTGATTGTGTGATCTCACCCCGATTGTTATAGATGAGTAATGATGAGATGAGAAATGATTCATGTAAGCCTACGACATTCTCGTTTCAAGTGACAGGGCTATGGAACGGGGAACCCATTGCGATGCGATTGAGTAGAGTGGTCTTGCGGACAGTGGGCTGTCAGTGATTTCATTTTGAGTTTCACGAGAAAGTGGCTGGTGCACGGTTCGCGCACGACACACGTAAAATTACATGACCCACTTACAGGCACAACAAATTAAATACCCCTTGATTCAACCAGTCACCTAGAATACATACATGGATATCAGTTGAGTAGATGCAGTTCATGTGGGTTCCTACCGGAGCACATGTCAGCGTCAATTGAGCGAGATCCACTGTGAAAATTGGATCTTCGACTACGTGAACCCAGCGAGTCTCCCCAGAAGTGGAGCCGACGAGTTGAAGTTGGAGTGTTTCGAGACAATCGGGGGAATTAATGACAAGTTTTGCGTAAATGACACGTTTTCAATGCAGTTGGAGATGGCTGTGGTAGCTATAGCAATTAAAGTTTGTGAATATAATTTTGAATTGGTATTATACAACCTAGCACCACCACATAGTAATGCCATGGCAAACCTAATCTTCAGCAGCTGCAGCAGCGCTTACCCCTTTTAGTTGTTGCATTCTAAATACGTATGTACGTATGAAATAAGACGGCTGGCAACCTCGCGTAAAAAAGGGAAAATTTTCTCCCTTCTTTCTCTACCCTGAATTACTTTATGACCGCATGCAGTAATAATCGTCTGCCTTAATTATTTTGGTGGGTGCACTCTGAACCAGGCTGCACACAGCAGATTTCTCCTGTCCATCGGTCGATCCACCACCACTTATAATTAACTACTGACTGCTACATATTGCTACAGCATACACAGATCAATCAATCAATCTCCTTGCCTCGACAACCAGCCTCCCCCGACAACCAACACTCATTCCACTCAACCACAACCTTCACACTCGTCCCTCACAACTCTCTCACTCCTATCTCCCTTCTCGTTATTCTCACCCTCCCTCTCGTCCGAATCCTCTGGTCACTCCCAGCGATTGATCGATCCATGCTCCTTTGACGCGTTTCCACCCTCCCTCAAAAATGTCATTCTGGTCTCGCTCAAAGAAAAAAGATCAACCTTCATCCTCCTCAACACCCTCTACGACACCACCAACCCAAGATGCTCTCTCTCCACCACAACCCCTCTCACAAGTCTCCTCACCCGCAACCTCATCGCCTTCTATCCCGACAGTCCGTCCACTAACTTCACCACCCGACTCGCCCAGCACAATCTCAGGAACCACCGTTTCTGGAGCAAGTGGAGTAGGAAGGACACCTTCCAACAGTAGAGGTGATGGTGGTGCTGCCACAGGCGGAATATTTCCATGGAGTATGCGGAAATTCAGGAATGCCAATCCGTTTCCTAGGTTTGGTCATTCGAGTAATGTGTCTGCTGGGAAGGAAGGCGAAGTTTATGTGTTTGGTGGATTGGTGAAGGAGAAAAGAAGGAATGATTTGTATGTTATTGATTCAGGTATGTTTCCTTTTGATGGGTTGTGTGTCGGTGGTGTTTCGTTGTGGTGTTGGATGGGACTGATTTGGTAGGGAGTATGACGGCGTATACTATTAGTGCTACGGGAGATGGACCAAGTCCACGATTAGGCCACGCAAGTATTCTCGTTGGAAATGCATTCATCGGTACATTTCCTCTATCGTTGGTTATTAACACGTAGTTTTCGGAGGAGAATGCGCTTCTTCTGATCTCTCCCACGACGACTCATTATACCTCCTAAATACCTGTAATTCCACTCCCCCTTCTTCCTCTAAGAGTACTATGACACAATACTAATTGTAGCAACCCGTCAATGGACACGAGCAGTAACAGTGGGCCCCCGTCCAGCTCCCCGATACGGCCACACTCTCAACATCCTCGGTTCTCGTTTACTCGTCTTCGGCGGCCAAGTAGACGGCTACTACTTCAACGACCTAGTAACCTTCGACTTAAACACACTTTCATCCCCCAACGCCCGCTGGGAACTCGTCCAAGCAGTCACTGAACCTCCCTCTGCACGTACCGGCCACGTCTGTCTCTCACTAGGCGACAAGCTCGTGATTTTCGGAGGAACAGATGGCCTTAGTTGGTTCAACGATACCTGGTTTTTCGATGCACGAAGTAATTCATGGGTAGAAATTGAATGTACAGGCCACATTCCCAGTCCTAGGGAGGGCCATAGTGCTGCTCTTGTAGGAGAAGTAATGTATATTTTTGGTGGAAGGGGAGTGGATGGTAAAATGTTGGGAGATTTATATGCTTTTAAAGTTTCTTGTACTTTTCCTCATTTGGATGATGAAGCTAATTTTGTAGCACGACGATGGTTTTCGTTTCATAATATGGGTGCTGGACCTTCGCCGAGATGTGGACATACTTTAACTTCTGCACGAGATAAAGTTGTTGTGTTGGGAGGTGAATCTTCAGCTGCTGTAGCTGGAAAGGATGAATCTACTGTTGCCTTTGTCCTCGATACTTCTCGAATCAGATTTCCTTCCTCCGAGAGCTCTGGATCAACAAAATCCTCGTCGAAAGAACGAGTCAGGAATATTACTTCACCTCCTCCACAAGGATTTGGCGATCGCCGACCTAGTTCTCGCGGTAACCAACAAGGTGGAATGGGAAGTTTGAATGAAAAGAGTTCTAGAGGCATTGATTCACCTGTTCCACCTCCCGGTGCCGAATACAGTGAGGAAGGAAGCATAAACAGGAGAGGTCCACCCACAAACAGAATAAGATCACCTTCACCGTTGAACAATGGAACGGTAGGAAATCCACCTCCATCAAGAGGCTCCTCGAAACACAATCCCCAAGGAAGTAATGAAAATCGATCTACTTCTCAACAAGGAAGTCTCCGTACAAGAACAATAAGTCCTCTTCCTGTTCGCCCAACAACTACTTCCCCTCCTCCCCCCACAATCGAATCCCAACCTCCACCGATCGAGTCTCAACGTCCCCCAAAGCCTGCCGAAGAAACTCATTCTCGAGAAATTTCAGTAGAAACCGGCTCAGCAGAGAAAATTTCCAAACTTAATGATGATGGCGAAAGTCTCAATACAGGCGATCAATCTCCTTCTGAACCAAAACATAGCGAAACTCACCATGAAGAAGGAAGTACTCCGATAACTCCATCATCTCCCACCGTCGACGATCTCAAAAAACAATTGGCGTGGGCAACTACTGAACTCGCATTAGCTCAATCAAAAGGATATATTCCCGATCGCTCAAGCACACCTTCCGCCGATGACGATCTAACAGCTATTTTGAAAACGGATATTCCTCCTAAAGACACCAAGTTGCTACAAGCACTGTTATCGACTCGCCATCAACTTTCACGCATCAAGGAGTTGGTAAATGATCAAACTAAAACTGCATCTGAAAAGATTGCAGAAGCAGAACGACAACGAGACGATGCAATGTCGGAAATAGCCTACTTACGAGCCCGTCTAGCAGCAGCCCAAACTGGCGATAATGGGACAATTCCCGAAGATCGAGCTACAGAGTTAAGTAAGAAACTTGTTTCTGCACTAGCGATACAATCCGACTTGAATTTAAAAGTGGAAGATTTGAGAAAACAATTGGAACTTGAAAAGATGGCTAGACAATCTGCTGAAGAAACTGCTTCATCACATTTAGAAAAGTTTAGTGAGGCTGAAGAGCGCAGGAAGGAAGGATGGAATCAAGTTGAGACTTTGAAGGGGAAGATTTCGGAAACTCAGAGGATGGCTAGTGAAGAGAAGATGAAGAGTGTCGATCATCAAGCTCAAGCAAATAATTTGAGGATTGAAGCAGAGGAATTAAGGAAACAAGTTGCTGAGTTGACTGAGATGGTGGATGTTCATTCGAATGCTGTCAAGGCTACAAAATCTGCTATTTCATCTTCGGTTGAGAGGTCTGAGATGGCAGAAGCTTCTTTGAAAATTGAGCGTGCTAAGCGGAATGAGTTGGAGAAGGAAGTTCTACAGTTGAGACAGGAATTGGGTTCTCTGGATAGTCATAAGGCTATTATTGAGGATTTGGAACGACAATTGGGTCAGGCTAGAGATGAGGCTGAATCCGCTAGGAGTGTCATGTTGGAAGGTCTCGATAATCTCCTCACTAAAACAGCTCGTCCAATACCGCAAGATTATGAAGGACGGATACAAACTCTTCAGGAACATCTGGATGCCACCAAATCGCTACACTCAGAATCTCGAGAGGCAGCTGATCAAGCCAGTGCAGAACTCGCCAAAGCCAATGAACGCATTGTATCTCTCGAAGCAGCTCAGTCAAAGAGTGTACAGGACCTTTCAACTCTTCAGTCACGACTTTCTGAAACGCTCTATCAGCTGCACAATCTCCAGGATGAACATACCCAAGTCCGCTCTCGAATGACGGATGTTCAGCGCGAGCTCGAAGCTTCTCAAGTCAAGCATACCGCTCTCAAACAGTTATTATCAGAACGTCCTTCCTCTGGATCTCCTTCAAGAATGGTCGATACTCCTGATATATCCAACAAACTCCTCAATCTGGAAGCACAACTCGACGAGGCCCATCGTCTACGCGACGAAATGGAAGCTAGTCATGATCAATATCTGCATGACCTTTCGGTTGCCACAAAACGACACAAGGAAGCAACTCGACGACAACGAGAAGCAGAAGACCGTGTCAAGGAACTGGAAGGAGAATTGGAACGATCATCCAATATGTCCGGCTCTGGATCATCTTCTGCCGATGTCATTGAAGCCAATCGTCGTGCTGCAGATGCTGAGAAGAAACTTGCCGAATCAACGGTTGTATTCCAAGAACGGTTGTCTCAACTCGAAGCAGATTACCAGGCTGCAGTGCAGTATGTCAAGACTACTGAGAAGATGTTCCGTCGCATGAGAGAAGAGTTAACGAAATATAAATCGCAAAATGCTTTCCTGCAAACTGAATTACATGAGTTGAAACGTCAGAGTTTGCGTGATGGAACAGAGGGTCAACAGGGATGGGAGTCTGAGAAAGAGCGGCTGGAGAAGGAGATTGAGGCTTTGCATATTGCTCAGAAGACTGAAACAGCTTCCGCTGCCGAACAAATCAAATCGCTGCAGACCAAGTTGGATCAACATGTTGAAGAGAGAGATGTACTGAAATTGCAATTGTCAGATGTGCAGAAAGAGCTTCAAACAGCAACTGAAAAGACAAGATCTCTGGAAGAAGAATTACAGCGAATGAAGGGGGATACAACCAAGTCGAATCTAGAAGCTGAATTGACGATGGCAAAAGCAAACACAAAACGGTTAGAACAGGAAAATCAATCACTGGAGACACGAGCGTTAGAAGCAGAAGAAAAAATCTCATTATTACTGGATCAATTCGAAAATAGCGTCGACTCCTACCGCCGAAGTATTGTAGGAGTGACAAAACGGGACGGCAACTCCTCTCCACCTATATCACCTCGAACATCAAGTGTCGGTAATCGCACTTCTATCGCACTCGACTCATTAGCACATGAACTCGATCAACTACGTTCACATTGGGAAAGTAGCACAGCACGATATCGTCTATCAACAGCTTCTTCACTAGGTCGAGATAGTCCTACACATACCGGTCTCGGATTAATGCCAACATTCGATTTCGATTCGCATCGGCCCGACACCGGAGACTCAAATTCATCTCAAAAGGTTAATGGCGTACGGCGGGACGGTGACGCGCCCTCGCGCTGGCGCGAAGGTCCAGATTCTCAGCCTGCGCGTCTTCGACAAATTACCGCATGATCTAGAACATTTTCGCTTGGAATTTTAGGTCGAGATATTTTGATACACTATTTTGCTTGGAACAGGGGACTGCAATGGAGAAAATGGGGTGGGGAATGGTTTTATATGTTTCTTTTTCATATTTGGAGGGTTATTCCTCGTCAGCGCTATTTTTAGATCTTGTATTGAGTATTAGTTTACAAGATTTTGGAAAGGCAATGTATCATCAGCTAACATGCTTTTTGCTCTCATTTCGTGTGACACTTCAAATTTATGTGCCAGACGTTAGTCGGCTCCCGTCGTGGACCAGTCCTACGGGAGAACTTGCTGATTACGGATGCAGGTCAACTTTCCGGTGTTATGGGCACCAATGTCCACCCCCGGCTTGCGTCAAGTTAGCCGTATATCCGCGAAGGTTGACTATTGCGATGGATCGCGCTATAAGAATTGTGGCGTCAGGGGTGCTGTTGTCTCGACTGAGAAGCCATCACAGGACGAAAATTACTTGCAATCTGATGATCTCAAGCGCGAGGGAAATACTGAATTGAAACAACATCCAACAACAAACTTCCTTGCACCAAATACAGTGAGAAATCCAACGTATCAACATTCAAAACAAGAAGACTTGAAGCAATACAGGTCCGTGAAAAGTTCCTCCTAAAATACTCTCGAATTCAAATTTCGCAACAAAATTGACAATCCCGTCTGGGTTAAATGAGTTTGTGTTTCTGAAGAAGCCTCTTCAGGTCCGGTGCAGCGAAGGAAATAGCAGAACGCAATTCCTGGTTGATGTGTTCAAGTTTCGAGTCTCCAACATGAACTCCTACATTATTAGCGCAACATAAAGATCTCAAAACCATGTGCAACGCCTTTATATATCAATCCTGCGCCGCTCAGGCCAGGACACGTAGAAATATGATAAGATGTCATATCGCGATCATTGTGTGCAACTTTGCCACGGGTGACAACCAAGCAACGAGTGGGGAGAAAATTCTCACTGGTTTTTGATGCTTCATCCAAGCTTCGCAAAGTCGGATGTTTCTCTCGGAGCCAGTTTGTCTTTTTCTCGCCTGGATAACCAACGACATCAATGATCTCATCTTTAGCAACGCGATCCAAAGACAACTGAAGGTAGTGTTGGGTTTCGAAGGTTCCGGACGAGATAAGCGCGATGTCTTTTGTCTTGGGATCTCCCCTGCGATACATATTGTCGATCACTTTATACCGAATAGCATGGGGATGCTTGTTGGAGATGGTATCAATACTAAGATAAGGTGTTCCCGGTAGGAATAGATAGCGATCAATCTTGACAGCATCTGGAGGGTCCAAAGCCGCATGTCCGGCAGTGAGAAGCCAGTTTCGCCCGATGAAAAAAGCAGTTGCAAACTCCCAAGTCAAATGGCCTTGGGCATCCCATGACTCATTGAAAAGGAGACATGTCGCTTTTGAAGCGGCCAGAATTCCATTTTTATCGGTATGAAAATCAGGTTCCACCCTAAAGACGATTGAGTCGCAATTCATAAAGAAACGGGAAGAGAACAGTACCCCTCGAGGTGTAGTCCCGGGATGTGAGTAATCGATTCCTCACTGATAGTAGCTGTAGTCCCAACCAATTCTCCGTTTTCAACCACAAATTTCTCCTCATCAAACATGGTCAATGGATACTCAACGGAAACATCCATATCTTCCAAATCCTTGAGCGTCATTCGCGGCCTTGAACCAAAAACCCAACGCCATATACCCAAGAAATCAACCATGTTGCATTGAAGATGCTGCAAAGTCTGAGAGTGTCGCACGATGACGTGGCCTGGATGCCGTGGATTGGCTTCGAAGGCTGTACTGCCCGAGAACTTGATGGAAGGCCATGAATATGTGCGATTAGAGTTTCTAGGGCACGAGGCCAATCTTGACGAGCTAGGTGGTCAGAACCAATGGAACGCCGGCGACTAAATATTTTAGACTTTCGTAAGTTGGAAGTCCTTACATTCCCATTCGATAGTTCGATTATCACTGACGTGTACATCGCAGAAAAAGGTTCATTCCCCACAACGACGAATTGGGATATCTAGTAGTTCTGAAACTGGAATTTGTTTCACGTCGATTTCCCAACCCGTCCATATGCAAAACAAGGTTCGCTCGTCGTAAGCGAGTCGCACACGGAAAAACGAGGCTGAGAGACTTATCTTGGAGTCGGTCTTGGGATGTTCCACCTCTGATTCTCCGAGATGCATGGCGTCCCGCTTTATGCATAGCAGCAGTAGCAAGCGCAGATGGCCCCCACCCTTCGATATCCCACCCTTACGAATTACAACGCATTGCCTATTGGTGGAGTCCAGACTAAATCCGGATAGATAGGTACAATTCTGAACTCCATAACGTGTGCCATAAGTCTCGTATGATGCCTAAAGAAGTAGGAGTTGCTCCGAGTCTCTCGAATAGCTGGAAAATGTATGTAGTTGGTAGAACCAAAAACGATCTTCCCGCTCTTCACGCCAACCTTGTGGACCAAGTGAGAACATATGTAAGAATAACCTGAATAGCGGCTCCATAGACGGACAGTGACAAATAGCACCCATTCCTAAGATGCTCCGGCAAATTCGATTACCCCATTGAGCCTGTCCACGTTTGGAAGCGCTAGACAAGCAGATCGAGCACAGCAGGATGATAAACAAGTTGGTATATTGAGCCGAGCTTTGCGAAAAGTAATATATCCTCCAACCGGGAAGAGCTGCTTTGCCGCCCAGACAATCCGCTTGAATGAGTCACTGATTCGAGAGTCGGTGACTCGGGGCCGATTGAGTATGGTGGGGGAATGAGATTGGTGGGACGGGGACCCCTGCAGATCACACGAAATTGAATCGCCCACCAACAAATTGCTCGGCTTGAGAATCCGTGAGATGGATAACAATGATGAGAGGTGCGTTGCAGTATATTACATAGGCCCAGCTTAATGCTACTTCTTAATGTAGAATAGAGTCGCAAAACCAAGGATATCTTAACAAGCCCAACTACTAATCCGACATCGAAAAGCGATCTGATGATTCAACTCTCCTCGCTCGCTTCCTCTCCCGTCTTTCCTCCCTCTTCTGCACCTTTGTAAGTCTAGCTAATCTTCTCCTAACCCATGCATTCGTCTGCTCATCGTCCTGCATAATCTCAAGATCCTCCTTCCTAGCCAGCTTTTCTACCTCTCCCTTCGTTCTAATACCCACTTGTCCTCTCCTCATATCGCTCTTAAATACCACTTCTCTCTTAATCCCGGGCTTCCTACTTCCCAGAGCCCATAAATCTCCCCATGAGGATTTCCGTGCATCATAATAAGCCTGTTTTCCCTGCGATTTTGTAATTGTCAATCTCTCCAACGAAGGCTCGTGAGGTTCCCTCACGCTCATGGGAGAACATACATCCATAAGAATATGTTTTGCATTCTTGATAGGCGGAGCAATGATCCTCGGCCACCAATACGCAGCATTCTCCTTCTCCAGATCATATAGAACCAATTCCTCGCGAATATCAGGTTCCTGCATCGTTCGCTTGGTCAATTCATTTTCCTTGGGACGAGCAACTCCCTTTCTAATCATCACATACGAGTATTTTGCTAATTCTGTGCCATCATCTCTCCATGAGGAAGCAGGTTCATTCAGAAGATTTGGAGAATGTAGTTTTTGAGTGAAGTGACACCACCATTTACGATCGCCGGGTCCTTGGATTGCTTTTTCTTCACGTGCGCGCTTTAGTTCTTTGCGGAGTGCTTTGTTGATACGTACACCCTCAGGTGGTTTAGGAGCAGGATCGAATCTCATTAGTCCTCGCGGTGTAGGTGTAGCGACATACATGGGACATTCTGCGTCGTGAGGACAAGGAGCAATGACGTGACCTTTTCGAGGTGGTGCAGGGATAATTGCCAGTGTATCTGTAGGGAATGCTTGCAGAGGTACGGCAGATGGTGTGAGCACCGGTGGTAATGTGTCTGTACCTAGACGTATGTGCCGTTCTGGAGGTGGTTCCGGGAGATCGTGAGATTGCGTGAAGAAAGTCTCTCCATCGGGAGTAGCTGCAGGGGCATTCTGTTTGGCCAAATCTCTCTGTTGATCTTCATGTTGCAATTTCCTTTCCTTCATCTTCGATTTCGCGTATGCCTCCAACTGTTCCAACTTTTTCATTCTATCAGAAAATTGTCTCTCGATTTTCTCCACCTCTTCACGTTCAGCACGACTCCTTCTCCTCTTTTCAGATGGCATAGCAAACTCATTCAACAGTTCCGCAGCCTTTTCCAGTTCCTCTTTCATAATCATTCTCAATGCTTTTGACATTCTAATCGGTGATTCTGACAATTCTTCCATCTTGCTCACAATCTCAAAAGTATCCTTCATCTCATTCAATTCTCTTAATTCAACAATCATTTCCTCTAAAGAAATAGATTCTCTCGCTTCAAATTCCGCAACCTTCTCCTTTGATCCAATAATCTGTTCTGCTTGTTTCTCAGGATCTTCAGTAAGAGTATGGTGCAAATTCTCCATATCATCCTCATCGGGAGTCCGGTCAAACATCCTATCAAACAACACCTCTAATTTTCTCCTTATCATTTTTTCTTTGGGATCTTCAATGGTAATAGGTTCGTCCTTGATTGTTCGTAAAACAACATCTCTTGCCCGTCCAATGATATCAAATCCTCCTGGTGTACCGCGTTCAAGTAGTACCAAAACTCCTCCATGTGGAGAAACACGTTCCCATAAATCTCTGACGAGATCATCATGTGCGGCTTGTAATGCTCGACTACTAGCACTTATATCGCTGATTCCATATGTACAAATCACCACATCGAAATTATTTCCATCCTTGTCCATTGGAGACGGTAATAATTTGCGTACTTTGATCACCGGCAATATCTCTGTCTCGTCTTTCTTGAGGAGAGTTTTGGCGATATCTGCAAGGGGTGTTACGACAGTATACTCGTCAACGGGGTCAATGTCGTTTTCATGTATTTTGCGCCATGCAAGAACACCTGTTCCAGGCCCAGGTCCCACTTCCAATATTCGTTTCGGTCTGAATGAGGTTTGCGGAAGACGTCTAGCGAGTTCTGCCAAGACTGTATATACCGAAGTATATATTTGTGGTGTGAATGCAGAGACATAAGCTACTCTCTCGATCGGACTAAAGTTTTCGACTGCTAGATGTCGAGGAACAGATAACGCGTCTCTCGGGACATCTTTACGCTTCCCCTTCTCGTTCGGATTGGGAACTGTATATAAAGCATGTAACCTCTCAGCAGCCATTTTCAAAGAAGACGAATGTTGAGTTGCAACAAGTTTCTTGAGTGGCGAGGTTATATGCTCTGGAATTGATACTGTGCCAAATCCAGTTCTTCCATACGCAGTGTGAGGATGTAGTTTATTTAGTTGTGCTGATTCAGGGATTTGGTTTGCTTTTAACACGTCTTCGGGAATAGGCCATAATGGATCTACGTCCATGAGGAAGTCGGGATGAATTGGCTCGACCCGTAGTCGGGGACGTTTTGAGGCATCGAAGGTAGGAGCACCTGGAGGTGGTTTTGGTGCCTGGGGTGCTGCTGGGAAGAGGTAATTGAAGCGTGCTCGGATACGGGATGCTAATGACATGGTGGATATGGCGCTTGAGGTGCTTCAGGAGTCCATCGTTCCAGGATCGATCTGAGAAGTCAAAATTTTGATCTGCATTTTGAGCTGATCCCAGATGGCATCCGGCTGCCATGAAAGAAAAAAAAATTAAGTTCGTTGATGATCCTCACCTTCTTGCATCCCACTTCGATGAGTTTCAGGAAAACCTTTTTCATTCGCGATGCATACAAGAAGAAAGAGCTATTCTCCCGTAACACATCCCAAGTCATGCTCAACTAACAGCCGTAGTCATCCGTTCAGGATCTTGATGGTCAAACCTCCATACTAAACTCCAAGGACAATGGCCCAGACCAGCACCCCATCACCGACGAAATCGAGCTACTTCTTCGTAAGGCAGAACAGAATCTAACTGCCAAACAAACAAAGGAAATACCACTTACAACCTCAATCAATCTCGACACAAAACCCAAATTCGGCTCCTCGATCCAAAATCTAGCACTAACACAACAACTCGAAGGATCCCTTGTCATAACCGCAGACAACAGAACAATAACTCGGCTACCAGCTCCCAAATCACGCCTTGAAAAGCAAAAGGTATATCTCCTCCACACAAACATCGATTTTAATGATGTTATCAATTCCCAAACATCAGAGCAAATTCCACAGATTACCGTTTTGGTGTCTTTTTGCACTGACGAATATTTTCTTGTCATAGTTACACTGATCGTCCTCACTTACTTTCCTACTTTTCCCGTCAGAAGGAAGCTGATCAGTAGATTAAAGAGGCGACTGCAGGAGATGAATGGTTTAATATACCAGCTACTGAAATAACTCCTCAAATTAAACAGGATTTGACAGTTCTTCGACTACGAAATGTACTTGATCCGAAGAGACATTATAGAGCTTCGTCGAAAAGCCTGCCAAAGTATTTTCAGATGGGAACGATAGTGGAGTCGCCTACAGAATTTTTTAGTGCGAGGATTAGGAAGAAGGATAGGAAGGAGACTATTGTGCAGGAGTTGTTGGCTGATAAAGAGAGTCGGGATTATTATAAGAAGAAGTATAATGAGATACAGGAACGGAGTGTCAGTGGAGGAAAGAAATGGTATAAGAAAATGCAGGAACGTAAGAAACGGAGGTGACGTTCTGAGAGTTGTAATGCATGTCAAAATAGAGATAGACGTTCAGACGAACTGGAGGAATGGTTATCAACACTTGTGGTTAACGCTATTTGACTTTCGGTCTCTTTTTACCTACATGAAAACTCTTTACTTTCTTTCTTGTCTTCTCCCGGCTACATGCAACTACACGAATACCCAACGAAACAAAATACTAAAGAGACCAATTTCGAACAACTACACATCATGCCAAATGCTAGCTTCCTCCAACAACCCAACAATTCCATTCCCTTAAAATCCTTAAAGATCCGCATCATCCTCATCTACAAATCAGCAACTGCAAACCAAACAAGGACATACCAGGCAAAGGCATATTCTGAGCCTGTTCCAATTCATCAGTGTAAGCCTTCATCAACTTCTCATCGACCTGAATTTCAGGAGGAGCCAAAGCAGGCGAAGCCACAAATTCCAAAGATTGATTTCCAGCCAACTTCCTCGCCAACCACAAGAATGGCTTTTCAAAGTTGTAGTTTGATTTTGCGCTGATATCGAAGTATTGCAAATTCTTTTTACGGTGGAAGGTGATTGTTTTGGCTTTGACTTTGCGGTCTTTGACGTCGACTTTGTTACCGCATAGGACGATGGGAATGTTTTCGCATACTCGGACCAGATCGCCTGTATTATGTTAGTGTGTGCAAGAGAGATGGGAGAGGGTGCTTACGATGCCAGTTGGGAACGTTTTTGTATGTGATACGTGAAGTCACGTCGAACATGATTATCCCGCATTGACCTGCACATAGTTAGCGCGATTCCTCGGAAAGACTGAAGTTACCTTGAATGTAATATCCATCTCTCAAACCGCCGAATTTCTCTTGACCGGCAGTATCCCATGTGTTGAAGCAGATTTGTCCAAAGTTGGTGTGGAATGTGATAGGATGAACTTGAGGTCAGCGATGCGAGTTAAGGGAAACATACCTTCAACTCCAAGAGTAGCAATGTACTTCTTCTCGAATTCTCCTGTAAGATGTCGTTTGACAAAAGTGGTCTACAGCACATGAATTAGTCTCCTAATACATTTGACATGGAATGTGACGTACCTTTCCTGTACCACCATCACCAACGAGTACGAGCTTGAATGTTGGGATGCTCGTTTGCGCTGTTTGATCTGCCATGATGAAATATGTCTGATCTGCTTTGTTTACACGATATTCACTCGCTGCCGTCTGTTCTTGACTTGTTGGGAGGAGTTGGTTGTTGGTTACTGCTTTATAGGGGCCCGGAAAACACGAGAGAAAAATCAAAAGAAAGAAAAATATTCCATGAACCTAAAGTCTGCTTATTGTCATTTTAGTAATTCTGTACGATTTTACGTAAATATCCCCCCAGAAAAAATGTCTGGAAGAGCAAATCAAGGTTTTCTTGTCCTGCT
>Ga0335073_10007072_pt1 | contig 15732 bp, 12 predicted proteins | sample Lox_Sample_22_FD_207093 | JGI IMG/M metagenome (GOLD analysis project Ga0335073, IMG submission 207093) | Soil microbial communities from Loxahatchee National Wildlife Refuge, Florida, United States - Lox_Sample_2.2 | ecosystem: Environmental > Terrestrial > Soil > Wetlands | place: USA... | reverse complement strand
GCCTGATTGGTGCAGATGTTCGAGGTCGCCTTTTCGCGGCGAATGTGCTGCTCGCGCGTGGCGATGGTGAGGACGAATCCGCGTTTGCCGTTCCTGTCGACGGTTTGGCCAGCGAGGCGGCCGGGCATCTGGCGGACAAATTTCTCTTTGGTCGCGATCACGCCGCAGTAAGGGCCTCCGAAGCCGAGGGGCACGCCGAACGACTGGGCCTCCATGGAGACGATGTCAGCCGATCTTGGCGGCTCCACGATGCCGAGCGAAACCGCTTCGGCGATCGAGACGACCAGCAAGGCTCCGCGCTTATGGGCGATCTCGGCGATGGCGTCGATATCTTCGATGGTCCCGAAGAAATTTGGCGACTGGATGAGCACGCAGGCGGTGTCGTCTGTGATGGCGGCTTCAAGGGCTTTGCTGTCGATCTGGCCGCTGTCGTTGTATGCGATGGTCGTGATCGGGATGCCTTGATGGTGAGCGTAGGTGCCGATTACTTCGCGATATTCCGGGTGTAGCGTCTTGCCTACCACAGCTCCATTGCGTCCGGTGATGCGGACTGCCATCATAACGGCTTCGGCGGCGCCGGTTGAGCCGTCGTACATGGAGGCGTTGGCGAGATCCATGCCGGTGAGTTCGGAGACCATGGTCTGAAACTCGAAGATGGCTTGCAGCGTGCCTTGCGCATACTCGGCCTGATAAGGCGTGTAGGAGGTGAGGAACTCGCCGCGCTGCACGAGCGAATCGATGATGACGGGGCGGTAATGAAAATAAGCTCCGGCGCCGAGGAAGCTGGTGTAGCCCTCGGCGTTTTCCTGGGCGCGTTTCTTGAACCAGTCGACAATCTCAGACTCCGCCATCTGGCGCGGGATCCTGAGATCGTCACTGAGACGGTATTCGGCAGGGATGGGCGAGAACAAATCGTCCACGGAGCGCACGCCGATGGCTTTGAGCATGGCATCACGGTCGGACGGTGATTTCGGAAGATATCTCATGAGAACCTTGGATTGGATGATGGCAAGTAGTGAAAAGATCGAAAACCGACAAGCGAAGCGAAAAGCCGATTACAGAAGTCAGAAGTCAGATTGCAGAAGTGAAAGCATTCGCTGCACGCTTTCTCGCCTGCGGAACTATGAGCCTCGGGCTTTGAGCTTGAACCGAAGCATCGCAGATGCTTACTCGAGGCTCGCGGTGCGGGGTTCGCAGCCAAATCTGCAATCTGCAATCTAAAATCTGCAATGCTCTTCAGTGTCCTGCCTCTTCGCTGACAAATTTTTCGTAGTCGGCCGCCGAGAGGAGCGAATTCAATTCAGCAGGATTGGTGACATTGATTCTGACCATCCACGCTGCATGCGCATCTTTATTAACGTTTTCGGGGGCGGTGGCCAGTTCGCCATTCACCTCGGTGACTGAACCTGAAGCGGGAGCATACAGGTCTGAAACGGCCTTTACCGATTCCACCGTGCCGAAGGTCTTGCCGACGGAAAGCTCGGTGCCGATTTTCGGGAGTTCGACAAAGACGATATCGCCGAGCGAGTCTTGCGCGTAGGTGGTGATTCCAATCTTGCCATCGGGCGTAATCCACTCATGCTCTTTGGTGTATTTGCGGTCGGTGGGGTAGGACATTCGCTCCTCGCTGTTTGCTTATCGTTTATCGCTAATCGCCGCTTGCCTTTTGCCTCGTCTTATTGACTACGAGCCGCGAGCTTCGAGCAACCAAAGACTACTAAACCTTCGAATTCGTACTACTTCTTGGGACGCTTGTAGAACGGCGTGGGCACAACCTTAGCCTTTACGCCCTGGCCGCGGATTTCTACCTGCACCGTGTTTCCGATCTCCGCCTGCGCCGGCAGAACATAAGCTAGCGCAATGTTCTTTTTCAAAAATGGAGCCGGAGAGCCGCTGGTGACATAGCCGATCTCGTTGCCGCTAGAGTCGAGAACTTCGTAGCCGTCACGCGCAATTCCGCGATCGATCATCTCGAGACCAACCAGCGCACGCCTCAGCCCTTCGGCTTTGCCTTTTTCCAGGGCTGCTTTGCCGATGAAATCCGGCTTTTCCATTTTGCACCAGCGGTCGAGGCCCGCCTCCCAGACATTGATGGTATCGGAGATCTCGTGCCCGTAGAGCGGAAGCTTCCCCTCGAGCCGCAGCGTGTTACGCGCGCCAAGGCCGCAGGGGACGACGCCGAATTCTTTGCCGGCTTCGAGCAGTCCGTACCAGACGTGGGCGCTGATGGCGTCATCGGAGGGAATATAAATTTCGAATCCATCTTCGGCGGTGTATCCGGTGCGGCCGATCAGCGTCTTCGAATCAAAAAGACGCTCGGTGTTTCCGCGGACGGCCATGGTTCGGCCTTCGGTGATCCAGTAGAACTTGAGATGCTTGTAATCGGCCTCGATCTTCAAATTGCGAAAGGGAGCATTCAAACCCTTGGCGGGGACGTCGATGAAATTGGCGTTCAGCTTTTCCATCAGGTCGATGGCTTTCGGACCCTGGATCGCAATTTGCGTGTAATCGTCGGAAAGATTTTCGACCAGACAATCGAATGGGCGCGTATTGTCACGGACATTTTTGTGCACCCAGCTGAAGTCTTTCTCGCGCGTGCCGGCGTTGATAACGAGCAGGTATTCGTCGACGCCGAGCCGGTGAACGATGACATCGTCGACGAACGTACCTTCGGGATAAAGCAGAGCCGAGTATTGGGCCTGGCCGATGGCAAGGCGCGAGGCGTCGTTCATCGAGATGTGCTGAACCGCGGCGAGGGCTTCGGGCCCGGCGAGGCGGATGTCGCCCATGTGACTGACGTCGAAGATGCCAACGCCAGTGCGAACCGCCATGTGCTCGTTGACGATGCCGCAACCAATGGCAGCCGGGTATTCGACAGGCATCTCCCAACCGTTGAACTCAACCATCTTCGCGCCCATCTGGCGATGGACCGCATTGAGAGCAGTCTTTCGAATTGTCGGCGGAATTGCAGTCAGAGCGGACAAGAGGGCCTCGGGAACATTTAAGGTACCATCCGCGCGCGAAGGGCAGCAAGGAGGGTAGCGGCGAGCTTCGAGTTCCGAGCTTCGAGCAACGCTTCGATTCCAACGGCTGTTCAAGGTCACAGATCGAGGCTCTCATTGGGGTTCAAGCTCGTGGCTCGAAGCTCGCAGCTCGAGGCTGCGTTATTACCTCGGTCATTTTTCCCGATCCGCAAACCGCACTACACTCGACTCAGGTCGTAATAAAATCTATGTCCGCGAAACCAGGCATGAGCCGGATCGTGTGCGCGCAATGCGAGCAACCAGAACGAACCTGCTGGTGTGAGAAATTCTGCGTATTGTGTCAGTCGCAGCTCGACGTGCGTCTCTGCACCGACGGCCTGATGTATTGCGAAGCCTGCCGGACGGCTTGCGAGTACAAGACGGCGGACTAGGGAGCGCCCTTTCGCTTCTTCTTTCGCCACTCCGTGGCTTGCGGAACTTTCCACGCCGTTTCCCACGGCTTACGCCGTGGGCTGAAATCTTGCGCCCCTCCGGGGCTACCTCTCAAGCAAGGTTTTGGAAAAAAACAAGGAAAGCAGGTTCCATTCCGCACCAATTGTCCAATTGAGCCTGGGACAAGTACGAATGCGACTGTTTTGGTAACCTGCGGGGGGACCGGCGCTGCTAAGGCTAATCCGGAGAGAGGCGGTCCGATTAGGATGTGCGGGATTATCCTCGGGCGAGTCATCTGCTCCCTATATGCTCTAGATCACTACCGCTTCCCGATACTCCCCATACACCTTCCGCATAGCGTCGGAGATTTCGCCGACGGTGGCGTTGGCTTCGACGGCGGCGAGGATGCGCGGCAGCAGGTTTTCGCCGGAGCGAGCGGTGTCTTCAACGGCGCGGATGGCCGATTGCCAGGTTTCGGGATTGCGTTTTGCGCGGAGGGCGCGGACGCGCTCGACCTGCTTGGGTTCGAGAGCGGGATCGATGCGCTGGATGGGCACGGATTTCTCCTCGGCGACCTGGAAGCGGTTTACGCCGACGACGATGGCCTGCTCTTTATCGACGGCCTGCTGATATTCGTAAGCGGCGTTCTGGATCTCCTGCTGAACATAGCCGCGCTCGATGGCTTTGAGCATGCCGCCCATGGTGTGAATTTTTTCCAGATAATCGTTGGCGCGCTTTTCGATTTCGTTGGTCAGCGACTCGATGTAGTACGAGCCGGCAAGCGGATCGACGGTCTGCGGCGCTCCCGATTCGTAGGCGATGATCTGCTGCGTGCGCAGAGCGATGCGAGCCGAAGCTTCGGTGGGCAGGGCGAGGGCTTCGTCGAATGAATTTGTGTGCAGCGACTGCGTGCCGCCGAGAACGGCGGCCATGGCCTGAATCGCGGTGCGAACGATGTTATTTTCCGGTTGCTGCGCGGTGAGAGTTGAGCCGGCGGTTTGGGTGTGGAAGCGGAGCATCCAGGATTTGGGGCTCTTCGCCTTGAAACGGTCGCGCATGATTTTGGCCCACATGCGCCGGGCGGCGCGGTATTTGGCGACTTCCTCGAGGAAATTGCTGTGGGCATTAAAGAAGAAGGAGAGGCGCGGGGCAAACTTGTCGACGTCAAGTCCGGCGCGAATCGCAGCTTCCACATAGGCGATGCCATTGCCGAGCGTGAAGGCGACCTCCTGCACGGCGGTCGAACCGGCCTCGCGCATGTGGTAGCCGGAGATGGAAATTGTGTTCCAGTCGGGCACGTTTTCGTTCGTCCAGGCGAACAGATCAGTGATGATGCGCATGGCCTGCTGCGGAGGGTAGATATAGGTTCCGCGGGCGATGTACTCCTTCAGCACGTCATTCTGCACGGTGCCGGAAAGCTTGCGGATATCCATTCCCTGGCGGCGGGCGACGGCGACATACAAGGCGAGGAGGATCGAAGCCGTGGCATTGATGGTCATCGATGTAGAAATTTTGGTCAGATCGATGCCGTCAAAGAGGCGCTGCATGTCTTCGATCGAGTCGATAGCAACGCCGACCTTGCCAACTTCGCCCATGGCCAGCGTGTTGTCGGAGTCGAGGCCGATCTGCGTGGGCAGATCGAAGGCGACGGAGAGGCCTGTGGTGCCATTTGCCAGCAGATATTTGTAGCGTCTGTTGGACTCGTCGGCGTCGCCCATGCCGGCATATTGGCGCATGGTCCAGAGGCGTCCGCGATACATGGTGGCTTGCACACCGCGGGTGAAGGGAAATTCGCCGGGATAACCGATATCAGTGTCGTAGTCGCGGCTGGCGAGATCGGAGGGTGAGTAAAGGAGTTGGATGGGGATACCGGAGGAGGATTTTTGTTCGGCGAGCTTCTTCTCGGCGATCTTCTGTTCGTTGATGCCAGGTTTTGACTTTGCGGGCGGGTCGGCAGTTTTGGCGGGGTCAGTCATAAAACCTCTTAACCACGGAGGACACAGAGGAGCTCTCTTCCGCCCCTCCGGGGCTTGAATCTTAATCTGCCCTGTACCCACGGCTCGCGCCGTGGGCTGAAATCTTACGCCGCTCCGCGGCTAATCACGAGCCTCTTAACCGCCCAGGACACGAGGAAACACGGAGGAGTTCTCCGGGCTCATGCTTTCTTTCTTCTTCTTACACGCCAGAATGAACTCAGTCCAAACCACGTAAATGCGAATGTAAACGCGAGAGCCAGGATCAGGCGGCTCGGGCCGGCGGCCTGCCCGGCGTGGAGCTTGTCGTACTCGCGGAAAACGGTGATCGATCCGATCGCAGCAATGGCCAGAAACGTAAAGCCCGTCACCTCCAGGAAAAGCTGATGCAGGACTCTGCCGAAGGAGCGGGCGGTGGTGGTGAACCCATTGATCATGGCTGCGCCAGTACGGCTACGGCGCAGCTGTTGCCATGCGACGCGCACAAATATGCCTAGTTTTCTCCCGATTTGGGCCATGATCATTCTGTCGATTTTAGCAGCGGCCGGGCGTACAATGGCGGTAGCTGATGTCACACGGACATGTGACTGGATCCGTGTTCGCAAAGGGGGAGTGGTGGATCAGCAGCTGAAACAACTCATGAAAGAATTGGGTGAGGCAATCAACGGTTCTCTCTCTGACTCCGAGCAGATCGCTGAAGTCGTGGCTCGCATCAAGGAAGGCGGCTACGACATCTTTCTCGTCCTGGAAGCTACCATCGGTGTGAGCAAGCAGGGCGAGAACTCCACCGACAAAACTTCGCTGGTCTCCACGCTGAGCACAAATCCCGAGTTCAAGATCAGCGATCAGGATCTGAAATTCCTGAAATCCTTGCGCATCAAGATTGACGAAGAAGAGGAAGTATAGCGTTCACTCGAACGGCATGATGTGGTTTGTGTGCCAGGCCGAAACGGGAAATTAGGAACGAAATAACTATCTTGCTCTTAAACAATTGGTTAATGCCTCTACGGCAAAATCTTCCCATTCTTACCAAATTTTCTCAGGCGAAATAGGAAAAACCTTGCATCCGCGAGTTGAGGTTCTGTTAGCATTAAGTATCCCCCGTGTAAGTCGCCACTTGGCAATGTGATGCGCCGCAGATTCACCGGAGAAAATGGCCTTCGGCGTGCACTTCGTTAACAAGAAGCTACAGTTTTTCGAACCGTCTCCCCACGGTTCGTAGGCTGCCGTTTTTCGTGGGTACGGCGCTCCGCCGGTAGGTCGTGATAGGCACGCATTTGAGGTATCCGGAAATGAATTCCCAGGTAGACCTGACCCTAGGCCTTCTTCCTGAACCTGGCACACGCTGGGGGAGATTTGTCTTCAGTTACGGCGTACAGTCGCTGGTGCTCGCCGTCTTCGTCATCATGGCGGTTGCGCATCCAGAAATTCTGGTGATGCCCATCCACGACTATCACTTCATAGGACTGGTCAACACACCGCCTCCTGTGCCGCAGCAGCCAGCGCCGCTGAAAAACTTTCCCACGCCCAAGATGGCAGAAGTTGCAACGCCGCGTCCGCAGGCTTTGCGTGTACCGGCCGAACTCGTGCCGCCAAAGAAAGCTCTGGTCACTGATGTGCAGCCGCCGAGTGTGACTCTGGCTGCTTCCAAGGCGCTGATTCCGGAGGCAAAGCCAGTCATTCCACGACAACTAGTCAAGACCAATGTTTTCTCTAACGGGAGTTCTGCTACTCCGACGATGGCAGCCGCTCCATCCAAAGTGCAAACGGGCGGCTTTGGCGATCCGAATGGTGTTCCGGCGCAAGAGAATCATGGCCGGCCGGTAACCATCGCTTCGGCCGGCAGCTTCGACATGCCGATAGGGCCGGGTTACGGCAATGGAACGGGCGGCTCGCATGGAGTTCGCGGGGTGGTCGCCAGCGCGGGATTTGGCAGCGGCGTCGCGACGGGTGACAATTCCGGAGTAGTCTCGGCATCACGCGGCACGGTGCGGCAAGGCAGCTTCGGGGATGCCGATATCGTTACCAATACAACTCCAAAGACGAAATCCGCAGAGTCCGCCGTAAGGTCCATCCCGGCGGAGATCACATTTAAGCCGCGACCGGTTTACACTGACGAAGGCAGACAGCTGAAAGTTGAAGGCGAGGTCCTGATCGACGTCGTTTTCGCGGCTGATGGTCAAATCCATGTGGTGCGAGTAGTGCAGGGGCTTGGACATGGGCTCGACGAGTCAGCGGTGCGTGCCGCACAAAAGATACAGTTCAAGCCGGCGCTAAAAGATGGCCGGCCCGCCGACTTCGAAGCCGTTGTCCATGTCGTCTTCCAGCTCGCATCCTAGGAGAAATGAAGCTAACTAAAATGCTCCGCACTTGGTGGATCTCCCTCACGCTGTCTTTAGTGGTTTTCGCGGGGACCGGGTTTGGGCAAACCCCTGTCTCGGCCGCACCCGGTGCTCAATCTGCTGTGGGCGATACGTCCGCGCAACCGGCATCGGCTGGGCAACCGGCGTCGTCCGCTGCGGCCACCAGCTTCGATCAGGTGATTGACCGCGCGATCGAACGCGAGCACATGTTCATGGCACAGATGAAACACTTGCATCCGTTGCTCGAGACTTATCTGCAGAACCTAAAGGATGACAAAAACCTCGGTGGGGCGGTCCCGGCAAGCGACGTGTATTTTCTCGGCCGGCTCGACCTGAGCAGCGGCAGCACCGATGACCAGCGATTCTTGGACCCGGACAGCGCGGGACTCGGCAAGCGCATGATCAGCAAGCTGGGCAGCATGTATTCCATGAGATTCCTGCCCCTCGGTTTTGCGCAGATGGTGATCCTGGATGAAGATTTCCAGCGGAAGTCCTACAACTTCACATTCGTGCGCCGGGAATTTCTGGGCGAGATTCGTTGCATCGTGGTAGATGTCGCACCCAAGAAAGACGCAGGCAGAGGAAAATTTCTCGGACGAGTCTGGATCGAAGATCAGAATTACAACATCGTTCGTTTCAACGGGACCTATTACCCGCATCCGCGGGGCAGCTATTACCTGCACTTCGACAGTTGGCGTCAGAATCTGCAGCCTGGACTTTGGCTGCCTTCGATGGTGTATTCCGAGGAGTCGGACCAGAAATCCCGACTCGGCCAGTCGTTGTATTACAAAGCTCAAACGCGCCTGTGGGGCTACAACTTGAGGGACCTGCGGCGCAACTCCGAGTTCACCGAAATTACCGTGGATGCGCCGCAGCCGGTGCAAGACCAGAGCCAAAGGGCGCAGGATGCAACCCCAATTGAAGCGCAGCGCATGTGGGAGCGCCAGGCTGAACTCAATGTGATTGACCGTCTGCAGCAGATCGGACTATTAGCGCCGGAGGGAGAAATCGACAAGGTTCTCCAGACCGTGGTCAATAATGTGATAGTTACAAATAACCTCGACATTCAGCCCGAGGTGCACTGCCGTGTGTTAATGACGACGCCATTGGAGTCGTTCACCATCGGCCACACCATCGTGATGAGCCGCGGCATGATTGATGTTCTGCCGGATGAAGCGTCACTGGCAATGGTTCTGACCCATGAGCTGGCGCACATTGCGCTCGGACATCGGCTCGATACCAAGCTTGCCTTCAACGATCGCTTGTTCTTCCCTGACGATCGCACCTTTGAGCGTCTGGACTTTGCCCGCGACCGCGCGGAGGAAGAAGCGGCGGATAAGAAAGCCATCGAACTTCTGAATAACTCGCCTTATAAGGACAAGCTCGCCAACGCCGGTTTGTTTCTCAAAGCGGTACAGGCGCGAGCACCCGAACTTAAGAACCTGATTCGTCCCCATCTGGGAGACCGTTTGCTGAATGGCGATGCCATCCGTATGTCTGCCTTGATGACGAATTCGCCTCAATTCGATCCGAAGAAAGTCGATCAGGTTGCAGCGCTTCCGCTGGGCGGCCGCGTGAGGGTCGATTCCTGGAATGATCAGCTGGAGCTGATCAAAACCAAGCCGATCGCCATCACGGCAGCGACCGACAAGATGCCGTTTGAGGTGACGCCGTTTTTCCCCTTCTTGACTCGATTCGGAACTCCCGCCGCCACGCAGGAGAAATCAGCTCCAGCGGCTTCGGCTACAGCGGCACCTCCGCCAGGTCAGTGAGCAAATAAATAGGCTGAGGGATGAATCTGAGTGCGCACGCTGGGGGCCTTCCGGGGCTGGACTCGGATGGGAAAGAAAGAGAAGGGGAAGCCCGCAGCTTCGAAGCATGCGGGCGACTGATGAGTTACTGGCTAATCTGGCTTTGAACTTGTGAGAAGACGGTGTTGGCGTTGCTGCCGATCAACCGGACCGTACCGATCACGATCACCAGGATGACAGCCAACATGACGGCGTATTCCGCTACGTCCTGGCCGCTCTCATCTTTCCAAAGCTGAAGAAATCTGTTTATCACGTTCATGCCCCCTCGATGGATAAAGACACAGATGACCGAGTCAATCCCACCGTTGCGTGTAATTAAAGTAGCCTTAACATGGATTGTACCCAATAGCACACGGGTGACTGCAAGTAGCACTTTAGTGCCATAAGTAACGGCCCCAGCTAACCCATTGATTACAATATAGTTTTAAGTGGAAGACCCTGGTTGACCGCGAACAAAGCGAGTTCAAGACGGGTGGAAACACCGAGCTTGTCAAAGATGTTGCTCAAATGATGCTTGACCGTATCCTCGCTTATCTTGAAGTATTCCGCGATTTCGCGATTGGCGTATCCGGCAACAACGGCCGCAACAATTTCGAGTTCGCGGGGTGTGAGGCCGAATTTTTTCTGCTTGGTCTCCTCCACTGTGCTCTGCATTAAATTACGCAAATACTGCACAAGATTGGAAACACTGTCGCGGCCCACCCAGTACTCTCCCGTCATCACCGAATGAATGCTCTTCAACAGAAGCTGGGTTGCCGAATCCTTGAGCACCACGCCGCGCGCTCCGAGTTGCAAGGCTTCGACGATCTGCTTCTTCTCGACCGCCGCGGTGAGCAGAATGATTCGAACCGCGCCCGCCGCGCTGTTGTTGCTCATATCGCGAAGAGCATCAATGCCGGTGCGGTGAGGCATGGCTAAATCGAGCAGCAGAATATCGGGCTTCAGCTCGGTGGCGAGCTTGACAGCCTCGTTGCCATCGCAGGCTTCGCCGATCACTTTCATGTCGCCTTCGGATTCCAGCAGCCGCCGCAGACCGTCGCGGAAGATCGGATGGTCATCGGCGATCACGATGCGAATAGGGACTGTTCGTTTATCCATGATTTAGACCAAACACTATATATTAGTCGTCATATATTAGTCGTCTTCCTATCGGGTGGAATCCTGACCTCGATGCGCGTGCCATGTCCGGGGTTCGATTCTATCGTGAGTTCACCGGCCAGCAAACGCACCCGCTCGCGGATCACTCCCGGCCCTTTACCCGTCGCATTGAGCTGAGCGTCAGACATGGTGCCGGAAAACGGAAAGCCTTTGCCGTCGTCTTCTACCGTTAATTGCAGATTTCCGCCTCTCTGCGCCAGACGTACCAGAACATTGCGGGCTCCCGCATGCTTGCGTACATTTACCAGGCTTTCCTGTACGATGCGCGCCAGTTCGCGACAGACTTTGTGAGGCAGGTCGACCTGTTCCATCTCGCTGACGAAAACTGCCGCGACGCCAGTCTCCCGCTTGAACCGTTCGACTGTATCGGATAGGAAACCAAGCAGGCGATCGGCATCGATCTCGAACGATTTCATCGCCTGCATCAATTCCCGCAGCTTTAGAACTTCTTCCCGAAGCAGCTTCTGAATTCGTCCCAGCTCCGAATTGACGACCGGTACCTGTGCTCCGGATTGACGGCGCAGAACGTCGAGTTGCATCTCGACTGCGATCAAAGATTGAATAGCTCCATCATGCAGCTCGCGAGCGAATCTGGCGCGTTCGAGCGCGCCGGCGCGTTGGCGCAATCTGCGCATCAGATAGACGTTATAAACCGCCGGCCCCACTTGTTGCGAGAACTCGGTCAGGAACTGCAACTCCTCTTCGGGCTGGCCCATCATTTTTGGATCGAACAGAAAAACGCGTCCCGACCACTCCTTTCCGAAGAGAAATGACACAGAGACCAGCGCATCGAAGGGCTCAATGCGAGCAAGATCGTCAAGGAACCTCACGTCGCTGTCGCGCAGTCGATGCCCATCTCCATCGAGCAGCACGGTGCGAAAACCATCGGAGCCGCGTGTGGCATAAATGGCCTCGGCGGAAGACTCGAAAAGATACGCTCCTTCGCTTTCCGGAGATGCCTCCCGCCATCGCAGCACATGGTCCGAGCCTGCTCCATTGTTGACTTCCGCGAGAAAGATGCGGTAACTGTTGGCCTCCTGAGAAGCGCTGACCACCCGACGTGCGCCATAGATGGTCATGACTTCACCGAGAATCTGCTGCATCGTTCCCGTCAATCCGGCTTCGACCCGGGTCGAACTGAGCACGCGCGTGATGACCGCGCGCTCGGCGCGAACCTTCTTCTGGTTCTCAGCCATATAACCCAGCAGAAATCCGAGCACCAGCAGATAGACCGAACTCATGATCAGCTGTTGCGGGTCCAATTCGCGCACGCTGAAACCGAGGCGCGGCAGATGGACGGCCAGCAGCCAGCGATCGGCAGCCCGCTCTAGACCGACGTTGACGACCAGGGCTTCGACCCATAGCAGAACAACTGCTGTGGCAGCGGTGGCAACCGTTTCCCACAGGCCCCAGCGATACGCCGCTGCCGCCATGACAAAAACGAAGAAGAGAAAGAATGGCCCGCGCTGCGCGGGCACAAACATGGAAATCAAGACCGGGAAAACGATATCGACCGAATGAACCACGAGTCGGAAGGCCAGCGTAGAGCGCGGGCGCCATCGCACCAGCAGCAATACAGAGACGCCATGCACCAGATAGATGGTCAACAACCAATACAGCCAGCGGGAATATGGAAGTTGCCGTGCCGGCTCCATGACCAGTGTCACTAGAGCGGCAATAATCAGTGCCACGCGCGCCGATGCCAGCCAGCGCTCGGTTCGGCGAATCTCATCCGCGCTTAGAGGCGCGCGAAAACGCCACAGGTCCCGATTTCGAATATTCCAAGGCACAGGGTTAGAATTACGATATTGTAAAGTCTACCTCCGACACGCCGCTCCATCCTATTTCTCGCCTGTATCCCCGGTACAAGCGGCAACGGTTCCAGACGCGCGGGGGACAGGATCGAATTGGTAGTAACGTTCCAGGGCCACCTAGTCAGGATTACTTTAGTCACGTCTCCTTTGGCGAGGCTCACTCTAGAATGAATCTTGGGGTGTTGGTTTTGGCGAGGCGCGATCAATTCTGGTTGTCATTGCTGGTCTCGCTAGCCCTTGCCCAGGTTGCGGCTTCTCTTTTGATGCCGCGGGGTGAGGCCCTCACGATTGCCAGCGACCTCATTCAGGGCACGCTCCTGCTTGCAGCTACCATAGCCTTCCTGCCCAAAACCACTCGCGCCAGCTCCAGAAATTTTCATACTCGTCTTTTCTGGATCCTGATGACCACGGGCATGGTGTTCTGGCTCAGTTATCAAGGAATGTGGAATTACTTCGAAGTAGTTCGGCGCGAGGATGTTCCCAATCCATTTGCCGGGGACGTGGTTCTCTTCCTCCATCTCGTCCCCATGATCGCAGCACTGGCCGTTCTCCCCCATTTGCGGGAGGACGAACGCGACGAACGCATTCGGATGCTCGACTTCAGTCTGCTGCTCACCTGGTGGGTATTCATCTACGTATACCTCGTGATTCCATGGCAGACGGTGCATGTCGACGAGGCTGCCTACAGCTCCAATTTCAACTTCGCGTATCTGACCGAAAAGCTCGTCCTGCTTGTGTCTCTGGCGGTACTCGCCTATTCGGCGCAGAGTGGCTGGCGTCGTTTGTATGCGCAATTTCTCGGCGCCGGCGCTCTTTACGCATCCAGTTCCTATGTTGCCAACTGGGCCATCGGACACAAAACGTACTACAGCGGCAGCATCTATGACATTCCTCTGACGCTTTCGATCGCCTGGATGGCGGCCATTCCCGCCATCGCCGAGCGTTACGACCTTTCCGAGTCCACCCCGTCGAAGCCCCTGCTGGGAATCTGGATCACTCGCTTGAGCATGCTGGCCCTGTTCAGTTTGCCCTGGGTCGCCCTCTATTCCGAACTTGATACCGATCACGTTGGATCGGTTCGAAATTTTCGGATCAATGTCAGCCTGTTGACTATGGTTGTCATGGGAGTGATGGTCTTCTGGCGCCAACATTTGCTGGGAGCCGAACTTAATTTTTTTCTGGAAAAGTCCCGTCGCTCTTTTGACGATCTCAAGGCGTTGCAAGCTCAGCTCATTCATTCCGAGAAACTGGCGTCTCTGGGGCAATTGGTGGGTGGCGCGGCCCACGAGATCAACAACCCTTTAACCGCCATGCTTGGATACTCGGACCTGCTCAGCGCCTCCAGACTGCCTCCGCAGGAACAGCAGCAGGCGGCGAAGATTGGCGAACAGGTCCGGCGCACGAAAGCCCTGGTCGCAAGCTTATTGACGTTTGCGCGGCAGGCGCCGGCCAAGTTTTCCACCGTCGATCTTAATTCGGTCCTGCAGACCGCGGTGCGGCTCCTTTCGTCTCAGCTGGAAGCGCAAGGCATTGCCGTGCGCATGCATGTCAGCTCCGCACTGCCTCCGGTGATGGCGGACTCCAATCAGATTTTGCATGTCTGCCTACACCTGGCGGGACAGATCGCCGCTCAACTCGATTTCACGGGCCAGCTGACATTGTTCATCCGCGCGACCCAACGCGGCGACATGATCCTGATCGATTTCCTGGCCGATACATCGGCGTCTGAATCGCAAGCTCTCGATACTTCTTTGCGACTGCGCCCCGAGGAATCCAGCAAGCCTTCGACGCTTTCGCTGAGCGCCTGCTGCCGCATTGTTGAGGAACACGGAGGATCGCTCTCGAGGCCGTCAGCGGTAGGAATTCCAGGCTTCCGAATGGAGCTGCCGGTGGCCTCACGCTCCGCCATCGTGCACGCAAACCGGGTTGCCGCCCGAAGCGGCTCGTAGAACGACCGAAACCTCTTTTCACTTCAGAAGCGACTTCAGCTCGCCCGAGAGATCTCGACCACTGTTTTCTTCAATTGTCCGCAGGCGGCGAAAATATCGCGCCCTCGGGGCCGCCGGATAAAAGTTGGAATGCTGGCGTTGATCAGAATTTTCTGGAAGGTGGTGACCCGCTCCTCGTCCGGCGTCCGATAGGGCAATTCGGAGCCCGGATTTAAAGCGATCAGATTGATCTTGGCCCGCAGTCCGCGCACCAGCTCAACCACCTCACGCGCGTGTTGCGGTGAATCATTCACTCCCGACAGGAGCACATATTCGAAGGTCAGCCGCTCCCGCGAGCGTAAAGGAAATTCGCCGGCCGCTTTGAGGAGCAACTCCAGGTTCCACTTCTTATTTAGCGGCATCACCTCGGTGCGTAGGGCGTCGTTCGAGGCGTTCAAAGAGATGGCGAGCTTGGGGCGAATTGGCTCGCGCCCGAAGTCATAGATCCGCGGAACGATTCCTGCGGTTGAGACCGTCATCCTCGACTCCGGGATTCCCACACCTTCAACCAGCAACCGAACTGCCTTCATAAAATTTTCATAGTTCAGGAACGGTTCGCCCATACCCATGAAGACGAGATTTACGCGTTGCATTACAGGGTCAACGCCCTGGTCGCGGAGTACCGCCGCGATTTGCCCAACGATTTCTCCGGCTTCGAGGTTGCGTTTCACTCCCAGCAACGCGGTAAAGCAGAATTTGCAGTTCACGGCACAACCGACCTGGCTCGAAACACAGATTGTCGCTCGGCGCCATGATGCCAACCGTGAATCACTGCCAAGTTCAGCGATTGGATCACCCGCTTCGCTACCGTCTCCGCTTTCCCCGCCGTCGCCTTCCGGCATCCAGACCGTCTCGACCACTTCCGCATCGGCCAATTGCATCAGATAGCGGACCGTGGCGTCGCTGGAGACGAACTTGCGATCAACGACCGGCATGCCGATCGACCAGCCCTGTTCTGCCAGTTGGTTGCGATACGGGGTGGGAAGGGTCGAAACCTCATCCAGCCTCTCCAACCTTTGTCGGTAGACGGCATCGAACAACTGTTGACCGCGGTAGGCGGGCTGACCAGAATCCAGTGCCACCGCGGTCAGTTCTTCGAGACTGAGACCGAGCAAGGAATTGGGAGTGGAAACGGACATGGGGCGGACAATCTCTTTGAGTCTACCGCCAATCCAAAGATTAAAGCGCAGTCAGATAAATTGCCGCTAA
>Ga0335073_10007070_pt1 | contig 15735 bp, 14 predicted proteins | sample Lox_Sample_22_FD_207093 | JGI IMG/M metagenome (GOLD analysis project Ga0335073, IMG submission 207093) | Soil microbial communities from Loxahatchee National Wildlife Refuge, Florida, United States - Lox_Sample_2.2 | ecosystem: Environmental > Terrestrial > Soil > Wetlands | place: USA... | reverse complement strand
TGACTCGAGTCTACGATATTTGTCTCGGGAAATCATCTCAATCAAACCGATAGAGTATGACTGACTTTCCATTTCGGCTGGCGGGCGATATGGCCTGGGTTCCAGAGGAGCTTGAAAGAGAAGACAATTTCACAATCGAGCTGGATGAGAGCCATATGGAAGAGCTGGAACATGCTATGGACATCTTCAAAGGCTTGCAAAACCACCCAGACTCGTTACATCCCATCACTGACATCTGCGCGTATAGATCTTGGTCTAGACGGAGACTGCGTTTGCCCCGAGAACTTCCCTCTTCCAACCATCCAGTATCTACTCGCAGATATCACAACAGATGTACACTATGGTAGAGGCTTTGCGGTTTTGAGGGGTCTTGATCCGTCTCGTTATACGGCTGAGGACAACATGTTGCTGTTTCTAGGCATATCCAGCTATATCGGAAATCGTCGTGGTCGTCAGGGACAGGGTGGTGAAATGATCAGTAAGTAATAATTCCCCTTCTCCAGGATTACATTAACAAAGATCGAAGCGCACGTCACCGATTCCACCGATTCCACCTTGTTGCAGCAAAAGCGCCGGCTCATCCACTCCCATCTCGCCATCGTAAGCGCTGTGAGCTATAGCCCGTCTCAGATGCTAACACTTTTCAGAACTTTCACAGCGATGTCCTCTGCGATATACTCGCTACACAAACACTCAGCTGCGCAGTAGAAGGAGGATCATCATACATCTCACCTGCATGGACAATATACAATGCTATCAAAGCACAACGACCTGATGTCATTGATATACTTGCGAAGCCGGATTGGCCAGTATTCGAGTAAGTCTTGAACTACACCTTGGTACGATTTCAGATCTGACCGAGATACACAGTGCCACCCGAAACCCACCCTATCAACTGCGCCCCGTTTTGTTCAATTCTCAAGGCAAGATTATCATCAGTCTTTGCGAGCTCCATGTCAAGATGGACGTTCCATTCCGACGCGCTCACAATATACCGGACCTCACAGAAGCCCAAGATGAAGCGCTCAACATCGTCCTCTCTACAGCGCGTAAATTCCAGCTAAGGGTAGATAGCCGTCCTGGCGATCTTCGATTCATGAACAACTTCAGTATCTTGCACGCCCGCCAAGCTTACAAAGACGATTGGCGATGTCGTAGGCACCTCGTTCGTCTGTACCTTCGAAATGATGAGTATGGGTGGGATATTCCTCCAGATTTGCAGAGCACGTGGGATAGTGTCTATGCTGCGGATCCCAGTGTTGATGAAATCTATCCAATCGAGCCAACGCCTATTATCTCTCCTCCAATTTATCGATTTGGAAATTAGATCTCAAACTTGGTATTGTGGCACATCATTACGGTGATGATTGATTCACATATATTCTTATGATATCCTCATTTCAGTTCCGTCTCTCAGTCTGTCGCATATAAGCTCAAGACGCTGTGATACATCTTTCAAGGATGGTCTATTAGGGAAGCGGACTTTGGTCTCAAAATTGCAATGCATATCCTCCAATTCCTTTTCCCACCACTTTTTGAATAGCGCAACAACTGTCCTTTCATCCGCAATTAACTTCTTGTCGCTCGGGACAAGTCTTGAATCAACTATACTTACGCCAGGACCCTGCCTCCAGTGCTCGCTTTCTCCAGCCGTGCAGTCCAAAATGAGACGCCTCGCTTCTTCTGGTGTTCTTCTAAACTCTGGAAATTGGAGGCCAGACACACTTAGCGGAACTCCCCAAAAGTCTCCAGGAAGACTACCAACACCTTCGAACAGACACCAGAGCAGCTTGCCGAGATTGAATACCATCGCTGACTCTTGCTCATCGAGTGTTAAAGCACGCCAAGCGTTGCTATGATCAACAACTTCCGGGAATCCAGAACGGGATAAAGGCGCCATTGTTCTGCCGCTTCGTTGCAACAGAGCTTCGAAGCGAGGCCTTATGTCTGTTGGAATGCTCAACGAGGTGTCGGAAGAATGAATGGTTGACATAAATCTGCAGACACCAGCACTCAGAAGTTGGAGATATTGTATATACCTCACTTCGGGTGGTACCCAAGAATACCAATTCCCACGTTGCTCGAAGTCGATGAGGATGATGTCTTTTGAGCTTGATAGCAGCAAGTTATCGGGTCTGAGATCAGAGTAGTACGTTCCGGAATCTCGAACGTGTAGTAGAGAGGCAGTTACTTGCTTGGCCCATTTAAATTGATCCGGTAAGGAAAGCAGGTTTATTTCTGCAAGATGCGAGAGAGTTTTGCCTAAGTCTCCACCCGCGTAATAGGGGAGGATGAATCCGACGACTCCTACTTTGCCTCCAAATCGGCATTTTTTGGTGACGAGATGCGTAGGGTGATGAATGGTGCTTTGATGAGGGGTAAGGGAGAGTAGCTGGTAAAGTTCGTGATAAAGATAGTCGAAATCGTTGAGAGAAGATTTAAAAATCATAAGATCGGAGCAGGGATCGTCTCTCAGCAATACCAAGCTGATGTTATCTTGGATCTGTTTCTGAAGATCAAGTTGTTGGATGTCGATGATCGCCGGCCAGCTGGCATGAGGAAGATCATAGATCGACTTCAAAGTAGCTAATGAATAAAGCTTTCGCTCCACTTGATGTCCTGGAGAGATATACATCTCAACCTTGGTTGGATCGGGAACCAGTTCAGGAATTATGATCTTTGAGCCGAATGGCAGAGATTCGAATCGGTCTTTCAATCCATGTTGCTTGCTGCCCCAAGTTTCTAAGGCAATCAGCAAATATTGAAATAATTCAGAGTTCTCGTAGATGTTTGAGCTGTTTCCATGAGGGTACCTAAATAAGAAAGATAAAATCAGTTCGCCGCTGCATGGAGCGATTTGATATTTGGGAATAAGTACCAGATCGATGATTCCAGCTTGGTTCTAAGTTCAGGGCAATGGAGCTTCCGATCTGGAATGAAGAGATCGATTCGCGAAGGAGTAATTTCCGGGCCCATGAATAATGGAATGATAAAGAACTGTGTTCCTCCTCCACCGCATCCATCAATTCGCCATTGTGGACTTTTAAATCGTTCCAGTAGCTCGTTGAGATACAGATGATAGTCTTGAGCGGGTAAAATTGACTCGTCTTTAGAAGTGCTGCCGAATGTGTCCAGGTCCACGAAAGCACACGCTGGAGAACATATGATAGGTATGAGGCTCGCCGCGAGCTCCATTGTTGTCTTTGACCGTGTCCGCACAAAAGTTGTCGTAAGGTTCTGCCAATTATTAGGGCCAGAAGTCCGCCAGAGATAGGCGTTCCGGTCACGAGTACGAGCCTCGTATTGCACTTGATCCCTCCAACTTCCCCCACATCATTGCAATAACTGCTCAACGGCGGTGCACAGGCTCGTCCATATCAACCTTTCCATAAACATAACTTATCGGAATGTTCTTCACCCATGTCATCCTCACAATATTCAGACTCAACCATCGTGTCGGCTGAAATATTCCCATGTTGAGATGGCAATTGCCACAATATCCGGGAGTCATGAACCTGCGGCAGAGGGGTTTGCCATTCAGTATTTTCGACTTCTGTGATCGAGCCACTGGGTGAGGTTCTTAAACCGAGGCATGATTGATCTTGATATTTCGCGTCCATTTCGATGTCCAACGCATTGGAATATGTATCGACGTCCTGATCCACCGAGCGGCTCAGCTCTATGGCGAGGTTTTCGTAGTCGTTGTGGTCGCCTTCCTCACTTTGTGTCCACATGCCGAGCCCGGTTAACACGTAATCATCCCTTCCATTCAGCTCGAGACTGCCAAGTTCAACTTCCAAGGACGAGCAATCTTCCTCCGACAGATGGAAAGGCTGGCTTGTGTAAGTCTTGGTCAATTGAAGGTTGCCTACTCGATGGCGAGTGGATTAGCAGGCTAATACAATATGGTAAGAGCTTGGAGGCTTAGTTTACCATTTATTTCCATAAACTCAGAATAGGAAGGATCTCTGCTGATGACTACCTCCAACTCAGGTTCGCAGATTAGTTCTGAGTCCTGGTCCAGGGTGAGATTCTTCAATAGTCTAGATACAGATTGGGTAAAGTTAGCCATAGTCTAATAGTTAGCTGATGTTATAACCTCTGACTAAGGTAGCTTGCTCGAAATTTCAAGATGAGCGAAGTGGTAGTGGAAGCGAGGCTGAGAGTGTCAGTAAGCAAAGTATTGGTACACACCAACAGATTCGCCACTCTATATAAACACAACGAGTCAAGTGCTACTACTCCCTGGATATCTGCTAAAGTGAGTTAGCCGTAGGAACTTGTGTCTCCCACGGGAAGATTACGCGGCCTCAGAATGGACCGGGAAACCGTCAACTGTGTAATGTCCAAGGCGTCTTCCTATCTGCGGCTCAGGCCAGCAGTCGGTCTTCATGATGATGGCACTTTTTTGCCAGCTACTCTCGTGCTACTAGGCAGGAACAAGATTGGTGTACTTTACGCCTCACGGGCGTAGGTTTCCTCTGCGTTGACCGACGACAGGTGTTGAGCCCACAAGTCGTTACTGGATTGAACCGGAAAGAGATACGAGGCTTAAATACGGTCAAGGAATTCAAGGTTGACGACGTCCGAGCTTCCGCATTCTCCGGTCCATCATGGTCGTATGCCGTGTTAGGTTGCGCCAAAATGGACCGGAGAAGTCGAAATTCAACGTTGGGGTCAATCAAAACGCCGCATCACAATTTGTGTCGATCCGGGCATGTCAAAGTTATAATGTCGAGTACATGTAAGTTTTTATGTAGCAGGATCTAAGTTTCTACCATACAATCAGGAATTGTAAAACTTTCCAACAAGCCCATTTTCGAAAGGTGTGGTTAAAAATTTCTTTCCGCCATGCACATCAAGCACCATAACTTTTCGATGTTTTCATTCTTATCAAGGTTGTTGCTTTCTAAAGATCTTCTGCCGTTTTTCGCACTGCTTTCATCCTTCAATCAAACACGACTGACATAGCTATCCCTTGGCATCCAATCTTTCTCGAACATTTGACTGATAAAGTATAACTCATCTTCATACAACTCGTAGTCCCTTATATCCCTAAAATGACCTTCCTTCAACCTTACAAGCTCAATGGTTCGAATCATGAATCGATATTCTGGGATATTCAGCTCCGAAAGCACTGTGTCATGTCTGTCTCTGAGACTGAGAGAGGGAAGATGAGTTCCCCTATTGCAATAATGAAAATGGGCGAGAAGCATGTTTGCACCATGATGAAGATCCTCGACGACTCTAGGATATGCATATCGCTCCTATTAACGTCAGTCCGTAAACAAAACCTCCAAAAGAGAATTAGCTACTCACCTTGAGACCATGTTTTCGAGCGTAGTCATAACACCACGATGTCATCAAAGAGGAATTGTGGAGCAATATGAATACGCACAAATACATGGTGAGCCATCCTCTTGGTCTGTTGGTCGCCATGATTTGCTGCAAATTTTCAAGAACGAGCTTCCTGAGTGGGATTAAAACATTCAGGGTGAGCATGATGTCGATCTGTAAGCCCATGACTGGAGGAATTGGAATCTTGCCGAAAAGAGGGTACGATCGATCTTTGAGCTCGGGAGTCATACCCAGCGTCTCTTTCCCAACAATGAATTCGGATTTGGTGGTCTGTCGAATTGCGAACCACAATTCGAGAACTTGACGAACAAGTAATCTCTCCTCAAGAGGCTTTAGAGTAGCACATGGTTAATTTGATGACGAATAGCTTTAGGATGGAGATGATCATACCTGAGTAGATGTTCCGAAATCTTTCGCTACCATATATGTTTCCTTCAGAAGAGGCTCCGTTTCGCCCGTTACATGATGAATGGCAATGTCTACATTGTCTTTGATCCAGCGGCTCAAGCGAAGGGCTGTTTCTTCCATGTTTTGGATGGCATAGGGTGGGACGTCCTTGAATTTACGCGTTTTGCCATCCGTCCATTTTCGTTGCAGAATATCGCCCTCCATAGGCACAAATTGACGGACTACAGCAACGAATGGCTCGGGACACAAGTCCAGTGAGATTTGGATTGTCTTCAGATCAGACGTTGCCCAATCAGTTATTTCAGTCATTTTGATCGTCGACCATCGATTTGACCATTTCAATCGAGGCTGAGCATCGAGATGGCCTCTGCGAAACAGGACGCTTTCTGTCAGCTTGTAACGCAGACATGGTAGCTTATGAATGGTCTGCTTCGATTGTTTGGAGAATTCTGCGCATGTTCTACAGTCACCATCCGGGTTTTCAGGGTCCGGCAAGCACTTTCAAGGTCAGCAGATGAAGCTGTGGTAGCAGAGGACACCTTACGCGAATTCGCTGCATCTTGCACCTTAAGCATGCCCCGCTCTTTCTTGTACTGCATGTCTCCTGTCGCTTTTCCTCACTTTCGAATCGGCTTTGGAGTCGATCGCGAGCCACAAACGAGGGTCCGTTCAATGACAATTCAATCTCGAGGAGACTTCCGACTGTATTCGAGGTTGGCGAAGTAATAGCTTGCTCTGAGAAATCTCGAAATCGACGTCCGGACTCCCGCTCCCAATGTAAAGCAGCGTCAGAGTTCCCACGTGGAACGATCTGCGATGGTGAGGACGATCCCAGATCTTCCCAGACTCCTATGTCAGACGAGAGTAACTCCTCGCACGGTTGTGGTGCAACGGATACGGCTTGATTCGAATCACGTGAAGACGATACGAAACTGGCTACAATTGGATCATTGAGGAGCATCATGGAACGCGGATTAGTTGAACGAAGATTCTCCTGGTCTTTGTCTTTATCGGCAGAAAATATAGACGATCCTAGGAGCTCCTGTGCGGATGGCGTTTCCGTCAATTGGCTGTGTCTCTGAAGCTCGTTGGACCCTTGGAAGCCGGAATCTGTTACGATGTTGTTGAGCGTAGACCATTCACTTGCAATATCGTCCCAATCCGGCCATATTTCAGGTCCCGGAAGCGATCGCTCAGGAGTAGGTGGACTCTTCGACGATTCTCGTTGTCGTGATTGCTCTGGATTTACTGTTGGTGCATCCTGTTTCTGTAGAGCGCTGGTTGTCGGTGCGTATGGATATGACACGGCACCTTCCTGTGTCTGCCGCACAATGGATGTGTCGCCATCCTCGCGATTGCATTCTCGAACTTCGGTAGAACCATGACTTGAAGACGCAGCATCCCGCAAAGCATCTACAATTCCACCAGTCGTGATGGCGCCTTTCGCCTGTAGAATTTCTGCAGCTCGGAGCAAAATATCATTGTCTGAGGGCAATTGAGTCGCATATCCAACCACATTACTGCGCTTTTTGGTGCGAGCCATTCGTCCAGTGTCTCCAGATCTATCTGAGGCTGCGCGTTTCCTTGGGTTTGGCTGCAATAAAGGATTAGAATGTATTTGGTTTGCAGTGCAGCGGCATTTTGCAAATATAAGCTCACCATGGTGGAGGACATTAATCACGCATACCCAAGTGGCAGGGAGAACTTGCACTTCACAGATTCACATGAAAGTGTCGAGAAAGATGCGGTGAGTAGTTTGACCTGAGATTGATGACGTTCTGAGGAGAAGTTCTTTATTCGGGCTGCTCAGGTTGTGTCATCGGGCTGTGCTCTCCGGTTCTGAATTGGGCTCGGTAAAGAGCGCATTCCATCAGGTGCCGTGGCCATGCATTCAGCCAATCATGAGGCGGCGCAGCGCATTGGCAACAACCCACGTAGCAGTACCTCTCCGGTCCAATTTTCTGTGGTCTCAATTTCCTCTCCGGTCCTAATACTCCACTGTCTTCAAATTACGCACAGAATTTTGCCTCATACGAGATTGCCCGCATACTATTCAGTTTCTCCCACCAGAGGTAAGAAGTAATTGCTGAGTGCTCTCGCGAATGCACTCGCGAACCCGAGGTAAGATGGAGGGCCAGAAGCCTGAGCACCAGCATCCTGTTGGATTCTTGTGATATTAGAGGTATTCACGCCAAATCTGCGCAGTATGCCCAGACAAACACCGATTTTAGCCTCACCGCATCTTCAAGCGTCTCAAGATGTTCTTTCTAATCTGGTTGGCTTCGTAGGGCTGTAAAAAGGAAGAATGCAAACTCCCGCAGTTTGCAGATGTCCAGAGGTACAATGTCAAGCCACAGTGCCTCGCAGCCAGTTAATGTAAGGAATACATGTAGCGGTCCAAGAGGCACTGCCAACCCGGAGGGAAAGACCGTGAACTGAAAGAACGGAAGCTGCCCTGATCGATCGACCTTCCAACAAGGAATAGCGTGGGCGACTTCCGGATGTGAGCCAGGGACGGGTAAAGTTGCCCTGTGGATGCATGTTCCCATTGTTTGGGTGGCGCTGAGACTGCGAGTGCATGCGTTTTGTACGGTATGGAGGTACGTGCTCGGTAAGGAATGAATGCATGGAGCAGAGAAGCAAGTCATTAAAGAGACAGGAAAAGGAGACGCAGCATTGGCCCGCGTGGCACTGTAGTTTCGGCAGTATCAAACAAGCCCTGGCTTCATGAACAGAAACGATGCAGGGCTGGCAGTTAGATGTAGAATTTTGCTACCGCGGCCTTCGTTTACGATAGTCACGAATGGCTTGGCAGAAACAGGCGTGGGTGTGCAAAGAATGAAGGTTGTCGGGATGGTGTGCCATGGGAAGCTGAAATGCGCCGCATGTAAATAATAAGCTGGGGGGGCAGGGCCAGAATGCGAGCCTGGGTGCCTTGTCTTTCAACCCTCGCATCATCCGCGATCTCAAACCTTTGAACTTTCAGCCCATCTACCCATCTACCCATCTCCCCCTTCACTCCGACTCTCTCCACCACTCCCATCCTCAGAATTCTCGTCGCCATCCTCCTCTTCTACCATCAGTCTGCCATTCTCCATCCCTCAGCATCCATCTCGCCCGCGCCTATCGCCCTTCCCGCAAACCCTCCGCCTGCCCAGCAGCCGCGGATGAAATCATACACGCACCAGCCGCGGCACATCCTCACTTTTCACGCTGCACCCAGCGCAAGGACAAGTCGCTGTGCAACACACCAATCTGCCAAGGCTCCCACTGAATATCGCGTGGGCTTTAGATATTTGTGTTGTCCATGACCGAAGACCGCGCGCAGGCCCGCCAACCAAACCAACCAACATTCCACCTCCATTCTTTCCTCACCTCGTAAACACCCACTCAAATAATTGCAACTGATACACACGGTCTGGAACATATCAACGATCGAAGCGACGGCAATCGCGCCGCTGTTGAGGAAGGTGGAGGAGGGAGTAAGAGCATGCCGGGGGTTGTCAACATGGACGAACGCGGCGCAAATGGCCCTGTGGCACCCATAACGGGCAAGAGAACCGCACAGGAAGCATTTGGACCACAAACCGGCAAAGACAATGTGACACGGAAGATGGAACCCAATGCGCTGACGAATGGCGATGTCAAATCACCCACTCACAATGGCCCGATCGCTGAGCCCATTCTCAATGGCGCATCCACCACATCACTCCCACACAACTCGCAACCGCAGCAACCGTCCACTGAGAGCTCAGAACCGGTACTAGAGCATGTCACAGAAGGTTATAGGTCGTTAGGACAACTGATCGCTCGTTCGGCGCAACTGTGCTTCAACGATCTTGAAAAGACACTGGACAAGATGGCCACACTCCCACAAAACTCGTCGTTTGCCGCGGAACTCACAAATGGAGTCAACGATCATGCGACCATCAATGGTGCTGGATCAGCTGCCAAAGTTGATGCCGAAAAGAGGCGTTTGATGCTTGAATTCCTCAACACACACCGAGAAAAGTTCATCAAGCTCATGGTGCTTGCTGATTGGAGTAAAAATGCCAAAGATGTTGGCAAAATGATCGATCTGAATGTCTGGTTCGAGAACCAGTACCGTCACTTCGACAATGCGAAGTTCATGGTTGGTGACATTCAAAGACGGCTGCAAACCTTCAAGGTACGCGCTCCAGATATCAAAACAGCAGTAGAGATCTTGTCGACCGGCAAAGCATCGTGGATGCCTGATGTAAGTTACAACCTTCATCTGTTCTCAGTTCTGAGTGTCAATTTGCTAACCTTCTCAGCTCGGGTACCTGCCAAAGCCTCCATTGACGCCGGAGAAAGCCCTTCAAGCTTTGCGAGCCATGAATACCGCATTGAACATCAGATTAAACGTCTATGAAGATCTACCACTCTACTTGCGTGATTATCGAATTCACGACGGCCGCGTTACCTTTTCCTTCCCTGGCGAGTTCGAGCTGGATGTAACAATTGCAAACGAAGATCCGGCCACTCCGTTTTACTTCGTTGATGTCCGGTTCCTCTTTGAACCAGCCCCTATGTTGGGCAGTGGCTTTGTCAGAGAAAACCTTGCCATCAACCGACTGGACCCAACATTATACAGTCGAGGAATACCTGGGTGCTGCGATTTTCTTCACAACTTTGTTCTCACCCAGAAAATTATCATCCTCAGGAAGCAAGCTCTAGCAATCAGAGACGGTCTTTGGGCTGGCACACTTCGAGTGGACCAGATCCATAGATCTCTGATTATTCAGTACTGGATAGACGCATCTAAACCAAAGAGCTGGATCGAGATTGGTATCGCGAGCGGCAAGCTAAAAAGGGGCAAAAAGCGCTTCGACGAACGTGAATGGAATTCGTTCATTGAGGTCAAGTGGACTAGAGTGGGTTCAAAGAGCACGCCTCTGACAATTTCTTTGGACTTCAATAAGCTCAACATGCATGCAATGCTAAAGAAAGTAATCGCGGCACATATCAACTACATTCTGACCTCAACACGTGACAAACTTCTCGAAGCTGCGGCAGGGAGCAAAGCCCTATCCGTCAAGTTAAAGACCTCCGACATAGAACCTCTCGACTGCTACCTTCAACTCCGACTCGGCAATGATTCTCCATGGACTAAGATTGGCATCAATACCCACTCGGGACGTATGTTCATCAATCCAACAGGTCACTTTTCGCAAGTAATCGAGAAGGAAATCAACTCTCAGAAAGATCTAGCTCTCGATACCCATTCAAAAGTCGCAATGCTCCTCGCATTGGAGGTGCAACGAGGCATCGAGAGGCATGCATCATATCAAGCATGGAAACCTGCAAAGAATATTAAGTTCAAAATTGCCGAACTGGAGAAAGATGTTTTCAAGACCAAGGTTCTTCGGATGTCCTTTTTCTATTTGCCTGGATGGTCCAATTGCAACTACATTCTATCCCTAACCATAAGCCTCGATGGCTGCGCTTGGTGGATTCATGAGATGGAACATCGAGCAACAGGTGACCATATTGTGTCGACACGCGCGATCAGCCAGTTTGTTGAAAATTGGGGATCAACAGTTAATCGTCGCTTCATTGCGGAGATGGAGCATCATGCAGCCCAAGAAATAGCATTTTACACGGCTGTCAAGCAACTCAATGACGCCCACGTGCGTAATGTCGTGCAACTGGTGGAGATTCCCACTACAGATCGAGTCGAAACGGATGAGAGTGATGGTGAAGTGGAAGGCGCCTTCAAAGGTCCTACTCAGCAAGCGGTTCTTCACGTGAACCACAAAGAGCTTATGAAGCAGGAGTATACTAATCCAACCGGTGTTGGATCAGACATTTTTATCAAGCTTCTCCACTTCAACAGTGAAACCGGTTACTGCGAAATCGAGGCTCGAGGTAATTTCCATGTTGGCGCCGGTCAAGCTGGAGCTTTTGCCGCCTTCGAAGACCCGGACGTCTACTTTGGAGGGGATGAAAAGAGCACGGAAATCGGCTTTTATTTCAACGTGCCAATTGGGAAATCCTACATCGACCAACTTATCTCACGCATCCGATCAGCAACTCGCATCCGCAACTATCTCAACACCCTCGCCGCGTCGAAATTCACGCCGACCAAGGCATCACTCTCAGGCCTCTCCTTTACCTACTCCTCGGACCCAGTTCTTCTTGCTGAAATTGCATTCTCCACCACTCCTGATGGTACGGACACAATCAAATTAAACCTGAAGATCGCGCATCAAGACACTAACAGACCAGCAGGTCCGACGCGCACGCGTGAAGTCCTCACCTTCCCAGCCTCCAAAAGCGCCAACCCGCACCGGCGCCTCCTCGCCGCGCTCTCCCAGCTCCTCAACCAGCCGTCGCCCAACGCCTTCCCAGCCTTCTGCAAAGCGCTGCAGACAACGCTGCCGCTGGCGCGCGCCTTCGCAGCCATCGAGACGCGCATGTACGCGCGCGGCGACGTGGGCAACCCGGCGGTGCACGCGCGCAACGTCGACGCCTTCCGCCTGGCCTACGCGAACCCCGCCTGCGCGTGGGAGGTGCGGCTGCGGCCGCGCCGCGACCAGCTCGAGTGGCTGGTGTCCGAGGCGCCGACGTCGTTCCCCATCCTCGCGCGCGCGGACGCCGCCGCGCCGCTGCCGCTGCCGCAGATGCCGCCGAAGGAGGGCCGCGATGAGGAGTTTGTGAGGGCGGTGCAGGCGTTCTTTTGGGATGGTGAGAGTGGTGGTGCTGCGGGTGATGGTGATGGTGCGGTCCGTGGTATGAAGAGCTATGTTGTTGCGGCGTGGGAGAAGGTGGGCGAGGCGGTGCTCGCGCTCGATGAGGTCGTTACGAAGTACAGGAAGACCATTGGTAAAGGCGGTGCCAAGGGCAATGGAGCCGATGGAGCGGCGAAGGGACCTGGTTCCCATGGTGCTTCTGGGGCGGGAACGGGAGCTGCGGCGAAACAGAAAGGTGGTGTGGCGGCTGGAGCGGAGGTTGTGGTGCTGGATTGATGGAAGTGCTTTCCTTGTTTCTGACTTGCGCCAAAGGGCATTCGGCGGGATGCTTTGAGTTCGTCCGGCTTGATCGGCGTCCTAATTATACCCTGGGCTTTCTTTTTGCTTTGCTTATGAGGAACGGCTGCAAAAGAGTAGACGAGGCTGGACGCCTTGCGAATCATTTTAGATGGGCTCGATTTGCTTTGAAGTACTCCTGTTGTCTGCAGAGCCTAAGTTCGCGCTGTATACAAGTGACTGAGCGACGGCTATCTAATGAAGATGATTGTATTCCTAAGGTCTTCAGACCGCAGTCAAGTTCTTGCTTTGGCTTTACAATCCTTACATCACCAGCCAGATTATCCGAGTTTCACCGCGCAGTGTTGACTGTAAATCGCCCTACATTAAGACTACTTAGTAGTACAGCTTCTCTCCGTCCTTAAATTCACCAGTCACCATTGATTAGAACCCTACAGGACAAGCTCGCTCCAAACTACAGTATCGCTGCTGGCCTTAGGGTAGGTGAGTGTGTTTCGATTAAAGAACGAAGAATGAATCGCATTGGACTTGAATCTGCTGTACAATGTTGCCTGATCAGAGCCATATAAGACGACAAGCCATAATCCTGAGCTGAATATCCTAGGTAACACTACTTCTTCGCCTAGATCTCAGTTCCAAGACAAATGTCGCGCTGTTTTGCATAAATCCAAGTCCGCCATAAGAAAAGCGCAGCAGACCTTTGTGGCACTACCAAAGGCAATCCGCTCTTTCGTTTATAGCCGCATTGCACTGAAGAGGTTCTAAATATGCTGCCAAGCCTTGCCTGCATATCGTCCAGCATTCTTTTTCCTCCTCCGCACCTTTGCCTTGTCCAACTTTTTGCACCCAGCACCACTGTTCTATCAAACGGCACTAATCCATAGCAATGTGAAATGGAAACTTTAATGTCAGCTTACTGTGTCGTGCCTCTCAGTAATTTCCTGTTTTGGCAAGGTTTGGGATTTGCGGACTAGGAGAAGGCGGAGAAAGCCGATGCAAAGAAGGCCAAGGACGCAGCCAAGAATACGGTACCGTCAAGAAGAATAAGCGAGTCATTCGCGCCGCCGTCAAAGATGCAAACTCGTCGCCCCCAAAATATCCCATGAAACTCTTTCATATCTCTTTGATGGTACTGTATGATCTCAAGAGAAGGGGCCACACTGCTTAAAATACGAAGTTCGCAAGCATGGAATCTGAAAGGATATAAAGCGAGTGAAGTGAGCCGCTATTTTCCTCGGATCGGATTCCACTTTCAATACTCATTCGACTCAAGACTAGTTTGTGAAGTAGTTGATCAACATGCCTCACGGAAGCTGTATGTGCGGAAAAGTCAAGTACACCTATACTGGTGAACCTGTCGGTAAGGTAGGTTACTATCAAGCTTTAACGATCTTCGCAGCTTTTCACCAAATGCATATGCTTCTTCTGACTATGCAACAGGCAATTTGTCACTGCCTCCAATGTCGCAAGCTTAGTGGCAGCGCCTTCACCACGAATCTACTCATTCCGTGGTCTAACTTCCATGTCGAGGGTTCACCGAAGTCGACGTCGTGGACGCAAGAGATGGGATCACCTTTTGAGAGTTTCTTCTGCGGCGATTGCGGCAGCTTGATCTACAAGAAGACGACTGCGCCTACTATGAAGGATGCGGCGATTGTGGCTGCCGGTCTGCTTGATGGGGATGGAGTCTTTGAGGACTTATCAATGGACACGGAACTCTATACAGAACATCGTGCCAACTGGCTGAAGCCGATGGATGGATGGACTCAAGTGGAGAAGTTGCCTTCGTAAGGCTTCAGTTTCATCATTCGAGAGAAGCTAACATGACGATGACTGTGGTGGTTGAGAGAAGCCTTGTGCCGACGACAGATATATTGGGGTGAGACTACAATTCCAAGATGTAAGATGGATCATAGGAGAGATTATTCGTAGTCGCGGAATCTTCTTTGAAGATTCAGTTGTACTTTTGCGTGAAAATTAGCTTGTCAATGTTTATAGTCTACTTTCGATCAGAACGTAAAATGATGTAAAGGGCCGCTTTGTCACCATCCGGATCAGCTCCTCACTTCCTCCGACGGCTCGCCGTGGAGGTTTCTGAACCGAAAATTAATTGCCTAATAATTGTTTAACTAACTAGTTATTGGTTTAACTAAGGCTGTATTTATTTGTAATTCGTTTAAGAGCTACCTCGAGAGCATAATGATCGCGTTAGCTCGGAGCCACAACGCTGAAGAAAATGCTTCCTTCAAGCGAAACCGACCGATACGGATAAGCCTCTTCAAGGCAGAGATCAACTCTCAGCCGCACCGGATTTGTCGCCAACTGGCCAGTTGCAATGCCAGGCACCAGCCCGGTTACTTATCACTTGAATTTCCCGCACCGAAAATGTAGAAGTGGGTATTCTCGGGTATTTCAGCGGTCATGGAAGCGATTTCGAGGCTCACTACGTGGTTTCAGTGGAGGCAAGATACAAAGGTGCTGTTACTCGGTGCTCCAGCTTCAGGAAAAACTACACTCTTGTATAGATGGAAGTTGGGGGAAGCCGTCGACGTAATTCCAACACATGGCTTCAATGTCGAGACAATAGTGTGCCATCGTCGAAGGCTTGACATTTGGGATGTAGCAGGTGAGTACTGAACTTCCACCAAACAGCCCGATTCTATTGCTAGTCTCACTTGTCTCACATCGTTCAGGCTGGGAGCCGATTCAAATGCGTGCATTGTGTTACGCTACACCAGAGTCCATCGTTTTCTTCGTTCATGACTGCGATGCGGACGAAGAGCGGACAGAGGAGTCCGTGCGGTTCATGCATTACCACATGGAATGGATGATAGAAAAGGGCGTAAAGAATATATGGATCTTGTTCAATAAGCAGGACCAATTTTCTGCAGAGAAACGAATCGACATTATCGATCATCTGCGTTGGCGATTCACGAAAGAACTAAGCAGCTACTCTGAG
>Ga0335073_10007069_pt1 | contig 15735 bp, 16 predicted proteins | sample Lox_Sample_22_FD_207093 | JGI IMG/M metagenome (GOLD analysis project Ga0335073, IMG submission 207093) | Soil microbial communities from Loxahatchee National Wildlife Refuge, Florida, United States - Lox_Sample_2.2 | ecosystem: Environmental > Terrestrial > Soil > Wetlands | place: USA... | reverse complement strand
TAAGCGATTCGGCCCTGGGCAACGTGGTGACGCAGTTAACGACGGCCATCTCGCTGGCGACACAGGCGAACAACGGCGTGCTGAACGCCAGCAATCTGCAGGCGGTTTCGACAGAACTGATCGGCATCCGCGATGAAGTTTTGTCCCTTGCCAACTCGTCGTACCTGGGGCGGTATATTTTTGCCGGCAGCCAGGGGGGCACCCCGCCGTTCACGCTGGATACTTCGACCTCGCCCAACACGGTCACCTATAACGGGGACAGTGGCGTGAGCTACGTGCAGACTCCGGCGGGGCAGAAGATCCAGACCAATGTTCCTGGGGACCAGATCTTCACCGCGGCGGGCGGGAACGTGCTGGGCTCGCTCAATGCACTGATCGCGGACTTCACCTCGGGTGCGCCGTCGGCCACCTCGGTCGCCGACCTGGCGTCGCTCAGCCAGTCACTCAACTACGTCGACCAGCAGCGGGCGGTGATCGACAACTCGATCAACCGGCTGACGGCGTCGAGCAACTACGCCTCGAGCGAGTCGGTGCAGCTGCAGTCGGCGCAGGACAACCTGATCCAGACAGACACCGCGCAGGTGGCGACGCAGCTCAACACCACTGAAACCCAGCAGGCTGCCCTGACGCAGGTGATCGCCGCGCTCGAGAAGCAGGGGACGCTCTTTCAGGCGCTATAGGCAATTTCCACGCGTTAGCCTTTCAGGCGCGATAAAGGGGAACTTTTGCGCCGGGGAGGGACTATCCCCCCTCCCCCCTTGTTTCTGTACTTCATAGATTCCACAGGGGTTACGAGAACCTTAGTTGCAGTTCATACATTTCAAAGGACTTGCCTCTATCTCATAGAACAAACACGACTTATGGGAGAGCTGATTCCCGTTTTGGGATTAGTACCTGTTTGCCAAAGCGAAAGCCCGGCCAGCGAGCCGGGCTTTTTCAATGTCTCTATCTACTATTATGCGGGTTTTGCCGAAATAGTCGGCCAAGAAAGACAGACCGCAGGTACAGGGTGCGGTGCCTGGAACCGAGAAGCAGCTTCCAACCAGGAAAGGGAAGCAGGTTCTTCGACTTCGTCTGGCGCTTTGCGCCTGACTGCGCTCAGAATGACGCCCTCGTCGTGCCGGGCGAATCGTCAGCCACGGTATGCTGTGGGCGGAGGAGTGGCGCATGGCTCGGGTAACAGGAATTGCGCGGTCTTCATGAATGCTTAAGGAATCTCAAGTAGAAAGCTGCGAATACCAAGATGATTCCTATATTCACTATTAGCCGTTCCCAGAACCGGTTTCTGAAGTACAGGAAATCCACAACAACTATGGCGGCTGCCATCAGCACGACGTAAACTACCGCAATTGTCTTTGTTCCCACGTTGATTCCCCACCCATCGACCTAAAGGTCCTGACTCTTCAAGCGGGACGCGCCGGCCCGATTTACGCCTAAGCGGCTAACAATACGATGCACTGAGCAAGCAGGGAGACAACGAGCAGCGGAACACGGATTAGTAACGATCTATCCCACGAGGCCTGTAGCTCTCGACCATTGTTGAGGCTTTCTCCGTTTTTTGCCGCCGCGATTTGAATCTGATTAATCGGTTTTGACAAGCGAGCATAGACAACGACGAACAGAATCAGCATGACGAGTGACGCGAAATAGAACCAGCGCTGCTCACTCCTGCTTAACGCGGCCAGCACGATGTTGCACAAGATTGCCGAGACGCCCCAGATCGGCATCCGCGCGTCGCCGAATATGTGGAAAAACCCATAACTTCGGTTCCGGCAGATGATGAAGCCAATCTGAGAGCGGGACGGCCGACCGTCAAAAAGAACATGTCGGTGCCACACACCACTGCTGTGCATAGAATGCCGACCAGAGATATCGTACCCATCCAATAGTTCATTGTTTCCCTCCAGGTGTATGGACTCGTTGAAGAGTTCAAGCTGTTTTTCGTTTAGGGCTCAAATGGCATGGATCAACAAGAGGCCGACGACAAGCATTACCGCGGAGGTGACACCATGCACGGAGAACGCTGTCGCCTTCCGCCCGCCCGACGCCAGAATGTTGGACATGTCGCCAAAAGGGATGACGGCGAAAACCAGAAGAACCATGCCTACCGTACGGGCGTCCGCGGCCAGCATCATGGTCAGCACGGCCAATCCAGATGCGACGTCCCGAACTCCTTTGAGACGTAGCCAGGCACGAGTGTCAGCATCGGACGCAGGCGGCTTGAGACCAAAGGAACCCAGGATTCGCTGAGGCGATGCAAGGTAGAAGCAGCCGATAACAATGATTCCCACGGCTATGAGGGCTGCCAGGATGAGCGGAATAGTGTTGTGCATCAAATATCTCCTTGTTAGAAAATCTAGCAACGCTAGTATGATGTGAGGCATTCGGTAAAGATTCACTGATGGGCAGAAAAAACTAGCGGCGCTATAATTCCTATCGATGAAAGAGAAGCTGGCAACCAACCGAATTGCGGAACGAAAACTGCGTGACCAGCAGGCGCGCCGGGCGCAGATTATCAGCGCCGCCCGGCGAATCGCGGAGCTTGAAGGGTGGTCCAACGTAACCGTTCGGCGGCTATCCGATGAAATTTCATACAGCCAACCCGTTTTGTACGCTCACTTTGGCAGCCGCGACGGGATTCTCGCCGCCGTCGCTATCGAGGGATTTCAGGAATTGGGCCTGGCAATGGAGAAGGTGCGGAAACGATCTCAGCGTGGGGATACGGTCAAATCGGTCGCGGCCGCTTATCTGGAGTTCGCCGCGTCTTCACCCGCACTGTACGAAGTGATGTTTTCGCTTAGCCTGAGCGTACCCTTCGGTGCAGCGGCTACTCCTCCGGAGTTGCGATTCGCCTTTTCCCAGTTCCTGGAGTTGTTTCCGGGGCAGAGCTCGAAATCTGAGGTCACATCGGAACTGTTTTGGGCGAGTCTTCATGGGATTGCCGAGCTGACAAGAACCAAGCGATTTCCGCCCAGCCGCCAGAAGGAGCGCGTGAGGACGCTCGTTGAGCTCTTCACATTCCCAAGATAAAACCGGCCAGTCGGACCGAATCTCTATAACTCACGCTGCAGTGAGCTGTTTTCAACTCAAGCCGACAGCGGGCGTAAATGGGTTCCGATTGTCCGGTCAGTGCGTCACTGGCGGTCCGGGCGTCCCGTCGGACCAGTCGTCGGTCAAAACGAAGAAAGTTGTCGCCCGTTGCTCATGGTCATAGGCCGCCATGACCGGCGAGCCAGGCAGATTCGCGCCCCAGCTTTTTTCAGCATTTCCCGAAGCATAAAACATTACATGGGGATGCCAGCTCTTGCCGGTGTCGTTGAGATATTGCTGCTTCGACATCATGTAGACCATCGTGCCTGGCGCAAGCGCCGGCAGTTCCTTCTTTTCCAGTGCCGACGCCATGGCCGCTGCGATCTCGGCTTTCGACTTTCCTGCCAGCACCAGTTTGCTCTTCATCAAAAAGAACGGAAGAAAAGTGCTCGCTGCGGGTGCATTGAAGCAATGAGGGGCGCGCACTTTGGGGTTCCAGAACTGGCCATCGTCGGTCGTGTTGGCCCATGATCGCTCGACGATGCAGACAAAGCCATTCGAGCCCTTCACGGCAGTCGCATAGCCGTCCCGCCGCAGCACCATCACTTCGGCTGCATTGGAAATCGATGCTGGGGCGGCACTCCGAGCCAGCGCGATCTCAGCATTTTCGTCCGAAATTAAATACTGATCGAGAGGAGCCATGACCGGATATGGAGCCTTCTCAACCTGCGCTCGTGCACAGGCCGGCCAAGACGAAACGATCGCAACAACGAATGCCAAAGACATGATCCTGATATTGCTCTTCCGCATCGGATTCTCCGTGATGAGCAATGGTAATCCGATTCGTCCAGATAAGCGCGCGTGCAGTGACCAATGTGGCGCTCCCCCCGGTCCGACAAAGCCAGGGCAGGCTGTCGGGCACCCGGCTCGCCCACTCAAGCCGAGGGCGGGCTTGAGTGGGGCACCGGTCTGGTGCGGTCTGGCTATGGAAGGGGAACCGGCGGTACGGCGGCGACGCTGTAGGCAAACTTCCACTGGCCGTGGACTTTGCGTGCGAGTCCGTTGAAATTGACGTGGCTGACTGAGGTCCACGACGGCTTGTCAGTGGTTGGATCGATTGCCACGTTGAAATAGTGGCACTCAAAGTAAAGCGCGGCGAGATCGCCTTCAATGTCAAAAGAGGTCTTGTAGGACGGGGAGAGCGAGATCAGCTTATTCGCTGGCTGAAACGACCCGCTGACGTACTTGAAAAGCGTGCAGAGGGTTCCGCGATTATTTTTATTGCTGGAAGGTTCGGGGCAAGTTGAGGGATCGTCGGGATCGCCGTTGCCGATGTAGTTGCCGTCTGCAGCGCCGCCGACGGCGATCACAAAGACGCCATCCCTTGTCCACAGCGAGAGCATATAGCGTATACGCTGGGTGATCACATCGGCTGAATCGCCGTTTATGTTGTCGTGGACCGAACCGGCCCTGTGAAAGGCTGCCTGGAGCTCGTACAACCCGGCGGTTTGGGCGTTCTCGTCGTGTGACGAGGCGATCGCAGGGATGGCTGCGGCCCCAATAAACAGCGAGAACGCGATAGTAAGGCTCGTGACTGACTTCATGGGATTCCTCCTGGTAGGTTCAGGCGTAGGTTCAGGGCATACGAGATCTACATATGGATCCAGCGGAGTGAAGGGGCGTTCCCTCCGCTCCGTAGTACTGCTCCTCGGGTAATGCGCTGAGTGTTTGAACCGCGTTTTTGGCTTTCCGGGTGCTGCCCCGAAGAGTTGTTCTGGGTTTTACGTGTGCGGGCAGAACAAGTGAATGGAGAACATCTGTAGCTTGTCTCAAGATTCAATGGAGGCTTACACTGCTAGCCACGATCGGGACATTGCTCTCCACGATTGGGATTGTCGCGGGAGATTTTCTGATGTCCGCACCCCAGCAAAAGATCATGGTTGAACTTGACCTCGGACGCTATGAACTCCGGGTGGCGGGCAAGGTTGTGCAGCTGGAGCGCATACCGATGAAGCTCCTGATCCTGCTGGTTGAGAACCAGGACAAACTGGTCAGCCGCGAGGCGATCATCGAGCACCTGTGGGGGCGCGATGTCTTTCTTGATGCGGAACAGGGTATCAATACTGCCATCCGGAAGGTCAGGATGGCGCTCTGCGATGACTCGGAAAAACCGCGGTTTCTGCAGACAGTGGTGGGAAAGGGTTATCGCTTTGTGGGGCCAGTCAGTGTGGTCGACCGGGCAATTCCAGCCGAAGGGTTGTCGACAGCACGCCCGGCGATCCGCTCTATCGCCGTGCTTCCGCTGAGGAATTTGTCGGCGGCTTCGAACGACGAGTATTTCGCAGACGGAATGACGGACGAGCTTATCACGTGCATTGCGAGAACCTGCTCGCTGCGAGTTACCTCATATACGTCTGTGACGAGATACAAGGGAAGCAATCGATCTTTGCCCCAGATTGCGCGCGAACTGCAAGTGGATGCCGTCATAGAAGGATCGGTCATGCGCTCGGGAGAAGAAGCCCGAATAACGGCGCAGTTGATTCATGCCGCGCGTGACGAGCATTTGTGGGCGGAAGAGTATCAGCGGCCCTTGCGGGATATTCTGGGCCTGCAACGAGAGGTAGCAGTTGAAATCGCGCACCAGGTGAGAGCCGCACTTGTGTCTCCGGCGCGGGGAGCCGTCCCCACGGGGATGGTGGATCCGACAGCGTATGACTTTTATCTGCGGGGAAGGTCGTACTGGAACCAGCGCAGCGAAGCGGCCATACACAAAGCCATAGAACAGTTCAATAAGGCGATTGAGATAGATCCCGGATATGGATCGGCCTGGTCGGGAATGGCTGATTGCTATACGACCCTAGGCTATCTCGGATATAGTTCGCCACTCGATACGTTCCCGCGCGCTTACCAGGCAGCCACCAAAGCACTGACACGCGATCCAAGCCTCTCGGAAGCGCATGCATCGCTTGCTTACTATTACCTGTACCACGGGTGGGACTGGGCAGCTGCCGAGCGTGAGTTCGAAACAGCAATCGAGCTAAATCCTAACTATGCAATGGCGCACGACTGGTATAGCTATTTCCTGCTCGCGATGGGGCGCACCGATGAGGCCTGGAAGAAGATAATCCGGGCACGCGAGTTAGACCCGTTATCGGTGCTGATCAGCACCGATGTGGGATTTAACCTCTACTATCATCCTGACTATGATGGGGCGATTTCACAGCTTCGCTCTACTCTGGAGATTAATCCGAACTTCTATCTTGCCCGTCTGTGGATCGGTCGTTCTTATCAGCAAAAGGGAATGTTTGCCGAAGCGATTGAGGAGTTTGAAAAGGCCGATGAGGCATTGCCGGACTGGATTGTAACCGTAGCGGCGATGGGAAATGCTTATGGTGAATGGGGCAAGCGAATCGAAGCGGAACGAATCCTGCAGCGGCTTGAGAGGCTATCTCGGCAGAAGTTTGTCACTCACTACGGAGTGGCGCTTGTTCACTCCGCTCTAGGCGATAAAGATCGTGCATTCGAGTGGCTGCATCGCGGTTATGAGGGGCGGAGTCATTGGCTCGTGTGGCTGGGGCGCGATCCTCGCTGGAAGCAGATTCGCTCCGATCCGCGATTTGCAGAACTGACGAAGCGTGTCGGCCTGCCGGATACAGCCACAAAGAATCAGGGAGAAATTCGATGAGCCATTGGACACGACGAGACATGTGCGTTGCGGCCGGGAGTGCTCTTCCAGTGGTGCTCTTTGGTCAGAGCGCCACGAACAATGCGGGGCAGTTCAGCTGGGCATCGGCGATGACGCTTGTATTTGACTGGATGGAGAAGCAGTTTGTACCGGCGGCGGAGGCAATGCCCGAGACCAGGTTTTTCTGGGCCCCTTCGCCATCTGCCGGAGCATTCGAGGGCATGCGCAATTTTTCAGAACAGATTGTGCATGTTTGCCAGGTAAACGCCGCGCTTGCCGGAGCGATCCTCGGGAAGGACATTTCCAAGGAGCCTGCACTCACTGCCCCGCCGGATAAGGGAACCACCCGCGCGGCAGTGCTGCAGTATCTCCACAGTACGATGGCATTCGCACGTGAAGCGTGTCTTTCGATCGAGGATAATAATGCGCGGCTGCCTATCAAGCATCCAATAATGGACATTACGGTAACGCGGCTGGATCTGGCTGTAGTTATAATTGCGCATTCCTTCAATCACTACGGCCAGATGGTTGAGTATCTTCGCATGAATAACATTGTTCCGCCGGCCAGTCGTAACTCGCAGTAGATTGATTGTGAAAGATGACAGTGACGTCTAATCAAGCGGTGCCGCATCCTTAAGGAAACGTTTTGGCATGTATCGCGTCGCAGGAAAAAAGCGTGCTCGGAGAATCTGTTATCGTCCATTCTGAATAGGCCATGCCTCTCCCTGCCAAACTGAAGCAAAAACCTCCGCACGCATTTGTTCTGGAAGCGCTTGCCCCCTTGAATCCCGAGGTACGCCGGATGTTTTCCGGGTTCGCCGTCTATCTGGGTGACCGGATTGTCTGCATGCTGCGGGACCACAAGAAATCTCCCAAGGACAACGGTGTCTGGCTGGTTCTCTCGGACACCGCCAACCCTGCGGACCCGGATTTCCGCCGGGAATTTCCTTCGATCCGTTCTATAGGTCTACTGAACAACAAAATTCGCCATTGGCTTCTCATTCCAAGTGACAGTCCCTCCTTTGAGATGGAGGCGCTCCATGCATGTGATCTGCTGCTGCAGCAGGATTCACGTTTCGGCCGAATTCCTCAGTCAAGGCGGTAGAGTTCCTATCCAGAAACTTCGACGATTTTTTGCGTTTGCAATGTTTGTACAGAAACGGTTCGGCTGGTTTACTACCGCAAGCTGATAGAGTTCTGTTGACAGGAGCAGGGAATGTTCCAAGTTGTCTTCGTAGCGCTCGCGGTGATCGCCGCGTCGATCCATCTTGCGTCCTCGCCGCGCAGGCGCAGCAGCGGTGCGGCAATTGCCGGAACCTATCTGGTCTACCTGCTTGTTATCTACGTCGGCCTGATGGGATTGCTGACTGCGTACGCGCATGTGTTCCGGCCGATTCAGACTTCAGCTTCGATTGGGTGGTCGACGAGTCCGTATGAGTACGAAGTTGGCATGGCGGATCTGACGGTGGGTGTGCTGGGAGTCCTGTGCGTGTGGTTGCGCGGCAACTTCTGGCTTGCGACTGCGATTGCGAACGCTGTATGGCTGCTGGGCGATGCGGTGGGACATCTCAGGCAGATAGTGGTCCAGAATAACCATGCCGCGAACAACTCGGGCATCTTTCTTGTGGTTGAATTTACGATGCCTGTGCTGATTCTGATTCTGACGCTGTATGAACGGCGTGCGACGGTTTCTCCAAGATCACGCTAACCGGAGCCTGACGCGCCGACGTCCGTCGGATGTTGCAGAGACGAGATGGATTCACGGAGCCAACATCGAGGTGGATGGGTGGTCAGAATCGGGGAGTTCGGATGCGCAAGCTCACGCATTTTTTCCGCGGTCATACTTTGTCTCATATCGCCAGCGCCGGCAGGTGCCAAGGCGCAGCATTTGATGGGCGCAGGGAGGAGCGATATGTCTGCCCAGACGATTCGCTATCGTACTGTTAAGGTAGATGGCCTGAATATTTTCTACCGCGAAGCGGGCGCGAAGGACGCCCCGATCATCCTTCTGCTGCATGGCTTTCCGTCTTCTTCGCGCATGTTCAACCCGCTCCTTGAGCGCCTCTCCGGCAAATATCACCTGGTTGCCCCGACTACCCGGGGTTTGGTCATAGTGATCATCCTGACCCAACTTCTTTTGCGTATACCTTCGACCACATTGCAACGGTGATGGATCACTTTGTGACGGCGATGGGCCTCTCCAGGTACAGTCTGTATCTGCAGGATTACGGCGGACCGGTAGGATTTCGACTGGCGATTGCTCATCCGGAGCGCGTCGAGAGTCTCATCATCCAGAACGCAGTCGCACACGAGGATGGTCTCGGGCCGCTGTGGGCGACGCGCCGCACATTCTGGGCCGATCGCTCCGCGAACGAAGCTGCACTCCGCGCAAATCTGACCTCATTCCAGGCCACCAGGCAGCGTCATCTTGGCAGCGATCCTGATGTCTCACGCTATGACCCTGATTTGTCGACGGACGAGTTTGCCTTTCTGAGTCAGCCGGGTGAAGCGCAGATACAGACCGACTTGTTCTACGACTATCGTACGAACCTCGCTTCGTATCCAGCGTGGCAAGCATGGCTTCGCAGCGGGCAGCCTCGCCTGCTCGTGGTGTGGGGCAAGTACGATCCTTCGTTCCAGGTGGCCGAGGCCGCTGCCTATAAGCGCGATGTGAAAAGCGCGCAGGTATTCGTGCTGGATGCTGGCCACTTCGCGCTGGACACGGATGCAGACAACATCGCGACGAAGATCGACAACTTCCTCGCGCATTAGCGAATCGCTGTGCTAGACTCGGGCCACTCTCCTGTTGGCTTACGCATGGCCTCGCTTGCCCCCTTAAGAGAGCGAGATCGAGGTTTCGACAATGGCCTCTGTGCCGCAAGATGTCGTAGCGCGTCCGTTCATTTCAGTAACAGGCCGAAACGGGCTGCTGGACAAGTACTTCTATTTCTTCATGTCGCTGCTCGTTGCCGCGATCGTGGTGTGGGGCTTCGCCCACACCGTCAACGCCAACCTGTTCCATCCCGCTATGCCGCGGCCCTTCCTGCTCTGGATTCATGCCGCTGCATTTTCCGGGTGGGTGCTGTTGTTTATCTTTCAGTCTTCGCTGGTGCGAACGCACAACGTGCGCCTGCACCGCTCGCTCGGCTGGTTCGGCGCGGCGTTGGGCACGGTGATGGTTCCGCTGGGCATTACCACGGCCATTGTGATGGGCCGCTTCGACACGTACCGGCTGCATCAGCGAGGCGCGGATGCTTTCCTGATCGTCCCGTTCTATGACATGGCCGCCTTTGCAGTGTGCCTCGGACTCGCCATTTACTGGCGCAGAAAGCCCGAGCTACATCGCCGCATGATGCTCATTGCCACCTGCGGGCTGCTCGACGCTGCTTTCGGCCGCGTGGATTTTTTGTTCAACAACAGCCTCTACTTCCTTTGCCTGGATGTGGTGATCCTGCTGGGCGTGGCGCGAGACCTGGCCGTGAACGGGCGCGTCCACAAGGTCTATCTTGTGGCGCTCCCGGTGCTGATGGTCTGCCACGGTTTTGTAGTCTACACATTGCGTAGCGGCTCCCACTGGTGGGTACACATCGCGGATGCGATTCTGGGATAGGCCGCGGTGCGACACCGTTATTCCACGCCGGAGACCTTGCCGTCTGTGAAGGTGATCTTCATGTCCGAATACTTGTAGATCACTTTGGCGCCAAGGTCGATGACGGTGAGCGGAGCGCCGAGACTCTCGAGGTCGGTCCTGATCGATCGTCTGGCCGAGCGCAATGGCGATGGGAGGCTTATTGGACGGGGCTCCGCAATTCTGTTGCGGCGACGGCGCGGAGACTTCCTTTTCTGCCTGGTCGGCTTCTGCGAGTTGCTGGTTGATCACTGCGGCGTCATTCGGATCGGGTTGGCAGGGGGCAAAGTAGTATCCTTCGGGCACGAGCGTGACGCAAATTCTTCGAATTCCGATCTTCATGCCGCTGGCGGTCGGCGCTGTCGTTGTTGCGTTCACGCTTGGCGTTCATGCACTGGCTTTGACTGCAACGGTGAGCTTCTTTCGCCATGAGAAAAGGGTCGGGCGCGCCGGGATACGCTTCGGGACGGATTTTGTTATTGTCTGGCTGGTCGTAGCATTCGCGTTTGTGGCGCACATGATAGAGATCGCCCTCTGGGCAGAGCTGTTCGTGATCCTGCGAGAGTTTCAGGACTTCGGAACGGCCTGCTATCACTCCGCCGTCAACTACACGACTCTGGGTTATGGCGATATCCTGCTGACTCCGTCATGGAGAATGCTGGGGCCGATCGAGGCCGCGAATGGAGCGCTCATGTTCGGTGTTTCCACGGCCATGATTTTCGCGGTGATTCAACGATTGCTCATAACCAGATTTCGAGACCTCAGGGAAGAAGCGTGAATAGTACTAAGTTATTTTGAAACGAATCCGTCTGCCTGCCCGCGCTCGTATAGAGAGCATGAGATTGAACGGCGCCAAAGCGATGGCGGGAATGCTATTTGCGGTCTGCGCTGTGGCTTTCGCTCAGACGGAGCCCGCCACTCTTCACTGGCAGCCGTGGTCGGATGCGGTGTTTGCTCAGGCGCGCGCAGAGCACAAGATCGTGTTGCTCGATCTTGAGGCGGTCTGGTGCCACTGGTGCCACGTGATGGATGACGTCACTTATCGTGATCCGATCGTTGTCCGGCTACTCGATCAGCACTATGTTCTGGTCAAGGTAGATCAGGATGCCCGCCCGGACATATCCAATCAATATCAGGACTATGGCTGGCCGGCTACGGTTGTATTTGCCGCTGATGGTTCCGAGATCGTAAAGCGTCAGGGATACATTCCGCCGCGTCCGATGTCGTCGATGCTGCAGGCTATCATCGACGATCCCTCGCCTGGGCCGAGCGTCGAAAAGGAGGCGGCATTCCGTCCGGCAGCAGACTCGGCGATAAAGCCAGCTCTGCTGGCACGACTTCAATCGCAGTATGAGATGCAGTATGACAAACAGGCCGGAGGATGGGGCTTCGGTCACAAGTATCTCGACAGCGATTCCGTTGAGTATGCTCTGCGTCTCGCCGCTCGCGGTAACGTCGAGTATGCAAGGCGCGCAACAGAGACACTGCACAGCGCTACTGCGTTGCTCGACCCCGTATGGGGCGGCATGTATCAGTACTCCGTAGATGGACACTGGTCCGAGCCGCACTACGAGAAGCTGATTTCTATTCAGGCTAGCGCCCTGCGCGATTATTCGCTGGCTTACGCGCAGACCCAGGATCGAGAAGACTTGAATGCCGCGCGATCGGTTCACATGTATGCGACAGAGTTTCTGATGTCGCCGTCGACGGGCGTTTTCTTTGTCTCGCAGGATGCCGATTTGCACGATGGGCAGGAAAACGCGGCGTACTTCAGACTCTCCGACCACGACCGCCGCGAGCAGGGCATCCCGCGTATCGACAAGCATGTCTACGCCCGCGAAAACGGCTGGATGATTGCCGCGCTTTGCGACTACTATGCGGTGACGGGTGATGCATCAGCCCTAGCACAGGCGCAACGTGCAGCCGATTGGATTGTGGCTCACCGCAGCTTGCCCGGCGGTGGCTTTCGCCACGACGACCGCGACGCTGCCGGCCCGTACCTCAGTGACACGCTGGCGATGGGACAAGCTTTCCTCGCGCTCTATAACGTCACCGGCGATCGCCACGACCTGGCGGTCGCTGCAGCGGCTGCACAATACATTGTTAAGAACTTTGCGCCGGCAATGCCCGGTAGTGGATTCGTCACCTCACGCAAGCCCACCGATGCGGCCTACCGTCCACATCCCGACCGCGACGAAAACATTGCGATTGTGCGCTTTGCATCGATGCTCGCGCTTGCTACAGGCGATGATCGTTTTCATTCGATGGCTTCTGAGGCCATGCGCTATCTTGCCGCAGACTCAGTGGTGCTCAGGCCGCTCTCAGCGGGCATTCTGCTTGCAAGTCAAGACGCGACGGAAGGGCCGCTACATGTCACAGTTCTGGGGCGGCCTTCCAGCCCTGACGCGATTGCACTCCACACGGCTGCGCTGCGGTCGATTGCATCGCACGAACTGATCGAAGTGCGCGATCCATTCGATCCCTCGCCTTTGCCAACCAGCGTGATGTATCCCCGGCTGAACCACGCGGCTCTCTTTCTTTGCACCGCGCGGGCATGCTCCTCACCTATCGTTCGCCCGGAGGATGTTCGCGGAAGGATTCAACGCGCACAGCTTCAGTCGTCACAATAAACAACGGGGGATGCCCGCAGATTTGAGAAGGTCATACCGAATGGATATGCGCAGGGAAGTGCGCCGAAGCGGGAAGTGATGTCGCGGCGAGAAGAGGAGCGGCCAGGGCGAGGCGAACGTTCTTCAAGGATGACACTCGGGTTCATACGACATGGGAATCAGTGCACATGGCGGCGAGGACGACGTCGACGGTGGTGCGGGCGATTCGCCTTAATTGGGCGTCGGTGAGGGGTTGGGCTAGTCCGGCAAGATGGCGGTAGAGGATGTCTCCAGTAAGCGCGTCGTGGAAGACGACGGCGATACGATCGACTGAGATGGTCCTAGGGAGCTGGCTAGAATACCTTTGGAGCAGGTCGCGAATGAAGGAAGTTGTTCGCGCCGGGCCATGCTGATACCAGGCTTCGCCCACCTCAGGGCAGCTCACGGCTTCGCCGATGGCGAGACGGTGCAGTTCGACCGAGCGCTTCGAAGTGATGAGCTTGAGAATGTGGAACGCGAGCTTCCTCAAGCTTTGCTCGAGGTCGAGGCCGGTATAGTCGATCCGGGTGAGCGACTCGTTCGACTCGCGGCAGAGGTTCTCGATGCTACGGATGAAGAGGCCGCATTTCCCGCCGAATTCGCTGTAGACGGTGCTCTTGGAGCCGCCGGCGAGTTCGACGATCCTGTCAAGGCTCACGCCATCGTAGCCGTGCTTCAGGAACAAGTTGGCCGCGACCTTCTGAAGCTTGCCGTTGCGGATTTCTCCCCGCGAACGCTTTTCCGCCATTCATCTCCTCTGGCATCCAATAACGTGGAGGCTTGATTTATGCCGCCATTTCTGACGGTCCTGCAACATGGTACCCGAAGGCGTCGCCCGGTAGAGAGAGCGATTTGTCACCCGGCATCATTATAGTGTACTGTACAGTACAGTACATGAAGCGCCCGGCTCCCACCCACGAATTGCCGAGCATGCGAACGAGTCCTAACCCAGCCCTCGGAGGACCGATCATGGCCATCAGCCCGTATTGCAAACCGATCACAACAATAAGTGTCGCGCATCCCAAAAGAGCCGCAATGCAGAAGCGGCATGGGGGTGATTTTTGTGTGCCGGGAGCGCATCCTAAAGATTAACGGCCGGGGAAGTCTGGGAAGCGAGGTCCACAACTATCTACACAGGTCTCCTCGCCGGCCTGCTTGTCCCGCGAAGTACGTGAAGCATAGGAGCAAGTTTATGACTGTCGAGCAAACGCTTTCCGCTGCCGCCGCCGGGACTTTCGCTATTGGCGGCGATCTCACGGTAAACCGGATGGGTTATGGCGCGATGCGCATCACCGGAACGGGTATCTGGGGGCCTCCCGCGGATAAGGATGCCGCGCTGGCGACTCTGCGCAAGGCGGTCGATCTGGGTGTGAACCTGATCGACACGGCGGATTCGTACGGTCCTTACGTATCCGAGGAGCTGATTGCCGAGGCGCTCTATCCTTATCCGGCCGATCTGGTTATCGCGACCAAGGGCGGATGGGAGCGGCCGGGGCCCGGTCAATGGACGCACAATGCCAGCCCGAAGCATCTGACGAAAGCCCTTGAAGGAAGCCTGAAGCGGCTGAGGCTGGAGCGCATCGACGTGTATCAGCTTCACACGCCGGATAACGCGGTTTCGTTCGAGGCCTCGATGGGAGCGCTGGCCAAGCTGCGGGAAGAGGGAAAGATCCGCCATGTTGCGCTCTCGAATGTTACGCGCGAGCACATTGAACGAGCGCGGCGGATCGTGCCGATTGTTTCCGTGCAGAACCGCTACAGCTTTGCCGATCGCGAGTCCGATTTCATCGTCGATTATTGCGAGGAGAATGGAATTGCGTTTTTGCCGTGGGCGCCGCTGGGTCAGGCAAAGGAAGCGCATGAGGCGATCAGGAAAGTTGCGAGCGAGATGCATGCGACTCCGCTGCAAATTGCGCTGGCGTGGCTGCTCAAGCGCTCCAAGGTGATTTTGCCGATTCCCGGCACTTCGTCAGTGAAACATCTGGAAGAGAATATTGCCGCGGCGGCTCTTAAGCTTCCTCAATCGTCATACGATCAGCTGGCCGCTGTGGATGTTCCACCGGCAAGCCTGCGCGGGTGACCAGCACGACAGATTTTCAGCCAGATGGAGGTGTTCACTTGGCAACCGATGAAAAGCTCACACCCTCAACTGAAGCTCCTGAACAGGAATTGCAGAAAGACGCCGCGAAGCAGCCGCTCACTCCTCGAGTGACGCGGCGCTTCTTTTTGTCGAGCCTGGGAGCGGCGGGGCTGGCCGCAACTGCTCCTCCGCTGCTGGCTGCGACGGCCGTATCGGAGCCAGAGCAGGCAGAGTCGACGGCGCCGGCTGGAGCGGTGCCCGTGACTCTGAAGGTGAACGGCAAGAGTTACACGCTGCGGCTTGACCCGCGAACCACGCTACTCGATTGTCTGCGCGAAAACCTGAACATGCCCGGCACAAAGAAGGGCTGCGATCACGGTCAGTGCGGAGCCTGCACGGTGCATGTGAACGGGCAGCGCGTGAATTCGTGCCTGTCATTTGCGGTGATGCATTCGGCGGACGAGATCACGACGATCGAGGGTATTGGCCAGCCGGGAAATCTCCATCCGATGCAGGCAGCCTTTGTTGAGCACGATGCGTATCAATGCGGCTATTGCACTTCGGGGCAGATCATGTCGGCGGTGGCGGTGATGTCGGAGCCGGTCGGGCCGACCGACGATGACGTGAAGCAGGCCATGTACGGAAACATCTGCCGCTGCGGCGC
>Ga0335073_10007068_pt1 | contig 15736 bp, 17 predicted proteins | sample Lox_Sample_22_FD_207093 | JGI IMG/M metagenome (GOLD analysis project Ga0335073, IMG submission 207093) | Soil microbial communities from Loxahatchee National Wildlife Refuge, Florida, United States - Lox_Sample_2.2 | ecosystem: Environmental > Terrestrial > Soil > Wetlands | place: USA... | reverse complement strand
GTCCTCGCGTTCGGCACCGTGGACGCCCTCCGGGCCCGTGCGGGGCTGGCGGGCTCCGGTCTCGAAGAAGTCTTCCTCTCACTGACCGGGACCGGCGACCTCTCCGACGTGGTCGCCGCGCTGTCCCGGTAGGAGTCCCCGGTGAATTTCGAGAGGGTGCGACGGCTTGCGAGCGTCCTCATCGCCTCGCAGCTTCGTTCGGGACGGAGCACCTCCGACCCGACGAGCTTCACCGGGAAGCCCGCGGTCATCGCGGTGGTCGATGTGGGACTGTTCTTCGGCGTGTTCGCGCTCGCCTTCTCGGTCCTCGCCTCCGTGCCCGCCCACTCATCCTCGATCGTGGGGGCCGTCGACGGGGTGATCCCGTTCCTCCCGCTCGCCGCGGTCGGAGTCGTCGTCGTCGCGGGGACGATGTTCGAGCTCACGACGACCGCGAGGTTCGCGGGGAGCGATGCGGTGAATTGGATGCCCTTGACCCCCGGAGAGTACGTGCTCTCCTCCGCGAGCGCGATCGCCTACACGTACTCGCCCGCCGTCGCGCTCCTGCTGGGAGGACTGCTCGCCGCGGCGGTGATCGAGGGAACGATCGTCGTCTACCTGCTCGCGTTCGCCCTGACCGTTCTCGCATTGGTCGAGGGCGCGCTCCTGGTCGAAATGATCCGGTCGGTATCGACGCGGGCCGGCGCGCTCGCGTCGGGCCGGCGCGGCACCGCGACGTTCCTGCTGCGCGCGGTCCTTCTGGTCGTCGTGATCCTGACCCTCGACCTCGCGATCAACCCGGTGTTCCTGTACGGCGCGGTTCAACACCTCTCGGCGTTCCCGACCATCTCGGCCGTCATTCCGCTGTTCTGGTCGTCGCGGGGCCTCGAAGAGTGGCTGACCGGGCAGTATGTCGTGGGCGCCGCGTTCGCCGTGGCGCAGGTCGCGTTCGTAGGACTTCTCGGACTCGCGGCCGCGCGGCTCCGGGTCCGCTACTGGGTCCCGACCGCGACCGAGATCCGGCTGTCGGACCACCACTACGCCGGCAGCCATGCTGCCTACCGTCGCCTCGGCCTCTCCCCGCCGGAGAGCGCGATCGTCTCGAAGGACCTTCGGGGGCTCGTGCGCCGGCGCGAACTGCTGCCGATGCTGGTCATCCCGATCGTCCTCGTCCTCCTCCTCACGATCGAGGGCGGTACCTTTGGGACGTTCGGCACCGTGCTGTGGGTCGGGTGGGTCGTCGGATTCTTCGGCCTCCTCCTCTCCCTCACGGCGCTCGGCCAGGAACGTCGCGCGATGCAGCAACTGATCGCATTCCCGATCACGGCGCGCATGCTGTTCCGCGCGAAGCTCACCGCGGTCTTCCTTCCGGTCGCCACCGGAAGCGCCCTGCTCACGATCGCGGTCGGTCTGTACGCCCGGCTTCCGCCGGCCTCGCTCGCCGGGCTCGTGGTCCTCGGCACGGGGGTCGCGGCGATGCTCACGACGTGGGGGCTCGTCTTCGCGTCCCGGTTCTCCGACTTCCAGGAGCGACCGCGGCCGCAGTTCCTCCGTCCTTCGGCGATGATCGGCGCCACCCTTTCCGGCATCGCGCTGCTTAGCGTAGTGCTGGTACCGGGGGCCGTGGCGGTCGCCGACCCCTCGCTCGCGACGCTCGACTTTGCCGTCGCGGCCACGATGCTCGCGGTCGCGATCGCCGCGGTCGCCATCTCCCTCGCGCGCACCGGGTTCGACCGGCTGTTCCGCGAGCTGCCGTTCTAGAGCGGGGCGCCACAGTTCGGGCATCGGCCGTCGACCTCGTTGCCCAAGCTCCCGCAGTATCGGCAGCGGACCTTCACGACCTGGCGCTCGATCGTCTGGACGAACACGGGCGGGCTCGTGAGCGCCGGGGGCGTCGTGCGCTTGGCGGCTCCGATCTGCGAGATCCATCCCTCCGGATCGAGCACGTCGAACGTGGGACGGCCGGCGGTGAGCTCGACCACCAGCAGGTCGCTCGCGAGCCGACGCCGTCGGACGGAGGCGTTCCGTACGTGGGCGATCGGCGCGTCCAGGACCGTCACCGTCTCCCGTCCCTGCACGAGCCCGCGCACCAGGCCGGGCGAGACGGAGGACTCGAACACCAGTCGTTGGGTCGTCAGGTACAGCACACCGGGACCCCGATACGCTTCCGGGCCATAGGCGTCCATCACGGCGTACGCGCTGCGGAGCTTACTTTCCCCCGGGTGGACGAGCATCGACGGTCTACCGTTCGCTATCGCGGTCGCGGGATATGAGCGTCCCGCGCGCGAGCGCGGCTCACCAGCCCGACGGCTGCCCGCGGTTCTGCTCGTCCAACCAGCGCTGCAAGGGGGCGAAGTATTCGAGGAGTCCCGACGCATCCATGCGCCGTTCGCCGGTGAGCACTTCGAGCGCGTCCGGCCACTCGCGGCTCATTCCCATCTCGAGCATGGCGCCGAGCCTCGCGCCCGCCGCCTTCGACCCGTAGATCGACGCGAGGTGGAGCGGCCCGGTCGCGCCGGCTTCCTTGGCGAGGGCCCGGTGGAACTGGAACTGGAGGATGTGCGCGAGGAAGTAGCGAAGGTACGGCACGTTCGCCGGTACGTGGTACTTGGCGCCGGCATCGAACTCGTCCTCCCCTCGTTCCCCCGGCGGGGCCACCCCCTGGTACTGCGTCCGCAGCTCCCACCACGTGCGGTTGTAGTCGGCGGGAGCGATCTCTCCCGAGAATACCTTCCACCGCCACCGGTCGACGGCGAGACCGAACGGCAGGAAGGCGACCTTCTCGAGGGCGCGGTGCAGCAGGAGCCCGCGGTCGTCGCCGACGGGCGTTCCCGGAGGCACGAGGCCGATGCGGGTGAGATACTCGGGCGTCACCGAGAGCGCGATCGTGTCGCCCACGGCCTCGTGGAAGCCGTCGTGCGCGCTGTCCCGGAACAGGTACGGCTGGCGCGCGTACGCCCGCTGGTAGTAGTTGTGACCGAGCTCGTGGTGGATCGTGCGGAAGTCGTCCCCCGTGATCTCGATACACATCTTGATCCGGACGTCCTCTTCGTTGTCGATGTCCCAGGCGCTCGCGTGGCAGATGACCTCGCGGTCGCGGGGCCGCGTCAACATCGACCGTTCCCAGAACGTTGACGGAAGCTTCGGCAACCCGAGCGAGACGAAGAAATTCTCGGCGTGCCGGACCATCGCCTCGGCGTCCGTCTGACGGTCCACCAGCGCCTTCGTGAGGTCGAAGTGCGTCGTCTCGTCCGCGGGGGCGAGGATCGGATAGATCTCCTCCCACGACTGGGCCCACATGTTCCCGAGCAGGTGCGACGGGATCGGCCCGCCGGCGGGGACCCGGTCCGCCCCGTACGTCTCGGCGAGGCGTCGGCGAACGTAGGTGTGCAGGGAACGGTACAGCGGGGCGACCTGTTGCCACAACCGCTCGACCTCGCGTTCCAGTTCCGGGGGCGACATGTCGTACTTCGACCGCCACATCGCGCCGGTGTCGTCGAACCCGAGCTCGCGCGCTCCCCGGTTGGCGAGCTCGACGTACCGGGTGAAGTTCGACCGGATCGACCGGCCGACGCGATGCCACCCGACCCAGGCGTCCTCCAGGGCGAGCGGGTCCCGGCTTTCGACCAGGATGCGGGAGAGCGCCTGGAGGTCCACCGGCTCGGTCTGGCCGCGGGGAACGTGTCGGCCTTTCGCGTAGGCGCTGTGCATCGCCGCGACGAGGGAGGTGAGCTCCTGCGACTCCGTGGGGTCGGCGGGGGCCGCGAGCGGGAGCGCGAGGCGGAGGAGCTTCACCTTGCGCGATTCCTCCGGCGACGCGTGGTCGATCGGATAGATCGTCGATTCCTTCGCGAGGGCGACGGTCTGGCCGATCAGGCGCGCGGAAGAGCGGGCCGCGACCGACTCACTGTCCGGCGAGATGTACGTGGCGTACACCCAGTCGGCCTGTTGCGCCTCGACCGAGAGCTCGAGGAGTCGCGACTCGGCCCGCACCAGGAACGCGCCGACCCCCGACGAGAACTCCCCGCTCACAACGACCCCGCGAGCGCGCTCCACAGCGGTCCGGCTTAAGAAGGGGGTGGGGCCGGGGGAGCCGTTTCCCGCCAACTGTCAGCCCCCCGTCCGCCGGGGTTCTCTCTCGGAGCCGGGGACCCGACCCCCCCGTTTCCTGTCGAAGGTTGAAGTTTATGTATGACGTGCGTCTGACAACTTCCGAGAGACCGTGTCGGACGTGTCCGATTCCCGCGAGATCCTCGCCGCGGCGCCTCTCGGAAGCTGGAGCGTCAAAGCGGTGGGCTACCCACTCGCGGTGCTGCCGTGCCTCGGCATACGGTACGACCGGAACGGTTTCCCGAGTTACCCCCGTCAGAACGAGGGAGAATGAGCGGCGCGTTCCGCAAGCTCCCGGCCCGCGAGCCCGAACCAATGGCGCCGACCGTGGCTCCGCGCCTCTTCCTGGGGCAGGCGACCCCCCGCGGCTACGGAGTGCGCCCGAAGTTGTCCCCCGAAGCCGCCGCCGCGTTCGCCACGTACGTCGACTCGGCCCGCGCTCGAGCGGCGGTCGAGGGCCGTACGCTCGTCTATACGGTCCGCTGGGGCTAGTCCCCGCTTTCGTCCGGGTCGTCCCCGGTGTTCTCGCCCTCGTCCTGCGTCGGGGCGGCGTCGGCCCCGCGCAGCCGTCGGGCCGTGGGCCGCGCCTCGTCCAGAGCACGCTTCGAGAGCGCGTCCGCCCGCCGGTTCTCCTCCCGAGGGACCCACTGCCACTCGACGGACCGGAACTCCTTCGCGAGACGCTGGAGCCACTCGTGGTACGCCTCGAGGTGCTCGGTCCGAACCTGGTACTCGCCGTTCATCTGCCGGATGATGAGCTGGCTGTCCCCCGCGACGGTCACGGCTCCCCGGTACCCTTGCGACCGCAGCCACTCGAGCGCGCGGATCGCCGCGACGTACTCGGCTACGTTGTTCGTGGAATGCTCCGAATATGGCCGGGTCGCGAGCCCGTACTCCTCGGCGTACAGCCCCTCGCCCTCGACCACGAAGCCGAAGGTGGCGACGCCCGGACCCTTCGGCGGCTGGCACGCGCCGTCGAAGTGGACCATGACGCTCGCTCCGCCCAGCGTGGCGATCCCTCGTGGAATCTCTTCGTCGTTCATGCGCGCGGCTACGCCCTCCGCCCACGGACCGGCCCGGTCGGGGCTCGCGGAGGGACGTGCGGGCAATTGCAAAGCGCTTCGGCCCGCGCGCACATCGGGCAGGTCACTCGGTTCAGCACCGTGCCGAGCGGCCGACCGCAGGTCCGACACTCGCGAGCGCGGGCGCACCGGGGGCATTGCGATAGGTCCGCCGTGATGATCGCACCGCAGAAGCGGCAGCGGACGGGCTCGTGCGGGTGGTAGGGGATGCCGGTTCGCGTCGCCACCGGCGCCTTGGTCGGGCGGCGGGTGAGGTCGACCTCCGGGTTGCCGAAGGCGCCCCCCACGGTCGTCACGCGGGGGTCGTCGGAGATCGCCCCGATCAGCATCACGCCGAACGCCGGGGCCAGGAAGAACAGCCCGAGCTCCTGGATGGGGTCGAACTGCTCCTGGCCGGTGACCGCGATCGGGTAGCCGATGAGCGCGAATCCAATGAGGAGGATCGCCACCCCCATCCCAAGAATCGTCCGGTTCATGCCCCGCGGCGGAGAGCGCACCCGGGGCGGCTCTCGCGTGGGAAAGCTAGCGAAGAGGCGGGCTTAAACGCGCGGGCGGAGCGCGCGGCTTTTAGACCCCGAGCACGTCGCCGGTACATGGCGAATCCCACCGCGTTGATCAAAACGACGCTCGGCGACATCCGCGTGGAACTGTTCCGCGACCGCGCCCCGAAGACGGTCGAGAACTTTGTCGCGCTTACCCAGAAGGGGTTCTACAACGGGGTGCTGTTCCACCGCGTCATTCCGGGCTTCATGGTCCAGACCGGCGACCCGAAGGGCGATGGGACGGGCGGCCCCGGCTACACGATCAAGGACGAGTTCGAACCAACGCTCCGTCACGACGGACCCGGGGTCCTTTCGATGGCGAACGCGGGCCCGAACACCGGCGGCAGCCAGTTCTTCATCACGGTGGCGAAGACCTCGTGGCTCGACAACAAGCACGCCGTCTTCGGTCGGGTGCGAGGGGGACAGGATGTTGTCGAGAAGATCGCCAACGTCCCGCGGGACGGCTCCGACCGGCCGCGGACGCCGGTCCGCATCGTCGAAGCGACGATCCAGGGCGGCTAGAACGGTCCCCCGTCACATCGGGTAGTCGAACGGCAACCGCTCGCGCGGCCGCCGCGCATCCTCGACCGTCGTGACGACCCCCGCCGCGAGCGTGAGCGCGGGGACGATCATCAGCAGGAGGATCAGGTCGGTGAACGTCACGCCGATCGCGAACGGCGCGTTCGGGATCCGGAGCGTGTACGTCGAGTGCTCGAAGATGTAGTACAGGTAGACGAGCGTCGCCGCCGATACCCCGATGGCGAGGGGGCCGTACCCGCTCGTCGGCCGGAAGATGTACCGTGCGACGATCAGCGCGGTCAGGACGACCCCGTACAGTTCGATCAGCAGGATGGGGAACGGCGGGGGGATGCCGTTCGACTGCAGGAACGTGAGGATACCCACGGGAACTCCGATCAGCAGCAGCGCGAGCGGTACGAGGCGCAGCGCACCGCCGAGGATCCGCCATCCCCACGACGGGATGCGGTACTGACCGGGGCTCGGGCCGACTGGCACGGTGGGGCCGCTCGCGTCCGGGGGGCTCGCGGGAGCCTCCGTCGGGGGGGTGCTCACGGGATCGACTCCGGGGGCAGTACCACGTCGATCCCATCGCCGACGAACTCGGAGGTGACCTTCCCGCCGGAGGGATCACAGCCGGCCGCCACACCGATCGATTGCGTCTGCTGATACGGCGAGCCCGGGGGCACGTCGAGAGTGAACGACCCCGATCCGCAGCTGGGGCCCGAAGCGGGGAGGATCTGGAAGCTGAGCGTGCCGGAGTCGGCAAAGCTCGCGTCATCGTTGAAGCTGAGCGTGACGGGGACGGAGTAGGCGCCGCCCATCATCGTGGGCGTGCCGACCGTCAGGGTCAGCCCCTCGAACGGAGCGCCCCACGACTTGTTCGTCTCCACGCCGAGGGAGATCGAGAACAGGTAGCCGTAGCTCGCGTTCCCCCAGACGTACCACTCCAGGTTCTGATTCTGGACGAGGAGCGACTGGCCCTCCGCCGTGATCGGGATGTACAGTGCGAGCGGCAGGGTCGCCGACCCCCCGGCGGAGATCGTGGTCGGACCGACCGTCGTGTCGACCAGCGATAACCCCGACCCGTTCAGGATGTGCACCTGGATCTCGAACTGCTGGATCGCGAAGTACGTCGGGTTCGTCAACGTCAAGGACGACGTGATCCCGACGGTGTCGTTCGCCTCGAGCTGGGAGGTCGAACTCCCGACCGACGGATGCGACTTGGTGATCTGGACCGCGGAGTACACGACGAACGCGACGAACACGATGATCACGACGAGGACGATCACCGAGATCCGGCGCAGCCACCGGGCCGTCCGGTAGATGCCGGGAGGCTTGGGCGGCGAGCGGTACAGCGGGCTGGTCGCCACGGAACTTCGCCGGCAGAATTCAGGGGTGGGTCCACTTTGAATACCCTTCGGGTCAGCTGCCGGAGTGCGATCGGCGCGTCGGTCGCGGAAAGCAAGCCACCGGAGGGATTTGAACCCCCGACCTGCTGATTACGAATCAGCCGCTCCGCCTGCTGAGCTACGGTGGCACGAACGCTCGAGCGAGGGTAGCCCAACTATAATGGTGCCGCCCGAGGGGCGTCCTCGAGGGCGTCGAGCGCCTCCGTCACGTCACGCACAAGGTCGGCGGTGTCTTCGATGCCGAGGGCCAGCCGAACCAGCCCGTCATCGATCCCGGCGGCGTGCCGCGCGGCGTCGCTCAGATGCCGGTGCGACGTCTGGCGGGGAATGCTCGCGAGGCTCTCGACCCCGCCCAAGCTGGACGCCACATGGGCAAATCGGAGCCGACCGAGGAACCGGTCCGCCGCCCCCGCCCCGCCCCGCAACGAGATCGCGAGCGTGCCCCCGCGACCTCGCATCTGTCGGGCTGCGACCGACTCGTCCTCCGGGGACGCCCGGCCCGGATAATGCACCCGGGCGACAGCGCGGTGGAGGGCCGCCGCGGCGGCCACCGCCGCCCCGTTCGCGTTCTGCCGCTCCACCCGAAGCGCGAGCGTCTTCAGGCTGCGAGCGAGGAGGAACGCCGCGAAGGGGTCGAGCGTGGCGCCGAGGTACCCCAGCTCGTCGATCCGATCGACCAGCGAGTGCGGACCGGCCACCACGCCCGCCAAAAGGTCGGCGTGCCCCCCGAGATACTTGGTGGCGCTGTGCACGACCAGGTCAGCCCCCAGCGCTAGCGGGGTCTGATTGATGGGCGTGGCGAACGTGTTATCCACGACCAGGAGCGCTCCCACGCGGTCGCATTCCGACGCCCACCGCGCGATGTCGTGCACGCGCAGCAAGGGATTCGTCGGGGTCTCGAGGATCACGAGACGGGACCGGTTCGTCAGCCGGCCCTCGGGCGAGTCGGACTCACGGTCCGCCAGCGCCCGAGTCGCGACGCGATACCGGGGCAGGAGGTCCGTCAGGAAGTCCGTCGTGCCACCGTACAGGCCGCCCGCCGCAACGACCTCGTCGCCCGACCGAACGAGGGACAGGACGGTCCCAACGAGCGCGCCCATTCCCGAGGCGAAGAGCCGGGCCGCCTCCCCACCCTCCAGCTGGCGGACGAGCTCCGCCGGCCCCTCGAGCGTCGGGTTGTCCGTGCGGGAGTACAGGTGCGTCTCACCGGGGCCCTCCGCCTCGGAGTGCTCGGCCGGGAAGTGGAACGTACTCGTCTGGTAGATCGGGGGAACGACCGCGCCCGCGTTCCGCTCGGGCCGCCGGGCGCCGTGCACGAGGCGGGTCGACGGGCCGACCCAGGGTGGCAGGGGCTCGAACCGGGCCCTCGATCGACCGAACCGCCCGGTCTCGGGGTCCGGCGACGTCACACCGGCGGTCCTCCCGACGATCGCCCTTCACCGGTGCGGAGTACCCGGAGTCGCGCGGCGGCGTCGAATTCCTCAAGGTACCGGACGACCGCGGGCGGAAGGTGGCTCGTCCAGTCGCCGCCGGTCGCGAGGAGCATGCGGATCGCTTCGCCCTCGAGCCGACCTCGGTCCACCAGCCGGGGGCTGTCGACCGTGTACCGGGCCTGCTCGAACAGGAGCCGGGTGAGCGGGTTGTTGGTGTAGACACGCCCGAACGGGGGCACCATCGTTTCGACGTACCGCACCCACAGACCGTGCCGATCGATGTCGGGGAGCGGGATCGTCTCGACACCGGAGATCTCCGCCTCGCGCAACGCGCGGCCGATCATCTCGAGGCGCTCGCCGGCGGTGAACGGGTTCTTCCAGGTGTACGACTCCTGGGCGCTTCCGACCCCCAGGATCAGTCCCTCGTTCGGGCGGGTCGTGCGAATCTCGCGGACGACCGACAGGTGTCCGTGATGGAACGGTTGGAACCGACCCACGAGGAGCGCGCGCACCGGGGCGCCGATATCACTCGGGGGTCAAATCTTCCACGTCGTCCAGGAACTCGTCGATGTGCGGGCAGCGCGCCGTCAGGTAGTGACGGCAGTGCGAGCAGTGCTTGTCGTTCCACGCGGGGAGGAGCTGGCGGTTGAACTCGTAGCACGGCCGGTTGATGAACCGGTTCTCGTCCTCTTCCGCCTCGTCGGTCTCGGACGGTGTCGGGAAGGATCGCACGTTCGTCAGCGGCGGATGCACCGGCGTCCGGAAAGTGGTCGTCACGACCCCGCCGGCCGTCCCGGGGGCGCCGGAGCGGGAACGGCCCCGGCCACGGGGGGAAGTTCCTCCCCGGAGCGACTCGTGGCGTGGACCATCGCGGCGAGGCGCTGGAGGAGCGACTCCTTCTTCGAGCCCTGGCCGACGAGCGCGTACTTCAGCACGTCGCGGAGGGTCGCGACCGGGATCACTTCGACGGCCCCGCGGTAGCGCGATTCGAGCACGAGGTCCTCCATGTTGTCCAGCGGGATCAGAACCCGCTTGATGCCGGAGTCCGCGGCCGCCTCGACCTTCGCCGTGACGCCGCCGACGGGCAGGACCTGGCCCCGGACGGAGAGCGAGCCGGTCATCGCGACCGATTGATCGACCGGGACGCCTTCGAGGGCGCTGATCACCGCCGTGGCGATCGAGACGGACGCGCTGTCGCCCTCGACGCCGTCGGAGGTGCCCACGAACTGAATGTGAATATCGTACTTCGAAATGTCCTCGCCGGTGTACTTCTTGATCAGTGCGCTGACGTTCTGCACCGCCTCGCGCGCGATCTCTCCGAGCTTGCCCGTTGCAACGACGACGCCTCCGTCGCGCGTCTGGGCGGGCGTCACCTCGGCGACGATCGGGAGGACGATGCCGGAGAACTCGGCCATTCCGGTTTGGGCGTTGATCGCGGCGAGGCCATTCACGACCCCGACGGCCGCGCCCTCGGTAGAGAACATCCGGTACTCCTTGCGGCGCTCGATGTACCGGTCCGCGATCTGCTGCTCGAGGGAGCGGCTCGCGCGCTTCGCGCGTACCACCTGCTCGGCGTGGACCATCGGGACCCCCTCGGAGAGCGCGATGTCGCCCGCCACGCGGACGAGGCCTCCGAGCTCGCGAAGCCGCAGCGTGAGCTGACCGGAGCGGCCCGAGCGGCGCTGGGCCTCGCGAACGACCTCGATGACCGCAGCGGTGTCGAAGTGCGGGATCTTCTTGTCCTTCGTGACCTCCTGCGCCACGAACCGGACGACTTTCATCCGGTTCTCCGGAGTGTCCGGCATCGTCGTCTTGACGAACAGCTCGTAGCCGTACCCCCGGATCCGCGAGCGCAGCGCCGGGTGCATCGTCTGGACGCTGTCGATGTTGCCCGCGGCGACGAGCACGAAATCGGACGGCACCGGCTCGGTCTTCACCATCGCACCCGCCGAGCGCTCCGACTGGCCGACGATCGGGAATTTGCGCTCCTGCAGTGCGGTCAGCAGCGAGTGCTGGCTCTCGATCTTGAGGAGGTTGATCTCGTCGAGGAACAGTACGCCCCCGTTCGCCCGGTGGATCGCCCCGACCTCGACCCGGTCGTGGGGAGGCGTCTCGAGGCCGCCCGACTGGAACGGGTCGTGCTTGACGTCGCCGAGGAGGGCCCCCGCGTGGGCTCCGGTCGCGTCGATGAACGGGGGACGGTCGTCCGCCGTGTGCGAAACGAGGAGCTTGGCCACCCCGACGCCGCTGTCGTTGCGGCCGCCCGAGAACCGGACGAGGGCGTAGATGATGAACACGATCAGGATCCCGACCAGGAGCGCGGTGAGGTCGCGCGTCGTCAGGACGATGTACAGCGTGAACGCGAAGACGGCGAGCGCCACGACGATGAAGAGGATCGTGCGCTGCTCCTTCTTCTGGGCGGCCTCCAGCTTCTGCGCCGCCACGATCTCCTTGCCCTTCCCCGCGGGCACGACGCGGATCTTCGGCTCGTTGGGGTCCTCGTTGTTGGGGTAGGCGAGGATGTCCTGGAGCTGTTCCTTCGGCAGGAAATCGACCATCGCCCGGGCGAGCATGCTCTTGCCCGTGCCGGGTTCGCCGATGAGCATCATGTGCCGCTTCTGGGTCGCGGCCTTGCGCGCGACCTCAACGGCGTCGTCCTGGCCGATGACCTGGTCGAGCAGGCGCGGCGGCACCTCGATCTGGGCCGTCGACTGGAACGGAAGAGTGCGACCCCACTCGTCCAGGTCCTGGACCGGCTGGGGCTCGGAAGTCTCGCTCGACGGGGTATCCGTGCCTTCTGCCATGCCGGCGTCGCGACCCGTAGTACTCGGGCGGTTCGCCGCCGGAACAATGCGGAGGTCTCTATAAATCACTTAGGGGCGTTCGAGGTAACTCGATACCCCGAAACCGCGCGCGATTCGTCCGGACCGCCGGTGATGGCCGCTCGTTATCTATCGAGCCGGGCTCGGTCCGGGGGCGCCCGTCTTGACCGACCGACTCGAGGGAAAACCGGTCGCGGAATCGGTCAACGAGCGCACCCGCGCCCGACTGCGGGAGCGGCCGGACCCCGTCCCGTCACTCGTGAGCGTGCACCGGGGCGTCGACAGCCCGTTCCGGTTCTATCTGCGACGGCAGTCCAAGGCCGCCGACGCGGTCGGCGTCCGCTTCCGCGACGAGGAGCTCGCGGTGGGCGACGGCCCGCGCGAACTCGGTGCCCGGTTGGACGCGATCGACCGGGACGCCACCGTCCACTCCGTGCTGCTGGAGCATCCGCTACCGGCCCCGTTCGATTTCCTGAACGCGATCTCCCGCCTGCGCCCGGAAAAGGATGTTGACGGCGTGGGCGCAGTGAATCTCGGACGCCTCGTCGCGCAGCGACCGGTGCATGTCCCCGCCGTGGCCCTCGCAGCGATCGACATCGCGCGGCACTACCACCTTGCGATCGAGGGGTCCTCGGTGGCGGTCGTCGGCCGTTCGGAGACCGTCGGGCTCCCCCTCGCGATCTGTCTGGCGGGCCGCGGGGACGGGATGAACGCCACCGTGACGATCGCGCACAGTCGGACCGCCGACCTTGCGCGGGCCCTCGCCGGCGCGCGAACCATCTTCTCCTGCGTCGGAAAGCCGGGCCTGATGAACCGGGCGGTCGTTCCCGAGGGCGCCGCGGTCGTCGACGTCGGCCTGTCGAGCGTCCCGGACCCGTCCGTGAAAGGGGGCGCGCGCGCGGTCGGGGATGCCGACCCCGTGTCGCTCGACGGATGGGCGAGCGCGCTCACCCCCGTTCCCGGCGGCGTGGGCCCGGTCACGGTCGCGGAACTGATGGCGGGCGTCGTTCGTTCGCGTGACCTGCTCGTGGCCGGGGGCTCGTCACGATGAAGCTTCCGCACCCGCCGATCCGCTCGAAGAAGATCCTCCATTGCCGGGACTGTCCGATGTGGTACGGGGCCGAGGACGAAGGATGGGGACCGTGCTCGATCAAGCATCGCCGCGGAGATCGGCGATATCTGACCTACGGCGGCCACGAATGCGACGAGGGCTACGTGCCCTCGACCGCCGCGCCGGTGCTGACGCGAGCGGACTCGTTGAGCGGGTTCCGCTCCACCTCGAGCGCGTCTTCCGTCGGGTACACCTCGATCTCGAAGGCGGGCCACGGCAAACGACGAGCGACCCGGCGCAAGGTTTCGGGAGCGAGCTCCAGGCGCCGACGGGCCGGGTCGAGCCGATAATCCCCGTCGCCCAATCTCGCCCGAGCGACCACCCGCGACGCCCAGCGCGAAAATTCGCCGCGCCCGCTCGATTCGACGATCCCCAGCACCACGGTCCCGTCGGGGGTGCGCTCCGCGAACGCCGGGGCGGTGCGTTCGGCGCGTCGCAGCAGCCGTTGCTTGAGCTGGACTCCGTCTTTGAAACGCGACGAGCAGTAGTGCACCGGGACCGAGAGGCGCATCTCGCGAACAATCCGCTCCGCGACCGCCCGGCTCCCCCGGACCCCCCAGCCGTTCCGGGCGTCCACGCGGTATCCTCGCTCGTGGAGCTTCTCCTCGTTGGTTTCCGAGAACTCGAGCTCGTTCAGGTTCACGAAGTCCACCCCGATCTCGTCGAGCGCGAGCAGCAGGCGGCGGAGCTCGGCCTCCTTCTCGGGAAGGACGGGGATCTCGACCCCCCGCTTGATCCCCCACGCGGGTGCGGCCTCGAGAACGGAACGGTACGCGCCGCCCGCCCCGGAGAGCGAACCCCACAGATAGTGCGGGATGTGCAGGCGGAACTCATCGAGTCCCGCCTCCGCGAGCCGCCGCAGCTTCTCCGGGTTCGGCTCGTGGGTGTACAGGTGGATGTTGTGCTCGGGCCCGAACTCCGACTTCAGGAGCCGAACGTAGTGCTCGACGCGGTCGACGACCCCCAGCGGGTCGCCGCCGGTGATCCCGGTGCCGCCCGCCCCGATCGCGCGGGCCTCCGCGATCACGTCCCCGTCCGTCTCGACGCGACGCTCGTTCGCGTACGTCACGTCGAACTGGTTGCGGTTCGGGGAGACCGGGCAGTAGAAACAACGGAACCGGCAGACCCCGGTCACGAACAGGACCATCTTGCGTCCCTCCTTGCATTGGGAGCACGCGGGGGAGAGCTCGCCCCGGTAGCTCGACGCCATCGGGAGGAGGTGGAGGCCGTTCGTCTCCATGGAGGGACGATGCACGCCCCGCTATCGGTAAAAAGGGTTGCCCGGCCTCGGTCCGCTCGCCTTCGTCCGCTTCCGGTGGTGGCCGGATGCCACCAAGTGAGACCGAGGGACCGTCAGGGCGCAGATTCAAATCCCCCGCCCATCTGGGCGCGGCCAACATCGGAGGTTCTCGCGCGATGGAGATGCAACCGGGCCAGATGGCATACGACCGCGCGAGCACCGTCTTCTCCCCCGACGGGCGCCTGTTCCAAGTGGAGTACGCCCTGCAGGCGATCCAGATGGGCGGCACCGCGGTCGCGGTGACGTACTCGACGGGGATCGTCTTTGTCGCGTTCCGCAACCTGCCCGTGAGCTCCCTCGCGGACGCGGGCTCCGTCGAGAAGAGCTTCGCGATCGACACCGGCCTCGGGTGTGTCACGGCGGGCCTGATCGCGGACTCGCGGGTGCTGGTGGAGTTCCTGCGCGTCGAGGCGCAGCGCCACCGACTCACCTTCGGCGAGGCCGCCCCGTACACGCTGCTCGGTCACGCCCTCGGTACGCTCCTCCAGCAGTTCACGCAGTTCGGCGGCACGCGACCGTTCGCGGTCTCGCTGCTGCTCGGCGGCTTCGACGGCGATGCCCCCGGGCTCGTTGAGCTCGACCCGAGCGGCGCCACGATCGGGTGGAAGGCGTACGCGATCGGCCGGAACCGCCGGGCGGTCGCCGACTTCCTGGAAGAGAAGGTCACCGACAAGCTGGACGAGGACGCGGCGTTCAAGCTCGCGGTCCAGGCCGTCGCCGAGGGCTCTCCCACGCCGTTCCCGCCCGAGGCGCTGGACGCGGCGATCCTCCAGCCGAACGCGGAACTTCGCCGGCTGCCCGCGGCGGAGGTCGCCCGGCGCGTTCAGGGACTCTCGTTCATCGGAACGCCCGAACGCAAGGGCAACGGCCGCTAGGCGGGTTCCGCCGCCGTTAAGCCGTCGCCGCGGTGTCGGTTCGCATGGCGCGTCCGACCCGATTCGGCCCGGCCGACGTGCGGGCGCTCGTCGAGTACGACCACGACCTGTACGAGCGGTTCGTCCGAAGGGTCCGTCGGCTGCCGGGAAGGTCGGCCTTCCGCCGCCGGGGGATCGGTCACGACTCCCTGTTCGACACCTTGGTCCACATCGTCAATGTTCAGGAGGTGTGGGTCCTCTTCATCAACCGAGGGCGCAACTCCGACCAAGAGCTCGGAGCGTTGTTCGACAACGCGGCGCGGCACCCGAAGGACTGGAAGGGCCTCGACGCGTACGCCGAGCGCGTCTGGTCCGACGTGACCCGGGTCACGCGGGACCTCACTGCGAAGCAACTGTCGACGCGCGTTTCCGCGTTCTGGATGAAGGGCCGCTACACCGTCCGCGACGGGTACCTTCAGGCGACGATCGAGGAGACGATGCACATCGGGGAGATCATCGGGGCCCTCTGGCAGGACGACGTCGCGACCTCGGAGATGACCTGGATTGACGTACGC